>Ga0315280_10000765_pt1 | contig 58625 bp, 69 predicted proteins | sample YL17G06_40_MG_FD_203697 | JGI IMG/M metagenome (GOLD analysis project Ga0315280, IMG submission 203697) | Sediment microbial communities from Yellowstone Lake, YNP, Wyoming, USA - YL17G06_40 | ecosystem: Environmental > Aquatic > Freshwater > Lake > Sediment | place: USA: Wyoming | collected... | reverse complement strand
GTTCCCTCGGAAAGACGTTGAGATGCGAAACAAGGATACTTATAATAACGCTTGAATCAAACTTAAAGCGGGAATGCGAGATTACGTTGACCTGAAATTGATTGTCCCCAATTCCATCGAAGCCCGAGCGTATCAAGTCACACTTGCGGAATCGGCGGTGCGCGCCTCAACGATGATCGTACTGCCGACTGGGCTTGGCAAAACTGTCGTCGCGCTGCTCGCCATAGCGAAACGCCTCGAAGACGATGGGCGGGTCGTATTTCTAGCACCGACAAAGCCGCTTGTCGAGCAGCACGCGGAGTTCTTGCGATCACACCTGCTTGCAGAGACGACCATCTTTACCGGAGAGATTCCTCCCGAGAAGCGAAAGGAGCTTTGGAAGCAGAAACAGCAGGCGATCGTTTCGACGCCGCAGGTCATCGAAAACGATCTCAAAGCGGAGCGGATCACGCTTGCTGGTGTTAAACTCGTCATCTTTGACGAAGCGCACCGAGCGGTAGGCAACTACGCGTACCGATTCATCGCCAGCAAATACATCGAACAAGCAGAGGACCCGCTTATCTTAGGCATGACTGCGTCTCCTGGCGGCACCGTAGAGAAGATCCATGAAGTCAGCGAAAGCTTGTTCATCGACAATATCGAGATCCGCACCGAATCCGATCCGGACGTGTATCCATACACGCACGAAAAGAATGTGGAGATGCAGAGATTCGATTTGCCACCTCAGATGGAGACAATTCGACAGCATCTCAAGCAGGCCGCTGCCGAGAGGTTGCGCCAGCTAATCAAAATGAAAGTCGTCTTCAGCGAATGGGTCTCCACGTCAGAATTGATCAAGATACAACACAAGGTTGCAGAGGACAGGAACTACAGAGCAATGTCTCTCGTTGCTGAGGTCATTAAGCTGCGACACGCGATTGGACTGATCGAAACCCAAGGCGTTGTGCCGACGCGCAAGTACTTTGAGCGGCTAAACAAGCAAGCGCAGTCAAAAAAAGGCAACAAAGCAGCGCGAAACCTCGTCGCCGATGATCGTATCAAGGCTGCCATGGAGCTCTCAAATCGTCTTGACGAAATCCATCCGAAGCTCGAGGCATTGAAAGACGTTGTCATACAACAACTGGCGCTCAAGCCCGATTCGCGTGTGATCGTATTTACAAACTATCGAGATACGGCCGAAGTCGTCAAAAATACTCTCAACGCGTTGGGTGGCATCAGGGCAGAGAAATTCGTCGGCCAAGCAAAGAAAGACGGATTGAAGGGCCTTTCTCAAAAGGAACAAGTAAAGCTCGTGTTAGACTTTGTGAGTGGAACGTTCAACGTCATCGTCGCGACAAGTGTCGCAGAGGAGGGTTTGGACATCCCCGCTACCGATATGGTCGTATTTTATGAGCCGATTCCTTCTGAAATTCGCAGCATCCAACGCGAGGGCCGCACGGGGAGAAGGAGGTCGGGTCGCGTCGTCGTTCTGATAACCAAAGGGACACGAGATGAGACGTACAGCTTGTCTAGCACCCGAAAAAAGCGTATGATGAGTGCTGAAATGAAGCGCTTGAGCACGAGACGTGCGCTTCCCGCGGAACGTGTTGAAGTTGCTTTTGAAAGAGGACGAGAGGCGTCGGCAGAAGCCACGCGCCCACGGACAACCGATCCAGCAGCAACGCACGCCCTTCTAGAGACCCAATGCAGCTTCCACGCGGCCAAAAAGGGCGCTGCAGCTACACAAATTCAGAGCCACCAAAATATTGCAAAAGGAACCGCGGACGCCATTGCTGAAGAGCGCCAAAAGACGCTTTTGGACTTTGATTCCCAGGAAAAAAAAGCGGACGAACGGCTCATCCGCGTCGTCGCTGACCGAAGAGAGGCCAGATCCGGAGTCCTAGAAGAGCTTGAAGCGCTTGGCGCATTCGTTGAGCGCCAGACGCTTCCCGTGGCTGATTACGTCATCAGTGATCGAGTCGCTGTGGAACGAAAAACTGACAGCGATTTCATCGCCTCTATGACCGAGCGCGATCTTCTGGTTCAAATTCAAGAACTAGCCACGAACTACGAACGTCCGCTGGTTGTAGTAGAGGGTGCCGACCTGTATACGCGAAGGGAGGTACACCAGAACGCCATTCGAGGTATGCTAGCTGCCATTGCAGTTGATCTGGGCGTCCCGATACTCTGCTCGCGCGACGCTACCGAAACGGCAATGCTACTATTTGCGATCGCAGCGCGAGAACAAACGGGCAAAAAGCGAACCCCCGCAGTGCGCGGAAAGAAGATTTTAAAAACGCTTGGAGAACAACAAGAGTACGTTATCTCCGCAGTGCCCTCGGTAGGACCCGTTACCGCACGCGCCCTGCTTGAGCATTTCGGCTCGCTTGAGACTCTTTTTCGCGCGCCGACACAAGAGCTCACTAAAGTGCGAGGCGTCGGCCCACAGACCGCGCGAGTAATCCGCACGCTAGCAACGACATATTACGAAGCCTCGAAGTGACCTTCCTCGGAACTCAAAATGTGACCAGGTTTAAAAATCGCTCCGAAGCGAGGCAGTTACAGTCCTTCTAACGGTGCGCGCTTCCGAGACGTTACGTGTAAGCGGTCGCAGGAGTTGTTGCGCTCACGAGTCACCATCTGAGCGGGTCTGTGCGCTTCGCGGGGGGGCGTGGTCACCCTCGAAGCAAGGCCCGATTCGACAGTCACGACAGGTCAATCTAGAAGGTGGCGGTCCCACCAATCGACAGCACGGTGACGTGGTGCCCGGCGTTTTCAGCTAGTTGCTTAAATCGTTGCGGATCAGCTTTGATCTGGCTGAAGCTGTCGTAGTGCATCGGAATGGCCTCGCCGGGATTAAGGATGTCGAGCGCTTCGACCGCCTCTTCTACGTCCATCGTGAAAAAGCCGCCTATTGGAATGAACAGCACGTCAACATTTTCCAACGGCTGAACGCCGTCCAAATACGTGTCCCCGAGATGCGCGAATCGAACGCCGCCGAGTTCGAAGACGTAGCCGGCGGGGTACTTGCTCTGGTGATGGCTTGCTCCGATCATTGTCACGCGAACCCCCTCAACGAGTTTGCTTTCCCCGCGCTCCATCACGATCATCTTCTTGAACCTCCTCGCAAGAGTTGGTGGAGCCACTACCACCGCGTTGAACCGCTCGGCAGTGCTGTGGTCAGAGTGTTCGTGGGTGACAAGAACGATATCGGGTTTTCCTGCGTAACTGGGCGCGATAGGATTCTCTTTACTAAAAAATGGGTCAACCAGGAGCGTGTGATCGACGTCTTGCACCTCAAAACACGAGCGGCTCAGATACGTTACGCGAACTGAGAGATCTTTTTGCATACAAATACGTCACGTAGCAGAGATATATTGTTTAGCCTTAGAAGTCGTGCTCTCATGGCAGCGAGGGGCTGCAATATTGAACATCTCGCGGAAGCACACGCAGACTAACCTCGTGCGTGCTTTGAGGCGTTTCGCGCAAGAAGAGCGTGCGACGGCGTATCACAGCTTCGCAAATAGCTCGTCGGGGCTCAGCTTAAGAACGCGGTGAGCTTCTAAGCTAGGCACGTCGAAAACGCGATATCTGACCGACTGGGCAGCTGTGAAAACAAGAATGTCAGGATCTTCGGAAAACGTGAGCCTAGCATTGCCTATGGTGGCCTTTGAGATGCCTATGAGACCATCAGCCACGTGCGGGTTCACGTTTCGAGGAAGTCGGAGGAAGATATCCCTCATACTTACTTCAAGTGTCTGTGCGGCATCGTACGCGATTTTCGCCGCAACTGCTATGGCGCCACATTTCTCTCCGTGAAAATTGTACGCTTCTCGGAGGAGCTCAGCAAGCACGTCCGCTTGGGCCATATGACGCGTGATGAGCGCAGAATGAACGTCTCGCGCCCAAAAAATTGCGTCCCATCCCGATGAATAAGGCTTTATGTCGACGATCGGTGATCCATCAATGAGGTCGAGCGGCTCGACGTAAAGGAGGGGCCCTTCCACCTTTGTTAGCCGCGTGGCAGAAAGCGACAGCGGATTTGGGCGCGTAGGTGAGCGGAGAGAGAAGACACCGCGCTCCTCGAGCTTGGGGTTTATTTTTCGCGGCCTGACCATCAATGGCGCTCTTTCGGCTTGGCTAAACCAGCCGATGACGTTTATGTGACTATCGCCCTCGATGCCAGTAAGCCCCTCTAAGAACTCGTCAAAAACCTTAACAACCGCCGGAACACCCTGAAGTGGCATATCCCGCGAGTGCTTTACCGCGGACTGCACGATGCCAATCGGCTTTAGATCGTACACAAAGACCTCATCACGGCCACGCTAACGCGGTTGCCGTCGAACAACCACTGATTGCCAAGCGGTCTTTGCCGACAAGCATGATCGCGCTACTTTGGAAGAAATTTCGAGATGGATCGGTCGACGATCTTTGTGGTGCTTACGTAGCGGCCGATGAGTTCTTCCAACTCTTTAGCTTTTGATTCGAGCTCTTCTTTTTCCTTTAAAATGCTCTTTTCGTACCGATCTCTGGCGTAAGCAATGTGCAAGAAGGCGGTTTCTGCATCGAGTGACAAAGCGGAGCGATACTCCCGGGTTGCACGATTGGTGTTGCCTTTCTTCTCATAGGCAACGCCCAGGCCACTGTGTGCGATAACGTCATCAGGATCGACCTTTAACGCTTTGCCGTAGCAATCTATAGCACTTTCCAGCTCGCCAGACTCATCCAACGCCGCCCCAAGTCCTGTCAAGGCCGTGGCATCATTCGGGTCGATTTTGAGCGCTTCGCGATACATCTGGATCGCTGCGGCAATGTCGTCCCTGTTCAGGAGATCTGTCGCTTGCGAGATATAGTCGTCGACTGAACCCATAGTGAGAAGTGCCCCCCTGAGTTATAAAGCACTTTCGACATATAGGGTGGTTTCGGCGCAAGCCAGGGCTCTAGCGGAGCAATCCCTCGATATTGTTAGAAAAGATCCGGCCTAAGGATGTTTCCGGCAATCCCGTCCGTAGCATCGCAGTAATTTCATCCAATTGCGAACCGTACGGCGTGTCAGAGCCAAATATGACTCTAGTATCCCGATCGCCTGAACAGCTTTGGCGATGCACGAGGCAAGCATGACCCGAGACGTTTCGAGGTAGACGTTATCGTTACCGCGCGCGACTTGAATGGCTTCTTCTACGCCGGTTGGCGTGCACACTTCCGAGCACCCCATATGGCCCATGATGATCGGAAGCTCAGGAAAGCTTTCTGCTACCTTGGCAATCATCGGCGGAATCGGATCGTACGCATAGCCTGAGTGAAACAGTATCGGTACGCCCAGCGCCACACACGCTTCAAGTACTGGTACTATCGTCTCATCAGACGGTTTGAAAAGCTGGCTACGCGGGTGAAGTTTCAATCCTTTCAATCCAAGCTCTTGTACTGCCCGTCGAACCTCATCTACCGCGAGTGGGTGACGTGGGTCGGTGCGGGCAAATCCGATGAATTTGTCGGGGTGAGCTGCAGTGACTTTCGCTATGTAATCGTTTGCAGCTGAAAACGCTTTGCCAGGCTTGACCTCGTTGAACGGGAAGATTATGCACTTTTCCACGTGCGATTGTTCCATCTTGCGCAGAAGTGACTGAGGCTCCTGCATAACCCCCTCAACATCCATACCGACGTGATTATGCGCGTCTATTATCGTCCCCTGGTACAGAAGCTTAGAGCGGTAAAGTGAGCTCTTTTTGGAACGCGTCGCTGTCCTTGTCTGTGCCATCCAATCAACAGTCTAATGAAGCGACGCCAACATAAACATAGCGTCTCGGTCCGCAGTGCACTGACGAAGTGCACGGAGCCATTACAACAGAAAAATTGCTAGCCAATGTCGCTGGCGAGAATTCTAGTTTGTTTGGGTAATTCTTCGCTCCTGTCAAATGGTCGCGATCGCGTCAGCCGTACGCTGTTTCGTGCAGCTTGTATCTTTTGAGGCGGAGTGAGTTTGCAACAACCGACACAGAGCTCATCGCCATTGCCGCCGCTGCGAACTCAGGGCGCAGAAACCCGAGCGCCGCGATTGGAATGCCGATTGAGTTGTAGACAAGCGCCCAGCCAAAGTTTTGACGAATCGTCGTCATAGTTCTTCTGGAGAGTTTAATGCTGGCGACGACGCCGCGTAGATCAGCCTGCAAGAGCGTGATGTCCGAAGCTTCAATCGCAACATCGGTGCCCGTGCCAATTGCAATGCCGACATCGGCCTGAGCCAGTGCGGCCGCGTCGTTGATGCCATCACCCACCATCGCCACGACGTTACCAGTCTCCATAAAACGTGCGACTTCGGCCGCTTTGCCCTGCGGGAGCACTTCAGCACGCACGCTTTGAATTCCGATCTGCGTGGCGATTGCACGCGCGACTGTCTGATTATCGCCCGTAAGCATAGCTGTCAGGATCCCCATGTTCTGAAGTTCGGTAATAACGCTCGATGCCTCGTCTCGCACCGTGTCAGCGAGAGCGATGCCTCCGACCAACGTGTCATTTACGGCAAGCAACATGACTGTCTTCCCCTCTGCCTCTAGCTCGCGAATCTTAGCTTCCTGTGTGATCTCTACTCCGGACGCATCCATGAGTGCCCTATTGCCAAGCGCCACCTCAGTGCTATCTAATGACGCGACAACTCCCTGCCCAGCGACTGCCCTGAAGTCCTTGGGGGGCTTCGCGGCGATGCCCGTTTCAGCGGCACGTCGCAACACTGCCTGCGCGAGCGGATGTTCAGAGCCCCACTCAGCGCTCGCCGCGAGACGGAGGATGTCTGCTTCCGACAGCGACGCATCACCAAAGACGTTGGTCACCGTGAGCGTGCCCTGTGTAAGGGTTCCGGTCTTGTCAAAGACGATGGTTTTGATGTCCTCACTACGCTCAAGGTACTCGCCGCCTTTGATGAGAATACCGTTTTCGGCACCGAGACCGGTTCCAACCATCACGGCGGTCGGCGTTGCAAGCCCGAGTGCGCACGGACAGGCGATAACCAGTACAGCGATCGTACGCAAGAGGACGTCATTGAAGGGGAGTCCAAAGAAAGTCCATACAGCAAACGTAAAAAGCGCTGCTACAACTACACCCGGAACGAAATAGCTGGCGGCTCGGTCCGCAAACCGCTGGATGGGCGCTTTTGAGGTTTGCGCCATGTCCACAAGCCGAATGATTTGCGCTAAAGTAGTGTCGGCCCCAACCTTCGTAGCCTTCACCTTGAGGAGGCCCTCGCGGTTGATCGTCGCACCGATTACTTCGTCCCCGGGCTCCTTGTCGACGGGCACCGCTTCACCGGTAAGCAGAGACTCATCAACGGCAGAGTGCCCCTCGGTGATGACGCCGTCAACCGGCATCTTGTCACCCGGCCGAATGAGGATGATATCACCCACTTGTACCTCGTCAGCTGGTATAGATCGCTCCACCCCCTCCGTGATTACGTTCGCAAATTCCGGTTTCAGTTGCAGAAGCGTCCGTATTGCTGCAGACGTCCCGCCCTTCGCCCGAGCTTCAAGATAGCGGCCGAGAAGCACGAACGCGAAGATGAAGACCGAGGTGTCGAAATAGGCATCCCCTACGATGAAGAAGGTCGTCGCAGTACTGTACGCATATGCGGCGATCGTGCCCAAAGAGATGAGGACGTCCATATTCGCGCCGCGGTGTGCGACCGAGATAATCGCCCTCCTGTAGAATCCGTAGCCGATGACAACCATGACGGGGGTCGTCACAACAAACTGGAACACAGGATCCATGAAAAGCATGGGGATAGAACCGACGTATGGAGCAAGCATGCCGAGCAGGAGGGGTATTCCGAATGCTATCGTGAAAAGGAACTGATTTCGATAATGTGCGATCTCGCGTTCTCGAGACGCCTGCTCCCGGTCGAGTCGCGCCGTTTCCCTCCCAGCTGGCGGCACTTCCGCGACGTCATAACCCGTGTTTCGTATCGTTTGTATAAGCGTATCGACCGTGACGATGGACGGATCGTAGTCGACGACTGCCTTAGCAGTCACTGGGTTGATACTTTGATTGATAACGCCTGGCACTTCTTCCAGGGCATTTTCGATCGCCGTTACGCACGAGACGCAGACGATGCCTATGACTTCAAGTTCTACCCTTTCCAAATCGACGTCGTAGCCCACACCCCGTATCGCTTGCACGAGTTGCTTAGGGCCGATTCTATCAGGATCATAGGTTATCGTGGCTTGTCCCAACGCGAAGTTGACGGTTGCACCCACAACCCCCCGCTGATCTGAGAGTTGCTTCTCAATCGTGAGTGCGCACATCGTGCACGTCATGCCAAGTATTTTGAAGGTAACAGTAGTCTCGCGCATTTCCCTCCTGACGTGTTCTTCCTTACTCGTATGATGTAAAGTCCCTTTTAAGTTTCTTCCCACGTGCCGATTCGTCTGCTTAAGTAAGCAAACGCAATGGAAAACGCTGGGTCGTCGACAGGAGGCACCGTCGGCTGCTGATTACGACGCGCCGCAAAACGCGCCATGACTACCGGCTTTTTGCCTTGTCCTTGATCGCGGTCTGAAATTCGACCGTGCGCGGCTCATTTGGAGATAGCCGCCCTCAATCATCCTTGTGCGAGATTGCTAAGGGCGCCTGCCATAATGATGGCGTCACCGAACGCAGCTCCTGACCGAGAAGTATCAACGAACGTGTACGGGATTCCAAAAAAAGGTGCGCCGTGTCCCTTTCCGCCTCCGAGAAATATAAGGGTTCGAAAAATTAAGTTGCCGGTGACTCCGTCTGGGGCCACGAGTATATTCGATGATTTTGCCGCGTCTTCAATGAGGATGTTGTAGTTCGTCGCATCAATACCAACGCTGTGCAGCCGTTTGGTCAGCGCCTCTGCGCTCGCAAGCGTCAGATCAACGGCCTCCGTCCTGCCTTTATCCTCAGATCTACCGCCGGACAACACACCGACTGTCGGAGCGACGCTGAGCGCGCTGAGGAGCTTCGCCGTCTTCACTACGAGATGGACACGTTCGCTCATCGACGTGCCTTCATCGATACCGACGGGAAGCAAAAAGAATTGTCGGGCGTCAGAGGTCGAAAGCAGTGCCGAGCGGCACATCTGGTGAGCGCCTGTCTGCTCTTTGAGCTGTTGCAGCGTCTTTCGTGCACTGATCGTACCTCGAACTGCTGCATCGATCGTGCCATCGACAAGCATTTCGACGAGTTTTTGCTCAGGCTCCGACGTTAGTACGACGTCTTGTCCCTCTCCAACGTTGCCCACGAGCACAACATCAGAAAAGCGCCGCACCTTCGCCACCGCGCGCAACAAGTGTGGGTTACCCTGTCCCACCCCTATGCCAACTCGGCTCTTCGATCGCGCAGCGAGTCGCGCAAGCTCCCTCAATATATCGTGCCCCATCGTAACGCCGCGACAACAAGTTGTTTCAGTACTGCATAAACGCCGATAGGCCGATAAATCCTTTTGCATCGTTCTACTGAGCGCAGAGAGGCAGCGAACCGCGGAACAACACGTATATAAGGTAAGGCCACAAATCTTGGCTAAATCAGACCGAAGGTGATGGGATGCGTATCGATGACATCAACAAGAAAATCTTGTACCTGCTCCAAAAAGATGCGCGTATGACGTATAAAGACATTGCCAGAGCGCTAAGCAGATCGGAATCGACGATACGTGATCGGATCTCCATCATGGAAGACGACGGTGTGATCAAGGGTTATTCAGCCGTGATAAACAAAGAGAAAGTCGGCCTCAACTGCAATGCCCGGACGTTTGCAAGGATCGATCCGAAGAATTTGGACGCCTGCATCAAAGAGCTTCAAAAAATAGAATCGGTGTATCAAATCAACCAGATATCCGGCGATCACAATTTAGAGTTCTCTATCGCTGCCACTGACTACGACCATTTAAGGAGCATATTAAAGGAGTACATATCCCCGCTCGGAATAACGGACCTAACGATTAATATCATCATGAATTCGGTCAAAGAGGAGGGGCCAATACAAATCCCGTAAGTCCGCGCTCGACAACGTGTTTCGCACCAAGTCATTGCCGATGCGTCTTTTCCATTCGAATAGCACGTTTTAGGGGGAAGACGCTGCAAACCCACGCTTAAGCATTTCACGCAAAGTCGCGGTGAGCGACGCAATCGGTCGTCTTACCTGTTTCGTGGTGTCCCTATCTCGCACTGTCACAGTGCCGTTTTCAACGGTTTCATGATCTACAGTTACTGCAAAAGGAGTTCCAATCTCGTCGTGTCTCCTGTAACGTCGACCAATCGTCCCGGAATCATCGTATTCCACCAAAAAGCCCTCACGTCGAAGGAGTCGAAAGACCTCCACGGCCTTCTCGTTCAGCGCTTTTACTAAGGGGAAAACCGCGACTTCGACAGGAGCTAAGCCATCGGGCAACCGCAGCACGATTCGTCGTTCCCCGTCGACGGTGTCTTCGTCGTAAGCGTGTTCAAGAATAGTATAAACTGTTCGATCGATGCCGAAGGACGGTTCGATGACGTGTGGGGTCACAAAATCGCCTAAGACTGACTGTGTGACAGTTTCTATCGTGTAACCAAGCGGGTCAACGTCCTGACCTTCGAAAATGATATGCCCGCTGGGATCGCTTATCGTTGCGAGATAATCAGCCACCTGCTTGGCTTTATCTTTATATTTTGGACCCAGATAGTCCATTTTCGGACGGACGATGGTCCGCTCCACCGATTCAGGCTTCTCATATGGCACGAACACCGTCATCTGGAGGCCGCTCTGCCGCTCGTGTTGTCTCAGATCATAATCTGTTCGATCGGCGATTCCAGCAAGTTCAATCCAACCGTGTTGCGTCAGTCCCTCCGCGTCCCAGCAGTCAACCGCGTAATGTGCCATCTCATCGGGCAAGTGCTGTCTGAACCGAAGTTGCGATTCCCGTACCCCGACGCGTAGAAAAAACTCCCGGCAGCGCGCGATGTGGTACGCTAAGTACTCGTGTGCGATGATATCTCGATCGCACGCGGCTTTGATCGTGGCCCTTCCAACGAAATCCTTTGAGAGAATGTCTATTTCAACGTTCGCTACTTCATCAAACCGGGGATGAAGGCTCTTTTCGCTTGGGTTAACGAACACTTCAACTTCCGCGTGGGTAAATTCACGCAATCTAATGATGCCTTGACGTGGCGATATTTCGTTCCGGTATGATTTGCCAATCTGCGCGACGCCAAAAGGCAGCCGGTCTCTGAAAAACCTCAATAGCCTCGGAAAGTCAGCAAAAATACCTTGTGCCGTCTCAGGTCGAAGGTATCCCTTTCGCTGGGTTCCAGGCCCTATATGAGTGGTAAACATCAAGTTGAAGTCGTGCACTTTCCCCAAGGGCCCTCCGCAATCCGGGCACGTAATCCCGTACGAATCGATGAGTTCTTGGGTCTTTTTTCTGGAAGGTACGCACGCTTCGGCAACGTCAGGCTCACAGAGATCCGCAGCGATTCCGCTGCTCCTAAGATACTCAACCACAACGTGATCTGCCCTCAGAGTGGTATGGCAGGTGACGCATTCAACGATAAGATCCACAAAGTTTGACAAGTGCCCAGAAGCGAGGAAGAGCTCTTCAACCCCAATAGTTGGCGTGTCAATTGGGAGTGCGCCTTCGCCTACGACAAAAATCTCACGCCACGCATTTTCGACTTTGTATTTCAGTATCGCACCCAAAGGACCGTAGTCCCACAATCCTGCGACTCCGCCGTAAATCTCATAAGAGGGCCAGAGAAAGCCGCGTCTCTTGGCTAACTCCAAGACTCGTTCCTTTAAGTCGTCGATAGAATCTTCATGACCTTTGTCAAGCTGCATTACGAGTGCCTCTTGCTCCTAGTTTCATCAGCTACAAACCACTTGCTTCCAGAATTCTCGCTTCTTCACACGGCTGCCGTGCCGCAAGTATTTTTCGTAGCCCCCCATTCTATTACTCATCGCGACGCGCGTTGCTAACGGGAGCATCAATTCCGCGGACAAGCTGAATAATTCGAAGCCCACGCTCTATGCATTCAAGCTGTATATGAATTCGGGCTAAGTCCGTTTCCGTACGCATTTTGACGGCCAAGTTTAACACAAACTCGGCCATTGCCTCGTCGAGGAGCAAGCTTTGACGGGCAGGTGGTGAGTGCGCCGGTTGAGCCGGTTGTGTCGCAACTGCCGTAGCCCGTTCTGGTTCTTGAATAGTGGTTTGCGTCGCTCTGTATGAACAAACAGGACACGTCACTTTGCCTTCAAACTTGAATAACGGAGAATGACAGCTTTCGCAGTGATCGGCAAGCATTTTGCCACCACGTTCGAGCATCTTTGATATCTGCTCGAGCTCTCGATCGTCTAACGGCATAGTACTTCTAGATAGTAATTGTTGTTGAAAAGCTTTGTGAAGAGCGCGAAACGGGTCCCTCCAAGCCAAGCGCGATCCTCGCGCCTGACGGAGCTCAAGCTCATCCACTTTCACGCTGTTGCAGCACGATTGAAAACTTCGCGAACGGCCAGAGCGTGTTTGCTCTGCGGATCAAACTTCAACGCAATCTCGAGGTCGAAAAGGCCCTCGCCGATTCGATCGAGCGCCAGGAAGCAGAGACTGCGCAAAACGTAAACTGAACCCTTGACCAAACCCGTGGAAATACAGCGATCAACGCACGTCAAAGCCCCCGTAAAGTCGCCCAGTGCCATCAGTGAAATGGCCGTATTGTTCAAAGTCTCAAATACGCCTGCGCGTATCGATTCCACCTTGTCAAAGCATTCGATTGCCGCGCCAAACTCGTCAAGTCTCTGCAAAGCACAGCCTTTATTGTTATGCGACTCGAGATAGAGCGAATCCAGAGAGCTGGCTTTGTCAAAGCATGTGATAGCACTTGTATAGCGCTCTAAGAAATAGTTGCACAGTCCTTTCTGATTCCAAGCGTGGATGTATGCTGGTTCTAGCCTCAGCACCTCATCGAATCGCGCAAGGCTTTCGAGATACTTACCCGACAGCGCTAGCGCGTAGGCCTCGCGGTAGATCCAGCCGACTCGCCTATCTGCTAGCTTGTTGCTTGCGTAGACGTGCGGCGCAGGCTGGTACGACTTTGTGGTAGCGACGCTCGATGCGAGAAAGCACATGTCGCGGGCAATCATTCTGAAATCAATAGCAAAGTACCGTTCCAGATAGTCGATGCCCTGAAAGTCCTGTCGAGGCTTTGTCAGCATTTCTGTCACTAGCGGAGATTGACCTGCGGTTTCCACTTTCTCTAGCAGGCGCAAATAGCTGTGAATTATGCAAATTAAAGGCGTCAGTCACGTACCGTTTGAAAATACGTCGCTGAAATCTGAGCTCCAATAGTCGATGCCCATTTTCTTGAAATCCTCTTCTTTCATTTTGTGAAGAGGTACGATCAGCGCGGTGTTCGCGACGTTACAGCCCGTGCATCCGTCATTGCACGACGTCTTTCTTGAACTTGCCATGCGTGCCCTACCTAACTGGAACGTACGGGCGATCCCCTATCATAAATATGAGCCAGTTCTTCGGATCTTTCAAACGAATCAGCTCATATACGCCCTCAAGCTTGCTGCCGAGGAGGACCACCTTAATCTTATCCTCTTTCTTTTCAAGCAAGTAGTAGTCTCCGGAATCGTATATACTGACGGTCCCCGCACCGTAGTGGCCCTCCGCGATCTCTCCCTCGAAGCCAACATAATCCAAGTTGTGATCCTCGACTTGTACCGCGAGGCGCCTGACCTTCTTCGCGCGAGGGACTTCTTTTGGAATTGCCCAGCTTTTCAACGTTCCGTCCATTTCAAGGCGAAAGTCGTAGTGATGATGCGAAGCGAAATGCTCCTGCACAACAAAACGACTACGAGGATAACGCATCATAGAATCTATGAGAATAATGTGCAATAAACGCTTTGCACACAGTAATTCTGGAGAGCCAGGCTATAGACGTGCGCATCCGCTACGTCTGATAATCCGCGTTCACGCTGGTGCCCAGGCCTAGAACTCGACTCGCGTCGCGACGCACACCAACTCAGCTGATCTGAGGCCGTAGAGGCGCACTGCGTCTTTATCGCCCCCTTTGCTGAAACAGAAAGGTATAATAGCGCACGACGCTAAGGAAAGATAAAATGTTGGAAGGTTTCAAATGAAGGTAAACGGCGTACAGATTGACGACACCTACGCAGAGGCGTTCCCTGTATATGCAGCACGCGTCTTAATTACGGGCGCAACCACCGCGCTTGCTGAAACTGCTGCGATCGTTGCGACAGGATTTGCAACGTCAGTCATCGGCTGCAGCGCAGAAGCAGGAATAGATCGCTACGTACTGCCAAACGAGACTCCCGATGGCAGACCAGGTGTCATAATTATGGTTATTCACCCATCCAAGAAACAGATAAAAAGCAACCTCATTGAAAGGATCGGAGAATGCGTTCTTACCGCCGCCACAACCGCTGTGTTCAACGCGTTGGAATCAGAAGAAACCGTGCCGGTCAAGCTACACTTCTTTGGAGACGGGTATGAATATCAGACCACCGTCGGCGGTCGGAGCGTGTGGGCGATCCCAATACTCGAGGGAGAATTCATCTGCGAAGAGACCTATGGCGTGCAAAAAGGTGTTGCAGGGGGTAATTTCTTTATCTACGGCGAGACCCAAGGTTCGGCCCTCTTGGCCGCACAGGCGGCCGTTGGGGCAATCAAATCGGTTGAAGGGACTATAACCCCGTTCCCGGGCGGGATTGTTGCGTCCGGATCCAAAGTTGGTTGTCCAACGTATTCAACTTTTATGAAGGCTTCTACACATCACAGACTTGCCCCGACGCTCAAAGACAAAGTGCCCGACTCGTACGTCCCAGACGGCGTGAAAGCGATTTACGAAATCGTGATTTGCGGCCTCGACGAGGGGGTTATCGCTGAAGCGATGAAGCGGGGCATGCTTGCTGCGGCACACGCAGAGGGAGTAAAGGGGATATCGGCAGGCAACTATGGAGGAGAGCTTGGACCGTACAAGTTCGACCTTCACCAGATTCTGAGCGATTATGCTGATCCAGAATGATCGCTGCGAGTTTCGTTTGTCGATAGCAGCCTGTGAAAGCCTCAGTCTGGCCGGTAACCAAAAGAGCTAAATAGATACTCTCTTAAGTTAAGAAAGATGGTGGCTCATGAGAGCCACAGCTTAGTTTTTTTAAAGGTGACAGGTGAAGGAAAATGGTGAAATTAGGAATCGCGAAAATAGGTAACATCGTAAGCGGTTTGATGACTGATTTGCTGCTCGACGAGCGCGCAGACCGTGATGATTTTGAAGCAGTGACCGTCACGAGCGGCACGAAGATGAAAGAAGAAGACGCAGAGAAGGTTGTCGAAGCACTGGTTAAATTTGAACCGGATTTGTGCGTCGTTGTGTCCCCTAACGCAGCACAACCAGGCCCAACAAAAGCTAGAACTTTGTTAAAAGAGGCAGGGAAGAAGGTCGTCGTTATCACGGACTCACCAAAGCTGAAGGACAAGCTTGAAGAGGAAGGGGGATTCGGATACATCCTTATAAACGCCGACGCGATGATCGGGGCAAGGAGAGAGTGGCTTGACCCCATAGAAATGGCCATTTACAACGCGGACTTGATGAAGGTCCTTGCTGCAACAGGTACCTTTAGGGTGCTCCAGACTGCTCTTGACACTTGTCTCACAGCTATCAAAGAAGGCAAAGAATGCGAGCTACCCAAGATCGTTATGACGGCGGAAAAGGCGACAATCAACGAGTTCTGCAACCCCTACGCGCGGGCTAAGGCTATAGCCGCGTACGAAATGGCAGCAAAGGTCGCCGACGTCAACGTTAAGGCCTGCTTCATGACCAAAGAATGGGAGAAGTACGTGCCCCTTACGGCCGCGTCTCACGATATGATGCGCACGGCGGCCAAGCTCGTAGATGAAGCGCGCGAAATGGAAAAAGCTGACGACACGGTAAAGAGAGCGCCTCACTCGAGAGACGGTACCATACTCTGTAAGACTAGTCTCATATCGAAACCAGAGTAATAGTTTTTCTATTACTCTTTTTTCTTATTTGACAGCGCGGAAGAGCGATCGCCACCGTCTTCCTCATGTTAGCTCTGCTAAAAAAAAGGGCGAGACTAATGATGAGCTAGTCGAGGATGAACGGACTGACGTAAAGACGGTCGATCCGTATAAGGCGCTTTATGGAATCAGCTTTAAATGGAATTCGCCACGCGTTTTCCGAGCTATCCCATTGAGATCCTGGAACCTGTTTTAGATTGCCTTCTATCTCGTGGGTATCCCCTAAAACCTTGATCCATTTCTTGTTGCGCGTTCCTACAGCCCACGTGTTGTGAGAAGACGTGCATAAACACTGCACGGTCGGATGTAGCACGACGCCACCATTCTTGAGGCTTTCAATCGATGCTCGATTGATTGGAAATCGCCATACCTTCACCTGTTTGTCCCACTGCCCGCCCTTTATTGCACGTAGCCCATGACGCGGGCTTAGGGCACTTCCGCGGACCATCAAAGTCGTACAATCGTCATCCAGTTCGCAAAGAAGCCTATCCTCAGCTTGCTGGTAGTATTCGCGTTGCGGCTTCTGTGTCGTGTTTTTCTTGGACTCGGGATGTTGCGGACCGTTTTCTCGGTTATCGTTAGTCTTCTGGATTCGACCTTCTTGTGAGGTGTTGAGAGTTTTTAGAGCGATCTTAGCGTGCAATTTGACGTCTTCGTGTGCGCTCTGCGTCGCAGCTTGAACCAAAACATCGCGGGCTGATGAATCCGCATCGCCTGAAGCAAGTGCAACCGCTTCGAGCGCATCAACTGCCTTGAAGCGCTGGTGCTCGTTTTCGTCATTTAATGCCTTCGAAAGTACGTCAACTCTCCTGTACCGAGTAAGGCGGTCGAAGTCGTATTCACCCATTTTATCACTTGCAATTCTTCTTCTAGCTTTTATGTACGGGAGCAAAATATAAATATTTACCTAAACCGTGCGCGCAATACGCTCATAGACTATCTAAACGGCCTAGAACACAATATTGAACGCCCGCGCTCTGCAATAAAATCATCACTGTTGAAGTTTTCAAAAAAAAGGCGCGCGTAGGGCTCTTAGTCTCGGCTTGAATTCGCTGTGCTGTCCGCATCGGCATTTGCTGCGAGTCGTTCGGGCAACTCCTGCGTTTTGTAACTGGGAAACGTCCATTCATCCTTTTCGATTGCACGCATTTGTTCGCACTTTGCCTTCGCAGCCTTCAAAGCGCCGCGCCACGATCCATAGTCTTTGATGGCTTTGTTATAAACCTCGGGATGCTCCATTTCGGCACTGATTGCCGTCATATCGAATCGATTTCGATATAACGCAATAATGTCATCCACGATGTCATAATTCAGCGCTGCTTCGAGAGCTCTCTCGAGAGTTCCGTATATCAGCTCAGCTACGAGGGTTAGTTTCGGATTATCATATAGTCCGTCCACCCCAAGCTGCCTGATTTTCTCTCGTATGAATTTTTCGAGCTCCGCGTCGGACATTTAGACGTAATAAGACGTACGAGTATAGAAGCGTTACGGTGTCAAAAATGCGTTTCCGCGTTGGTCAGCGCTTTGAACTTGACTTTGCAGCTCACTGCTTACAGAATGCGTTCTTCACTCGCTTTCGCTTGTGTAGTCTCTTGCCGCTTCTAATGCTTTGATAAGCTGATCGAGGGTCGCGCGCGTCACTTGTATTCCGAAGCCGTCCTTTGTTGGATACTTCTCAGTGCCACGCTGCACCCACTTCCGAATCCCGAGTACCTTGGCGGTATCTTCACCCTCGGAGATGCTAATCCTCAGCGAAACGCTTTTTGAACTCTCTACCTCGACGCCCCACAATTCTTCCCACTTCATGAAATCCTCCTTGCTGTTGTAGCGATTATGTCCCCCTCACTGTTGGACGCTCCCGAGAGCGCGCGCGAGCATCTTTATGAGGTCGTACTCTTTAACCGGTTTCGCGTCAGCTACTAAACGATCTTGGCACAGGCTTTCATACATCCGTACCGCTGTGGGCTGATCCAGATTGGCCCTAGACAAAACAGACTTGTCATAAAAGATTTCGCGTGGCGTTCCTGTCGCGATAACTTGACCTTCGGCGATGACATAAATTCGATCTGCTATCCTCGCTGCGAGATCCATGTCGTGAGTCGCAATCACAATGCTAATCCCGTAGTCAGTTTTCAGTTCAAACAAGACCGATTCTATCTGACGCGAGTGAAGCGGGTCCAAGTCACTGGTGGGCTCATCTGCGACGATTACTTCAGGATTCATCGCGAGAACCCCCGCAATCGCAACAAGTCTCTTTTCACCTTGGCTCAAGTAGTAGGGTATCCTCCTTGTCAGATGCGAAGCGCCGATGTTCTCTAGGGCGCTTGTTGCAGCCTGTCGCGCTTCTTCATTTGTCAGCCCTTTATTGAGCGGTCCAAACATGACGTCATCTAAAACCGTCGGTGCAAAGACTTGGCTATCAGCGTCTTGAAAAACCAACCCCACCTCGGTAATGACTCCCGTCTTCTGAGTGACCTCTTGTCGCAGGACGATTAAGCGCCCTACGCGGGGCTTTATGAGGCCATTCAAATGTTCCACGAGGGTGCTTTTTCCCGCGCCGTTTGCTCCACAAATAACTACTATTTCACCTTTGAATAGTGAAAAACACACGTTATGCAGAGAACTCGTTCCGTCGGGATACGTATGCTCGAGACAGTCGACGTGAATCAGTTCATCTTCTTCAAGTTCTCGGTATTCGCATGCGCTTAGCTTCGTATCATTGGACATCTTCTAAAGATACCCCCCACAAGGAGACAGTCGACGTGAATCAGTTCATCTTCTTCAAGTTCTCGGTATTCGCATGCGCTTAGCTTCGTATCATTGGACATCTTCTAAAGATGCCCCCCACAAGAATAAAGGTACGTAGAGAGCAAAACCGCAACAAAAACGAACGCGTATCCACCGGCGGATGGCCTCGGCACACGGTAAGAAGAGGTAAGCCTTCCGTTATATGCTCTCGATTGCATTGCTTTTGCGACACGGTCGGCTTTGTCGAATGACCTAATAAACGCAAGGGCAAAAACCGATCCATAAAACTTACCACTCTTTCTAAGACCTGACAGCTTAAGGCCTCCACGGCTTTTCATCGCAACAACTGTCGACTCTAGCCCCTCTAAAGTCAAGAATAGGAACCTATACGTAAGCAAAGCTATTTGACTCAGCGGATATGGCAAGACCTTTGATATTATATGTGTCAGATAGTTGTATTTAGTCGTCATTAACAAGACCAGGCTATAGGTGACCCCAGTGAGTGCTTTAATTATAAGTGTAACGAGAAACGCTACACCCTCTGAAGTGAGGTGTATTGAGCCATAGCTTATCAAAGATGAGCCTGGGACGCTCCACACGAGCAGGAACGCGACGCTTGTGACGAAAAAAGCCGGCAAAGTCCACCAATAGAAGAGATGCACTATCGGCAACTCTGACACCCAGTAGAGACAAACGACAGCAAGCAACATCATAAGCAAGAGGCGGAGGTCCGATATGACCGTAATGTCAAAAACCACGACCGGAAGAAGAACAGCCTTCGTCCAGGGACTGATTTCGTGTACAGGACTCTTCCCAAACTCAGAGTAGTGTGTTATCAAACCAAGATCTGGCAGATGCTTTTCAAATCCAAGGCTTGTCATCATTCCCTCTCAAGCGGCCGCGATAAGCGTTGACACACGCAACTATTATTAGCGCGACGCGCATAAAGTCTTCTCATAAGATTCGATGCTGGAGCTTACACACGTTCGAATTACGTGCGACTTTGGGCGCAGCAGGAAAAAAATGTTATAGGGCTCCACGCGCTACTCCTAAAAAAACTCCCCGACATTATGCGCGCGTTTTACATCGGCCGCTTTCAGCCATATCATTTAGGACATCAGGAAGTCCTAGAAAAAATAGCTCGCGAATATGAGGAGATCATTGTTGGCGTCGGTAGTGCTCAGCTCAGTCACACGTTTTCAGATCCGTTTACGGCTGGTGAACGAATATTAATGATTACGCGCTCGCTAGCGGATATTAATGTATTATTGTACGTGATACCGATTGAAGACATCCGCAGAAATGCGGTATGGGTATCGCACGTAATGACGATGACTCCTCCTTTCGATGTCGTCTACACGAACAATCCGTACGTAATCCGACTGTTCAATGAGGCAGGGTTCGACGTCAAGTCATCCCCGCTCTATCAACGGGAAGCCTATTCAGGCTCAGAGATTCGAAGAAGGATGCTCTGTGACGAACCATGGGAGCAACTCGTGCCACAAGCTGTGGCTGAGGTCGTTGACCAAATCGACGGCGTTAACAGACTAAAGGAAGTTTCTAGAGAGGATAGGACCTCAGATCTCAAGACGATTTAAACACTATCAGCTAGCATCAACCAAGCTACGGCTGCGCCGCGCAGAAATGAGTGCTCTCAGAAGGATCCTAACGTATGAGCTAGTGCAGCCGTACTCAATAGCACGCCCGCACAGAGCAAGACTATAGACAGTCTGAAGTTCCGATATGTTCCGCACGCGCTGGACGCGTGTTGCCTCTTACCTTTAGACGGTTTAGTCGAAGACATGCGTATCGGTAACGCAGAGAGGTACTTCCGCACAATATTGCCAGCAACAGGCACGTCAGCGCGACTTCGTTTTTCGTAGCGAAATCAAGTTTTGACTGTTAGCAAACTCTAACGAACACTGCGAGGCAGCTCTTAATGATGTCAAGAAGCTTACGTCATTCGCTGACGAGTGTGCGCGTTCAACTCCGCAGCTGCTGCCTTACAGGGATTATCGTAGAGTCACATTCATCAAACGAACCACGTAGTTTTTGCCAATGGGCTCCCACTTGTAGTTGTATTGGTATTGTGGAAACTTGTTTTCGAGTTCCTTAAGCTCGGTTAGTCGCTCATCCAAGCAGCGCTCTGATTTGCAGACGAATACAAACCGCCACTTTGGAAGCGCTTTCGGATCGTCAACAAATGTCGCCATTTCAGAGCACGTCGCAGTTTCGCAAAGCACCGCGAGGCAACAACTTCGCGCGAGTCTTTAATTCTAGGACTGTCGTAGGCACTGTTTCCCGTTCTTGGACAACAGATATGAGCTTTTGCAAGATAACTATTATGGGAAAACTGGCGTCGTCTTTGTCCGCGATTCGGCCAACGTTTTCGTTTTTATACGATAACAAGCGCCAATACTGTGCCCCTAGAGCACTTTGTGTGTCAAGCGCGCGTGCCCCCTCGGATTCGAGGCACGCAGCTGGTCGCATTTGTCGCTTTTACGCCATAATCAGTTCCGTCGGTCTGCCGCTAGTTTTTATAGTAATGTGACTATAAGTACATGTGATGCACCTGAATCGAAACGACGAAGATGTCCTCGCTGGCGAATTGGGCCCTGTGAAACAAAAAGCGATGGAGATCCTAGTCGCTCTCGGCGATATCTACGGGGCGGAAAGACTTGTTCCAATCGAAAGCGCGCAGATCGCCGGTGTTTCATATAAAACCATTGGCGACGCTGGGCTAGAATACCTGACAGACCTAACTGGAAGCGTTGCCGTTCCAACAATGCTCAACCCTATGGGAATGGACCGATACAAATGGCGACAAATGGGAATCGAGGAGGCCTTCGTCAAAAAACAGCTGGCCATTATCAGACGATACGAGTTGCTCGGAATCGATGCCCAATGCACCTGCACGCCCTACTACGTGAATGCTCCACGAAAAGAGGCTCATTTGAGCTGGTCCGAGTCGTCCGCCGTTTCTTATGCGAACTCCGTCCTCGGCGCGCGGACCAATCGAGAGGGAGGGCCCAGTGCACTTGCTGCTGCACTGGTGGGAAAAACGCCAGACTACGGCTATCACCTCGATGAGAATCGGGTCCCAGACATATCAATAAAAATAGATTTTCCGCTGGCTGGAGCTGATTTTGGCGCGCTCGGATACGTAGTTGGCAAAATCGTCAACTCACGGGTGCCACAATTTTCCTTTGTTACCCCCCCAAACGATGATGAGCTGAAGGCTCTCGGTGCCGGTATGGCCGCAACAGGCTCTGTGGCCCTTTTTTATCCGGAAAAAGGAGCGACGTCAAGCGAAATCCTCGAACTGACCCGTTCAGACCTTGACATATATTCGTCGAGCGAACCTGACGTCGTTGTGTTAGGGTGTCCGCACTGCTCACGCTCGGAACTCACGGAGATTGCAGGGCTTTTAGAAGGGCGCACCGTCGCGCGGCCTCTCTGGATCTGCACTTCACGGTTTGTGGCCGATCGCTGTAGCGGATTAATCTCTCGCATTGAAGCGACTGGCGCCCGCGTAATCTGCGACACGTGCATGATTGTGTCGCCAGCGTTTGAAAAACGAAGTATGATGGTTAATTCCGGAAAAGCGCTTGAATACGGGCCAAGCTTGTGCAATTCGCGGACCGTCATGGGAACGACTTCGAGCTGTGTCAATATCGCGTGTAACACGTAGAGATCTCGATAATGGCGTTATCTATGCTTCAACGGATAAGAGGCCGAATAATATCGAAAGGAATTGGCAAAGGGAGTGCCGTAGTTACGCATCAACCACTCTCATTCTTGGGGGGTGTGGATCCTAAACGGGGAGTCATAAAGGATGCAAAGCACGAGTTGTACGGTACGTCAATTGTGGGAACTGTGCTCGCTTTTCCACAAGGCAAGGGATCCACAGTCGGATCGTATGTAATGTATCAACTCAAAAGAAACGGGAAAGCCCCAGCCGCAATTATTAACGTTTCGAGCGAAACGATTGTTGCCGTCGGCGCGATAATCTCAAACATACCACTCATCGACAGACTTGAGGTCGACCCGATCGCTGCCATCAAACCCGGGTCACAAGTCTTCGTAAATTGCGTTGAAGGGTTCATTGAGGTGGAAAAGTGAACGAACCAGTCGACTTGGACCGAATCAATATCGTGTTCCACGTTTACGAGATGCAAGCTGCTGGGCCCGTTATCAGATATTACGGCGAACCTAAGGTTGACAGCAAGACGCTTTTCGCGACTCTCTGGAATGACTTCGCCGAGAGAGGTTACGATGTGGAACTGAAGCGCGAACACGGTGAGTTTGTTCTCTTGGCGACGCCTATTAGCGATGCCGACGAGAAGAAGCATATCAACGTTATTCTTGCAGTCGCTACCGCTTTCGCCACCATGCTCACCGGTGCGGTTCTTTTTTACGACGTCAACCCATTCACTGAACCCTTCCTTATCTACAAGGGCCTGCCCTTTGCAGCAGCCGTCATGTTTGTGCTTGGCTCTCATGAGTTAGCTCACTATGTCGTCGCAAAGCGACGCGGAATGAGGGCTAGCTTACCATTCTTCATACCGCTGCCTTTTATATCCCCAGTCGGAACTCTCGGCGCACTCATTAAGCTTAAAGGAGCTATTCCAGATCGAAAGTCGCTTTTTGACGTGGGAATTGCCGGTCCGCTTGTGGGCCTCGCGGCAGCTGTTGCCGTCACAGTAGTCGGATTCCTGCTCCCCCCTATCACCGCCGGCCCCTCACAAGTGCAAACGATAGCATTTGGAACCCCCCTTCTCTTTGCGTTGATCGAAAAAGTTGTTCCGACTACGTCGACCGGCATGCATCCAGTGGCGTTCGCGGGCTGGGTAGGCATGCTCATAACCAGCCTAAACCTCCTGCCAGTAGGACAGCTAGACGGAGGACACATTGCCCGAGCCCTCTCTGGGGAAAAAACGACATACATATCAGCGGCAGTTCCGCTCGTGCTGATGGCTACCGGCGTTTACTACTCGCTAAATGGTTTAAACGGAGAGATGCTCCTGTTTTGGGGGTTCTTCACCTTGTTTTTCGCGGCCGGAGGACATCCGCAGCCGATCAACGACATGAAAAAGCTGGATAATAAGCGCGTAGTTTTGGGAATCATTGCTTTCGGCCTATGCCTAGCTTGTTTCACCCCAATCCCACTTCAGGCGTGACCATACGCTTTGATAAGAGGAACACGTTTAGCTTGGCAGCACTCCAAGCAATACTCACCTCACGAGGCATCGAGGTAGGCTTTTCATCGAGACCGCGCGATGGAATTATGATCTATAGCATGGCGACGCCGCAAGCACATGAAGTCTATCGTGAGGTAGCAAACTCACGAACTCAATCTATATTCATAGCGGGCGGACCTCATCCTTCAGCTAAAGCGACCGAGGCACTGGAACACTTCGACTTCGTCGTGCTCGGGGAGGGCGAGGAAACGCTCCCTGAACTAATCCTTACGCTTGCGGACGATAGCGACCTTGACAAGGTGCGAGGCATCGCATACAGAAGGTCAGGTAGAATCTGCAAAACCCACTCAAGGCCTCACGTAAAACTCGACGATTATCCGCCTTTCAACGAGAACCTACGAGCCCCTATCGAAATCAGCCGCGGTTGTCCGCACAATTGCAAGTATTGTCAAACACCGCGCCTTTTCGGCACGAAAATGCGGCATCGCAGCGTGGAAGCTGTTGCTTTCTACAGCCATTACTTGTCAGACGTGAGGTTTATCTCGCCTAATGCGTTCGCTTACGGGTCCGATGGGCGCAGCGTTGAACTCGCAAGCATTGCCAAGTTACTTACGTCACTTCGGGGTCGGGTTTATTTCGGAACCTTTCCGTCCGAGGTGCGCCCAGAATTTGTTACAGACGAGCTTCTTGAGGTCGTCAAGGAACGCTGCGCGAATACTTCAATTCACATCGGAGCACAGTCGGGAAGCGATACAGTGTTGGAGGAGACGAACCGAGGGCATTCGCGTCACGACGTTGAAGTAGCAGTCGACATATGCCGCAGTCACGATTTCTGCCCAGTGGTGGACTTCATCTTTGGGCTTCCGACCGAAGTCGCAGCTGATCAGGTCCATAGCCTTGATCTCATTGACTCCATCGTCTCTAAAGGCGGACGAGCACGTGCCCACTACTTCATTCCTTTGCCCGGAACGCCCTATGAAAACGAAACCCCCGCTCCGGTGCTTAACGCGGTACGGAGAAGACTTGGCAAACTGGCGCGCGATGGAAAGCTTTCCGGACGATGGGAACCCCAGTTAATGCACGACACAAAAAGATAAACGATTTAAAACAGAGGCCGCAATACGTATTGTCGAGCTGTGAGATATTTATGGAATTTCTACTCCTTTCGGATGCACACGGCGTCTATTCTCATATCGCCCAGCTGCTATTTAAGGCAGGAGACGTCGACGCCGTTTGCGTAATCGGAGATATTACTGATTTCGGACCGAATAACCTCGTTCAGGAACTGCTTTCGCTGCTCGGAGAGGATGTGCCCACTCTCATGATACCAGGAAACTGTGATCTTCCTACTATTGTTGAGACGATAGAAGAGTCTCCTGCAGTGAACTTACATCTAAAGAGTTTTGACTACGATGACATCAAATTCCTAGGCATCGGCGGATCCAACCCCACGCCGTTCAACACTCCTTTTGAACTCAGTGAGGCAGAAATGCAGAGTTATGTCGATACGCTCTTGACCGATGTCGGCGAGACGACTGTTTTGCTGTCACACACCCCCCCTCAAGGATTCTTAGATGCAGTTGACTCGAGGCACGTCGGAAGTGAGGCAATTCTTCGCGCAGTTGGCATTGTCGACGCGCTCGCGTGTGGGCACATACACGAGCAGCGCGGCACGCTTATCGCCGGCAAAACCACGATCGTGAATCCTGGAATGGCCGCCCGCGGCTTTGGCGCGGTCGTCAAAATCCTCCCCGAAGAGAAGGCAAACGTCTCGCTGATTCAAGGTTAAGTACGCGACAATCAACGGCGCGCGCTATTTTGTTGCGCAGCGGCGTCAAGCACGATTCGCGATCGCACGCGCGCAACGCTAGTTTTTTTGTGAGACCAAAGAATTCCGTCTTACAATCTCGCAACCTTCGGAAAACCCAAGAGCTCAAAAATGTGGGTGGACGGATCTCTAAAGCGCGACGGAGACGTATCTCGCGGCCGTCTCCGCGGCTCTGTAGATGCTTACCTGCCACGAATCTCTTAGCCTGATCCATGGGGGCAGGATAGCTAGAGCTTGAAGTGAGGGTCAACTCGGCATTGCGCGTTGCCGTTGGCAAATCAAATTTGAGCACGCCCCTAAAGGCCCCATCGGGGAGTGCGGCCTCAACGTCGAGCCTAATCCTTCAGGGATAAGGGTTTTTAAGTATTAACCGCAAGTATCCACCATGAGCATCAAAAGGGGCGATTTCATCAGATTGTCTTACACCGGCCAATTAGACAACGGCGATGTTTTTGACACCACAAACGAAGATATTGCCAAGGAGAATGAGCTATTCGCTGAGGGTGTAAGCTATACGCCAATAACGATCATTGCAGGAGAGAATATGGTAGTCAAGGGGCTTGACGAAGATTTGATCGGAAAAGCGGCTGGCTACGAAGGACAGGTTAAGATTCCGCCAAGAGATGCGTTTGGCGAGCGAAAGCCTGAATTGGTTGAGGTCGTCCCTACACGCAGATTCGAAAAGAGACCAGCACCTGGAATGCGAGTTTCGCTCGATAACAGGACCGGGACGGTCGAGAACGTAATTGGGGGACGAGTACGGGTAGATTTTAATTCGCCGTATGCGGGCAAGACAGTCAGTTATCAGTACAAGATTGAAGAGATCGTTGCCAAAACTGTCGAAAAAGCAAAAGGTTTGCTCAAATATTACTTAAATAAGGACTTCGACGTTTCGATCCTCAAGAAAAGAGTGAGAGTCGACGTGCCCTATGAATTAGGGTTTAACCAGCAGGTGCAGTACTACAAGAAGCTCCTTGCCGAAAAGATAATGCTTTTTGCTAACGTGGACGAAGTCGACTACGTCGAAGTGCATAGACGACCCGAACCCGTCAGCGAAGAAGCTGCAGAGGAAACCGCGGATCAACAATCGGAAGCGCGTGGAACGAAGGAAGCGCGGGCTCCTGACAAACACGCATAAAACGGGCCTTTAGCGTTCTATGAAAAAAATGACAGCAGTCTTCATTGTGCGCCTCGAAAGCCCGTAGAGAGACGTTTTTTGCTTTTTCCTCCAACCATCAACCTGCAATTGTTTAAATGTCGAGGGCCGAGTGCGAGTATGAGCACGTCGCGTCACTTCAAGTGATGGACCGTTATCTCTTTAGCGCAACTAGTTTCAACGATTTGCCCTCAGGGCAGGTATCAGGTGTATCGCCAAGAACCTCAGAAATCGTGTATTTCTCCTCTCGTACAAGCCCGTTCGGATGGCATAATTCATAGATCTTGCAATTAACTACTTCACACTCATTCTGCTTATACAAGATTCTCGAGCCGACAAATGCGTTCTTAGAGTCGATTGCGACGACGCTTGGGCTTTCGACGACTTCCACAGCTTTTACTCCAATATCATGCAAGGCGCAATCGTGCTTCATATTCCCGCGCACGGTGATTATCCTATAACGACGTCCAACGTCCAAATTTAGGCAAGTGTTTTTTAGCTTGCACATCTCGCATTCGTTTGCAGGCCCATTGAATACAAACTCTGTGCCAATCTTGGCCAAGTCTATACCGATTAGAGTTATGCTGACGTTTCCTTTTGGCATGCTATCAATCCTGTAAGTGCGACGTACGCGCGCTGCAGCCTGACGAAAGTAGGTTGCTCTGTTGCACTATAAAGATATCAACAGCTACTCTATCACCATTGTGACCCTCGCCAACTCTTCCGCAGCTTTTCTCGTCAATCCTTCGCCAAGGATCGTATAACGCTCTGGTCGGACGTCCTTTGCGTGAAGCAGCGCTTGAACGATGTACTGATCCTCTACCCCCAAATCTCGAGCATTGACTGGTGCGCCAATGCTCTGCAGGGCTTGCCGAATTCGTTGCCAGTCACCACCATGCAGATACGCCATCATAATCGTTCCAACGCCACATTGCTCGCCGTGCAAAGCCGGTTTTGGAGCTTTGACGTCAAGCGCGTGACTGAACTTATGCTCACTGCCAGAAGCCGGACGAGAGGATCCAGCAATACTCATAGCAACGCTGCTCGAAACTAAGGCTTTTACCACGAGCCTAACAGAGTCCTCTAAATTAGGCTTGATTTGGCTAGCCGAGTTGATGATTATCTCAGTAGACATGAGGGAGAGCGCTGCAGCATATTCGCTAAACTCCTCACCTCGCAGCTTCCTTGCGAGTTCCCAGTCCTTCACCGCCGTGTAGTTGGATATTATGTCGCCGCAACCTGCAGCAAGCAGCCGATGAGGCGCCTGAGCTATGATTCGAGTGTCTGCAATAATTGCGAGCGGGGTTTGAGCTTCTATAGACTGCGTTCCCTCACTAAAACGTATAGAAGCGCGCATCGAGGCGATTCCGTCGTGGCTTGCTGCAGTAGGCACACTTATGAAAGGCAAGTTCGCCGTGACAGAAGCAATCTTAGCGATGTCAATAGTCTTGCCGCCGCCAACAGCGACGATGAAGCTTTTATCTACTGCGCGACTTGCGACTCGTTCGACTTCTTCCATCGTAGCCGAACCAACGACGAGCACCTCGGCCGGATATTCGTCCTTCAGGATGTCCTCAATCTGTCGCCCGAATGCACACGTGTGCTTTCCGCAAACTATTAACCCGTCCCCACCAAGTTTAAGTTCCCTAAGAACGTTGGCAGTATCGCGTATAGCGTCCTGTTCCATCACGACTATTCTAGGGAGTAACATCCATCGTTTCATCGGTGATCATTTGGCGGTCGATTTAGGGAACTTTATAAACGAGTACTATATAAATCCCATTATATACGACACCGGATATAACCCAATCAACACGATAACCTGGGCCATTATTCTCGGCCTCAGCCTATTTGGAGTCGTTAAACTTCTCAACAAGCTCGACGTCACGGTTGATGAGGTGTTCATATTCGCCGTATCTCCTTATATCTTTGTGGGAGGTTCGTTGCGAGTCGTCGAAGACGCCGGCATCGTTGCCGCGCCGTTCAAGTTTCTCCTAATCACGCCGCTGATCTATTTCTTCATATTCTTTGTGTGCGTCGCGACGCTTATGTTATCGGTTGGATTGCAGCGCGCCGTCCGCATCAACTACTATTGGCCCTTCGCGATGGTCGGCGTCGCGTGGAGTGTCCTTAACGTCTGGCTCCTCTACACAACAGCAACATCGTTTAACGCAGGGATTTTGGCGCTCATATTGTCGGTCGGCGTCGCCCTTAGCTTCTTCGTCTACGCGATCGCGCGCTTTTTAAACTTCGCTCTTCTAAAGGATCGCGTAAACGCCTTCGTGCTCGACGGACAACTGCTCGACGCGACGGCTACGTCGTTTGGCCTCACATTCCTGCCCTATGCAGAGAAGCACGTGCTTCCGAACTTTCTCATCGAAGCTACGGGCACGGCCTTTGTAATGTATCCGCTCAAGCTCGTGGTGACCATTCCCGTGTTGTTCATAATAGATCAGTATTTAAAGACCGAGTCGAAGAATCTCACGGGGCTCGTGAAGCTTGCTATTCTCACGGTAGGCCTCGCCCCTGCCATAAGAGACACACTGCGGATGACCCTAGGTATATGACACGTATGAGACGGGAATGCCTGCCAGGTGCGCGCCCGACAGTTCAGGAGTAGTAGGGTGAAGAACACGAATTTCAGCAAATGGTTCAACGACCTACTGATCGACGCGCAAATTATGGACGTGCGATACCCGATCAAAGGACTTTATGTGTGGTTTCCGTTCGGTTTTAAGTTGCGGAAACTGACCTACGACATGCTCCGCTCGCTGCTTGATCGAGATCACGAGGAAGCATATTTTCCACTGCTTATACCGGAAAATGAGCTGCTCAAAGAATCAGAGCACATCAAAGGATTTGAAGAAGAAGTGTTCTGGGTGACCCGGGGTGGTTTTGCGGAATTAGACGTCCCGCTTGCGTTGCGGCCGACTTCGGAGACCGCAATCTATCCCATGTTTAGCATTTGGGTTCGCTCGCACGCAGATCTGCCCCTGAAGATTTATCAGCTCGTAAACACGTTTAGATATGAAACAAAACACACGCGACCGCTAATTCGCCTGCGAGAGATAACGAGCTTCAAGGAGGCCCATACCGCCCATGCCTCTTGGGAGGATGCCAAATTGCAGACCGACGCCGCTGTGGCTTTATACAAGGAATTCTACGACCGGCTAGGCATTCCATACATCGTTTCGCGTCGGCCGCAGTGGGACAGGTTCCCTGGAGCCGATTACACACTCGCTTTTGACACGCTCATGCCTGATGGGAAAAGCCTCCAAGTCGGTACGATTCATCATCTCGGCACAAACTTTGCAAAGACATTTGATATTACCTACGAAGATCGTCACGGCAACCAGCAGTTCGTCCATCAGACGTGTTATGGCATTTCGGAGCGCTGCATTGCAGCCGTCATTTCAGTCCACGGCGACGACAAGGGCTTAGTACTTCCGCCCGAGATAGCCCCCGTTCAGGTCGTTATTATCCCGATCTACAGCAAACAGGCTGACGGCGAGGCCATCTTAAAAGCCTGCAACGAACTTAGACACGAACTGTCGCGCTATCGGGTTGTTCTCGACACAGACGACGTCCGGCCGGGCGCCAAATTTTACAAGTGGGAAAAACAAGGGGTTCCAATACGATTGGAGATCGGTCCAAGAGATCTTTCGAAAAGCTCTGTTACCCTTGTGCGCAGAGATACAGGAAAAAAAGAGAGCGTCAAACGCTCTGAACTGCAGTTTCGACTCGCTCAAGCGATGACTGATGTCTTGGAAAACATCGCCGAAAAAGCGCGAGCGTTTCTCGTTTCGCATACGGTCGCCATAGAAATACCCGAGCAAGCAAAAGGCAAGACGGGCATATTTCAGATCTCGTGGTGCGGATCCGAGTCCTGTGGGCGTAAGCTTCAAGAGTTAAGTGACGCTGACGTATTAGGAGAGACCGAACCTATGAAAGGGCTTTGCCCCATATGCGACGCACCGACGACCATCCGGGCCCTTCTGGCTCGGTCGTACTGATGCTGTATCGGGAGCAAGTGAATGGCTCGCACGCGCATCTTTCAGTCATTTGAGATGCACGCGACCACGTTTCGGGCATCCGATCGCATTCCGCAACTTACCGCCGACCGGGAGGCTCCGAGGACCTTGCTTAGTGGAGAAAGGCTTGAATTCGATGCAAACTGAAACCCTCGATCGAAAAATCGCCGAGCTTCAACTCGACGGTTATGCGCAGTACGCGGCGTCTTCGCAGAACGCAAATCTCTACTACTTGACAAATTTCTTAGCAGAAGATCCATTCCTGTTTTTGCGCTCAGGCGAACAATCACTCCTCGTAGTCTCAAGCATGGAGAAAGCGAGGGCCGTTAGATTTTCGATTGCTGATCGCGTGCATTCGAGAGAGGATTTTCAGAGAGATCCGCGCGAAACGGAAGGCGATCGCGCCACACCCAACATGATTGCCTCAGTTCTTAAAGAGTGTGAGATCAAGCGCTTGGGAGTTAATGCTGATTTTCCAATAGGTTTGGCTGACGAGCTGCGGCGTGCCGGTTATGAGGTAGAACCTATATCTGGTCAGATCGAAAGTCTACGCTCCATCAAAACGGCCCGTGAACTGAAACTCACGGTGCAAGTGCAGCGTGCTAGCGAAAAAGCGCTCGCATCCGCACTTACCATCTTAGCCCACAGCAAAGTCAGTGGTGACGCGCTGCGGTATGAGGGGCGGGTTCTTACGTCGGAGCGATTAAAGAGCACGATCGGCTGCTCGCTCATAAACGACGCTTGCACATCAAAAGATGTCATCGCGTCGAGTGGCGATGACTCCGCCCTACCCCATCTGACGGGGTCAGGACCGGTCAAAGCGAATTCTGCGATCGTTTTTGATGTTTTTCCACAATCGATAGCATCGCGATACCACGCAGATATGTCGCGCACGGTGTTACGCGGAGATGCTCCTCCTGAACTCTCCGACATGTACTCGGCAGTTCAAGAGGCGCAAAACCTTGCCCTTGAAATGCTAAGGCCGGGGATTAGCGGAGCGGAGGTCCACCTGACCGTGGCAGATCACTTCGAACAGAGCGGTTTCCAGACGGACCTCGATAATGGTCAAGGTTTCATTCACTCCACGGGTCACGGACTGGGATTAGAAGTTCACGAACTTCCATTCCTCAGCAAAAGAGGGGGCCTCCTAGAAAAAGGCAACGTGGTCACGGTTGAACCGGGCTTATATTATCCTGGCATCGGCGGGGTACGACTCGAAGACGTAGCTGTTATTACTCATAACGGGAATAGAACCATCACTCAGTTTCCAAAGGAGTTCGTGATATAGGTGCAAGAACCCGAGGTGTTAGATAAATACCGCGAAGCTGGCCGCATACTAGCAGAGGTTCGCGGAGAAGCCATCAAAAAGGTAAAAGTCGGTGAAAAACTACTTGACGTAGCTGAAAGCATAGAACGCTCAATTCAGCAAAAAGGCGGTGAAGTTGCCTTTCCGACGAACATTTCCTTGAACGATGAAGCAGCGCATGCTACTCCTTCTAAGGCAGACGCGTCGATTTTTGGCCGCGATCTCGTGAAGCTTGATATCGGGGTCCATATAGATGGCTATATCGCAGACACGGCAATCACCATTGACCTTGGAAGCAACAAGAAACTAGTAGAAGCCTCGAACAGCGCGCTCGAGCGGGCAATTGACGTTGTGCGTGCAGATGTTGACACGGCAGCGATCAGCGCGGTTATCGAACAGACTATCACAGATTATGGCTTTCACCCTGTCGTCAATCTTACTGGACACGGCCTAGAGCGCTATAAACAACACGCTCCACCTGCGATCCACAACCGACGAACTCAAAGCGGTACGAAGCTCAAAGAAGGACAGGTCATAGCTATTGAACCTTTTGCCTCTAACGGCAATGGTCGGGTGTATGAGACAGGAAAAGCGGAAATCTTCAGCCTCGTGAAGGCAAAGCCTGTGCGATCGTCTGAGGCCAGAGCTATTTTGAAAGAAATTGAGACCTATAAGTCACTACCCTTCGCAAGAAGGTGGCTTAAAGGCCGTGTCGATCTGGGCTTAAAGCAATTGGAAACGGCAGGCATAATCCACGCGTATCCTGTGTTAAAAGACCGAGGACTCGTTTCGCAAGCTGAGGATACTCTTATTGTGACGACCGATGGAAGTGAAGTCATAACTAGAATCTGATACGGCTTTCGGGCGTTTTTTCGGCCATCTGTCTTCAACCTAATCTTTATATGCTTTTCACGCAATAAACCTCGTTTATATAGGAACGGTGCTTGATGGAAGATTCGGAAAGTCAGGTCCTTGATATCGTTGAGCTGTTGCTCACTGCGAATATCTACAATGGCAACGATCATCTTGATGAAAACGACCTGCCCCCACCAATCAGAAAAAACTATTGGAACTCCAAAGAGCGAAAGGTAGATAGACCCATCATCGTTTCAGAAAAAGCCGTTGACAGAGTCTTTGGGATCCCGCACGGATGGAGTCTTGTAAAAACGCTGCCATTTGTCTCGTTTGATGAGTTTGGCGCTCGGATCAACCTCACCGTGCTCGACTTGGCTGCTAAGTGGTTTGCCAATCAAGACTCTCTATCTCGTATCAAGCGAAATCCAGCCTTGGCTTTCTATTACTCCCGACACGACTCAATTGATGTCGACTACGAACGAGTACGTCAAGTTAATTGGCCCAAGGAAATGGACAGGGAATGGATACACTCCCTGACAGATGAGATCGCAGGTGAAGGCGAAGAAGCGGAAGATATGCTCAAGCTGGTTGCAATCTCTGCGCCCGAGGATGTTCGCGAAAGTCTCAATAAGCTCGTCCTCACTCAGGAACAAATAGAGGAAGTCGAGAAGATAGTCAAGGCAATACAGTATAGAGATTATCTGAAGGAGATAGAGCTCTTTGAGATCGGAAAGCTGTTGTTTGTAGGGCCCCCTGGAACAGGGAAGACCTCTGTTGCCCGAGCCCTTTCAAAAGAATTAGGGCTCCCGTTCTTGGAGGTCCGGCTCTCGATGATTACGTCGCAGTATCTTGGAGAGACAACCAAGAACATCGGCAAGGTGTTCACTCTCGCGAAACGATTGAGCCCCTGCATCCTGTTCATCGATGAGTTTGATTATGTTGCAAAAACTCGTCTCGCTGATGAGCACGGCGCGATAAAAAGAGCCGTAAACATGCTGCTCAAGAGTATCGACGACATCAGCCTGGTCGATGACGGAGTGCTTCTGATCGGTGCGACGAATCATCCAATGCTTCTTGATTCAGCTGCGTGGAGGCGATTTGACAAGATCGTGAATTTTCCGCTTCCCGACGCAGTCATGAGAAAAGAGATATTTGAAAAGATTTTGGCCCGTATTACGGGTACGTTTAACACTCAGAAACTCGCAGATATGACCGATAAATGCACCGGCTCAGATCTCAGGCTGATATTGAGAGAAGCAGTGCTGAAGGCGTTATTTGAAGAACGAACGGATCTATCGCAAGATGACCTTGAAGAGGCCGTTAGCAGCTTCAGCAAACGATTTGAGCTCAAGATGAGCGAATATGAAAACATCTAGCTAAGCAGCTTCGGGACGAGCACGCGGAGAATGAGTAGATTGGAAGTATCAATAAGAATCCGGCCGCTTGTCGCGCGGAGGTAGCAAACTTGGAAGCTTGCGTAAACATAGGAATGGTAGGACACGTCGACCACGGCAAGACAACCTTGGTGTCCGCTCTTTCAGGCATATGGACAGACCAGCACAGTGAAGAAGTCAAGCGTGGTATTTCGATCAGACTCGGATATGCTAACGTCACCTTTAGGAAATGCCCGCATTGTCCGGAGCACGATGCATATACAGTCTCAGAAGTGTGCGGCACATGCGGCGCTACGGCAGAACCGCTGCGAACTATTTCATTTGTAGACGCGCCCGGACACGAGACACTTATGGCCACGATGCTATCGGGGGCGGCAATTATGGACGGCGCGATACTTGTTATTGCAGCAAATGAGCCATGCCCTCAACCACAGACGAAAGAGCACCTTATGGCGCTCGACATAATTGGGATTAAGAGGGTAATCATTGTCCAAAATAAGATTGATCTAGTCTCGCACGACGATTTGCTCGTGAACTACGAACAGATCAAAGAATTTGTGAAAGGGACTGTTGCAGAACACGCCCCAATTGTGCCTATATCGGCCCAGCAAGCGGTCAACATCGATTTGCTAATTGAGCTTATCGAGAAGGAGATCCCGTGCACCGCCCACGACGCGACCAAACCTGCGCAAATGTTCATCGCACGCTCTTTCGACGTCAATAAGCCTGGAACGGACATCGCGAAGCTGCTCGGCGGTGTCATCGGCGGCACGCTGAACCAAGGGGAACTCAAGCTAAAAGACGAAATCGAAATACGACCTGGACGGAGCGTCGAAGTTGGTGGTAAGAACGAGTGGGTGCCCATCACGACTTCCGTTTCGAGCATTGTGTCCGAAAAAGAGAGACTGAAGGTCGCGACGCCGGGCGGCCTGCTTGGTGTAGGGACAAAATTGGACCCTGCTTTGGTGAAGAGTGATTCTCTCGTCGGCCAGATTGCCGGAACGCCGGGAACTTTGCCCCCTGTGTGGAAATCGTTCACGATGGAAGTTCAGCTCCTCGATCGTGTGGTTGGGAGCTCGGATGAGCTCAACGTCGATTCGATACACACGAGTGAGCCACTCATGTTGAGCGTAGGCACCGCCACAACCGTTGGCATCGCTACCAGCGCGCGCAATTCAGCTGTCGAGGTAGCGCTCAAGCGGCCCGTCTGTGCAGATATCGGGTCTCGAATTGCCATTTCGAGACGAATTGGCTCTCGATGGCGGCTTATTGGAGCTGGAACGCTCGTGAAATGATCGCCATATTGGATGCCAACGCACTTCTCATTCCATGGCATTTTAGAATCGACGTGTTTGAGGAATTGCGCGGACTTGGGTTCATACCGGCGACGATCGAACCGGTTCGTCGAGAATTGAACGTGTTGATGAAGAATGGCTTCACCGGGGCAGGTGTGGCGCTGCGCCTTTCAGCGCGATGTCAGACCATCGAAACCGCGGGCGGATCGACCGTTGACGATCAAATCCTCAACACTGCTCTTAAATACAAGGCAGCAGTTGTAACGAACGACAAGGATCTGAAACGAGAGCTTCGTGAGCACGGCCTACGTATAGTGCAGCTAAGAAACAGGAAGTATTTGGAGGTCGATCTGCAATGAACCTATGGAAAGACATTGAAACCGGACCCCGACCACCGGAAGAAATCTTCGTCGTCGTAGAGATTCCTAAGGGGAGTCGCAACAAGTACGAGTATATTAAAGAGTGGAATGCAATTCATCTTGACGGGGTGCTGTATTCTCCGTTGCATTACCCGGGAGAGTATGGCCTCATTCCGAGGACCTACTATGACGACAACGATCCGCTCGATGCAATTGTCATAATGGATGAGCCAACCTATCCGGGCTGTATCATCGACGCGAGGCCAATTGCGTTGCTTCGAATGCTCGATTCTGGGGAAGCGGACGACAAAGTGGTTTGCGTGCCGATCAACGATCCGAAATATGCCGAATATCGTGACCTTAGCGACGTGCAAAGTCACTTCCTCAAAGAGGTCGCACACTTTTTTGAAGTATACAAACGACTCGAGGGTAAGGAAACAACAGTCATCGGATGGGAAGGGGCAGATGCCGCCAAGGAGCGTATACAATACTCGATGGACTTGTTCACGAGGGTGATAGATGTATAAAAAAGCGAAGTTGATTGACACGGTGAGGCTACCGCCTGAAAGGCTAGGAGAAGACACGATAGCCGTCGTAAAGGACCTCCTGCGTGATAAGCTCGAAGGCCGAATAGACAAAACGCTCGGGTCAATAATCGCCGTCACCGACGTCTTAGACATCGGCGAAGGGCGCATACTCGCGGGAGACGGCGCTATCTATTACGATGTCACTTTCAATGCGATGACCTTCAAACCAGAGCTGCAGGAGATACTCGAAGGCAAAGTCGTAGAGATTGTTGAATTTGGCGCCTTTGTTGGATTAGGGCCGCTCGATGGATTGCTGCACGTTAGCCAAATAGCTGACGACTATATTTCATACGACGAGAAGAACGCTAGACTCGTCGGAAAAGAGACCGGGAAGGCCCTTGCCGAAGGAGATATGCTGCGGGCTCGGATAGTCGCGGTGAGCCTCAATGAACGAGAACCGCGAGAGAGCAAAATTGGCCTTACTATGCGACAAGCAGCTCTTGGCAAGGTCGAATGGCTTGCTGAAGCACGAGACAAAGCAAAGAAAGAAGAAGAGGAACAAAATGCCAGAACAAGTGTGTAAGACTTGTCATCGGTTTGTCGAAGGGCTTGTATGCCCTGTATGCGGATCGAGCTCGCTCGGACGAGATTGGAGCGGCTATTTGATCATCATCGATCCGAAGCGCTCCGAAGTAGCCAAGCGGATGAATATCGACTTACCTGGAAAGTATGCGCTTAAAGTTCGATAAAAAGCTCATGCTGACCGACAAACTGAAAGCTGAGCTGCAGAAACCATTTGGTGATCTGTGCTCAAACGCGAATTGTGCAGAAAAGTTAAGAGCTTATGGCAAAATAGTCACTGTTGGGGATATAACGACCTACAATGTCGTGCAAGCAGGCATTGTGCCTGACATAAGCATCATTGACGGCATCACAATGAGAGAAAAGGTGCCTGATGAAATTTGCAGCGCGATAAGCATCGACCCCCGCACTATCTACAAAGTAGATAACCCCCCTGGTTCCATCTCGCAGCAGCTGTGCAACGCAGTAAGCAGCTCGATGTGGCACGTCGCCCGATCTGAACGCGTCAGAATCGTCGTCCACGGCGAGGAGGATCTTGCAGTTATTCCGGCTGTCGTGGAAGCCCCTTTGGGTGCTGCAGTGGTTTACGGGCAGCCAAACGAGGGCATGGTAATCATTGCTGTCACGCGAGAGAGAAAAGAAAAAGCGAGACAATTAATGCACGAGATATTGAAAATCACACCGAAATAAGCAGAAGAAAGGAGTTGCTATGCAAATCGAAGTTATCAAGGAAGAGGATAATGCACTGCTGAATCGAAAAGAGCTGCAAATCAAGATTGAGCACGATGCAGCTACTCCGGCGCGGATCGAAGTCAAAAATAAGGTTGCGGCCGACTTGAAGACTGAGCCTGACACGGTGATAGTCGATAACATGAAAACCGCTTTTGGCAAGAAAGAGACTATAGCATATGTTAAGATATATGAATCCGCTGAAGCCGCACGGCAAATCGAACGAGAACATATTCTGAAGAGGAACCAGGCGCCGACCCTGGAACCAGCCGAGGGGGGGGAAGAGAGTTAAGACAAGTGAGCTTTACGACGTAAACGAAGACAAGGTATTGAGGAAGCGCCAAAACTGTCCGCGCTGCGGCGAAGGGGTCTTTTTAGCCGAGCATACGGATAGGTCGTCTTGTGGCAAATGCGGATACACGCAGTTTAAAAAGTGATCCGCGTTCTCAGGAATGATAGTCTTAGGCCTTGAGGGGACCGCTTGGAACCTCAGCGCAAGCCTAGTTAACGATGATGAGGTTTTGTGTGAGGCAAATTCAGCGTATATACCTGCCTCAGGCGGAATTCATCCACGAGAAGCTGCCCAGCACTTCGCGAGCAACGTAACCGCGGTTCTTCGCCAAGTCCTTAGTTCGACAGATCCTCATTCCATCGAAGGCGTAGCATTTTCGCAGGGCCCTGGCCTAGGACCGTGCTTGCGTATTGTGGGCACAGCTGCCAGAGCCACGGCGTTGCGGCTTGGCGTTCCGTTGGTCGGGGTCAACCATTGCGTTGCCCACATTGAAGTGGAACGATGGAAAACTGATCTCTTGGATCCGATCGTGCTCTACGTGAGCGGGGCAAATTCGCAAGTGCTCTCGTACCGTCAAGAGAGGTATCGCATTCTCGGTGAGACTTTGGACATCGGAATAGGGAACTGTTTAGACAAGTTCGCTCGATCAGCAGGCCTGCCTCATCCGGGCGGCCCGAAGGTGGAAAGACTCGCGCAAGAATCAAGAAAATACTTGTCAATGCCGTACGTCGTCAAGGGAATGGACTTTTCGTTTTCGGGGATCGTTACCGCGGCTCAAGAGGCTTTAAAGTCTGCCCCCCTTGAGGATATATGCTATAGCTTTCAAGAGACTGCTTTCGCTATGCTCGTCGAAGTCTGCGAGCGAGCCCTATCGCAAACGGATAAATCAGATTTACTCTTAGCAGGCGGTGTCGGCGCTAACAATAGACTCCAAGAGATGCTATCCGTTATGTGCGCTGAGCGTGGTGCGCGTTTCTTCGCACCCAAAGCTGAGTATTTGCAAGACAATGGCGCAATGATCGCTTACACGGGTCTCCTAATGCTATCACACGGTCTTCGAACGCCGATCACTGATTCAGGGGCCAACCCGAACTTTAGGCCAGACGAGGTTGAGGTGCTATGGATCAAGGGATAACAGAGGTGGTGACTGGGGCGGAAGCGGCCGTCTACATTCGCGCTCACTCTGTGGTAAAAAAGCGCGTTCCAAAGAAATACCGCGCAACAGAGCTCGACACAAAGCTGCGAAAAGAACGCACGAGACTCGAGGCAAAGATCCAATCCGAAGCACGAAGGGCGGGAGTGCCGACACCTATAATACAAGCAGTAGACGGCTTTGATATTACTATGGAGCGGATAGAGGGGCCGCCTGTGCGCTTTGTTATAAACGAGGCAATCGCAGAACAGGTTGGCGAAGTGCTCTGCACGCTTCACTCAGCAGGCATCGCTCACGGAGATCCAACGACGCGCAATATGATTGTCTCGTCTGGTCGAGTATATTTAATCGATTTTGGACTTGCCTCCTACGACAGAAGTCTTGAGGCCCGCGGCGTAGACGTCCACGTTTTTTTCCAAACCCTTGAAGCTTCGCACGAGAATTTCCATGCGCTTAAAAACGCATTTCTAGCCGGCTATACTAAAAAGTGCCGGGACGCTGCGCAGGTACTCGGCAAAGTACAAGAGATCAAGGGGCGAGGTCGATATCTGTGAAAGAGGTCAACTTTATCACGCAAAACCAAGCGAAGGTAGCAGAGCTCCAAGCCAAAGCCAAGCATTTCGAATTAACGATTAACCACATCAGTGCGCCTTACCCGGAGCTGCAAGCTGACACGCTGGAAGACGTCGTTCAGTATGGACTTGCTTACTGCCAGAAAAAGTTCCCGGCACCATTTATTATAGAAGATTCTGGTCTCTTCGTTGATGCTCTCCATGGGTTCCCGGGGCCGTTCTCGTCGTACGTCCACAGAACGGTCGGTAACCGCGGCTTGGTCAAACTTATCGGAGAAGGGGCAGCGGCGCGATTTGAGTCACTCATCGGAAGCTATTATCACGATTTCAGGCTGTTCCGTGGACGAGTCGAAGGACGCATAGTCAGTTCACGAGGCCGGGGCGGTTTCGGATTCGACCCCATCTTCGAGCACGAGGGTCGCACTTTTGGGGAGATGATGATCGACGAGAAGAATGCCATATCACACCGCAGCAAAGCCGCAGAGCTGTTCTTGAAATGGGCATCGACAGTTATATAAAAGGAGATCATAGAGTAGCACACCCCGTCGCACGTCAGAAACGTATCTGACAGGAACAAGGAGCTCAAATGGCGCGAATGTACGCAAGAAGGAAAGGAGTGTCTGGATCGACTAGGCCGCTGAAAAGTACTGTTCCCATTACTATGACCCCAGAAGAAGTGCAGAAGCTGGTCGTGGAGCTGCGAAACAGCGGGCTTTCTTCGAGCCAAATCGGCATCGTTCTGAGGGACACGTACGGCATACCGAACGTCAAATCGGTGACGAAGAAGAGTCTGACTGAAGTGCTTCGCGATGGCGGGGTCGCCCCTGAACTCCCTGAAGATCTGTTCAATCTTATCACTAAGGCGCTAAATCTCAGAGATCATCTTGAGGAAAACAAGAAGGACCTCCACAATAAACGAGCCCTTCAACTTACAGAGTCGAAGATTCGAAGGCTTGTGAACTACTACAAGAGCAGGGCCGTACTGCCGAGTGAGTGGTCTTACCGGCTCGATACCGTAGAGATGCTGATCTCACGATAACGTGCTTGCACTTCTTCTCACGGTTTCTAAAAGCAGGCGCAGCAACCTAACGTGGTGGCAAGCCAGCCTAGCACACGAAGCGGATTATGCCAGCGCCATTTCCCACCCCAGCACACTATGATCACTGCAATCCTCGTTTACGAACATCCGCAAGCGTCCTCACTTGTCGAAGCTCTTCAGCCTGATAACACGCCAGAAATACGCATGAAGCCGATAGGGAAAAAAGTGCTGGTAGTAGTGAGAGCGGACAATCTGCGAACTGTGGTGGCTTCGTGTGACGATCTGTTTGCGAATCTCCAAATAGCACAAGAAATACTTTGTGACAGCGAAGAGTCCAAAGACTTTTGAACGCTCTCAGCGAAGCGCCCACGTCCCTCACCTTGTCGCGTTCACGAGACTGCGACAGAAAAATAATCTCCGAGAGAAGTTTATTTTATCTTTTTAAGATAGCTAAGCCACCTTTTTGGGCCTCGTTTCTATTTGTCGACACAGCCTTAACGTAATTGTTGAGGGGCTTGCCTTTCTCAAAGTCTCGCAGTTCAACAGCAGCGCGAATCAGCCCTTGCGCTTCTGCATACAAAGCGAGGGCTTCGTGCTCATCGATATCCTGGCTTCTAATGGCCGATTCGATTTCGCGTATTTTTCTCTCGATGGCCACGTAAAGCCTTTGAACTGCCGTACATTCTTCAGGAGTGAGTTCCCTATCATGATTGACCAAACGCCACATGACTTCGTGGAGCGCAACGACTTGCCCGTCAAGTTCGATCTCTTCCGGTATTTCTGTACCGATAAACGTGAAGAGTCGATTTAGCTTATATAGGAGCTCTTCTCGTTCCTCCTTTGTCAGATTATGCGCTTCAGACAAATGTACACCCCAAACGGTAGCTTCACGATGTTCTTTGGTGCTTTGTTTCGGCCCCACGGCAGTTACTTCCAACTTTGCTATCCCTTAGCTTTACGACTTGCTTAGCAATAATCATTGCCCCGCGTCACGACAAAATCGCTGCGAAGCTGCTACCCGCTTTTGCTTCGCATTCGGTGCCTAGCGAACTACGTCGTGCAACGCTCGAGACAAGCTATATCAAATCTATGAGGTGCCCTTAGGTTACCGGCTTTCGTCAAGTCCCCATGTTGCGAACTGCAACGGGGTGTGGCACTGATTTCACTTTCGCGGCCTAGCAAGCTTCGAAGCTCAAAGTGTGAAAATAACTCGCAAGAACACGCACAAACGCTAAAAGTGGGCTAGACAAAGCTTATGAACCTTGAGCAAGATAAAGTCGCCACCTGTCGTAATACTACGTCTTCACATGACTCGAATACCGCGCCACATCGGCATCATTCCCGATGGGAACCGTCGGTGGGCAGTCGCTCGGGGTTTGCCAAAAAAAGCGGGCTACGAAGCTGGCTTGTCGCCCGGACTAGAATTGCTCAGACTTTGTACGAACGTTGGTGTCAAAGAGGTCACCACATACGGCTTCACTCAAGACAATACGAAAAGAACCCAAGAGCAGAGAAGAGCTTTCCAAAACGCGTGTATCAACGGCGTCGAGATTCTCAAGCATGAAGACGCTTGCCTGCTTGTCGTCGGAGATACAGACTCCCCGATGTTCCCACAGGAGCTCCGCCCGTACACAAAAAGAACCAAGTTTGGCACGGGAAAAATAAAGGTGAACTTCCTAGTCAACTATGGCTGGCAGTGGGACTTGAGCCCTCTCTTTGCCAAACCTAAATCAACACCGCGCAGCGGAAACGTCACGGACATGATACGATCGTCGGACGTTTCCCGCATTGATTTGATCATTCGCTGGGGTGGCAGAAGACGACTAAGTGGATTTTTGCCGGTGCAGTCGGTTTACTCAGATATCTACATTGTCGATGAATATTGGCCTGATTTCAAGCCTGAACAATTCTTCGCGGCTCTCAATTGGTACGGCGAGCAGGATATCACGCTCGGCGGGTAGAAGCCGCCTCACAGGGCTCAGCACACGAGCCAGCTTCCTGATAACTACTGTTTAAACGCGCTGTATCCTCGCGGTTCACAGTACCGTAAGCGCTCTTCTCTTGTTGCCGAGATTCGTCTGGCGCTTACCGCTAGCGCTTGCCAAGCTTATACACGCGGTTGAAGCGAGTAAAGGAGCGGTTTCCAGACGCTATAGCAAAAGAGCTAAATAATCAGAGCTTTTTTTGAGGATTATGAAGCGGTACTTCCACTGCACGGTTTGTGACGACGTACATTATGGCGAAAATCCTCCCGAGATATGCCCTACCTGCGAAACCATGAGCTCCTATGTAGGGGTCACAAAAGACGAAGCTGATGGGTACTTCTTATAGAAAAAAATACGGCACTGTGAAATTGACACGAATCTTCACGATTCTTCTTACAGTCCCAGGACAGCCGTAGATTGACGGCAATGCCGGAGCCGTTGACAAAAAAGAGATGAGTGCCGCAGATGCCGTAACTTCTGCAGCAGCACTAGATTTATATTTGATCCATCATTTGATCGGACATGCCCGCCATTTCCTCTTCGGATGGCCCCTTCGAAAACGTGGCGGCTTGAATCACGTCATCGATTCGAAGGATCATGTTCGCAGCTTCGGTGGCCGATAAGATAGCCTGCTTCTTAGTTCTCAGAGGCTCGACCACGTCAGGCCACATGTCTGTGGCTTTTCCTGTTGAAATCTGAAGCCCCATCGTTTTATTTCCCGATTCGTGAGCAGTCCTCAAGCCAACGAGCGAGTCCATCGGATCTAAACCCGAGTTTTCGGCAAGCGTTTTTGGGATCATCTCGATCGCTTCGGCAAATGCGGTGACTGCCAGCTGCTCCCTCCCACTGAGCGTTGAAGCATAATCGCGCAGTTGCATGGCAATCTCTACTTCTGGAGCGCTTCCGCCTGCGACGACCTTGCCGTCTTCGATCGAAGCTTGAAGTACTCGAACCGCATCATACACAGCTCTGTGCGTCTCTTCGACGATATGATCGGCGCCTCCGTGAACGACAATACTTACGACGCGGGGGTTCTTACAGTCTTTTATTGTTATCATTACTGGGACCTCTCTCTAGTCAATGCCACAGGTATCACAGCTCGATTCGATATCAGTGGTTTCTTCAACCTCGCCTGCTTGGCCCAAGTTAGTGGGGCTTAGATCGTCTAAGCTGGATACGACCCGGGCGCCTGTCACCTTAGAAATCGTCTCAATATCCTCTCGTTTGACGTTCTCTACTGCCATCACATTGTTCCGCGAAAAGTGCCATTGGACAAGATCATCGATACCCTTCTGGCAAAAGATGACGTTTGCACCGCTTGCCAGAATCTTGTCAGCCTTTTCGATGAGCGCTTCGTGATCGCGTTCCATAAAGAGCTTCATTTGGGTAGGATCCTTTATTTTGATTTTGGCATCAGTTTTGGTTTTGGTTAGCTCCAGTGGCTGATCATAGACGAGGATCCGCGCATCGCATACTTTTCGCGGCATTCCCTCAGCAGCGCGTTCTTTGTCGACGACGACGCCCTTTACGAGTTCCGAATCAGAGACAGAACCAGAGACTTTCTTTTCAATTTTGATGTCTTCCTCATCGACTTTGAACTTCTTGTTGACCTTTTGCACGACGTTTTTGACCGCTTCAACCACGAGCCCGGGAAGAATGTCTTTTCCCACGTCGGTGCCCTTGCCCGTGAGCGCCGTCTGAGCAATCTTCTTCAACAGATCGTCGTCGCTGATCGAAACGCTGCGAGACAGCGATTCTGCAACCTCAATCGCTTTTTCTGCAGCGAGGTTGTAGCCTTTTTCAATGACTGTCGGGTGGATATCTTGCTCAAGTAGTTCCTCTGCGTTCTTTAGTAATTCGCCTGCCAAGATAACAGCTGTTGTTGTGCCGTCGCCTACTTCATCATCCTGCGTCTTAGCGACCTCGACTATCATCTTTGCTGCAGGATGCTCGATGTCCATTTCCTTCAATATCGTAGCGCCGTCGTTTGTTATGACTACCTCACCCATTGAGTCAACGAGCATCTTGTCCATGCCTTTTGGTCCGAGCGTAGTTCGCACTGCTTCAGCTACGGCCCTGCATGCTGTAAAATTCATAGACTGGGCTTCCCTGCCCTTCGTCCTTTGTGTTCCTTCACGGAGAATGAGAATCGGTTGACCACCAATCACTATGCTAACCTCCGAAATTACTAGAGTTGTTGTTCTATATAAAATTTCTTACAGCGGCTATCGTTATTTGTCAAAAGACCCCACAAACGACGCTCTTCAACTGGGCGGAAGCGTGAATCGGTTCAGCACAACGTCGGTTGAACTTGCGGTCGTTCTCGTTGCGCTTGGGCTCGCACTGCACCGCAGGACACGCTTCGCTAAAGCCCTTCAAGCGGTGCTTGAAGCAGACCCTTGTTACGTATGGATTGGTCGGTCACTGCGCACGAAAAAGCCGATTGTCAACGCGGCGGCTACGGCCATGAACGAGCCGTAGAGAAAGGCAAACGTAGGGCCGACGGTCTGCCAGAGCGTACCAGCAATCAGGCTTGCTGGAAAAGCAACAGCGCCGACGACGAAGTAATACGTACCAAATGCGGTGGCTTTGAGATGCGGAGGGGCGAGATCGGACACGAGCGCTTTGGACACCCCGTCAGTAAGACCGTAGTAGAGTCCGTACACTGGAAAAAGGACCCAAACAACAAGTGCGGACGAGGCGAATGCAAATCCCACATAGACCATGAAAAAGATCGCAAAGCCTATCACAAGTACCGCCTTGCGTCCAATTTTGTCGGAGACGATGCCAAACGGAAATGCAGAAACCGCATAGATGACGTTCATAATAAGATAGAGTAGCGGTATCACGAGCGTCGGGACACCGAGGTTTTGCGCACGCAAAAAGAGGAAAGCGTCGCTTGAATTTCCAACAAAGAAGAGACCGAGCCCCAAAAGAAAGACGCGAAAGTTCGCGTCGAACGACCTAAAAGATACCTTGTATAACTGTTTGCGTCGCGGCCCGACGGCAGTCTCTTTGACGAAAAAAATCACAAGAGCGGTGGCAAGTATGCCTGGAATGAATGCGAGGAGGAACAGCCCTCTAAAGCTGAGTATGCCAAACAGAGCTATCGCGATAAGCGGGCCGATAACAGCCCCTAGTGTGTCGAGAGAGCGTTGAAAGCCGAACGACCTGCCCACCCCGAGACTCTTTGACTCAGATATGATGGCATCACGCGCTGAGTCTCTTATGCCCTTACCCAGGCGATCAACGAACCGAATCGCCAAGACTTGTTGCCACGCGGTTGTGAATGCCAACAGTGGCTTTGCGATCGCAGCAATCGCATAGCCAGAGTACACCAAGGACTTGCGTTTCCCGAATCTGTCGGAGAGATACCCTGAGACTATCTTCAGTATGCTTGCTGTACTTTCAGCAACGCCCTCAATAAGACCCACGTCAATGAACGTTGCGCCGAGCGCGCTAACTAGAAAAAGCGGAATGAGCGGATAAATCATCTCTGTGCTCATGTCGGCAAACAGACTCACAATCCCAAGGACTAAGACGTTCAAACTAACGCCGAAAACAAGACCGTCCTGGGAGAATCGCTTCCCAAACATGCGCTCCAAATTGCAGCTGCGAGGATTTAAAATTGTCTAAGCGATGAACCGCGCGCGCATTGTGCCACACATCCGCTATCTTACGGGCGATCCGTAAGCGAAACACCTGGTAGGGGCTGCTTTGTGCTATCGACAAGAAAAGGGAAGCCCTCTGCGGACGGAGGGCAGGCTATAAAGAATTTATGGCGCGAGACTGTGCTCTCCTCGCTCAGCAACGCGTACAGGCCAATATAGATCACGTTTGAAGCAACGAGGGGGCTTGCGTTAGCGATAAGATTAAGATTGAACAGCATTTAAGATTGAATAACGTAAAAGATACTGGAATTATGTTCGAAATCGAAGGAGTTTTAGGAAGACAAGTCCTCGATTCGCGCGGAAATCCTACGGTGGAGGTAGAAGTTCTCACGGGTTGTGGCTTCGGCAGGGCGATCGTGCCTTCCGGCGCATCCACTGGATCAAACGAAGCGCTTGAACTTCGAGACCACGAAACGGACTTCGGCGGGAAATCCGTGTTGCGGGCGGTCAGCAACGTCAACGCAATTATAGCAGAGGAACTCATCGGGATGGACGTTCGAACGCAGCGAAGCATAGATCAATCTATGAACGACCTCGATGGGACTTCTAACAAGTCTAATCTCGGAGCAAATGCCATCCTAGGGGTTTCAATGGCCGTTGCCCGCGCAGCCGCGAATTCAGTCAACATGCACCTTTACGAGTACTTGGGCGGCCCGAATGCTTGCACGTTGCCCGTGCCATTGATGAACGTCATTAACGGAGGGGCGCATGCTGGAAACGCGCTGTCCATTCAAGAGTTTTTTATCATACCGATAGGAGCGGAGACGTTTTCCGACGCCCTCAGAATGGGCGTCGAGACCTATCACGAGCTCAAGCGTGTTTTGCAGGCGCAATATGGACTAGGGGCCTCGAATGTAGGAGACGAGGGTGGTTTCGCCCCCCCGCTTCATTCATCTTCTGAGGCACTTGACGCGATAATGACGGCCATCGGCAAGGCAGGTTACGTTCAGGAGATGCGGCTCGGCGTTGACTGTGCTGCCTCTGAGTTCTACGACAAGGCAACAAACACGTATTCCGTGGACGGCAACCGACTCTCTTCCGCAGAACTCAGCAATTACTACGAGGATTTGGTCGACCGATATCCCCTAATACTCATTGAAGATCCATTCAGCGAGGATGCTTTTGAAGACTTCGCCCAGATAACGTCACGACTCCGAGGGACGACCATTGTAGGGGATGATTTGTTCGTCACGAACGTCGAGCGACTCTCGCAAGGCATAAGTCTCGGAGCGGCAAACGCTTTGCTCCTGAAGCTAAACCAAATTGGGACGATGTCCGAAGCCTTCGATGCCGCAACTCTTGCCTTTCGGAATGGGTATTCGGTCGTTGTAAGCCACCGATCAGGAGAGACCGAGGATACGACGATTGCCGACGTTTCAGTCGCATTGGGCTCAGAGTTCATCAAAACTGGCGCACCAGCCCGGAGTGACCGCAACGCGAAATACAACCAGCTCTTGAGAATCCAAGAATTCCTCGGAGACGCTGCATCCTACCGAGGCCAACATCTGCAGACCTGACGACACGGCGCTAAGTGAATTTTCACGCAGGGCGCATAATTCAAGGGAGGGGGGAAACACTGCACGAAAAAGACCCCGTTTTGCTGCGATTCAACCAGACCTTCGCGGGCATTTCTTCTGTGCCGTCACAGTCTTGATGGGTAGCAACTCCTAGGAAAAACCACATCGAAGGCTACTTGTATGCTTAACACCTCTGTCGGAACTGTCGACAGCTCATGATAAGAAAAGCCTCGCTTCTCGTAGCAAGCTTGCTTGTAGCGTTTCTCGCAACAGCCTGCGTGACAGAAGCTTTTTGGGCCGGAACGGCGGTGCCGAACAGCCAGACAAATCAACATCTGGAGTCAAATCCACGCTTAAATGCGATTTCAGAGCCACGCGTATTAGCATTTCAATCTGCTACGCCGAGTAACTCAACGCAAGCGAACTTCCCTTTGATAGCTGACAATACTACCCGTATCATTGTTCCGATTTCAAGAGTCGAAAACACTTCAAGTATTGGCGCACAGCCTTTCAACGGATTCGTGTTTCCGACAGGGTTAGTGATCGCAGCCACAATCCTTATTCTCCTAGTGGTTTTGGCCTTTCTCTTTTTAAGACTACTTCGCGACGGCGACAATGAGCCGCCTGCCGACACACGACCTCTCGGGCCGACAGTTCCGTCTACTTCAGAACCTCACAAGGAGCGACCACGGCAAATTCCGATAGACGAGGCAGAAACCGAGGTTGAACGAAAAAACAGTTCACTCGTTAGCGCAGAAAGTCGGAGGGTCAGAAGCATACCTATAGACTCCAAGGAAGAAGCGCGAGAGCCGGAAGACAACTCAAAGTGAGCGCGAGCAGAGATTGACACCTAGAGAGGCCGTGACGAGTTTATGGAGCGTCGGCGTTACCTAGTGCCACAGAAGATCGAACGCTCCGCCGCGTCTATCTTGAGCAATAACCTGGAATCGAGGTTCTTAAGCGCCCGGTCTACCGAGAGCTTGTCGTATCCGCCGTGCCCATAGAGTATTTGCAAGAGCCGTTCTGTGCTCTGAGTCTTGGCAGAGGCCGCATCGATTTCGTCCAGAAGAGACAGTATTTCGATGCGACACGCTTCCCACGTTTTTTCTGACGCGGTCATCAAAAAGTAGTTTATTGCAAGTGACAAATATTAGTTTGGAAAGATGTCGAGAGTCTTCAAAGAAAAAGCAGATGGCGCCACGAAGTACGATTTTGTAGCAAGGGCACTCGATCAATTCAGCGATAAGATCGCCTCAGCGTCGTCAATTTTCATCAAACCGAATCTTGTTTCAAAAGAGCCGTACCCGACGACCACCGATCCGCAGCTTCTCGATACGGTCCTAGAGTACCTCTCAGACCACGCCCTAACGGTAGGGGATGGACCTGCGTTTGATGCTTCCTTAAAAGCGTTTTTCGATCGAAAGACGCGAGGCGTGTCCACGCATCATCCGCTGAAGCGTGTTTGCGATGAGCACGGCGTTGACTTCGTCAATCTAAACAAGGGTCCGTTTGCGAAAAGGCGGAGCGACCGTGGGTTTGGCATCTCGCTGTCGACGGTTCCGCGGTCGTTCGATTTGAAAATCTCACTGCCCGTGCTGAAAACGCACAGCATTTGCACGCTGACAGGCGCCGTGAAGAACCAATTTGGATTGGTTAGGCCGACAGAACGCGTCCGCTTACACGCTAGCGGCTTGAATCTACACAAAAGTATCGCTGAAGCGGCCGTGCTCGAACCGTTCGACATCTTCATAGTCGATGTAGTCGAAACACTCGTCAATGCTCAAGAACTGCGTCACGGCGGCAGGAAAGCGCATCTCGGCTACGTGCTTGGGGGAACGGACCCCGTGGCAATCGACTGCGCGGGTCTTGAGCTTTTGAGAACGGTCGACGAAAGGCTGGCGGGCAAGACCATTGATAACATCCCCCATCTGGCTTTTGCAGAGAGTTATGGATTAGAAGAGAGGCGACACGAATGCGTGGGGCTAACGGGAACTTAGACTTCTTTTGGGTGGAGAAATACCGGCCGCGATCGTTCGAGGAGATTCTGGGCCAATCGGTTGTCAAAGTTCAGCTGCAGCGAATTGTCGAGAGCAAGAACTTGCCGAATCTACTCTTCAGCGGCCCAGCAGGGACGGGCAAGAGTTCAGCCGCTGAAGTCGTTGCGAGAGAGCTTTTCGGCGACGTTTGGGAAGGCAACTTCACAGAGCTCAATGCGTCGAACATCTTTGAACAAGGCCGAAAGTACCTCGAGGCGTCACGCAGCTTGGCGCGTTTTTACGACGCGCGAAAGGGCGTGCTCGACAATTTCAAGCTGATTATGAATCGGCTTGCGGGAATCGCTCCGCTAGCTGCTCCGTACCGAATTCTGTTTATCAACGAGGCCGATGCCTTGACGCTGGACGCTCAGCAAGCGCTGCGGAGAACAATTGAACGTTATAGTCGGACATGCAAATTTATCTTAGCTACCGAGCGGCCGTCGCGAGTTATTATTCCCATCAGATCGCGCTGTTTGCCGATGCATTTCACACAGCTCCCCGCCGACACCATGCTCACCTACCTGCACCGAATCGCAACCGACGAAGGCTTCGCGTTGTCAGACGAACGATGTCTGTCGATCGCACGTCTTAGTGACGGCAATCTTCGACAAGCGCTAACGCTGCTCCAGATGGTGGCAGAAAGCAATTCTTCTGATGCTCACCCGCTCGAGTTAGATACGCTTGCAGAGCGCATGAACCCTGAGGGGGTTTCGGAGCTGGTGCAACTTGCATTGCAAAACGATGCTTCAAAGGCGAGAGGGGTCCTCGATCGCCTTCTGCTGGAAACCGGTCTTAGCGGTAGTGAAATCCTCAACCAAATGCGAGCTCACGTTCGCGGGATACCGCTGCCTGAAGAAGCGCTCGCTAAGCTTCTGGTGACGTTGGGCAACGCAGACTACGCACGGCTCCAGGGGCTGAACGAGAGAATTCAGCTCGAGGCGCTTATCTATAACATCGCTCATTAAGTGCCGCAGGCAACTACTGCTTCGAATTGACGCAATTGACTTTCGCAAGCGCCTTGTCGCGGTCCGGCACGCCGACAAACTCCACTTTCTTGTCGATAAGTGTGGTTGGAACGCTTCGGATGTTATACTGACGAATCAGCTGGAGGCCCTCAGGCGTGTATACCTCAATATGTTGATAATCAAAATCACAGCTCTGCTGCAGTTTCTCCCAAAAGCTATTCGCTATCGGACACACCGGGCAACCTTTGTGAGTAAGCAATAATACTTCCGTCATCGTGTACTCCCCTCCTCTACTACGCGACTCCTTGAATATGAAACTTTCATCGGGGGGGCGAGCCCGTCGCAGTGACGAGGCCGGCTCGAGCACGAACGAGTCAGGCTTTTTGGCCAACGACTCGTTTGATAGCGTCGAGCAAGCGCGCGTTTTCTGCCTTCGTCCGCACCGCAATCCGTATGTAGTCGTGCCCGGTCAATCTAAACGACTGGCAATCTCGGACCAGATATCCGTGCCGCTTCATTCGCAGGGCAAATTCACTCGAGGAGAGAGAAGTCCCGGCAACATTGACCATAACGAAGTTCGCGTCGCTTTCAAGCGGTTCAAGCCCGGATATCTTTGCGAGTTCACGCATTAGCCACCGTCGCTGTGCGGCGATTTTCGTTCTCGACGCATCAAGATAAGACTCGCAGTCCTCCAGCAAAGCGACGGTTACTGCTTCTGCAATAGAATTGAGGTTCCAAGGAAGTCTTATGCTGTTTAGGACGTGCGCAAGATCGGGGTTAGTTACGCCGTAGCTCGCGCGGATGCCGGGAATTGAAAAAGACTTAGTAAGTGACCTGAGGACAAACGCATCGTCGAGATTCGTACTTGCGACGCTTTGTCGCGGGTCGGAGAGTTCTATGAAGACTTCATCAATGAGCATGAACGTTAGAGTCTCGCGACACTTGGAAGCGATTTCAGTTACTGTTTCCCTTGCAAGTCCTTTGCCCGTAGGATTGTTCGGATTGCACAAGAAAACCATGCTGATGTCCTCGTCGGCCAAGGCGCTGAAAAGGTCGCGCTTGAACGCCTGCTCATTCCAGAAAGGCACGATCAAAGGCTCAGCGCCGCTTAAACGGCACGCGAGCTCATACTCGCCGAAGGTCGGAGCCGGAATTATCACTTTGTCGCCTTTTTCAAGAAACGCCCACGCACAAAGCCGGATCAGTTCGACTGACCCGTTTCCCGGCACAATCGCATCGGAGGGCACCGCGAGATATTCACCAACGGTCTCTCTGAATCTTTTGTAGGTGTGATCGGGATAATGATAAGCTGCCTTCACGGCTTCCTTGATCGCGGATTTGACCCGCGGGTGCAGGTACGGGTTGAAGTTTGCGCTATAGTCGAGCACGCTCGGCATTGCCTCTGAGGCTTCAACGATTCTGCCGCCGTGTTCACAGGGCGTCACACGTTTTAGGTCGTCTCGCACAGTGACTCGCATGATTGAAAAGCAGTTACACTCGTGATCGTGCAAGAAACGGCATGAGCTGTCTGCCGAAGAGCGTATTCAACCGTCCCTTTGAAGCTGATTTCTCGTTATACTGCTGTACGTCGTCTGCGCCAACTCCTGAGCCACAGACTGATATCGGAACGTCAGTCGTCATGTGATCGTGCGTGAGGCAAGAAGATCCGTGATCGGCGAGGAGCGCGAATCGGGTTTGTGCGATGTCTGTGCGTTCGAGCAAGTAGCCGACCATCGCGTCAATTTTCTCAATTGTGATCAGTTTTCCTTCGACGTTGCCGTCGTGACTGGCTTCGTCCGTTCCTTCGACGTGGATCAGTACAATATCGTAGTCGTCCAAGTGTTCGAGCGCCGCCTTGCCTTTTGCCAAGGTGTCCGTGTCATATTCGCCGGTCGCGCCCGGCACGTCGACGATGTCCATGCCGGAGTACGTGCACACCCCCTTTATGACGGGCGCAGCCGCGACGCATAGACCTTTGCCGTACTTCGTCATAGTTGGGTTCAACCGACTTATCTGTCCAGCAGCCCACGGCATCACGACATTGGCGGGTGGCTTATGCTCGGTAAGGCGCTCCAAATTGAGTGGATGACGCTTTAAGACCTCGTTTGTTTTTGACATAAACTCATTGATCGTGTCTGCCGTGTGCAGTGCTTTGGTGCTCTCGACCAGTGGTCGTGCCCAGATGCGCCTTCCGACACCGTATTGCGTTGGCAGGCTTACGTCAACGGTAAAATCGTCGTCCCGCAACACGAAAGCGCCCTTGAAGCCAAGGGTTTGTTTAAAGTCAAAAGAGATCGTGTCCAATTCGACCGTTTCGTTGACCGCATCCTCGAGTTCCTTCGCTTCGCTTTTAATCCTGCCCGCTCTGCCGTCGATCAGCACGAATTGGTCATCGATGGTGGCGAAGTTGACCCGGAAACCGACGTCCGTTGGCCCAAGGGCGAGGCCTGCTCCAAGCGCCTCATACGCCCCGCGGTTTGAAGAACTAATGTCCACTTCCTGACCGAGCATCGCTAAGTGGGCTGCGTCGCTGTCAACTTTGATGCCGGGCTCTATCGCGTAAAACTGACCTGTCGAACCGGAACGTGCCACTGCATCCATGTGTGGCGTTTGCGCATACTCGAGCGGCGTCTTGCCTTGGAGCGCTTCAAGCGGCTCATCTGCCATCCCGTCTCCAATAATGATGATTAGTTTCACATCTAAACGGAGGGCAAAAATCAAACAAATACTTTTGCATCCTGGCTGGCGAAGCAACTCGCCTCCGTTCCGCGTTTTTGTGTCCGTGGAATCGGCATTGGCGTTCTGACGCAGATTCAATGCTGCCGCGCTTAACTACCGCCGGCTAATAAAGCAAGAGCAGGATACGTTCCCACGAACCTAGCTTTTTTCCGAACATTGCGTCGGCAGTCAATCTTGAGCTGTTTCCCAGGCTAAAAGCAGTTTTTTTTGCAAAAAAGGAGAAGAAATTAATGACGAGCTGCTGTTTGCGATCGACTATTGACGTTACGCGTTCGGCATTGGATGCGTTTTTGATACAAGAACCCTACTTAACCGTACTGCAAAAAAAGGGCGGTGGTCTAGATGCGTGCCACCGTTTTTATTTCACTTTTGAACCATCACAGATGTTGATTTCACCAACGCCGTGACTTTGTCGCCCACTTTGAGCGCGAGGTCCTCAGCAGCATCTTTTGTGATGGCTGAAACGAGTTGGTTGTCACCTACTTGTATGACGATCTCTGCCATTACGGCACCCAGTCTCACTTCTTTAACCGTTCCAGCAAGCTTGTTACGCACGCTTATCTGCATGTGATATCACCATACTTCGAGTGATCTTCAAGGTAATAACGACTTCCCAAGAAATCACCGACGCCGCGAACGCTGGTGAAGAGTTTTGCTACATGAGAGTACTTCAGAGCCAGTGTTGACAATTCCGTGGAAAAGCCAATATCCTTGAAAGCAGTTTATCATAACGCGAGTCTGTTGCGCAGGCTCAGAAGCTGCGCGACCACTGCAACGTACTGGGCCGTGAATTAAGCAGAGTTGAAAAACGTGCTTGAACCGTTGATTCGACAATTAAAAAGCAAAAATCCGATTGTCCGGACGAAAGCTGCCGTAGCTCTCGGAAATAGCGGCGAGAAAGACGCAGTGTTGTTTCTTGTAAAAACACTCGACGATGAGAATAGGCACGTTCGTCGAGCCGCGTCTGCGGCTCTCAGCCAAGTGTGGGATGATGAAGCAGTAGTCCCCTTGTGCGCAGCTCTGAGTGATGTCGATTGGTTTGTCAGATGGAATGTTGCGCTCGCCCTAGGACAGATCGGAGATACAAAGGCCATTGCCCCTCTTATCGGGACTTTGCAAGACGTCAATAGGTACGTCCGCAGAAACGCCGCCGAAGCTCTCGGGAATATCAGAAGTAAGACTGCGACCGGCTCGCTCATCAAGTCACTTCAGGATATAGACGTTGATGTCAGATGGAACGCCGCTGACGCATTGGGAAAACTGCGAGACCAGAACGCAACTGATCCGCTTATTTTGGCGCTGAACGACCCAGATGAATTTGTGCGCGAGCGTGCTGCAGACGCGCTCGGCAGAATAGGGGATTCGCGGGCGGGTGCAGCCTTACAACACGCTCTTAATGACAAAGACGACGACGTTCGGAAGGCTGCAGAAGAAGCGCTCGAAAAAATCAAACGGCGCAATGCCAACAAGGAGGGATCTCCTTTATGACCGAATCAATCGAGAGAAGAGCAATCCGGGCCGCAATTTACATTGTTTTTAAATACGATTACCTATCAATAAAACAGGGAGCGCATGGCAGATAGCTTCAGCACGATGGGAGAAGTGGACCGCACAGTCGCTGCTATCAAGCAGATTATGGAGCGCACTAAGAAGTTGCCACCCGTGCTCGTAGCAGCTTACAGCGAGACACTTGAATTGGCTGCCAGCGCCGTCGTTCGCCGATTTTTCGAAGGACTCGCGAGTCAATGCCCCGACGCGTTGGGGTATTTCATCGACGTTGATACGCTAAAAAAAGCTGAGGACGAGCGACAGACCAAGCTCGACACGATTTCTTAAAGCCTGAAGCCCTATCCACTTAATGAGGCATTTTTTAACACTGGAAGCAGGCCGGCCGCTTTTTGGTGTCACACGCTTTTTTAAATGTAGATCAGTGGTTAGGGTGAGTTGTGTCGACTCGGCTTTACAGATATTCGCCCGACAAAGATTAACAGATCTCCTGAAGACTAGCTGATGGCTTTTAACAAACTCGTCAAATGTCTCAAGGTTTTACGTTGTGCTGGCGTAGCGATATAACATGCTAGTCTTAACTGCTTCCAACAATTTTAGTAGATTCAGCAAACAAACGCAATTTGCGAGCATAACAGCGCAGGATCTCCCGCTAAGGACTGCCCTCATTGTCCGTTCAGGAAATCTACCTACCAAGTGCTACAACACGCAGTTAAGTGGTGAAATCCGTAAGGCAAAGCTAATTAAGTATGAAAACGATATTCCATGCGTAACATATCGCTCTTGCGAGCTACAGAGGGACAATGAGCCTTTCGAGAATTTCGCGGTGGCCTTCCCGATTGCGGTGGCATGTACATCCTCGAGCGTGATCTTCAGTCAGTCCCGGGTAAGATCAGTGATCGAGGTGATGTTTTTCCAGTTCCCCTTCTTCGTGGCGCCCTGATGAAGGACCGGTAACCGACCGAGGGCGCGGCAATCCTCGGTACCGTCCTGTATACCGAGCTGGCCGGCAGGGTGGCGCAGGACCGATAATCAACTGGTATACCACCAGGTTAACAGATATCATTTATTATCTCAAGAAATCTGATTACTACTGTTGATAGTATCGATCATCGTTCCGTGAAAGCCTGCTGTCTGAGGGGGGAGTTCATCGATGAATGAAATCCTTGAAGGTATACTCCAGGCGATTCAGCTGATCGTCTCCATGAACCCAGAGGTTCTCGAGATAACCGCCCGGTCCCTGCTCATCTCGCTCTCGGCAACCTTGGTGGCATCCCTGATCGCCATTCCTATCGGAGGATTCATCCACTTCAAGCAGTTCGGCGGAAAGAGGGGGCTGATCACCATCATCCAGGCCCTTTATGCCCTCCCCACGGTGCTCGTCGGGCTCCTCGTATTCCTCCTAATATCCCGCTCCGGCCCGTTCGGATTTATGAAACTCCTGTTCACTCCTGCCGGCATGATTATCGGGCAGATAGTTCTTATCGTCCCGCTCTTGATCGGGATGACCCTGATCGCCCTGTCCGGGGTGAGCCAGACCAAACAGGATACTGTGATTTCCCTCGGGGCAACCGAGCTTCAGACGGTTATCACCATTGTCAAGGAAGCCCGTTTCGCCATTCTCGGCGGTGTCATCCTCGGGTTCGGCAGGGCGATCGCAGAAGTCGGAGCGGCAATGATGATCGGTGGGAATATCCGTGGTTACACGCGAGTATTGACTACTGCAATTGCACTTGAGACCTCGATAGGCAACCTCTCGCTCTCCATCGCGCTGGGCATCATCCTCCTGCTCATAGCTTTGATGGTTACCGGGCTCCTCTTCCTGGTCCAGGAGCGCTGATAGCGTGATCGAGTTCGACCACGTAGTTATGAACTTCGGGGAGAAAGAGGTGCTGAAAGATGTGTCGTTCTCCATCAATGACCGAGAGATCTTCACCTTTATCGGGCCGAGCGGCTCCGGGAAGACCACTCTCCTGCGCCTCATCGACATGCTGGCACGGCCGACATCGGGCAAGATTCTGATTGACGGGACCAATGTGACCAGGCTTAGTGACCGAGAGAAGATCCAGGTGCGGCGGAAGATGGGCATGGTCTTCCAGAAACCCTCTCCGCTCCGTGGGTCGGTGTACGCCAATATCGCCATCGGGCTCCAGTTCAGGAAAGTGAATGCTGATGAGATTTCCAAGCGCGTCTCGGAATCACTGGAGCTGGTCGGGCTGGAGGGGTATGAAGGGAGGAAGGCCATCACCCTTTCTGGAGGTGAGATGCAGCGGGTGGCCATCGCCCGGGCCATCACGACTAAGCCTGATGTCCTCCTTCTCGATGAACCGACCGCCAACCTCGATCCGGTCTCAGCTGAGAAGATCGAGAGCTTGATCGAGGACCTCAAGAATCGGTTCGGTATCACGGTTATCCTGTCCACCCACGATATGGTCCAGGGTCAGAGGCTGGCCGACCGCATCGCCGTGGTCATCGACGGGCGAATCGGCCAGATCGGTTCCTCGAAAGAGATCTTCTACCGACCGATGAACCGTGCGGTTGCCCACATGGTCGGAGTCGAGAATATCTTTCACGGTGTCGTCACCGAAAATGAAGCCGGGCTTACAGCCATTGATGTAAACGGCGTCCGGATCACCGCCGGCTCAGGCGCCTCCCCCGGCACACCGGTCACCCTCTACATGCGACCCGAGGATATCACCTTCTACGAAAAAGACAGCATCCGGAGCAGTGCCCGGAACATGTTCACCGGGCGGATCATCGAGGTCGTTCCCATCGGGCCGATGGTGCGCCTGAAGGTCGATGCCGGAGTGAAACTGACCGCCGTCATCACCCAGCGGTCATTCGAGGAGCTCGGTCTTGCGCTGCGGAAGGAGACCGAGCTCACCTTCAAGGCCAGTGCCATTCACGTTGTGGAACAGAAAGACACGGATTGATTCATTTAATTCCTTCTTTCTTTCACCCATTTTTCAGCTGCTAATTATTTGAGAAGACCGTCTTTGCATCTGCTGAGAACCGGACAACTACGCTTGTTACAATCAGAGTGTGCTTCAGTTCCTCATATGTCGATATTACTCTAATATCACTAATGCGACCAAGCAGATATGGTAGAGAG
>Ga0315280_10000764_pt1 | contig 58656 bp, 63 predicted proteins | sample YL17G06_40_MG_FD_203697 | JGI IMG/M metagenome (GOLD analysis project Ga0315280, IMG submission 203697) | Sediment microbial communities from Yellowstone Lake, YNP, Wyoming, USA - YL17G06_40 | ecosystem: Environmental > Aquatic > Freshwater > Lake > Sediment | place: USA: Wyoming | collected... | reverse complement strand
GTCAAGAGATCAACGATGAGGAGCTATCGAGAGTTCAGAGGAACTGCAAACTTTGTCCTAACAGACGGCGAACTCGTTTTCGTCAACAAAGACGGCCATCATCGCAACCAGATCTACCTGAAGGTCACCCGACACAGAAGCGACACCATCCAATTCTGCACAAGAAGGCTCGATCCTGAAGGGTGGGTTGAAGTATGGAAACCATCCGGCTATAGATCGCGGCTAATGTTGGCCTCCCGAGGTAGGCTCCTCTTCAACAGTAGAATCGCATCCTAGATCTGGGGACTCGCAACAAGCGAGAGAGAAGCTAGGGTCTATTGTCTCGAAGAAGCAGACTTACGAAGTGTTCAGATTAGCTAATGAGTTCCAAGTAGTTGGTTCCGGAGGAACTCGCGATCGGAAACGGACTGTATCTCTGACATTCGCTTCGGAAGTCCATGATTACATCTCAAGTGGGAGTCGAAACTTTGCCGAGATCAGGCGCTATCTTGGGCACAAATTTATTGATGCGCAGCATCTCAAATCGGTTTTGGCCGTCCTAGAAGTTACTGGTCATATCGAGCGAGTCAGCGATTCTAACCCAGTCAGATATCGGAAGACCAAGGACTGGTCTCTCGGGACCTACCTCGGCAACCGTGAAGACTCGGTCGCTCAATAAAGGGAGACGTCGTCTTGCAAACTCAACGGTTCTTCAGCCCTATGCTTCAGAGATCCGTCAGACGGAATTTTTCGGGCGTCTTCAAGTTCAAAAGCAGTCCTAACTCGCTTTACGCTGAGCAACAGTATTTGGATTTGTTTTTGGCCGCCGCCATCAACGATGATGATATGGTCACGGGTATCTCACATGACCTAAACGAGCAGGCAGCGTCACTTGGTCTACAGCCCGTCTACAGTCGGGGGCGCCGAAAACGCAAGGATGGCTCATACTTAACTGACGAAGAGGCCCGTGAGAGGAAGTACAGATTCGAACGGCTGAAATATTATCCGGACGGACAAACCTTTCAAGACCATATTTGGAAAGAGTATGAAATAGTAAACGGAGAATTGCTACACAACGGGTATCACGGATATCACACGCCTACTCTTCGAACAAGAATCGAAGACATCATTCGAGGAGCGGTTAAACGAGGAGAGATACTTCGGCTTCCGGAGGAGAAATATCACAAACACGCCCTATTCGGAATAACGGCAACGTTCGATTTTCACGATCAGGATTATTGGGGATTGGACAACCCGGATGTAACGCATACGAGAGCTGAAGGAACAACACTCGCATATCGGTATGGTTCATCCAGAATGCTTTGCGTAGGTGCAGAGTATTGTCTGCCTCCGATCAAATTTGAAAGACGAATCGGGAATGTAGGAGCTCTCAGAAATGTCTTCGATGACTTTGACGATTTTCAAATAGATCTTGATACGATAATTCTAGACAGACAGTTCTTCGATAGTTATGTGATCAATTTTCTTACAGATCGTGTTCATTACATCATCACAGTAAACGAAGCTAGACTAGACAGGAAAACTATGGACAAGATAGCTACTGCGTCGACTGAACACGTTACGATAATTGAAGGCTATGTGATCGCTCCAGGTACGAATCATTCTGCCAAAACCATCCTGATTATTGTTCCTGCAGCGTTGCAGGCTCTTGGGCAAAGGAAGCGCCCTAAGAAGTATCCAAGGAGCTTCGTGTATGCAACGAATATTCCGCTGAAAGGAAACGTGACGCAGGATGACATTGACAGTTTCGGATATGAGCTAAGTCGGGTCTATAAGCTACATTGGGGAATCGAAACCGACTGGAGTGTGTTCAAGTCTTTTAGGGCAAGGACTAGATCGCGGAAGGCTGTTATCCGATTATTCTATTTCTACGCTAGCGTATTATTCTATAACTCGTGGGTCTTGACTAGGCGGGTGCACGGCAAGAGATGCAAACGAGTCTTGACACGAGTTGCGTTCTTCAATTTCTACTTGCCAGTTTCTAGAATCGAGATAATTAGCGCGATCTTTGTGGGCAAGACTTCGCCTGATCGCGACATGCCCAACGGATGACCTTTTTTGAACTGACGACCGCTTGCACGAAACAACGCACAGTTTCACGTCTTGGCCTGCATACTTCCTCAGCGCGAGTTCAATACGTCGCCCGCACTTGTCTCTCGCAGTGCAGAATTTCAAAATGCTTCTCGATACCGGATTATCTAGCCATCTTTCAACGAGTCTGGCCATAGACTCCGCTGGGTGCTTCTCGACGGCGTCGAAGCCGCTAAACGACACTTCAGTTGATCTAGGCAGGGTTGTCGATCCGCCTCGCTTGGATCGTCTTCCTTACTCCAGACAGACGCGTCCTGAAACCCGAATTAAGTGTTTCGCGTACATTGCTCTGTTGCATGACTAATCTTTTTTTTGCAACATTCTTGTGAACTTTGGGGAAGATGCTGTCGAGGCCGAGCAGGGTGCTCTACACGAGCTAGCGTGGATAGTGAAGTCCAAACGCAAGAACGATAGAGTGGATAGCCTCAAGATCGCTAAACTCCACATGGTCGGCATGCTTCCGGAATCACATCTCCTGGATGGAGATGAGCAGGTAGCGAGAGACCTGCTAGTTCAGAGGGTTAAGCTGGGCGTCGAGATTGGTAGGCTGAAGAACAGTATAGTCAGCTACCTGAAACGTGAAGGCGTATACCAGTCGCTTCCTGAAGCCAGCGACAACTTGTCGGCTAGGAGGAGGCAAGCGATCCGTTCGTTACGCTTCAACGACGATAGAGACCTCGTACTGAGTATCATGATGGATAGGTTAAGCTCCCAAGAACGCGATTGATTCTATCCATGGAACGTAAGTCATGGTCCAGCTAGCGAGGCTGTCTGAAAGTTTCAGAGTCAAGAAGAACCCCAGAATGATTCCGAGCGCACCAACGACAAAGCGTAGTCTTCCCATGGCCTATTCACACTGTACAATCGGAAGCAGGGAGCAGTCTCAGTACACTTAGGTCTTGCTGTGGTTGTTGAGCGGAGAAATCAGAGCTGGGCTCTTCCGCAGTTATCACAAAATGTCTTTCCGGGCTCGATTTCTGCGGCACAGAATCTACACCTAGGAACGGTCTTCGTCGGCGCACTGGTCATCGGCCTAGATCTCTCATATCGTCTTCCAAAGTATACGGCGGTCTCGGTGAGTACGACCATGGGTATGAAAAGCATAAGATCCGCAAGTGGGCCTCCGTCGGGGGTCCCGAAAGCCGTGATGATGTACATGGCTGCGTAGACGTATTTCCGGTTGCTCGTGATCATCGACGTTTTCAGGATGCCGAATCTCACAAGCAGAATAAAGAACACGGGCCACGTGAAGATCAGTCCGCTCATGAGTGTCGAAACGAAGACCATCTTGTAGAAATCCATGATCGAAATTATCCGTTCCGCACCGACCGCCGTGAAGAAGGGGAAAAGCGCCCAAATCATGAATGGCGTTAGGATCTTGTAGCCAAAGGTGGCCCCAATGATGAACAACGCTGTGAAAGACAATACGAATGGATAGATGGCTTTCCGTTCATGCGGGTACAGCGCCGGATCAATGAACCGGTATGCCTCGTACGCGAGCACGGGAATACTCACACCAAATCCCATAATGAAAGATGCGATCAGATAGAGCTCCAATGGGACCGTCAGTTCATAACCGATGAGCATCACATTTGGCGGCAACATCTGCGCTCTAATTTGCCTTAGTATGAGCGCCACTAGAGGATCGTAGAATTGAAGCGGGTTGCTGAGGAAGCTGAGATTTGATGGAAGAACCATGAAGAGGACTGTGCTTACAACGAGAACGTATAGGACGACCTTTAGGCGCTTCGCTAGTTCGCCGACATGATCCCAAAACGGCATTGTCGCGCCATTATGCCCCTCTTGCTCCGGCGTGTTTCCATCCCTCTCCTATAGATTGGACTCAGCTCTTTGGGAGAGAGACAAATCACCCGTGGCAAGTTCACGGAAGCCGTCTTTTCGGTGATGAGCATTCAGGCCGGCTTTTCCGATGCTTTCCCCTTTGCCACAATCTCGTCCGATATTTGCGCTCTAGTCTTACCCTCGGTCGAGATGCCAAGTTTCTTCGCGGTATCGATGAGCGGGTCAGTCTCAGGGAGCGATACCGTAGGATTCGAGGCCTCTTTGTAAGCCTTCTCGAGCTCTTTCCGTGCTAGTCCTATTGACCTCGCGAATTCGGGGAGCTTCTGAGGACCCCACACAAAGAGCACCACTATAATCACAAGCACGATAATCCACTCGTATCCAACGATCGCCAATTCATTCCCCGAACGCTTCCGCATCCAACTCAGGCTTAAAGGCTTGTCGATTTGTAACGATCATAGAAAATCGAGGTGGCAACAAGAATAGTCACTATGGCTCGACGCTCCAAGGCCAAGCTTCAAGGCCAAGAGAGAATCCATGCCACAATGCGTAGAACCGCTAGGGATGACAATTCAAGAGTCCGATCATCGTGAGCTACCAAATCTATCACAACTACATCCGACCGCATGAAGCACTAGACGGAAAGACTCCGGCCGGAAGGTGCAGAATCGAAGTTCAAGGCGAGAAGAAGTGAATAACTCTAATCCAGAACGCTAGTCGGAGATCGTGTAGGAATAGTTCGAGTTTTTCGGAGTTTTTCGTGAAGCTCGCCGTCAAGGCGGTGGAGCAGATCAAGGAAGAGCGAGACGGTAAGGTCAAGGCTGACAACAACCGAAGCTGCATGCATGATCCTGCGGATCGACGATGTCGTTTCGTCCAAGGGCGCGAAAGAGGCTGGCCCTCCAGGTAAGCCTCCCGGCATGCCTCCCGGCGGCGGGGAAGAGTTCTAGATAGGCTCTCCCCCTTCCTTTTCTTTTTGAAATCACATCAACCCATATAGCGCAAGCCCTACCATACCAGACAGGCGAACTCTTCAGGAGTTTTCCCATGCTATTCGTCGTTGCAATCACTGGAGCGAGCGGCTAAATCTACGCAAGACGCCTACTGGAGGAATTGAAACGTGCAGGGCACACAACGCTCCTTCTCGCTAGCGACGAGGCCAAGAACTTCATCGGGCATGAAGGTGAGGATCTTCACAGATTCATGGGGTCGGCGACGCAGGCTTTCTCCGAGCATGATATGAATTGTCCAGCCTCAAGTGGTTCCGTGAAAACCGCGGGTATGATCGTGGTTCCACGTAGCATGAAAACTCTCTCCGCTATTGTTCACGGCCTCTCTGACAATGCAATAACGAGAGCGGCTGACGTGACGCTAAAGGAACGAAGAACATTGATTCCGGTTCCGCGGGAGACCCCGCTGAGCATAGTCCATCTGAGGAATCTGTTGCGAGCGGCACAGGCCGGGGCCACCATCCTTCCTGCAATGCCCGCGTTCTACACGAAACCCAGGACCATGGATGACATGGTGAACTTCATCGTGGGTAGAATACTGGATCTCTTCAACGTACCTCACAGCCTGTATCCGCGCTGGGGCGAACCTGGCGCAGAAAAAGAGTGATGGTTTGCACGAGACCGTCTGCTCCTAACTCATGAATCTTGGCTCCATGGATTACTGCGTTGTGACCAACCGTCACATATTCTCCCACTGTACATTGGTCGCGGGCATCGCGATGTAGAGTGCAATTATCCTGAATACTGCTCTTTCTTCCTACGATTATTCGTCCCATATCTCTGCGGAGTACAGCGTTTTCCCAGATGCTGCCGCCTTCACCCACCCTCACTCGCCCTATGAGAGTGGCTCTTGGAGAGACGTACGCGCCTGCGCCAACCTTGGGTTTAGCGCCGCGGAATTCAATCGAAGGTATCATAAATCATCTTCTTCTTCGACCGACACGAATGCCACGAGACACCTGTCGCGGCTCGCTTCTCTTCCGCGAGCTGGAATAGTTCCTCAACCGCCGACTCGCTAATTTCAGTCTTCTCGTTCATTCTCTCAATCCTCCAGAGCCTTGATAGGCTTGAGTCCCCAAAAGATGAGGGGTTTTGTCTCACGACCCAGTGAGACTCATCAGGAGAACTGAACTGCTGGCACTCATCACGAGGAACTCTAGGCGCTCTTCTGAGGCGGAGGCTTCTTCTCTTTTTTCTTCTTGGGCTTCTTGACCATCTTGAATTTGCCCATCAGTCATCTCACCACCCACAACTTCTCATTTTGTCTCTCTCCATTTCGAGGGCGTATGCCATTTCAGGGGGCCACATAGGTGGCTGTTCAGACAATGCTTGTGCATGGGCTTTCGAGACTCAAGACACCGCATAAAACTGATGTAGAATCGGCTTTCTTGTTGTTTTGGTTGTTTTGGTCTAGTTCGAGAAGCGGCCTGGGTTCCTCTCTCAAATTTTGTGGGAGCCTAGTTGCGGTTTCGTTTTGCCCATGTAGCAATATGTGGCGGGTTTCGAGCGTCCGTTCCTGTTTTTCCAAGCGTCTCCAGGCGGTTCCAGGCGTGAGGAACGTGAGGACCGTGAAGGAACGTGACAGGTGTAACGAGATCAGTTTGTCTTTTCGTTGCGGCGCGCCAAACGGCGGCGAAGGCCAGCCTGCTCTCTACTCAAGCAGCTGCTTCTTCAACTGTTTCATAGATGGAGAGTCCCCACGGGCTCCTCGGCCTCACCCTGACTATTCGTTTATCCTTGTCTAGGATTTCAAGGTCAACTTGCGTGCCTGGTTTTATTCCACGTGTTCGCAAGACTTCATCGCTTAGGTGGACGTTGCCATCCCGGTCAACAAACCAAACGAGCTCTCTCTTCGGCATTCTCGGCGTTTTGCGGTGTTGGCGCCGCCGAATGACGTGTCTCTGTCTCGGCATTCTGCTCTTGCCTGACATATGAGTTCGTTGCATGTTACTTACGTTATGAGTTCGGTCCTCCTAATCAGGCTTGCTTTCAAAAAAGGACTAGGCGCCTCCTGAGCAACCTCCCGGACTGTTTCACGGTAGTATCCATGGACGAGTCGGTGGTCATCCATGACGCCATAGCTAGAAAGGTCTCGGCACCGATGGGCCTACGCTCAATATGCGTGGTGACAGGCAGTCACTAGAGGACAGTCCTATTCAGAGCCTTGAGCCTCGACGGGAGACAACTCTTCCGCCAGTACGCATCCTCCAATCCAATCCGGAAGCCGAATCAAACCTGGCAGAATCGCAAAGCAAGGCTCACGGACGCTACGATGGATCCTCATACGACCGACGGTATTCGCACTCTACTATAGGTGCGAATCCCCATCCTAGACGGCAGGGAAAATCGAACTTGGTCTTGGCCCGCTCAGTTCAAGATACCCCCGACCTTTTCAAATAGGCACGCAAGAATTCTCCTTGGACGACTAATGAGACAAGTGCTACTCCGAAAGTCATCGCGACGATTTCTTCCTTGAACGCGCTTTCGGGTAGCGACAGTGCCAGAGCAACCGACACTGCTCCCCGCATCCCAGCCATCGCGAGCACCTTCATCCACGAGCTTGGAATCTTCTCTCCCATCAGACTTGTCAAGCCTACAATCGGATAGACGCTGATCGCTCTGGAGAGGAACATCACCACACAAGCACCAATAATGAACGGGCTGAAGGTCACCATAAGCCGGAAATCCGCTTTCAAACTCAGCAGCAGGAAAGCAAACGAAGTTGCGACGAAAGTCACAATCTCCCAGAAGGTAGCCATGGTCTCGCGAGTCTGCTCGGACATCGCAATTCGCATGGTACGATTTCCCATGTACAAACCTGCGATAGCTACCGCGACCAATCCCGATACCCCTAGGCTTTCGGCGAAGAGGTATGAACCAAACATCACAACTATCGTAAACGTCGTCTCCGCCAAGGGCTCGGTGACTAGTCGATAGAGAACTTCGGCAACGCCGGACACAAGCAGGCCAACTACAACGCCTCCTCCCAAAGTGTAGGCGAATACGCCTACCCTCATGGAGGGGACTAAAGGAGACGGACAGGGCGACAGGATACAGCATAACGGCTGTCGCATCGTTGAAGTAAGCTTCAGTCTCCAGAATCGTGGTTAACCTTTCAGGCCCTCTCATCCTCTTCAATGCATTGACCACTGAGACTGGATCAGTAGGTGAGACTATGACGCCGAAGGTAAGAGCAGCCGCCAAAGGCAGACCTAGTCCAATGTTCAAAATAGCGCCGCTCGCCAAGGCGGACACTACCACTCCAAATATCGCAAGAGCCAGCACCGTTTTGCGAACTGTCCGAAAAGTTTCGTAGCGAGTTCGCATTGCAGCTTGGAAGATCATGGGAGGAACGAGTAATCCGAGTATTATGGTCCTATCCAGCGGGATGTTGCCGAGTTCGCCAGAAATCCCGAGAAACGATACTGTGAAACCTATGAGAATCAAGACGGTTGTGTATGAGACCTTGAGTTTCTCGGCTAGAATAGCTGCAACAAACGAGAGAATGATCACAAACAGTGCGATCGTCAATGGCGAGGTAGCGCCGAATTCAATCATCGAGTAGCCCAGTCGACACCACATGATGGGTCTCGCAATCGCATAAGAGTATCTTGCACGCTACAAGAGGTGAGGTACCTGCCCTCGCGAACGTTCTGGTCGAGACTGCTTTTCGCCGTAAACTTACAGCTTTCAATCTGCTGCCTTTCGGGGTGCCGGACGGCGGGAAGGTTCTCTCTTTGACGCGGTCATGCTTAGGATCACATTTAACTCGGACTGCGATACGCCAGAGTCGATATTGATAGAGGCGGCTCTGGAAGCGGTCTGCAACATAACAAGGGTGACAAAGCAGGAGCCGTACATGAGGTCGGAGATGTATGACTGCGGCGTCATGACGAGGCGCAGGTACTGAGAGAGACTAGAGACCGACCCCGAATCGTGCATGAGATCACGAAGAGAATCTTCAAGGAATTCGGAAAGAATCGAAAAGTGAACTTCGGTATCCCATACCTTTACTCCTCAAAGAGGCTCTTCAGTCCGTTCGAAACTGAACCCAGAGCGATCAGCGCAACGCCGGCAGACCTGTGGAAGAGATAGAAGGCCCGGCTTACCTTATGCACCTCTAGGTTCCGAGGGCTTCTCTTCTGTTGGCGGCTTAGCCGCGGCCGCCTCCAGCTCCTTGATACGACATCTCGCAGACTCAAGCTCACTTTCAGCTTGAGCGACCCGCGACTCCAATCCTGCAACCTTTTCCTTCAAGGCGTCCGCTTCGCTCTTAGACTCCAACAACTCCCCTTGGAGTTCCTGTATCTGTATCTGAGCCTCCGCCTTGGCGGCATCAACTTCCACCCTCGGTATCGACTGCGAGAGTTTGGATTCCAGTTCTCGAATCCTATCGGTGAGTTCTCGGCTCCTCGATTCAGCGTCCGACTTCGGTATCGATTGAGCGAGCTTCCCCTCAAGCTCAGCGAGTGTGGTTTTCAGCTGGTCTGCTTCACTTCTCGGGACGGAGATGGCCAATTTCGCCTCGAGATCGGTAATCTTTGACTGCAGTTCACTCTTGACGCTATCGAATTCCGCGCTCGGTACCGAGTTGGACAGCTTGCCTTGAAGCTCATCGATCTTGGCTGAGGACTGGGAGAGTTTCTCCTCGAGGTGTTCGATCGTGCTCCTAGCGACCGCAAGCTCCCGTCTTGCGCCTGAAAGCTTGGTCTCGAGTTCATTCACTTTGGCTTCCGACTCGGCTTTCGGTATCGACCGCGCTAGCCTATCCTGTAGTTGTGCAACGTCTGCGCGTAGGGAATCTGCCTCCGACTTGGAGGCAGCTAGCTTCTTTTGGAGTTCCTCGATCTCGGCGCTTAGTCGTTCAGCCTCGCCTCTTGGTACCGACTCAGCCAGTTTTGCTTCGAGCTTTGTGATCTTCTCTTGGAGTTCTGCCTTGGCGGCGTCCACTTCGGATTTTGGTAGCGACTGGGCCAGCCGATCCTCCAGCTCTTTGAGCTTGGCCTTTAGAGGTTCAACATCCTTTCTGGGCACGGACTCGCTGAGGCGCGTCTTCAGTTCGGCGAGCTTTGATTCAAGGTCGCGGATTCTAGCCTCCGACTTAGCCTTTGGGACCGATCTGGCGAGTTCTTCCTCCAGCTTCTTGATCCTGCCCCTCAGCCGTGATCGGGCCCTCTTCAGTCTTGCTTCCGCTTCAGCCCTAGAGACGGATTCAGAAAGTCTCCCTTCAAGCTCGGTGATCTTGCTTTGCAGATTCGATCTGACGGTCTCGAGTTCCGTTTTCGGAACTGACTCGGCTAGTTTCCCTTCCAGCTCTTTCACTCTTTCCAACAATCTCTTGCCTTTCGACACGCGCACGTGTGAACCCTTTCTCATGCTTCCGACCAAGTCGCCTACTCCTCCGCCAACGCCAATTCAGGCGAATTCACAAACTGGCACGCTTGTGCCTATTGGCCTATCGGAAACATATACAGATCGTGCTGACGGTGCCTACGGTGTTTCATGACTATACCAGACTAGGCTTCGAGGCCCCAACGTTTACGCTCTTCAGCTTGACATCTCCGTTTGCTTCGGAGAGCTGCGCGACCCACCTAGTCATAGAAGATCAACCTCGCTGCATACAATATGGCGGCGAAAGTGATTAGGACGAGCCCCGTGAATATGCCGAAGGCTCGCTCCAAGCCTGCTGGTTTTGTGTCCTGAATCCTTTTGCATTCCGCTTCTACGCCTACGGACGCTAGGCCATCGCGTACAGCCTTCTCGGCTTCCTCAATGTGTCCAGGAATCACTCTTCGTAGCGATCCTGGACTTTGGGCTCAGCCCCGCTAGCGACTATTGGTCCTCGGCCCCCTCGCGAAGCCTCGACGCGGTGAGCATCCTGATGCTCCCTTTTCGCAGTGCTCTAGTTGGAGAAGATAGCGGTCGCCTGAAACTATGAATTGTGCGCCTGCTTCCTTCACGCAGACGAGACGTCATTCAATTCCCGGCAGCGGGAGCTGAATTGCTGCTTTCGATCCGAAGCGCCTGCGATTTTCAGGTGACGTTTCCTTCGAGCCTTCGTGAGCCTAAAGCTCTTCGCGAGAGATTAGGCTCAACTTGCGGTCAGAAGGGTCAAAACGTCGGTGAAGCTGAAAGAACTAGTGAAAGGCTTATGTTCTTGGCTTCCAATTCTCAGCACGGTCGCTACGAAATGCAAACTTCGAGCTTAGAGGCCATCCATAATGAGCTGAGATCTCTAAATGAGCGGCTGGGCTTCATTGAGGATTTAGTTGAGGAAGTAATCCTGAGACAGCTCCCAAAGGCGAAGATCAGCGCCAGAGAAATAGCTGAGATAAAGAAGTCCGTCGCCGAAATGAGGGCGGGCGAAGGCGTGACGTTGGAAGAACTCGCAGGTGTCTAAATACACTGTAGTCGCGCATAAGCGGGTCGTCAAGTTTCTCACGGAACTTGGAGAGGAAGCGCTTAAGGAGCGGATTAAGGAGGCCATCAGGAAACTCGTCGATTACCCGCTTTCCTTGAGGGAACTTGACGTGGAGAAGCTTGAGGGGGCTGAGAGGACGTTCAGGGTTAGGATAGGGCGGCACAGGTTGATCTTTCACGTCGACAAGAAGGAAAGAACTATCTTCGTAACGCACGTTGGAAAAAGAGAATCCATTTACCAGAAGTAGGAACTCGGCCCAGCGGCTAATTGCGCGACAATTCCAAGAAAAATCCAATGCCAGGGAGTTCGCACTCACTCACGCGATTGCCAGAGCGAAGCCTGCTTTGCATGCGGAGTTTTGCAGGCGTGAAGTTCGCCCCAAAAGCGTGGAACAACCTCAGCTGCCTTTCCTCTCAGTGACAAGGTCATGTAACGTGTCAAGACGGTGGGATCAGGGTTGATCTCAATGACTTTTGCTCCATTCTGAAGCGCCATCAGCGGCATTTGCGCGGCGGGAGAGACGACGCCCGAGGTTCCTATGAGGAAGAATAGTTCAGCCCGTCTGGAGGCGAAGGCCTTGCTAGCACACGCGACCCCAAGATGCCTCGTCACCGACGGTCTAGTATCATACACGGCCGGGACAAGTCAAGTGAAAAGGAAACGCTCAGTCAGGTTCAAGCATACAAGAAGCACGCGCCTTTCCGAGAACAACCGAGTGGAACGGCTCAATAACACGCTTAGAGAACGAACCAAAACCATGAGGGCTTTCAGTACCATGCGGTCGGCTCAGCGGTTTGCTGACGACTACAGGTTCTACTATAACTTCATTCGTCCCCACGGCGGGCTAGGCGGCCAAACCCCGGCAGAAGCGGCAGGACTAAAGCACGCGGCCAGACACCCCAACAGATGGTTCGGACTACTCAACGGCTAAGTATCTACGAAAGCTCGAAAAACGAGTTCGACTAACGATGCATGAAGCGCTCAAGCTTGGTAGAGCGCGGAGTGTTGTGGATCTTAGGACGGTGGAGGATCGAGTTGTGCTCAGGTATTGGCAGGCCTACTCTTCAGCACTTCCGGAATCGTTAGACTTTCAGGGCCGGATGACTTCGACTCACCAGAACAATGCCTCAGATCCAGTCAACTTAGCGTTGAATTATGGATATGGCGTCTTGGAAGGCGAGTGTCGAGCAGCCACAAACATCGTAGGCTCAGAGCCGTCGGTAGGATTCCTTCACGAGACTACTCGCTATCAGACAAAGCAGTCGCTTGTGTATGATTTGCAGGAGCCCTTCCGTTGGATAGCTGATGTGGCGGTAATGGAAGCCTTCGAATCGCAGGTGTTGGATCTGCCGGATTTCTACTTCACTGGCGACGACTACCGATACAGGTTTGAGCCTGACGCAAAGCAACGATTCCTCGACTTGCTTCGTGAGTGGTTCAATTCAGGCGTAAAATACAAGGAGCGTGTCTTGAAATGGGATACTGTAATCCAAGAGAAAACAAGCGAACTTGCAAGATACGTGAACGGTCGAGCGCATCGCGTTGATTTCAATGAACCGGTTCCTGTTCTTGAGAGGAGAGATAATAAAGCGATTAGGGCAGCAATTCTTAATCTAACGCAGTCTGAAGCCAGAAAGGTTGGTATTAGAAAGAGTACGCTCCGTTATTTGCACAAGAGGGCTAATGACGATCGTCATTTTAACGTATATTCCAAGGTGGCAAGAAGACTCGAGCAAGTTGCTGTGTCGGAGTGAATACGTTGTCAAGGTCAGGACCTGAAATCCTTGGAGAAGGCGAACTCGGTTGGTTCCTCTTAGAGCAGATAGAGGACGCACTGATCAGAATTGCTGATAACGTAGAGCTCAAGCCGAATCATTTGGGCGTCTTTTCGAGAAGTATCGCAAGAACCTTGTTTGATATTGGGATTACGGCAGAGGGTATCATGAAGAAAATAGTTAATGATGACGCGCTGGACAAGGACGCTCATCTACACGAAGCATTACAGAAAGCGCGACGAACTGCCTACCCATTTCCGAACATCAGTGATTACAGATGCGTGCTGGAACCCACGTTCAATTTGAGTAAGCGATACGTAATGTTTCGGCATTTCTCTTACTCAAGAGTTCTTACTCCGTTCTCCTCCTTCGCTGATAGCGCCCCAACTTGGTGGCGGATATACGTGGAGTCAAAGCACGATTTCTTAAACCCAGACAAGATTGACCAGGCAACCCTTGATCAAGTTCTAAACGGATTGGCTGGAGTCTTTCTCCTAACGGTTCTTTGTCGCCGTTACTGGCCTGCTCTCATCCTCAATCATAAGATTGTAATTGGGAGGATCACTGGGTCCACATACCAAGACACTGGAATGAATATGGAAGACTTGTACAGAGAACTTCACGAAGCAATTTTCCCCAGTTTGGAAATAGTGCCACGTCAGAGAATCCCTGTAGGGCTTCTGCAAGGTGACATACTCGCCAACAGTCGTCTGTTCTTCTGCGCTCTAGCACAGTTGACTAACGACAATCGTTACGAAATCCCATCACCTCCGCCACAGCGTTAGATGGATCAAGATTACCGGTCAGCCGTTCCGATTGAATAGATTATGCACCGTTTGTCAAAAGAACGCAGGTATGTCATATCAGTCTGCCGTCGTCTTTTTGTGTGTGTGCGCGCGTATGTAACGTGTTTGATAGTCTTCTTGTGCCGCCTGGCTATGGATGTCTCTTCACATCCCTATACTCCTTTCGATGGGGGTAGCAGCACACCGTGCCCTCGTCTTTTCCACAGTCGCGTATTAGCGCTCGTTGGCGCATTCTGACGATTGAGTGGAGACGGGCTTCCACATTCACACCAAAGAACTCACAGGGTTCACGCACACACCAGTGGTTCAGCGTGCTGCTCGATCCCCATTATCCGGAGCTAGGACCCGTCACCTCCCCCCAATTCAAGTCTCGCCATCTTCCGTTCTGTCAGCCGCGGATTCTCCCACTTCCAATGCTGCCTGGTCTTGAGCATGTGGTAGAGCATCCTTGTGAGCTTCCTCATCGTTGAGACGTGGGCAAGCTTGCCGGAGCCTGTCCTCTTCTTCACCGACGTGTAGTATTGCCGCACCGGTTCGTTGTGTCGCATCACCGTGTCAACCATAATCGACAGCGCCCACCTTGCGATGGATGAGCCATCCTTCGTCATTCTGCCTCTCCTCTTCACTTCAGCGCTGTCTCTGCTTGTTGGAATTATGCGAGAGATCGAAGAGAAATCTCCAGCTGGACGACAAGAGAAGATCAGCACACGTTACATACGCGCACACACTCTGATGCCCATTACAGGGCAGACGTACAACGTTGCCACGCATTGTGAATACAATGTCAGCTCTGTCAGACTAATGGCACGATTGTGGGCACAGACAGAGTAGGCTCGCCAGCATCAGGGTACATGCAGGCTCGCGTTGGGGGCCCTGTTTGACAAGATGTAGTACACTGTATCTAACAAGAGGAAAAGTTTGATAGAATTTTTCTTGGTCAAAAAGCGAATCATCATATCTACCGTGTTCGACAACATGCCGATTTGGAAAGGCTCTTTCAATCTGGTCTAACCATCTCCTGAATGTTTGCAGGACGGGACCATCTACTATGAAATCGATTACCGAACTCACTATCCTCTCATACGTAGAGACAGTAGGAGGTTTGTCCAAGACAAGGTCACGAAATCTCTTCGTCTTGGATTCAGTTCCCCAAGGAACATTGTCCTCTGGTAGCTGCGTGAATATCCAGTCCGTAATAATTCCTTCGAGATGTGGCAAGAGCGCAGGAATACTCAATCGATACTTTCCTTCTCTGTGAGCTCCTAGAGCATCTTCGATGAGTTGTCTGCGCACGGCGAACTGCTCAATGGACCACCATTTCGATGTAGTTTCTGCCAAGAATTCCGGTGTGCAGTACTCTCGCAGCGTAAGATGCGCCCCTCAGTGTCTCCTTCTTCAAGCTGCTTTGCGATCCGACTCAACGGATATGGCAACAGTGCGGGAGCCGCCCATAGTCCATGTGCTCTTAGAAGTGCCTTCAAGCTGTCTTGAACACGAACGGTTCTTTCAATGAGGACTTGCTGGAGTGACTCAGCGATAGCCTTCCCGAACTTCCAGCCTTCTTGCATATCGGCTTCATTGGGCGCAAAATCAAACACAATGTGGTATGCTAAACCCTCACGGTATAGGTAGACGAAGGGAACTGGTTTACTATCAAGCACTGGTGGTTGAACATCAGTTATTTCCTGTATTTGATGCAGCAACACGTATTGTCCCTTTTCTATCGAAGTGTGCGGAGGAACAACGACTTTTGCGATCCAGTCAATTTCACTATTGAACGTAATAATCGGAGGCATATCTCTCGGCAGCTTGATTAGGCATCTGTCGATTGCAGTAGACTGTTGAGGCTCTCCAGTTCTTTGCGCCCAACATACACAGCCATTCTCATTTTAAGCCATTGTACGATTTGTTGGGAAAGTCTGGAAACGTTACATATCGCAGAAAGTCTGGAAACATGACCGGTGTCGCAGATTGCCGACGAACTCGCAACTCCCACTGTTGATTAACCCTGCAGCCTCATGCGCGTCCAAGACTCTCTGTCTTCTTCCATTGTTTCCATTTTGATGAGGGATGTTGCCAGCTGGACGTTCGTCCGCAACCTTTCGTTTGAGCATCCGCCTCAAGTCGTCTGTGCTCAACTGAGCGAGGTCTAGATTCACGAGTTCTTTCTCCGTGTAGCCAGCTGTCAAGAGTAGAATCTCCCTCAACTGTTCGATTCTGAGGGATTCGTCTCCGGGCTTCGGGATGGTCTCAAGGAAGCTGGCGGCTCTGCTGAATGCGTCGCGCATATCCGTCTCCAAGCTCTCAGGCAATCTGTATTTGTGTGTAGACGTGTTCGATGTCGCCCTTGTGTCCCATGAAGAAGACGCGGTAGTCTCTGAGTAATCCCTTGGTTTTGGATTCTGCAATCAACAGTCTGCTGCTGAAGTAGACCCTCAAGACGTAGGGTCGCCAGTTGAATCCGGCTGTTCGGAAGGCTTCGCGAATGCTGGCTGAGATGGCTTTGGTGGTAACGTGTCTCTCTTTCTTTGCGTCGAAGTTCGAGATTACGGGCGAGTTGAGCGCCAGAGTATGGCCCAGCCGGAGTCTACGCTCTAATTCTTCACTCAAGTAGCGGCAACCTTCTTCGTTTAGGAGACCAAAGTACTGATGTCCGGCTTTGCTGATTTTCTTGCGTACAATGACCATCGTGGGCACTCGTGTAAACGTGACCTTCTTGGCCTCGCGGTCTATCTGAACTTCCGGTAGGTCACGTATTTCTAGTCCGTCAGTTCCGTCATGATTGCCCAGGGCACCAGGTCTGAAGCCGCAGAATGCAGATAGCGCCATGGCTGCCCTGGTCCTTGGGCAGGCGTGTTCGAGAGCTTTTCGAAGCTCGTCTGGTTCAGGCGCCTTCTCTTCCCGTAGAGTCGGTGTGTCGTCTGGGTCTGTGAAGTTTATTCTTCTCTCGCCTAGGGTGATGTTGTTGAATGAGAGCCAGGATTTCACGGCTTTGACAATTGCCTGTCCGTAGGAGCCGGCGTAACCTTTGCTTTCAAGTTCTGTCACCGTGTCCACGAGGAGACTGTGTATCTCTCGCGGTTCTTTCTCCAGCAGGCGGGCTGGTGTTGAATGCCATCTCCTGCAGAAGAGACCGAGCCGGCGAAGGTATGCTTGGGCGGTCAGCATCGACCCGCGGCTCACGTTATCATACCATCGATTAACCTGAGGGTCCTTCAGGAGTCTCTTGTGTGCCATTCGATGCGGCCTCAAGGCTTCTCTGCCGTTGATATAAAAGCCGGGGGAACGCCGATTGTGAGGACTAGCCCAAGAAGTGTGGCGGGTCCGGAGGGAATTGAACCCTCGACCTTCGGGTGTCCCTCAGCGGTTAAGAGCTTCAGCCTTGCTCCTGCGAGACCGCTGCTCTACCTTTCGAGGGCAGACCAACTTGCCTGACTGAGCTACGGACCCTGACCTTTCGGACATAACTGGAAAGTCTACTTAAGTTTTCGCGGCCAATAGGAAACAGGTCCTCGCTGCTACAGAAGCTATAGGCGATCTTCGAAGGATCTGGGGGTCTTTGCTGGAGCTGAAAGTGAGTTCACATCAGTCACTTGGTGTTTCTTCAGTCGGTTTCCCAGAATCAGGCGTATCGAGCACCATCTTGTCTCCAAGGCGCGTGGTGCTTCAAGTCTTATCAGGCACTTTGTCCTATTAGTCTGGGTGGATTGAAGATGTCGGTTCGAGTTGCACATGCCATCGTTAGTGATTGCCTAAGGATTAGACCCGATGATGTCGTGACCGTGAACACTTGGGCGCACACCATCGAGTTGTCTGATGCGATACTAGAGGAGTGTTACAGGATCGGCGCCGACGCCATGGCCATCCTTGACACCGATAGATCGTACTACTCACAAATGGAGACGCTCTCCGAAGAGAACCTGAAGGTGACCTCGAAACATTGCCTCGGCACGGCCGAATACTCGACCGTGAATATTTTCATCGGCGGCCCAGCGAACCCGTTACGGATGCGGAAGATACCGCCTGGAAAGTTCGCAGCCCTATTCGAGGGTGAAAAGGGGCATGAGGATAAGAGCCGCGAGAAGAAGATCCGAAGTGCATTCTTGGAGCAAGGAATGGTGACACCCGAAAGAGCCCGAACCTACGGCTTCAACTTCCAGCGCTGGAAACGCATGACGGACTCTGCGACGGCCATTCGATATGATGACATGAGCATCCTAGGGAGACGTGTGACTTCGAACCTAGAACGGGCAAGAGAAGTGCGAGTCCGATCCAGAATAGGAACGGATCTGAGATTCTCCATACTCGGACGGCAGGCCCAGATCAACGACGGTATCATAGACGATGATGACATCAGACGCGGGGCGCTCTTCACAACTCTCCCAACGGGATCCGTGACCGTTTCCGTAGTTGAGGACAGTGCATCAGGCAAAATCAGTTTCGACCTACCAATACCCCAGGTCGGGAAACTGATACACGGACTTCAATGGATATTCGAGAACGGGCACGTTACGACCTACAACGCCGAGAAGAACCTAGACGCCTTCGGAGCAATATTCGAGAAGGCGCACGGAGACAAGGACAAGATTGCTAGTCTTACGATCGGACTTAACCCGCGGGTAAGAACTGGATTCCTAAACGACAGTCTCGCAAAAGGGACTGTCTCGATCGGGATAGGATCAAGCTTGAGCATCGGCGGCAAGAACAACAGTGACTACGGTTTCCAAGGCACGCTAAGCCAAGCAACCGTGGAACTCGACGGAAGAACAATCGTCGAGAACGGCAAGATAGTAGTCTAGCCGTTCCCTCCCCAGCGGTCACGAATAATACCATCCCACACGTAACTCCCCCCTGAGAACAACATGGGAGAACTATCATTCATCGGCATGGGCCTACATGACGAAAACGGCCTCACTTTACGTGGTCTAAATGCCGCCAAGAACGCGGACATCGTCTATGCAGAATTCTACACCAGTATCATGCCAGGGCTCTCAATGGATCGATTGCGACACCTCGTTGGAAAGGAAATCGAGATCCTCACCAGGAAAGACCTAGAGGAAGACGCTCAACGCACGATACTGTTGAAGGCCAAGAAAGGACGTGTGGTCCTTCTAACTCCCGGAGATCCGATGTCGGCAACGACGCATGTCGGACTTCTGTTATCAGCCAGAAAACTCGGAATCCGGACAGCAGTCATCCATTCGGCGTCAGTACTTACAGCCGTGGCCGGGGCAACGGGGTTGGAAGTATACAAGTTCGGAAGGACCGTCACGATCCCCTCGCCAAGGACTAGCCCTGTTCCGGAATCGGTGTACGAATTCATCGCGGCCAACAAGAGAATAGGCCTTCATACGCTCGCTCTCCTAGACCTTGAGCAAGGAGGATTGACGATCCCCGAAGCAATTCGAATTCTCATCAAATTGGAATCCGCTAAGAGAACAGGTCTGCTTACGGAAGAGACACTCATGGTTGCACTCGCACGTGTCGAAGCCCCTGACTGCTTAGTGAGAGCGGATAGAGCAAGAGATCTAGTGAAGGGTGATTTTGGGGAACCCCCATGGTCGATCATTATCCCAGGCAGACTGCATTTTGTAGAGGCTGAAGCGCTCCAACTACTTGCCGGAGCCCCACGAGAACTGCTAGAGGGCCGAGAATGAACGAAGACCCCGGAGAACGCACACGAACTTACCTAGCAGCCATAGAGAAAGCCCTCAAACTGGTCGAGGTTGTCAGCAATCCTGACGCACTACGTGTAGTTGATTATGCCAAGAGATACGTGGCTGACAGCAAGTACTATCTCGAAACAGGGAAACCAACGACCGCTCTTGCCTCCGTTGCATATGCCGAAGGTCTCCTAGATTCGTTGAGCATCATGGGCGTGGCGGACTTGAGAAAAACCAACTCACTGAAGTCAGTGAGATCGTCCCGACTTGACAAATGATATCTCGTTGATGATGCCATGGAAAGAGCTAGGAGGCAGGGGTGAGATGGACCTGAGTGAGCAAGACGAGAAGGATCTCTTGAAGTCCATCTACATCCTGCAACTTCGAAAATCATCCTTCACCAGAGCGGAACTGATGGAGAAGACAGGGCTCGATCCAAGCAAATCTGACGACATCTTGAGACAGTTCACGAGATCTGGAATGCTCGAACGCCAAGACACGGACAAGTACGCGTTGTTGCCCAAGGGACGATCGAAGCTGGGAGTTGTTCTCGTAGGAGGAGTTTATGATATACTCCACCTTGGCCATCTTGTTGCTCTTGCTGAAGCGAAAACACATGGAGACCTTCTCGTAGTCGTCGTGGCAACCGACACTACGGTTGAAACACTGAAAGGTCGTAGACCTGTATTTCCTGAAGAGGACAGGCGTGCACTTGTGGAGTCACTGAAGCCCGTGGATGCTGCCATTCTTGGCTACGAAGACGTGGGCATGGGGTATGAGCAGGTAATTGATGACGTCAAGCCCGACATTATCGCTCTTGGGTATGACCAGGATTCGGTTGCACGAACAGTCACCGAGCTTGTCAGAAGAAAGGGGCTCAACGTCAGGATAGTCCGGCTTACCAAGTTCGACAGAGAGAAGTATCTGAGTTCTTCTGCGATCAGACAGAGGTTCTTCCAAGAGACGGGATGATGATACGAACCTTCACAGTATCACCGTCTTTGAGTCCGAGTCTCGCTCTGAGATTGCTCGGTGCAATCATCTCGATCACGTCACCCGCGTAGTGCGTTCTGACCGCCGAGATCAACGCTCCATCCTCCGCGTCGTTGATCTTCGCTTTGTAGCATATGACAGGCCCGAAGGTTCTCTCACCGTCTCGGAACCCATCAATCTCGACGTGCGGAAGCGTTTCTAGAAGTCTTCTCTCGTCCTCGTAATCACGTCTAAGCCGCAGGTTTAGTGTACCAGGATAGGGATCAAAACCCAGCTTCTCCGCGAACTGTCTGCGATAGCCAGATTGGCCTACGTACCAAGCGCCCTCGCCTATTCCCGAGAACAATGTTCCTTCGAGCACGACTTCTCTTGGTTTTAACTCGAATATCGCCTTGAGCCGGAGATGCATTCTGTTAAGCTCTTCTGACCCTTTCGCAGTCACTCTGATCGCCTCCCCGCGAGTACCTCGGGTTCTTCTGATCAGGCCAAGTGTCTGAAGTTCTATTAGGTGTCGCGAGGCTGTCTGCTGTGAGGCGCTCAGGCTTCTCGCCAGATCCGTTGTGGTGATCGACAGCTCGCCAGAGTATGCTCCAAGCTCTGCAAGCTTGCACAATGTCAACAGTAGTGCAGGACTCACGTCTTCGATGACCATCTCAGCCTATTCGCCTCCTGATGCGCCAATAGGATGGGTTCAAGACCGCGTCTGGTAATGCAGTGCTTAACGATTCTCGCTGCATCTTCAAGCGATACATTGTGACCGACACTCACATAGAGGCTTTTCCTATTGAATCGGAGGACCCTCGCGATCACGCTCCCCTCTGAATCGACGAGTGTTTCTCCAACTTCCGTACCGAAGAGCCGGCTCTTCGCCACACCTATCGTGGGAAGATTCGTGACGAGCCCCACATAGCAAGCCAAGCCGAACCTTCTAGGATGCGCCAGACCATGCCCATCGACTATGCAGACATCAGGCTTGATCTTCAGCTTGCGAAGCACACGAACAACCACTGGGCCCTCTCTGAACGACAATAATCCCGGAATGTATGGGAATATCACGTGAGCTTTGGCGGTCGTGGTTTCGATTGGTTCCAAAGTGGCGTATTCGAAGAGCACTGCCGCTCCTGAAGCCTGCTCTTTATTGTATGCGCCGTCAACCCCTGCAATGTACCGTATCTGCTCGGGAATTCTACTCTGCTGAGATACTAGCGGGGCCAACTTGTTCTGTAGGATGATCGCTTCTCGAGGCGTAGGATTCCGAGGTATAGCGATTCTCTTTGAGGACAAGGAAGCTCAGCGCATGCGCTTCTCAAGATTCTTCATTGTCTTCTCTAGAGAGGATCTTCGAATGTCAGCGACTACGTCCGCGCGTGTGGCTTCGACCAGCTTCTTGGCGACATCCATCTTCCTTCGAAACGTAGGAACTATTGACGTACGGTCAAGGGAGAGCAAATCTTCGAAGAGAGCCTCCATCGATTCGAAAGTCCCTTGAGCCTCCTTTAGCTTGCCGGCCTTCAGTTGATCCATCGTCATCCTGCGAAGCTCACCTATGAAATCCAATAGGCCAAGCACATACGGCATCCAATCGACGCCCACTTCACGTTGTGACAGCAGCCTTTTCCGACTCGCGTAGCTCAACAGAATCTTAGCCTCAGAGAACTCCTGAAAAGCAACGATCACATAGCCGACCTGTTTGAACTCGGAGCGCTCATTCAAGAGACCTCGCACCTGAGTAATGCTCTCTTCAGCTTCCCTCAGAGTCGTTTTGGCCTTCGGAATCTGTTCTCTGTGGGTTTGAACGATCGCCCAGCTGGCAAGTCGAACGGTCTTCCTCGTCAGCTCCAGCAGCTTCTCTCTTGTCTTGTCGTAATCTGTGAGCTTGTGCTGCAGTCCGGCAAGTTCGTCTTTCGATAGCAACTATGTTCGCCGCTAGACCTCGCTTCTGATGGATAAATGAGTTGACCCACGAACGGGCATCGAACGAAATTCGACTCGGAGTCGGATTGTCAGCTGAGAGATTCGCCTTCCTCTTTGATGCCGCTCTTGGTAATCGTCATGAAGTCGAGTCCGTTCCCGCTTCCTATGTCGCGCGCCAGCGCAGCTTTGGCTGCCTTCTTGACAAGCTCTTTGCCTTGCTCAACGCTCAAGCCTTCCTTGAACTCTGCCTCCAGAACGCCGATGGCAATCTCGGATCCTGATCCGACGGATGCAAACTTGTCATCTATCACCGACCCTAACGGATCGAGTACAAAGAGACTTGGACCTTCGTCGTCAATTCCACCGACGATGGTCTGGGCTAGATATGGGAACATGCGCCTCTCAAACAGAAGATTAGCCATGACTTTCGCCGCCGACCTCACTGATGCAGCCCTGTCTCGCTCGAAAGCGTACACACTGAGCTGAGCTGCGACTTCCTTTGTCAGGACCTGCATGTCTCCAACAAGCCCTGCACACGCGGCGCCAATCGTGTCGGTTACTCGGAAGACCTTCTTCCCGCTCTTGCTCTGTACGAAGTACCCATAGGATACACGTCTCTCAGAAGCGAGCACTACTCCGTCTTTGCAGACCACGCCGATCGTGGTGGCGCCCGGCATGAAGGGTTCACTCATTCAAGTCACCAGAAACCAGTCGCAGATTCCGCATGAAATGGCGACTCTATTAAGGTTGATGTTGACTGTCCTACTGTTCTTGGCCGACCTATCATGCATCCGTTAAGGAACGTCTTCAAGAAGATGACATGGGACGCAAGAGAACGAGACGGGAACTATGTCGTCTACTTCATTCATCGAGGAGTTCTTGGAGACATGCGTGAGATCAACGCATCCCTCATTACGAAGGTCGGTCCATCGTGGTTCACGTATGCAACGGCTGAATCAGAGGAGACGCTAATTCCTTTTCATCGTGTTATAAGAATCGTCAATGTACAGACCGGTCAGGTCATATGGATATCGAGGGCCCGTAAGACCGCCTAGGGGCCGAGGCTGATTCCTTTCACTCTTACGATTCCTGGATTCCCGAGTTCACCATCTATGGTGATCTTTGCGCCTGATACAAGCTCGGCTATTCTCGCATTTGTGATCGTATGCATCGTGATCAGTGATGTTCGAAACTCTGAGCTGCCGTCAGCCACTGCCAAGTACGGAATCAGGATGTCGGACATGTGCCTGTCAACCGGGGCGCCGCTGTTGATCTCTCCCACGAGTTGGGTCGCCGCTTGGCGACCTACTTCTTCGGCGGGTCTTCCTCGTTCTCCTACACTGTCCGCGCCCAGAACTCTACCAGGCTCGTTGTCTGTGTAGAGAGCTATTCCGCTTCCCGGCGCGACGTGAGGGTCAGTCGCACTAGGATACGTCTCCAATGTTACGGAGACATCTAGTTGATCGATCTCCTTCAAGATGTCTTGCGCAGCGGTTGCCTGCCTTTGGGCAACATGGGCAGGGAGCCTAACGCAGTGGCTGATTCCGCGCACTCTCTTGATCTCTGATTGCTCAGTCAGTTGTAGAGACATCAGTCCCTTACATGGTTGGACCATCATCAATACTCTTCCTCCGCCCTTGGGGTAGTGTCCTCGTTGGATCAGTTTCAACTCTGCTAGATAGCCGAGTTTCGACAAGTTAGGGAGCACGACAAAGCGGACGTAGTCTATCGTTGGACTCCACCTCACGTCTGTTCCGCCAGTTATCTCGAACTCCGTTTTGCCTGAGGAGAAGGCCGAGGCGGGCATCAGTGCCTGAAGCACTAGTGAGATGCTTCCTGCGGTGCCTACGTCGAACTTGAACGAGCCAGACATCTTCTTTCTTGGCGTGAAGTACAGGTCGGTCGACCCGATCTGGAGCCCCTTTGTCTCAGCATCCGAGAGAGCGGCAACCGCCCGGATTGCCGTCATGTGTTGCGCGCGAAGACCCGGATTCGGTCGCTTGCCTCGAATGTTCTTGACGTGGACCTCTTTTCCGAGCAGGGCTGAGAGAGCGATCGAGGTCCTGAGGACTTGCCCTCCCCCTTCGCCGAGGCTGCCGTCTATTTCGATCATTGGTCTTGCCCCGTCGCAGGTGAATGCCCCTAGTTTATTTACCCTTACGAGCATCTCCGGCCAAGTCGGGTCCCGAACATTGATTCTGAGCTCGGCAAAGCGAGACGATGTCTGGTATGCCGCGGTGACCGATGAGAATGGAAGACTGATGGCCTGCAGCTTCAGCGGTAGCAGGAAAGTGGCCGAGAAATCCACGATCTGGTCTCTGCCCAGTAATCTGAGACGCGGTTTGACACGTTCATCAGGTGAGTCTGAAGTCATTGAAGGGCTTCACCGAATCTACGCAGGCATAGGCGTCAATCATCCTCCAGAGGTCGCTCTCATGGCGGCCTCAGAGTTCCTGAGGCGTGTCTACGAGACGGCGATCAGAATCCCCAAAGGTAAAGTCACCACCTATGGAAGACTGGCCAAGGTAGTCGGCTCAAAAGGAGCCTCCAGAGCGGTCGGGAACGCGATGGCGAGAAACCCACTCCCCCTTGTCATCCCTTGTCATAGAGTCGTCCGGTCAACGCTTCAAGTCGGGAACTACGGGTCTGAGAGAAATGGCAGGAGTCGGACCAAGCGAGAGCTGCTTATGCGTGAGGGTGTGCAATTCGACAGAGGGAGGATCTCGCAGAGCTGTGTGTGGGATCCATTCTGAGGTGAGATAAGGTGGGAACCAAACTCAAGCGCGGATTATTTGTAGGGAGATTTCAGCCCTTCCATCTCGGACATCTGGGCGCGATCAAGAACGCACTGGAGCACGTGGAAGAGCTCATCATAATGGTCGGTAGCGCTGAGTACAGTCATTCTGACAAGAATCCGTTCACTGCGGGAGAACGTGTTGAGATGATACGGGCCGCGTTGAAGGAAGCAGGAACAGACCCAGGCAAATATCTTGTGATCCCGATCAGGGACGTCCACATCCATGCGACTTGGGTCCCCTTCATTGTATCCCAGACACCCAAATTCGATATAGTTTTCACGAATGAAGCACTCACATCACGTCTCTTCAAGGAACGTGAATACAGAGTCGAACGAATCCCGTTCCTTCAAAGGCATGACTACTCGGCGACAGAAATCCGCAAGAGGATCCTCAATGGGAAGAACTGGGAATCACTGGTTCCCAAAAGCGTTGCAGAGACACTTGTGAAGATCCACGGGATAGAACGCATCAGGGAACTCGCTATGAGCGATAACCCAACCGGCGCCGGAAAGTAAGCCGATCACCGGGCGACAGATGAAATCGCTTTGCCGCATTTGCCTTGTTGATCGCGAGCTCGAGAAGGCCGTAGCTTCCGACCAACAAAACAGGCTTGCCCTCAGCTGTATCCGAGTAGGCTCTCCCTACACTCAGATGGCATGCTCCCCGCTTCGTTTGCATTACGAGCCCCTCCCCGACTCTAAGACCAATCGTTTCCAGATCCTTTTCACTTGCAGTCGTCGCTATGTTCCCAAATGAGTCGACCGCCAGGACTTCGCAACTGATCGTCTCATGAGAGGTCTCCGCGCCCGCGAGAGTGACTGAAACCGGATCAGAGACCTCTGGTCCGACCTCAGCCACATCTGCGCCGCAGGCTATCCTGCCTGCGGCGTATGCAAACACATCTCTACCATGAAAGGTAGATGAAACGGGACTTCTCATGAATTGCCGGTTCTCGATCGAATGCATCTCTTTCATTCCGTCTCTCAAAGCCGCGGGGAGAAGCATGCCATTGTCAGGACCTATGTATATGGCCCGCTGGGTTTCTATGAGCAGACCCCGCCTCTGTCCGCCGACTCCTGGATCCACAACCGCGACATGGATTGTACCCGCGGGAAAATACGTTGAAGCAGCAGCGAGGACGAAGGCGCCCATTCGAATGTTGAACTTCTCTATTTCATGACTGATGTCGACCAAAGTCGTCGAAGGGCAAAGGCTCAGTATTGAACCCTTCATTTCAGAGACGTACTGATCTCGATTCCCAAAGTCTGAAAGTAACGTGACAATTTGCATGTCTAAACAGGTGAATCTTCAAACTAGAAAACGTTTCCAACCGGAATGCCGCACAACCCATGCTTCAGCTCTGCATCCTCCAACGACCTACCCCAGTCAGACCGGCATAGGATAGGCAAGAGGGTCTTGTATCCCCCCTGGCCAAGTGATGCTAATTGCGTTTGCAAAGAGTTTTCAAGCATCTTTCCCTCTTCGGTACGCAGTAACGCATCGGGGATTTGGGAATTGGAGAACTCACAACTTCTGATGTTGCCGGGGCCGACTAATGTTCCGTCCCGAGTAATGCGGGCCATGGCCAAGCCCGTGATCAACCACAGGGGGCCGGAGTTTCGCGAGCTTTACCGGAGGATGCTCGACAACCTGAAGTTCGTCTTCGAGACGAAAGGCGACGTATTTGTGTTCACGGCCTCAGGAACTGGAGGTGTCGAGTGTGCCATTAGAAACATCCTATCGAACGGGGACAAAATCGCGGTTCCCGTCAACGGAGTCTTCAGCGAGAGACTTAGAAATGCCGTGACTGCCTTCGGTGGAAAAGGCATTGAGATTCCGATCGATTGGGGTGGCGCGATAACTCCAGCACAGGTGGAAGAACTATTCAAGAAAGAGAAGAATATCAAAGCATTAGCCGTGGTGTACAACGAAACCTCCACCGGTGCTACAACGAGAAACCTGAGGGAAATGGGCAAAATATGCCACGATAATGACGCACTGTTTGTTGTGGATGCGATCTCGATCCTAGGTGGTGATGCTCTGCCAGTCGACGAATGGGGCGTGGACATATGCGTGGCTGGAAGCCAGAAATGCTTGATGACTCCACCAGGCCTTGTGATGCTATCAGTCAATGATCGAGCTTGGAAGGTCGCGGAGACGGCGCGAAGGTCATACTACTTCGACCTCCTTGAGTGTCGGAAGTTTCTAGCGAACTACGAGACACCCTTCACGCCAGCCGTGACATTATTCTACGCGCTTGATGAAGCGCTCCTGATGATCAAAGAGGAAGGACTTCAACGCCGCTACAACCGTCACAATCTCTGTGCAAGATCCCTCTACGCGGGCCTCGAAGCGCTGGGATTTCAGGTCTTTCCTCGAGCGGAATTCAGATCGCAAGTCGTTGTGGCCGCCAATTACCTGCCCAAAGTAGACGACAAGAAGTTCAGGGATCTACTCAGAGAACGCTACCACGTTGTGGTCGCTGGTGGCATGGGCAAATTGAAAGGCACCATGTTCAGGATCGGAGTGATGGGAACAGTCTCTGAATTCGAAATACTCACAACTATCAGCGCGATCGAGTCAACACTCGTGGACCTAGGAATTGAGTTCGAATACGGCATCGGCTCAAGAGCCTCTCGCGACGTTTTCGGAAAGCAAAACTAATATCGTAACACCGGACGTGTGCCAGTGGCGCTGTCACAGTATACCGTCAAAGAGTTAAATCAGACCCGGCAAATGGAGTCGTTGGGGTGCACGCAATGCCGATCAAGAATGGCGATTTCGTCTTAGCCAACTACACTCTGAAGGTAAAAGAGAGCGGCGACGTGATCGATACAACGATAGAATCCGTTGCGAAGGAAAAGGGACTACACCACGAGCATGAAGGGACCGAAGAGACCGATATCCACAGATACGAACCATTCTTCATAGTTGTGGGAGAGGGCTGGGTCCCGAAGGGTCTTGATGAGGGGCTCGTAGGACTAGAGACGAGCCAAACCTCAACAATCGAGGTCCCCCCTGACAAGGGATACGGAACAAGGGATGCGTCCAAAGTCAGACTCGTGCCACTGAGAAGATTCAGAAACGAAGGAATCACACCGGTGCCTGGCATACAAGTGACCCTCGACGGAAAGGTCGGACAGGTCCGCACGGTCGGCGCAGGCAGGGTACAGGTAGACTACAATCACCCCCTAGCAGGACGAACTCTTGTCTACCAAGTCTCAATCCAGAACGTGATCGAAAAGACCGAAGACAAAATCCGAAGCATCGTACACAAACGTCTGCCTGCGGTTGATCAAGCGAAGTTCGGGCTACAGTTGAACCCAAGCGAACTCACAATCGAAGTGCCGGAAGAAGCCTTCTTCCTCGAAGACCTCCAGTTAGCCAAGAAAGCGATGTCCGCCGACATCGAGAAGTTCTTTCCAGATGTCTCGAAGATCTCATTCGTTGAGACTTACAAGAAGCCAACACCTCCCAAGGCTGAGGAGACGAAGACCGTAGAGAGCGTCGAAAAGAAGCCAGCATAGAAGCTTCTCCCCGGCGCTCGAGAAATGTTTTTAAGCGTTTCAGCAAGTCATAGGTTCGCGCTTTATTTCAAGCGTGGTTCTCGAGTCTTCCCGGAACTGCTCCGAGAGAGTAAGTGAACGAAATGTACAATCCACCCACAGACAAAGTATCGAAGTACGTGCTGAAGGGGACGACGACCGTCGGTCTCGTTTGCCGTGACGGAGTTGTCCTCGGCACGGACACTCGTGCCACGATGGGCTATTTCGTCGCCCATAAACGAGCCAAGAAAGTCTACCAGCTCGATGATCATCTCGCGATGACCATAGCTGGTGGCGTTGCCGACGCCCAAAACGTCGTCGAGATCGTTAAGGCAAATTCGAAACTGTACAAATACGAGAAGGGCGTGATCATGCCTGTCAAAGCAGCCGCGAGCCTGACATCCAATCTGCTTTTCGCCAACAGGTATTACCCACTCATCCTTCAGGCCTTGCTTGGAGGCGTTGACAGTTCAGGACCGCACATATTTGCCCTAGATCCGCTAGGCAGCGTAATGGAAGAGAAATGCGTCTCAACCGGCTCCGGCTCTCCTGTGGCGTACGGCGTCCTTGAGAATGAATTCAAGGACGGTATGGCCGTGAAAGAGGCAGTTCCGGTTGTCGTGAAAGCTGTGAGCTCTGCCATGAAGAGAGATTCAGCGAGCGGGGACAGCTTCGACGTGGCCCTCGTTACGAGCAAAGGATACGAAGAGTTGGGCGAGGACGAGAAGAAGAGAATCCTTTCCAGCCTAAGTTAGACAGAATCAGAGTCCTTTCCTATCATTCAAGGTGTCTTCAATGGCTAGGCCTATCGACGATTCTCACGTGCGAATACGCGAGACCATCCTGTCGAATATGCCCAAAGAAGCAGAGATTACCAGAATCGAGTTCGAAGGACCCCGCCTTGCAATCTACGTCAAGAATGTCGTTCTCCTCTTGGAGCAGAGTTACGTAGTGACCGACATTGTCAACATGCTTCACAAGCGCGTCGTCATACGTTCCGACCCCTCTATCAGAGCAACCGAAGCGGAAGCGGAGAAAATGATCAAATCCACGATCCCGCAGGAAGCAGAGATCACCAACATTACCTTTGATCCTTCTCTCGGAGAAGTGACTATCGAAGCAAAGAAACCTGGGCTTGCAATCGGGAAGGACGGCTCGACACTTCAAGAGGTCATCAAGAGCACCAGTTGGCGACCTAGGGTGCTGCGTGCGCCACCTATGCCGTCGAAGATCGTCACCAGCACGAGACACATCCTCCACTCGGAGAGTGAGGCCAGGAACCGCATACTCCGAGACGTTGGAGAACGCATCTTCAGGCCAATGATAGGAACGAGAGACGGCGTCTTCCTCACTCCGCTCGGAGCCTGTCACGAAGTTGGCAGATCTGCTATGCTCGTCCAGACCGGCGAGAGCAACGTCCTGTTGGACATGGGGATAAACCCCGGTTCAAATGACCCTTCACACGCATTTCCAAAGATCGATTCAGACGAGTTCGACATCGACAGACTCGACGCCGTAGTGATTTCACACGCCCACCTCGACCACTGCGGCTTCGTTCCGTTCCTCTACAAGTACGGCTACGACGGACCCGTTTACTGCTCGGAACCTACGGCCATTCTCATGACGCTACTGCAGCTGGACTTCTTGGATGTTTACAACAGGGAGGGCGTACACGCACCGTATGATCAGAAGGATGTCCGCGAGACAGTGATGCACACAATCCCGTTGAAGTATGGCGTGGTCACCGACGTCGCGCCCGACATTAAATTGACACTCCACAATGCAGGCCACATACTCGGCTCCTCGATCATCCACCTCCACATTGGCGAAGGCTACCACAATATCGTCTACTCAACTGACTGGTCTACGCCTATTACAGTCATTGACCCAACTGGCAACGTTCGAATCACGAGAATTGGTGAACTAGTCGACGAGCTAGTTCGGGATCGCAAACCGTCGAGAGCCTTCGTCGAAAGGGTTCCGAATCTCGAGGGCTGGAAGACCTTTGCTTTCAACCCGAGGACTCTCGAAGTGGAGATCGTATCGATCACTAGTTTCCTTCGGCATCCAATCTCCGAAGATCTCTTCGAGGTAACGATGTCAACCGGCAGAAGAGTGCGCGTCACCGGGTCTCACAGCCTATTCCGGGCAAAGAATGGACAGATCACTCCCGCGAAAGTGCGTGAACTGAGAAAAGGTGAATACCTTGTCGCCGGAGCGACTTTGCCAAAGTTCAACCTCGGCCGATCCGATGTTAGGCTTGACGAGAGAGAATTCCGAGTATTCGTCAACGACCGAGCTGGACTGCTAAGGATACTTGAGCGTCACCGCGCGATGGTGAGGCGCAGATTCCAAGACAAGGAACACGAGATAATGCGCTGGGTTCGCGAACACTATGAGCGCGGGGCATACAGGACCACAATAGCGAGGAAGTACCACGTGAAGCACTCGCGCGTCCGGTCAATCTTCAAAGAGCTCGGAATCGTGGATTCCCCGAGACTTAAGGTCGCGCTCCCACAACGCTTTGAAATAACGCCTAACTTCGCCCGATTCCTAGGGTATTTCGCCTCTGAGGGTAGCGTTCAGGGGAACACGGTCGTAGTAAGCAATGAATCCCGGAACGTCAAGGCGGATTGTCTGAGAACTATCCAACCTCTCTTTGATTGCAGATACTTCCGAGACGATGCAGAGATTCGGTTCCACTCGCGCAGCCTCAAAAAGCTTCTTGCCTTGCTCGGTGGCTTGGGCACGGCGTACACCAAGAGAGTACCTTCAGCAATTCTGAGCGGGCCAGAAGAGATGGCGTGCGAGTTCCTGAAGGGATACTTCATTGGCGACGGATACCTCCGGATCCGAGATCAAGGATGCTCCATTAGTGCGAGTTCCAGAAACGAGCTACTCCTGCAGGATGTTGCTTTCCTCCTACTCCGAATCGGCATTCCAGTGACGTACGAGTTCAACCGTACGAACCGCATGCACTCCATCACAATCTATGGCACGTCCTTCTTGGAAGGCTTTCTTGAGAAAGTCAAGATTGAGGAGTGGAGTCGTGCACTCGTAGCGGTCAACCCTAGGCGAACAAAAAGCCCCACTTGGAGCCGCACACCCATAGCTGCTCTCACTCCTGCCCTCCAAGCGCGAATTCTGAAGACAGCATATAGGCATGCTAAGAGCATCGGAAGGGATCACTTAGTGAGTCTGCTGCAATTTGGTGGGCAGAGTGACGCTCTGATCGCAAATGCTCCTTTCGCCTACGAAGAGATAAAGAGCATCCGCAAGGTCAAGCCCACTCACCCGCATGTGTACGATCTCTCCGTGGGTGGCTACGAGAACTTTCTAGGCGGCTTTGGTTTTGTGTTCCTCCACAATACTGGTGACTTCAAGTTTGGCCGTACAATGTTGCTCGAGCCAGCGTCATGCGTTTTCCCACGAGCAGAGACACTCGTGATTGAGAGCACGTATGGTGGTCAGGAGGATGTCATGCCTGAGAGGATGAATGTAGAAGGCAAGCTCGCAACCATCGTGAACGAGACAGCCGAGAAGGGCGGCAAGGTCTTGATCCCTGTTCCAGCTGTCGGGCGTGCTCAAGAGATCATGCTTGTTCTGGATAGCTACATGAAGAATGGAACGATCAAGGAAATGCCAATCTACATCGAGGGCATGATCTCCGAAGCTACCGCAATTCACACGGCCTTCCCTGAATATCTGGTGAGAGAGGTTCGAGACCAGATGCTGCACAAAGATGTCAACCCGTTCCAGTCAGATTACTTCACAGTGGTCAACCACCCGGGCGACCGGGAACAGATAGTGGCAGGCCAACCGGCAATAATCATGGCCACATCCGGCATGCTGGAAGGCGGACCGGCGATCGATTACTTCAAACAACTTGCGTCGGATCCCAAGAACGTTTTGCTCTTCGTCAGCTATCAGATTGAAGGAACTCTAGGCAACCGGCTCAAGAACGGAGTCAAGGAAGTCTCAATGATGGGACGAAACGGAAAGATCGAAGCGATCAAAGTCGACCTGCGAATCGAAAGCGTCGAGGGATTCTCCGGACATTCAGATAGGAATCAGCTACTTGCATTCCTTCGCAGAATCTCGCCAAAACCCACCAAGATAATTGTCGGGCATGGTGAGCGACACAAAGTAGACAGTTTCGCTCATGCAGCATCACGAATGTTCAAAGTCAGAACGATAGCGCCTGATCTCCTTGAGACGATCAGGCTGAAGTAGACCGCGTACGACCGGGTATTCTCACACGCTCTGCTAGCTGCCCCGTCCTTCAACAGCTGAAGAATTGCCTGAAGCCTGACCTTTGTTTCGCCAGATTCTGATTCCAGGCGGAGTCAACACGACGCGTTCTTCTCCCAGTCTAGCGATATCGCCACCCTGACGTTTCGCGAAGTCCGTAAGTTGTTTGATAGCGACCTTTGTCTCCTCGACGCTTCTCTTGGCGATCGGGGTAATCTTGATTATCAAAACGTTGCCAGCTGAGAGCACGTGTTCGATCACGTCAAGATCTTTCAGGTGACTCAGCGGCATGGCCCGGACATACGGTGAATCCGCGACAACATCAGTTCCCTGCTTAATCATGGGAGAACACTAGCTTACTGGCCGGAGTAGACACGCCGAGAGCGCAAGTTTAAACCTTCAGGCGTTCCAGCCATTTCTAGCAGGAACGTGTGCAGTCTCACGTATATGTGAAGTATGCCGGATCCGAGAAATCAACTAGAATTTGACACAGACTCAACTAGTCAGACTTCTTCAGGGCCTGCCAAAACATGTCTCCGACATAGTGGACATTCCGCGCAGCTTTTCCTTTAGTCATCGCCTGCATGGATTCGGATGAAGTCTCCGCGACGCAGATTCCGATCGGTTTCCCGAACCTAATGTCTTTGACAAGAAGAACGGCGCCTTCTTCGAATTCGCCGTGAATTTCCTTAATTCCCGGCCTCATGATGTCAGCTCCGTTACAGATGTGCGGGATCGCACCCATGTCAACTATGATCGACGGAAGTATCTTCAACACCTCCTCATTCAAGAGGCTCGGAAATAGTCCACTGCCCGTGGAGATCGCGAAGGGCTTGTCGTCAATGAGAAACAACTTTCCGTTCTCGACAACGATCTCTTCGACGGCCTGTTTGCTCTGAGGATCAGTCGTGAATCTTGGGAACTTCTCCTTGAATTCCTGAAGCAGTTGCTTTGTCTCGCTGGACTTGAGGGCTCTCCTTTTCGAGGTTTTCTTCTCCCATTGATGCGTCTTTCCGTGCGCAACCAGTTTGTTTTCCAGAAAGTTCTGTGTTTGTACCTTGATCGGAGACCCTAACCCTTAAATTGTGTGGGTTTCAATGCTTAGACTTCAACTTCAACCGGAGAACAGAAAGAATGTCTTCCGATGTCGCCACGAAGATTTTCGAGGAAAGCCTAGGCAAGGTCGTCTTGGTCGAACTCAAGGGGGGCCGCACTGTAAGGGGGAAGCTCTACAGTTACGATCAACACATGAACCTAGTCCTTGAAGACGCTGATGATATCACGAACCCAGACAACGCAAAGAAGATCGGAACGATTATCTTGCGAGGCGACAACGTGGTGCTTGTGAGCCCGCCTCCGAGTCGCTAGGTTGACATAAATACCTGTTCTGTTTCGCTCATGCGGGTGGACGAGAATGGGAAAAGGCACGCCCTCCTTTGGGCTACGAGGCCGAGGCAAGACTCACATTAGATGCCGCCGATGCGGTCGACACTCCTATCACATTAGGAAGAAAAAATGTGCAGCATGCGGCTTTGGTGCGTCGACCAAGATTCGACGCTATTCTTGGCAGAACAAGAACGTGAACCGAATGAGAGTCGTGTGAAGACCACACGCGTCAGGTAGCATATCCTGCCGTCGTAGTTCTCGAAGGATCTTTATGTTTCCTGAACCCATTCTCCGCAACCGTGGGCCGGTCGTCTAGTCTGGTTAGGATACCTGCCTGACAAGCATGAAGTAGCCCAGACCGCAGGTGGTCGAGAGTTCAAATCTCTCCCGGCCCACCAATCAACTCGCTTTTATCCTGCTCCATCTGAAGCCTGCTTTCACGTAGTCCCGCAGCCAGTAATCGACTGCCTTCTTGCCTCTGACCCGCCTCAGGATGGCAAGTGCGTCCTCCAAGATCTTTTGCTTGCTGACTGATGAGAAACCAATCTCTCTCGAAAATACTTCTACGTGACTGAATTTGTTCACCTGCAGCCGAAACACTGTCTTCTTGAACTCCACGACCTGTCCACGTATTGTCGTTTGCCAGGGTCTCCTCTCGACATTAATGTTGCTGGCTAAGTGGAACTTTTCTCGAAGCAATTTTGAAATGTACTGAAGCACTTCAATATCGGAGTTCGATGCCTTCACGCCTACTCTTAGCCTCTCTCCGCTCGTCGTGACCACAGCACATCCCTCAACGTCGAAAAAACCTCTGATGAAATGGGCTGGGTTTTTCTCGATAAACGGTGCGAGCTGAGCCAGCGGTTTCTGAAGAAACAACATCAGGAGCGTGCTCCCGACTGTCGCTTTCAACGTTCCGTAGCGCGTTCCTTTTGTGATTCTCCCCGCAGATAAGCAATTGAACACTCTCGCGATGCAGAGTAGGAAATACTCCAAAAGATTCCTGTCCTTATTCGTGAGTCCTATTATTCCCCTGCCTTGATCCTCGGCCGTGTAACCGTCACCAAGCACAATACCGATGATGTACGAAAGCTCAGGGGATGAAGTTGGCTCGAAGTATCGGTGCAATCTTCTTGATGGATTGTGAGTGCCGAGAATCCAGTTCTGTACCGTTCCTTTAGGAACGTCAATTCCGTGAGAGAGGCTCAAAGCTCGTGATATTCGCCGATATCCCCATCCACGTGTCGCCCTCATTTCCATGGTTTCTCGATAGAGCCTCAATCTGACATCTGCAGGGAGAATTGAGTTCCTGGCGGGCAAATCCTGTTCAGACATATTCCAAGACTGAATGGCTTAAGCCACTGAGGTGACTGAAAGTAGATCGAGTTGTCACCATGAACAATGCCATACCAAGCCTGTCCCATCGGTCGCCGGTTCAAATCCGGCCCGGCCCACCACACTGTAACTCGATCAAGAGACAGGCTTACAGCAAGCGTATTAAACCGGTGAGAGCATTTCCACGGGCGACCGTTTGGAGTGATCACAAATGTCGTTCAAACCTCCGTGTCCCGTATCATTAGACAAAGTGACGATAAATGTTGAAGAACTCGAACCAATCCTGAGGCCGCCGGAATCCAAGCTGTTGCAGAAAGCGTACCCGCCGAGACTTCTGCCACTGCCCGACGGCCGGAAGATGGTTGTTCGGATGGCGAAGCGCGAAGAGATCCCTGTGATTCTCAAAGCGACAAGATCCCTTCTTGATGTCGAGAAGGATTTCTATGATGTCGTGTCTGCAAGGGTTTACGGGGAGATCCTTGCTTGGCTCCGCCTTAGGGTGAAGGATCACTACTGCCTCATCGGCGTGCTTGACCACGAGCTAGCAGCAATTGCGAATGCTCGGCTAATGAATGACAAGGTTGCGATCAGCCTACACACGATGACGTTCAAAAGAGGCGCGGGCATTGGAGCCGTAATGTACCTCGCAAAAATGGAGCACGCATTCGATTATCTTGGAGTTAACGAGTGGTGGGCGACCTACGAAAGCTACACGGGCATCAGATACTGGGGAATCGGGCTTGCCCAGCACGAGAAACCCTATCCGGAGATCCAACACGAACTCGGAGGAGCGAGAGTCTACTTCACTACGAAGGAACAGTGGGAAAGCTTTGTCAAGCCGAAGTACGCCGCGCGAATGGGTCAGCGGCCAGTTCCCGAGCAACAACTCAGAGATTCCGAGACGCTCAAGGCTCCTGAGAAGATCGACATCTAGAGCGGCTGCCCATCAAGCTGACAAGGCACGAAGATCCACCGAACGCTCACACTCCGATGCAAGCCGGCGGTACCGGAGCGCAAGCAACCCGGAACCTAGAACCCGTTCACGCCTGCCAATCTGATTAGGAAGAGCGTTTCCGCGGGCGTCTTCGCCAAAGCATCCCGCCAGAGACGACAATAGCCAACACCGTGACTGCAATGGCAGCATAGAATAGGCCTGGTACACCTGATCCCGCGCCACGTCCTTCCACAGTCAGTTCCTCTACTTGCGAGTATGCGGGTAGAGTCACATCGTTGCCGTTCCAGACAGCTCTAACATGCCATACGCCTGCAACGTCTGGCGTGAATGTTCCATTATAGTATCCTCCTGGGTACGGCCCGCCGATCGGGGTGGCTCTCATGGACATTTGGATCGACGTATTGTCCGGACGACTGAAGACCACGGTCACCTCGTCCTGAATGCACGGTATGCAGGCAAAGAGGAGCCCATTGAATATCACCTTCTGGCCCAGCGGTACCGTGTGGCTGGACAGGTACATCGAGAGCGACGGTTGTACTACAATGACAAAATGTTCAATGGTCGATGTAGGTTGATACCCCACCTGACCTGGGAATGACGCGTTGACATACCATGGTCCGATCCTCAACAGAGAAGTAGTGTTGAATCTGTCCTCAAATCGTCCGCCGGGGTTAGACGTTATTATTGAGACTTCGCGCGTGAAGCTAATGTCCTCAGCACGGTAGTACTGGAGATGAACTATAACCAATGGTATTGGTAGGTCGTCGATCGTAGTGGATAGACGTCCAGAGATTATCAGGATGTCTCCACGCAGAACTTGGTGCTTCAGTGACAACTCGATCTTGGAGCCTTGTGGTGCATCATTCAGAGAAATGTGTGCTTGAGAGCACGGCAGGGTAGAGAATGTGAGGACCAGAATTGTGAGAGCTATGATCTCTCTGTGCAGCCGTATTCGCCTCGCATCAATAGCATGATATTCAATGCAGCTAAGCGAGCTACCAATAAGAATTTCCGGTACGTATTCTGACTTTGGCGCACGGGTAATCTTGGCAAGTTCTCGCAAGGCCGTAAGGCTCTTTAACGTCTCCTTCTACTCGGCTGGGTATGGCCTCAGAGAGGACTGACAAAGACGGTTACGCGCTTGTGGCCGAAGGCGTCACAAAGCAGTTCGGAACACTCCTTGCAAACAACAACGTTACCTTCAGCGTCAAAAAGGGAGAGGTCCATGCCCTTCTGGGTGAGAATGGAGCGGGCAAGACAACTCTCTGTAACATCATCTACGGCCTCTACAGGCCTGACTGTGGCAGGATTCTCGTCAACGGAAACGAGATGCACTTCCATTCTCCTAAGGATGCAATGAACTCTGGAATTGCCATGGTGCATCAGGAGTTCATGCTCATCCCCACAATGACTGTCGTTGAGAACATCTCTGTGATGGAGGGTGAGGGATGGCGACACCCGTTCGTTGATCGTGAAGGGTTGGCGAAGCATATTATGGAAGTTGCAAAACAGCACGGACTTGCTGTCGACTCGAATGCTACGATCCGCGACCTGTCCGCAGGACAGAGGCAGTCAGTTGAGATTCTTAAGGCTCTATACAAGGGTGCAACCATACTCATTCTTGATGAACCGACATCCGTATTGACGCCGTTGGAGACTCGCGAACTGTTCTCTGCGTTGCGACAGATGGTGGCCTCAGGAAAGTCCGTCATTTTCGTATCGCACAAGATCGATGAGATTCTGGCCGTGACTGACAATGTGACCGTGTTGAGGCGCGGTATGGTTGTTGCCACAGAAGCCACGAAGAACGTCACAGCAGCAGACCTAGCAAAGATGATCGTGGGCCGTGATGTGGTTTTCAGAGTGGACAGACTATCGTCCGAAATCGGCGCAGCCTTCCTTGAACTTCAGAACATATCGGCACTAAACAACATTGGATTATCGGCCCTTGAAGACGTCTCGATCTCTGTCAAGGGCGGAGAGATCTTGGGCATCGCGGGAATCGCGGGAAATGGACAGAAAGAACTCGTTGAGGTTGCAACCGGTATTCGTAAGCCAAGTGGAGGAAAGGTTCTGGCCATGGGCAAGGATGTTACAGGCTGGGCTCCTGACGAAATCAGGGAGCTTGGCGTGGCTCACATCCCAGAGGATCAGAAGACGGGATTAGTGCTGGACTTTCTCCTCCAAGACAATCTGATCATAGAGCCACATATTGCAAGGATGTTCACAAAAGCTGGTCTGCTAAGACCCAAGTCCATTAGATCGGAGCTGACGAAACTGATTTCAGAGTACAATGTCACTACCCAATCGGAGAACGTACAAGCATGGACACTTTCAGGAGGCAACAAACAGAAGTTCCTGCTGTCCAGGGAACTGTTCTGGGGACCCAAAGTCGTGATTGCCCACAATCCTACGAAAGGTTTGGATGTCGCCGCAACCGAGTACACGAGGAACCTACTCATGAAAGAAAAGAAGAAAGGGAGAGCCGTTCTCTTAATTTCAAATGAACTTGACGAACTTCTTGACATGAGCGATCGAATCGCAGTCATATGCAACGGCCGGATTTCGGGAACATTCCCTGTTGCTCAGGCCAAAGTGGAAGAGATCGCAAGACTGATGACGCAGAGCAAGTCTCATTCGTCTTAGAATTCGACTCTCTACGTCTACCCGCCTTTCTTGTACGGCTCCATCAAGGCCGCGGGAGCCTCTGCGTGTCTCCCGAATATGGGAATCAACGCGACAATAGTAATGTAAGGAATCATGTTGAGGAAGAAGTACTTTATCGGCACACCCAAAGTCTGCACACCAAGCTGGAGTGAATCGACAAAACCGAATATGATCAATGGAAGCAAAATACGGTAAGGCTTCCACTTGCCGAAGTATATCATGGCCAGTGCAATGAAGCCACGTCCGAAAGTAATGTTCAGGATAAACGTGCTGAGGAGAGTTATCGTGTAGTATGCGCCACCTGCGCCAGCAAATGCGGCCCCAATTAGCACCGCTAGATATCTGATCCTGTAGACATTGATTCCCATTGTTTCTGCGGCTCTGGGATTCTCCCCCACTGCTGTGATTCTCATTCCTAGGTTCGTCTTGCCTAGGAAGACTGCCACGACAGGTATGAGTAGAATAGAGATGTAGACAATTGGATTCTGTCCAAAGAAAAGCCTGCCAATCACAGGGATCGAAGTGAGGAATGGAATGCTTATGTCTCCGATTATTGGCACGGTTGGCGTTGTCCCAATGGCGAAGAATCCTCTGAAGAGAGTGTCAGATAGCCCTAGACCAAAAAGCCACAGACCAAGACCCACGACCACTTGGTTCACACGCAAACTGACAGCGAAAAACGAAAACATCAATCCCAAAATGACCGATAAGCCTACCGCGCCAACTATCCCCAGCCACGGGTTTCCGGTCACATAGGTCACGGCGAAAGCGGTGAAAGCTCCCATCAGCATCAATCCGTCGACACCAAGATTCACCACACCAGACTTCTCCGCCACGAGTTCACCAAGACTGGCTAGGAGAATCGCGGGGACCAACTTCAGAGTCTGATACAGGATAGCCTCAACGAACAGAATATCGACCATGGTCCACTCAACTTCTTCCTCTGGACATTAGATATTGACCTGCGGCCAGACTGAAGAGAATAATCCCTTCGATCGTGTACACAAGTGCAAAGGGAACACCCGCGGCGCTCTGCATCGCTTCGGCGCCAACGATGAAATAGCTCATCACGAAAGCCGCTATGGCGGTCCCGATTACGGATGTCCCCCCCAACATTGCAACAATTATCGCGATAAACCCATATCCGGAAGGATATCCAGGGTCAAGAGCATATATGACGCCACTCACATGCACTGCTCCTGCAAGACCAGCCGTCGCCCCGGCAAGAAGCATGGTCATGATGACTACTCTTGGTATACTTATTCCCGCATATCTTGCCGCGTCACGATTCCTTCCTATTGTTCGAACTTGAAGACCAAACGAGGTACGTTCGCTCAGCAGATAGAACACTACGACCAAACCTAGTGCTATGATCACCCCAAGGCCCAGTCTAGTTTGGGGAATGAGTTTTGGAATTCTGAGATCGGGAGGCAGCACATCGGAGATTAGGTATCCGCCAGATCCCTTCGCACGAATTGGACCATCAAGAGCATAGAGGAGGAAGTTCGAAGCTACAAGATTCAGCAAGAGAGTAACTATGATCTCATTTGCTCCAAATCTTGCCTTAAGAACCGCTGGGACTATCATCCAAAGGAAACCACCTCCTGCTCCAGCTAGCATCATGATGACAAGCACAAGTGGCGGGGGAATGGAGGTAAGATGCATCGCTGCTATCATTGCCATCACGCTTCCAACAATATACTGTCCTTCTGCTCCAACGTTCCAAACTCCAGCTCTCAGACCCAGAGCGATCCCTAGACCCATGATCAGAAGGACCGTGAGTCGGACAAAAATCTCAGCAAAACTGTAGGTACTGGATATCGGACTTAACAAAAGGGTGGTCGAGGCTGCTCTCAGGTCTCCACCAGTAGCGAAGACCAGAGCCAGCCCCGATACTATGCCTACGGCTAGCGCGAGGGCGTTGTAGCCCACGCCGCGTAGCTTGGTTAGACTTTGCACTGCGGTTGATCTGGCTTGTCGAAGCACGTAGAGTCCAGCGTGAATGGCAATGAGACGCCCATTCGTATTGTGCCCTGTGCTCCCGTCACGTAGTCTTGGACATCCTGTGGTACGGCGTTGCCGAATGCACCCAAAGAGACCATGCCGGAGAAGAGATCTGCTTGCAGCCACTTGTTGTTGTAGTCTCCTCGAACGTAGTCAGCTATCGCCGTAAGGTAGGCTATGTCCCAGCGCACTACAATGCTCTGAGCAATGTGATCAGGATCCAAGTGGGCGGCGTCAGCATACACCCCTGTCATCTGGATGTTCTTTTCGCTGGCCACTTGTCTGACACCGACATCGATTCCGTCCCCGCTGCTGAAGATGAAATCGACACCTTGATCCGCCATCTGTTCTCCTGCTTTCTTTGCACCTGCAACGTCTGCCCATGAGAACGCCATCCATGACTCCTGGAATGTTGCGGCCTTGTTCACTTCTCTGACTCCTCTCTTGAAGGCCTCATGACCAGCCCAAATGGACATGGCTCTTCCACCTCCAATCAGGCCGATCTTGTTACTGTGTGTCATCTTGCCGGCAAGCAGACCCATTAGGTATGATGCGTCCGCCATGTACCACCAGACGTTGTAGACATTGTCCTTACCTCCAAAACAGTCGACACAGACGAACACTGTCTTGGGGAACTGTGGAGCGATCTTGTTGAACATGTCCTGGTACTGGATGCCTTGGCCTATGATCACGTTGTATCCTTTTGACGCCCAGTCAGTAGCGACTGGTTCCGCCTTGGTTCCGTCAAACAGATTTTCTGCTTCCGTTAGCTCAAATCCGAATTGCTTCTGAAGCATCTTTGCTGAGAGATCCGCTTGGTAGTTCCATGAGTAGTCCTCTGGAGTTATCGGCATTATTAGGCCGACCTTCAGCTGAGCGATAGCTGAAGCCATCTCAGACGTGACAGTTGTCGTGACTGTGCTAGTCACCGCTCCTGTTGGTTGTGATGGCATTAGCATTGGTCCTGCACCGATTCCGAGCACGACTCCAATGACGAGCATTACTATCAGCGCAACCGCTGTAGTTGTGTTGTTCATATTTCCTCGGACCGGAAGGCGCCTAGTTTTTTATTAAAAGCTTTGCCAACGCAACAATTCTGTACAGCGGAATCTGTCGCCCGTCACGAGGGAACACCTCGTTCAACTAAAGGGCGTATAAGGAAGAGTCCACGCTCGCGCCTCTTGCCACCTCTGAGCACTCTATGAAGTATGAACTGAATTGAGACCACGGTTGACGGTACGGCTTCTATCTACGGTTTGCGAAGGAATTTGTCTATCTCGTCTGCAATACTCTCCAGTTTGAATCCTGGCATGTCGAAGCCTGCCCCGATCATGTGGGGCATCTTTGTTCCTGTCTCTCTGATCATCGCTGCCAATTCTTCGATGAAGACTCCTGGTTTCTTTGTGAGCGGATACTTGGTCATCTCTTCTTCCGGGATTTTTGGCGGACCACCCCAGTTCTTGCTTGTTCCTGACCATCTTACCCCGCAGGATGGACTCCCATCCAAGCCAACAATCACAACTTTGTATCCTTCTTTCTGGTACTCCGTCACCTGCGATACGATCGGTTCGAGAATCCTCCGACAGTGAGCACGGTAGCCCGGTGTGTCATATTGTTCCCTAACGTACCACCATCTTCGTGTTCCGGAGAATGTGGTTTCAGGACACGGGAGTTGGATCACTCCGAAGTTGTTGCTATGTAGAATGTCGATCAGTGGCTTTATCATGGCCGGGAAGAAAGCGAACCCGTTCACTTTTGCGTTCTGATTGAGCAAGCAGTGGGCAACGATCGCAACCTTCTTGGACCTCTTGTCCTCCACGAGCACCAACTTGGATCACTGCCTCATGGGATGGCTCCAATTTGTGCCTAACGGTCGATGACCAATCAGACTCGCTCGTGGCTATCGGAGATGCACAACATCGGCAGCGTAGAACGGAACAGTCACACCGGAACTCAAACGTACCAAGAGCTGTCCGTCACCACCGAGATCCAGGGCGCGACCGACGAACTTCCTTTCAGCTGTGGCAACGCGCACGATTCTCCCAAGCGTAGAGCAGATCTGCTTAGCCTCGTCGAGCAGCTCGCTTGCATGCCCGGACTCAAACCTCTGATATGAGTTGTCCATTTCTTGGAGGATTCTTTTCGCCAGCAGAGTCCTGTTGATCTCTCGGCCAAGTTCATGACTGATAGAGGTCGAAACCCCTCGTAGTGCCTTGGGTAAGCGTGTCATCTGGATGTTCGCGTTGACGCCGAGCCCGAAGATCAGGTGATCCAGTTTGTTGCCTTTGTAAGTAGCTTCAGCCAATAGGCCTGCGACTTTTCGCGACCGAACCATCAGATCGTTTGGCCACTTGATCACAGGTGAGAGCTTGGTCACATCGCCTATTGCTCTGGCTGTGGCAACCGCGAAGGCTAGAGGTAGGATCTGGTGTGATCTAGGCCAAGTTGGCCTAAGCAAGACGGACATCCATATCCCGCCTACAGCCGAGAACCAGCTTCTCGCGAGTCTGCCTCTTCCTGCATACTGTGTCTCGGCAACCAGTACAGTCCCATCAAGCGCTTCGTTCTTCAGCTTGTTCAACTCATCTTGAGTCGAACGCACGTGTAGTCTCCATTCTATCCTTCGTCCGATCCTCTCTGTGGCTAGGTTTGCGTTGAGTTGTCGCTGGTCAATTGGTTCGAAACGTAGACGTTCAATGATGCCCTTCCGTGTGAGGCGAAGCTGGTATCCCAGTTTTCTCAGTTGTCGTATTGCTTCTCTGCTTCGTGCTGGTGAGGCCTGCACGACGCTGGCCAGCTCGTTCAGCAAGATCTTGGACTCTCCTTTGGAGAAGATGAGATCAGCGATCATTGACTCCAGCTCTGGTGGAGAGTTCAAGGGTGGCCTACTACCTCACCTAGACTGATTCAATATGTGACTCTGAGGCGGCGACTCTGCCTTGGGCTTGTCGGGTGGCTAGACATTTATACGCTATTTCTTAGATTTGGCGTGTGGCGCTTGAAAGTTGGTTTCGAGATCATACGAGGACTATCGCGTTGAACTTGAATCCCAACGAGAGAAAGCAAAGCTCTTCGGAGGGAAAGAAGCGATCGAGAAAATACACAAGGAAGGCCGGTTGACCGCACGTGAACGCCTCGAGGGACTGCTCGATCCCGGCAGTTTTGTTGAGCTGGACGCGTTCATGACACACAGATTCACAGACTTTGGCATGGACAAGAGGAAAGGGTTGGGTGACGGAGTTATTGCAGGGTACGGATTGATTGCCGGACGCCCGGTCTGTGTCTACTCAGAAGATGCGACATTCATGGGAGGTTCGCTTGGAGAGGCTCATCTCCAGAAGATGAGCAAGACACTGGACCTAGCGCTGAAGCTGGGAGTGCCCTATGTCGGGATAAATGATTCAGGCGGCGCGAGGATCCAGGAAGGAGCGGTTTCTCTATCGACGCTGGGAGAACTCTTCGCTCGAAACGTGGCCGCGTCCGGCGTCATTCCTCAGATCACGGCAGTCATGGGACCCTGTGCAGGAGGCGCAGTCTACTCCCCCGCCCTCGAAGATTTCGTCTTGATGGTCGATAAGACCAGCTACATGTTCATCACTGGACCTAGGGTTATCAAGACGGTCACTGGAGAAGAGGTCTCCACCGAATCACTCGGCGGCGCAAGAGCACAGAACGCCAAGAGCGGCGTAGCCCATTTCCTCGCCTCAGACGAGAAGGAGGGACTCGGACTTGTCAGAAGGCTCCTCAGCTATCTGCCCCTGAATAACTTGGAAGACCCGCCGATCCTCAAGATAGACGACCCGCCGGACAGAATCGACGAAGAACTGAACAAGCTCATTCCGACGGATCCAAGTAAGAGCTACAACATTCTGGATCTGATCAACCGCGTCTTTGATAGAGGAACCTTTTTCGAAATCCATCGGCTATTTGCCCCGAACGCCGTAGTCGGTCTCGCTCGTCTCGCGGGCATGCCTGTTGGCATCGTCGCCAATCAGCCCGCGGTGATGGCGGGGGTTCTAGACATCAACTCCGCGGACAAGATCGCACGATTCGTCAGATTCTGCGACTGCTTCAGTCTGCCAATAGTCACCTTCGTTGATGTGCCCGGCTACCTTCCAGGCGTTAAGGAAGAACATGGGGGCATAATCAGACACGGGGCCAAAGTCATCTACGCATACTCAGAGGCGGAAGCGCCGAAAGTCACCATCGTTGTAAGAAAGGCCTACGGCGGAGCGTACATTGGTATGTGCAGCAAATCGTTGGGCGGCGACGTGGTCTTTGCCTATCCAACCGCAGAGATAGCCGTCATGGGCCCCGAAGGTGCAGTCGAAATCATTTACCACCGTGAACTCGAAAAAGCAACCCCCGAAGAACGTGCAAAGTTGGCTTCTCAGCTCGCAGACGAGTACAGGCGCAAGTTCGCGAATCCCTATGAGGCTGCGGCACGGGGCTACGTCAACGCGGTGATCGAGCCCAAGGAAACCAGACCGGAACTCGTGAAGGCGCTGAAGATGCTCTCGCTAGGAAAGAAGGTTCCAAAACCCACGCCGCCGAAGAAACATGGCAACATTCCACTCTAGCAAGTTTCTCCCGTACTGGAGCAGAACCCGCATCCGCTAGACGCCGAGGAACATGGGGGCTAGGCTTAGCATCGCTCCGCCAGCGATGACCGAGGCGATCTGCCCGCCTGTGTTTGCGGCCATGGCATGCATAAGCAGCCAGTTGTCGGGATCCTCAGAACGTGCAATCATTTGAGCTGTCCTTGCAGCCATTGGAAAAGCTGACACTCCTGTGGCTCCGATGAGTGGGTTCACCTTTCCGCCACTCAAATGGTAAGCGGCTTTAGCGGTCACGATACCAGCGGAGAGTCCGACCACGAAGGCCAATAGTCCCAGGGCGAATATGAGAAGCGTGCTTACGTTCAGGAACTGGTCTGCCAACATTGTACCTCCGATTGTAATGCCGAGCAGCAAGGTGGTCACATTGGAGATCTCATTCTGAGCTGATCGTGCAAGCCGATCCACCACGCCACTCTCTTTCAAGAAGTTGCCGAGCATCAGTGAGCCTATGAGGGGAATTCCTTTAGGCGCAATCAGACCCACGATAACAGTCACGAAAATCGGGAAGACAATGCGAATCCCTTGCGAAAACTTCCGGGGCGAATACTCCATACGTGTCAGTCTCTCTTTCTTTGAGATCAAGATCTTCGACAAAGGAACTTGGAGCAACGGTATCATTGACATGTAAGAATAGGCGCAGACTGTAACCGGCGCCAACAGGTTCGGAGCGTACTGAGATGTCACGTAGATCACAGTTGGACCGTCCATTGCACCAATGATTCCCACGCTGAGCGCCTCAAGAGGATTGAAACCAATCAGGTAGGCTGCTAGAAAGGCGGCGGGAATTCCGAGATGCGCGGGAATCGAGTAGAGTAACGTTGACGGTTTCTCGAGAAGCACTCCGAAATCAGTCATCGCTCCGATTCCGATGAATATCAGAATCGGAAAGATTTCGGTTAGTATGCCTGCCTCGTAGATTATTCTTAGAATTCCGCCCTGATCCATGAGGCCACCGTAGGGGAGATTGACCAGCATTGCACCAAATCCAATCGGGATGAGAAGCATCGGCTCATATCCCTTCTTCAGAGCGAGGTAGATCAGGATCGCCCCTACCGCCATCATTATGAAGTTACCAGCTGGGAAGGGAGCGAGAGCCAAAGATCCCGATCACTCTATGACTACGAGGATGTCTCCGAGAGCCACAGTTGCGCCCTCAGATACGAGTACCTCCTTGATCCTGCCGGACTTCGGGGCCATGATCGCGTTCTCCATCTTCATGCTTTCAAGAATCAACACAGTATCCCCGGCTTTAACATTGTTTCCAACACTGCATTTTATGGACACTACCTTACCAGGAAGCGGAGCCTGTATCGCACCGGCCACGGCCTCAACTCTCGCCTGAGGGCGCGGAGCGATTTCTGCGGAAACCGCCCTTGATTCAGCGACAACAGGACGCGCTATCGCTCGCTGTTCGGCCTCTTCATGAACTTCCTCAACTTCAACAGGGAATGTCTTATCGCCAACTTTAACCAAGAACTTGCGTTTCAAACTCTAACCTCCACGGTGTGGGATTCGTCGGGATTTGCTCGCGATCTTCCATGGCGAGAACACGCTTCTTTCGACGCTTGACCATCCAGAGACGCCCAATGGTTTCTCCGCGCCTAGCATGCAGCTCACCGCCGCGATTGCCGCAGCAGCGACCTCCTCGCCAGTCTCCGCAGCTCGCAGATCCGAGTCGTCAGCTGGCCCGGCAGGTTCGTCATGTTCTCTTCTGGCAATAAGCGCTTTGAAAACCTGCACCATTACCACTATGAGAACCATCGCTGCTGTGAGTATCATGACATAGTAGCCGATCATCGTTAAGATCGCGCCGAGCAATGTCTCTACGATCCTGTCGCTGCGAGGGCGTGGCGTAATTGAGCTGGCTAATATAAATCCCCTTGCACGACTCGGGCCCAGAGCGTTTGAACTGAGTACTTGAACAGAGAATAGCGACTACGCCAACAGTGAAATAGCTATGCGCTTCGCTACAGCGAGGTTGCGCAAGGTGGGAAGATGGATACCACGCTCCTCCAGATGTTTGGATCAATGGTCATCGTGCTCTTTGCGGCTGTGATCTTCGTGAACGCAGTTGAGTATCTTGGCTACAGGCTAAACCTTGGACATTCTTTCGTCGGCGCCATCATTGCTCCGTTGTTCACATCCATACCGGAACTGACTGTGTTCCTTGTCGCGGTATTTGCTGTGGGTCAAATAGCAGGCCAGGAAGTCGCTATCGGCACACTGTTTGGTCAACCCTTCATGGCTTCAAGCCTTTCATATGGTCTAGTTGGTCTCGCGGCCTTGGTGGGGTTCCTCATCAAGAGGCGGCATAGATCATACCTTGTGGTTGAAAGCAACCTGGCAATACCATATGTGTTCATCACAATCCTCTTTCCCCTGACCGTGGTGCCCGGTTTGCTTGCAGCATCCGGATTTGTGAAGTGCGCCTTCGGCCTAGTGTTCTTCGGGGCGTTTCTGCTCTACATCTGGATGATGTTCCGGAGAAGGGAAGAGGGACTCATCGAAGAGGTCGAAGACTGCTATCTCTACAGGTATGGAGGAAGGATCATCCGCTTGCCTCTGATCTCCGCCTTGATCCAAATACTCGTGGCGGCCGCAGGCCTGTACATCGGATCTGAGGGAATGGTACACTCCGTGATTGCGCTGGCCGCAGGCATCAACATGAGTCCACTTGGCCTGGCATTGATTGTTGTGCCGGCAGCCACCGCCATTCCTGAGACCACTAGCGCACTGATCTGGGGATACCGAGGGAAAGACACACTCAGTCTAGGCTCGCTTGTCGGTGAGAAGATCTTGTATTCAACATTCTACCCCGCTATGGGTCTATTCCTCACTTCGTGGGCTCTTGATAGACATGCTTACTTCAGCGTCCTAGCTACGACGGTGATATCGTTCATTCTCCTGTTGTTCATTCTGAGGAAGAAGATGCCTTGGTGGGGCTTGTGCTTCGGACTTTTCTTCTTCGTAGCCTACGCTATTCTCATATTCCGTTTCCAGTTCTAGCGCAAAGCAAGCCAGATGGAATGCATTAGCGCTCACGCCAGCACTCCGTAACTCACAACTCCTGGTGAATCCGAGTCTCAGATTCGTCAAGACAAACGTCTATCAAGGGGATGCAACCTCGGACATGCAATCTGCGGGATGATCGGAGTGCCAATCCGAGTTAAGTTGCACGGTCGCCTCAGGATGGCTGCTGGATCGGATCAAATCGAGCTTCCTGAAACGCTGAAGAATGTTGGTGAACTCTTGGAAGAGCTGATTCGGAGAGCTGGACCGGAAGCCCGAGAGTATGTGTTTGACCCAGGCACCAAAGAGTTGAGTCCGAGCTTGATCATGCTTGTCAACGGGCACAGCATTAGAGTGCTCAAGGGCCTAAACACGCCTCTTCTGGAGAAGGACACTGTCACGATTGACAGTGTCGACATCATGGAGATTGTAGGCGGAGGCTGACTGCCGCCAACTTGGAAGCAACGTAGTTCCACGTGCGTGTTGATGGTAGCTCTTGCAACTCAGGTCACTGGATCTCCTCACTACCTCAACTTTCAGTGTCCTGACTGCAATCGGATCTTTTGTGTTCTTCCCGCTCTACCCTGTTCCATTGACGCTGCAGACTCTATTCACATACCTAGCCGGAGCGGTGTTGGGTCCATCGCTCGGAGCCCTTAGTCAGGTGATCTACATCTTGCTCGGTGGGATCGGGCTTCCGGTCTTCGCCGGCGGCAAAGCGGGCTTCGGAACGCTTCTTGGACCGACAGGCGGTTACCTCTTTGGTTTTATTGCCGCATCATTCGTGATCGGAAAGACCTGCGACTTGCATACCAAACCGTCTGCCCGTCGTATCGCAGCGTCCTTCGTACTAGGCACTGCAATTATCTATACTCTCGGAGTTGCTCAACTATCGCAATGGATGAGCGGAGACCTTCAGCGCACCCTGGCGGTTGGTGTCCTGCCTTTCATTGTTGGCGACGCACTCAAGATCGCAATCGCTACTGCGGTGGCAACAAGACTGCGTCACGTTTTGCCCCGAGCCGAAATCCGATACCGTGGCATTGATGCTAGCAGTTCTAAGTGAGAGTACTTACGTAGCCTTTAAGTAAAGTCGTCGGACTGACGATACTCGCGAGGTTGCAAGCTAATGAAACTAGTTGACCTGTCACAGCCTCTATGCCAAGAGACTCCGTTCTGGCCTTTGTATCCTCCGTTTGAAGTCAAGTACATCAAACGAAAGGCTGAGCACGGGGTGAATGCGCAGTATATCATGACTTCGAATCATATCGGGACACACCTTGACGCACCGTTGCATTTTGTCACGGGAGGCAAGGACATCGAGAAGATTCCACTCGAATGGCTATACGGACCTGGAGTCATCGTCGATGTTAGCGACGTTGGAGACCTAGGCCTCTACACACCTGAGATGGTTGAGAAGAGGGTCGATCTGCATGACGGTGACATCCTAGTTGTGCATACAGGATGGTACAAGTACTCGTGGTACCAGCCCCAAGGAATGGCGGATGAAGAGCGGTATATTCAGATGCATCCGGGACCATCGAGAGATTGGATCGACTGGATCATAAGTCGCAAGATCAAGGTTTGGGGAGTCGATGCTGTCTCAACGGACCACCCAATGAACCTGCCCATCGGGCATCCGGAATATGGTCTAAGATGCGTCCCCAAGGTTCGTGCGTTTGCTGAGAAGAAGTTTGGAAAAGAGAACCTAGAGAAGCTGTTCCCGATGCAAGACTACCAGGTCACTCACAACAAACTCTTCCCACGAGACATCATACACATGGAGAACCTCGGCGGAGATATCGGCCAACTCCTGAACAAGCGCGTCACAATAGGATGCTTCCCGTGGAAATTCCGCGGAGGCGAGTCAGCCTTCGCGCGAGTGGTCGCTTTCGTCGAGTAGACTGTACGCACGCACCCGCCTCTTTCTTTCATTTTTTTGTTCATTTGCCAGCAACGGCCACACTCAGTTCTGGCCCTAGTCTATTGGTACCTTGGCGGATAGAGCAATATAGAACCAAAAGCGACGTTACGGCCGTGAATTAGGAATGCACTTTGAAGGCAAAGCCGTTGTGAAGGCTCCTGTTGAAAAGGTGTGGAACTTCATCTCCACACCGGAGTCGATCGCACAATGTCTCCCGGGCGTGGAGGAGTACAAGGTACTAGAGGGAAAACGTACAGAAGCAAAGCTGAAGATCGGTGTCGGATTTATCAAAGGAACATTCAAAGTCAACAGCCGAGTACTAGAGGAAGACCCGGCTAATCACCGAGCTAAACTCCTAATCGACGGCTCGGGTGTGACAAGCGCATTCAAGGCTGAGATCCAGATCACCTGCAACCCGCACCCTGAAGGAACTGAACTGGCTTGGATAGCTGAAGCTACAGTAAGCGGGCCCCTCGGAAGTGTCGCCAAGGGACTCATTGAGAACGCATCGCAGAAAGTCGTCAATCAGACTCTCGAGTGCGTTACAAGCAAAGTCTCCGCGTCATCCTGAATAGTCCAAACAGTCGATACGATGACTTAATACGAATTACACGTCGAACGCAATCGTGCCGGTGAGACCTTGGGATACAAGTATGTTGGCAAGGGCATTCCTCGAATCGACGCGTTCGAGAAAATCACTGGAATGACTAGGTTCGTCGCCGATATGGAAGTGCCCGGGATGTTGTACGGGAAGTTCCTGCGAAGCCCTTACGCACATGCGCGCATTATCAAGATCGACACGACACGGGCTGAGAAGTATCCCGGCGTCGTGGCGGTGATCACTGGGCAGGCCTTCCCATACAGAATGGGGCTATACGTTAGAGACAAGATGGTCATCGCCAAAGACAAAGTCAGATGGGCCGGCGAGCCAGTTGCTGCTGTTGCAGCGGAGTCCGAAGAGGCAGCTGAGGATGCAATCGAGCTCATAACTGCCGAGTACGAGCTGGTGAAGCCTGTATTCGATGTCATTGAGGCTTTGAAACCGGACGCTCCGCTCGTCCACGAGGACCTTGGACAGTACGAACACTCTCCCGCCTTCACCCCTGTCCCCGGAACAAACATTGCGAACATCTTCAAGATCCGCAAAGGCGACATCGAAGAAGGCTTGGGTCACGCAACTACGGTCGTTGAGAATGAATTCTCAATGCCTCAGGTCAGCCACGCCGCAATGGAGACACGCGCCTGCATAGCACAGTACTTTCCGGACGGAAGCACCGAGGTCTGGACATCTGCGCAGTCGCCTTTTGCTGTGAGATACATATTGAGTCACGCGCTTGGAATCCCACTCCACAAGATCAACGTGCACGTCCCCCATGTGGGCGGAGGTTTCGGTGGCAAGGCGGGCATCAACTTCGAACCGCTCGTTGTACTCCTGTCGAAGTTCTCAGGCGGCCGTCCTGTCAAGCTCTTGCTGACGCGTGAAGAGGAGTTCACCACAGCTGCGCAGAGGCAGGGATTCTACGGATGGATTAAGACAGGGGTCGACGCAGACGGAAAGATCACAGCAGAACAGATCAAGTACATTTACGATGCTGGTGCCTACGCAGACTATGGCGTCAACCCTGGACGAGCCGCAGGATATTCTTGTACAGGACCCTACGAGGTGCCTAACATTCACGCTGACTCGATGACGGTATACACGAATCATCCGTATGGGACGGCGTTTCGAGGGTTTGGTCATCTTGAGTTTCTGTGGGCCGTGGAGAGGCAGATGGACTTGGTCGCCCGGGAGATCGGACTTGACCCTGTGGAATTCCGGCTCAGAAATGCGCTGCGACCCGGTTCGATCACAGCTACCGGGGAGAAGCTGAGGGAAGACGCTGGTAGAGTTGACCAGTGCATCAAGGCAGTCGCTGAGACGATAGGGTGGGGGAAGAAGGAGAAGCCATCAGCCAGCGGCAAACTGGTCGGGACAGGAATTGCGGCGCTGTGGAAAGCTCCCGCAATGCCTCCAAACGCAGCTTCTTGCGCAATAATAAAGTTCAACGAAGATGGAAGCGCCAACCTGTCTGTTGGAATCACCGAGATTGGCCAGGGAACTACCACGAGCCTCGCTCAAATGGCGGCAGAAGAACTTGGTATGCCAGTTGAGAAGATACGGGTGGTTCCCGAGAGAATCACCGATCTAACGCCCTATTCTTGGCAGACTGTCGCCAGCAGAGGTCTCTTCATGGAAGGCCGAGCAGTCATCAGCGCCGCTCGGGACGCAAGGGAACAGATATTTGATATGGCGGCGCAGGCGCTCAGGGTTCAGAAAACTGAGCTAGTGCTCGAGAATGAGATGGTTTATCCCAAAGGGCAACCTGACAGAGGAATTCCACTGCAGCAATTCGCCATGGGTTACACCTACCCGAACGGCAATGCGATTGGTGGCCCGGTGATCGGACGAGGATCGTACGTTCCACGCGGACTCACCTATCTTGATCCGGAAACTGGTCAAGGCTATCCGGCTTTGAAATGGACCTTCGGCGCACAGGCAGTGGAGGTTGAAGTTGACGTTGAGACCGGAGTCGTCAAGACGCTGAAGGTTGCTTCAGCATTTGATATTGGAAAAGCGATCAACCCACTCATGGTGCAAGGACAAGCCTACGGAGGCATGCTCCAGTCACTAAGCATCGGGCTCATGGAAGGATACATCTACAACAAGGATGGCGCGACACTCAACGGTAACTTCACCGATTACAAGATCGCACGAGCATCCGACATGCCAGACGAGCACGTCGTTACCTTGATCGAGAATCCACAGAAGGATGGACCATACGGCGCACGAGGAATAGGCGAACTCACCATGCTGTCAATTCCAGGAGCAATCGCCAGCGCCGTCTTTGACGCCACAGGAGTGAACCTGTTCAAACTTCCAATGACACCCGAGAGCGTCTGGACAGCGATCAAACAACAGAAACCAGAACTCCTAGCACAGAAAAGGTGAATGCTATGCTTCCGAAATTCGACTATTTCGCCCCGCAGACACTCCAAGAAACGTTCGGACTATTGGAAAAGCACGGAAAAGACGCGAAACTGTTGGCCGGTGGAACAGATCTCATCGTAAGCCTCCGCGCTAGGGAGCAACGTCCCAAGAGCGTCATCGATATCAAAGGAGTCAAAGAGCTTCACGAACTCTCTTTTGATGAAAAACCCGGACTCACCGTAGGAGCTGCGGTGAACCTGAATGAGCTCATTCACTATGATGCAGTCTCAAAGAATTATACGCTCCTCAAGGAAGCAGTGAGCACGATTGGAGACTATGAAATTCGAAACCGGGCCACACTTGTTGGAAACATTTGCAACGGATCTCCGGCAGCCGATTCCGCTCCGGCATTGCTTGTTCTGGACGCGAATGTCAATATCGCGAGCAAAAATGGTAAACGAACCGTTCCCGTTCGAGAATTTCATACGGGTGTGAAGAAGACGGTGCTGGCCAGTAACGAGCTTGTGACTTCGATCAGCGTGCCAACTCCGCCCAAGGGGTACAAGGGAGGATACCTGAAGGGTCGAAGAACAGTTGGAGAAGACCTGGCTGTTGTCGGGGTTGGAGGGCTTGTTACCCCGGGCAGCAAAGGTGGTAAGAGTGTGAGACTGGCCTATGCGTCAGTAGCACCCACCCCGGTAAGAGCACTTGAGGCAGAGAAAGTCTTCGAGAGCAACAAGCCACTGAATGATCTTCTCGATCAAGCAATGCCGATTGTTCGTAAGACGGTTTCCCCGATTTCAGATGTCAGAGGAGGAAAAGACTACCGTATGAACCTCGTCGAGGTTCTGACGCGGAGACTCCTCCGTCAACTATGGGAGGCGACCTAGAATGACAGAACACGAGATCAAACTCATCGTGAACGGAATCGAGAACACGATAGAGACTGAATCCAACAAGACACTATTGTGGGTGCTGCGAAACAAGCTTAGGTTGACAGGCACTAAGACTGCCTGCGAACGCGGAGACTGCGGCCTCTGCACCGTACTGCTAGACGATACTCCAGTGAAATCCTGTCTAGTACTTGCGGCCGAGGCGAACGGCCACATGATCACAACGATCGAGGGAATCGCCAAGGAAGGCGTTCTTACCCCAATTCAGAGGAAGTTCATCGAGCACGGAGCACTTCAGTGCGGCTTCTGCACACCCGCTGCAGTGCTTGCAGGAGAAGCTCTCCTGAAACGTAACCCGTCTCCGACACGCGAAGACGTGATCGAGGCTATCGAAGGAGTACTCTGCAGGTGCACGGGCTATAGGCAGATAATCGACGCTATCATCGAAGCATCGAAGATGAAGCAGTAATCCTCTCACGGGCCATCAGCCCACATGCTGTAGAACCGGGACCAAAGAGCCCGCCGGTTGGTGCTCCGGTCCTTATCCGATAATACCAGTCTTGAGAGTCAACACTCGCTCAGAAGGTCGGCCGATATCGTTAAAGCGCAAAGTCATCCCGTCCTAACGGATTAGCGAATCCGAGAAGATCAAAATGGGCTACATTGGAAAATCGATGCCGCAGTACGACTCCTTCCTGAAAGTCACTGGCACTGCAACCTATGCTTTCGACGTTGAACTTCCCGGGATGTTGCACGCGAAACTTGTAACGAGTCCTCATGCACACGCGAAGGTAGTCAAGGTAGACACGACTAAGGCTGAGAAAGTGCCTGGAGTAGTCGCCGTGGCGACTGGGCGAGAATTCCCCTACAGACTCGGCATCTACGTCGGTGACAGAGACGTACTGGCCATCGACAAGGTAAGATGGGTGGGTCACCCTGTCGCAGCTGTGATCGCTGAGACACTGGAAGCAGCAGAACAGGGGATCGATCAAGTTGAGGTTGAGTACGAGCCGCTCCCGACGGTCTTTGACCCAATGGAGGCGCTCAAACCCGGCGCACCAATTGTCCATGAGAAGATGGCTGAGTACAGGGTCTCGCCAGCATTCAAACCTATTCCTGGTACAAACATTGCGAACCAGTTCAAGCTGGTGAGAGGCGACGTTGAGAAAGGCCTCAAAGAGTCCGATGTCACAGTCCAAGGAGAGTTCTACATTCCACACATCAGTCATGCGTACATGGAGACCCAATGCCTTGTTGCACACTACAAGAAGGATGGAACCATTGAGATCTGGACGAGCACGCAATCACCGTTCTCCACACGTTACCTGATGGCCTTGTCACTTGGCATCCCCATCGACAAGATCGTAGTCAAGGCACCTTTGTGCGGGGGAGGATTCGGCGGCAAAGTTGGAATCGGTTGGGAACCACTCGTCTCCCTGCTATCAAAGAGTGCCGGCTACCGACCGGTCAAACTCGTCCTTTCGAGGAAGGAGCAGTTCTGCTCGTCAGCAGTCAGGGAAGGATTCCATGCGTCGGTGAAAGCTGGATTCAAGAAAGATGGGAAAATGAATGCATACAAGGCACGTTTCGTTATGGATGCGGGTGGCTACGCTGATTACACCGTGAACGTTTGCCGAGCCGCTGGATATTCGTCGGAAGGATGTTACGAAGTCCCCAACATCTTCTGCGAGTCACTCGCCGTGTACACAACGAAAGGCGCAACCGGCTCCATGCGAGGCTTCGGCTATCCGGAAAGTCACTGGGCACTTGAGAGAACCATGGACATAGCGGCCGAGAAGCTGAAAATAGACCCAGTCGAACTCAGATTGAAGAACCTCCTCAAGCCAGGAAAGTCGGAGACGGGCACCGGCGAGCGACTAAGAGAGGATGCTGGAGACCCAGTAAAATGCCTCAAGTCAGTAGCCGAGTCGATTCGCTGGGGACAACCTTCTGAGAAACCCAGTCGACCTGGCAGATTCAGGGGCAAGGGTATCGCCGCCTGTGTGAAAGGCCCGGCGCAGCCGCCCAACGCCGCTGCCTCAGCAATCGTGAAGTTCAACGAAGACGTGTCTGTGGACCTGATCATTGGTACCGCTTCCTTTGGGCAGGGAACGCCGACGAGCCTCAGCCAGATCGTGGCTGACGAGCTTGGGATACCGGTCGAGAAGGTCCGCGTCGGGCTCGTGAGGAGCACCGACATGTCAGCTTACACTTGGCAGACAGTGGGCAGCCGAGGACTCTTCACTGACGGAGTAGCTGTGATGGACGCCCTCCGTGACGCCAAAGCCCAGATCAAAGAGGTTGCCTCACAAGTTCTGAAAGTCAAGCCTCAGGACCTGGAGATCGCCAACGAACAGGTTTTCGTGAAAGGTTACCCATGGCATGGACTACCACTATCCGAAGTCGTGTTCGGTTACACGTACCCGAACGGAAGCTCTATCGGCGGCCCAATAATAGGTCGCGGTAAGTTCATGTCACCACTCACGACATACCTCGACCCTGACACAGGCCAAGGCGTTCCAACGATCTTTCACACATTCGGAGCAACAGGAGTCGAGATCGAAGTCGATGTCTTGACTGGAGAGATCGAGGTTCTGAAGGGATCTCAAGCCTTCGACATTGGCAAAGCCATCAACCCGCTACTCGTGAAATGCCAGATCGACGGCGGCTTCATCATGGGCCAAAGCGCAGCACTCTACGAACAGATCATCTTCGACGAGCAAGGCTGGGTCTTGAACCCTAACCTATCCAACTACAGAATACTCAGAGCCAAAGAGATGGCTCGAGAGATGGAAGAGATAATCATCGAGACACCCCAGAGCGATGCTCCCCACGGCGCACGTGGCCTCGGTGAGGTTGTCATGATCGGCGTCGCACCAGCAATCGCAAACGCCGTCTATCGCGCAATCGGCGTGCAGATCACAAATGTCCCAATGACGCCTGAAAACGTCTGGAGAGCAATACAGAAGCAAAGACCCGAGCTGATCGAGGAAGCGAAACGCAAGCTGAAGGAGAGCGGAGGCGAGTAAGATGTCATTCGGATCAGCATACCTCACCCTTCCAGAGTTTCAGTACCTCAAACCGAAGACGCTGCAAGAGGCCCTGCAGCTCCTAGACGAGCATAAAGACGAAGCCAAGATCTTGGCAGGGGGAATCGGACTTCTAGCATTCATGAAGGAACGACTCGTTGACCCGCGCTGGGTCGTGGACATCAAGGCGATCGATGAGCTTCACACACTTCGCGATGAAGGCGCCAAAGGCTTGACGATTGGTGCCACGTCAACAATGAACGATCTTCTGGCATATGAACCACTGAAAGAGAAGTACAAAGCGCTTCGAGATTGCATCTCCCTTCTCAGTGACCCCGTCCTCAGAAACCGCTCGACACTCCTTGGAGATGTCTGCGAAGCACTTCCATACGTCGACGGCCCAACACCACTCCTACTCTTTGACGCGGAAATCGAAGCCGCCAGCGTAAAGGGAAGGAGACGCATTCCAATGTCGGAATTCATCAAAGGCGTGGCAGAGACTGCGCTCGAGCCGAACGAAATCGCCATCGCAACCCATCTCAAGTCCCCACCTGAACACTCAAAGAGCCTATTCCTAAAACACACATCGAGCAGCGAATTCAGCGTCGTAAACTTGGCAGCCTTGTGCGCGAATCCCACTAAACCCGAAGGCAGAACGGTGAGGTTCGCCTACGGGGCAATCGCTCCGACACCAGCAAGAGTCCACGAAGTGGAGGAACTGTTCAAACGCAAAACCCCCGTCTCGCAGCTGATTGATGAAGCAGTCGACGTGATCAGGAAATCGACTGAACCTATGA
>Ga0315280_10000763_pt1 | contig 58698 bp, 57 predicted proteins | sample YL17G06_40_MG_FD_203697 | JGI IMG/M metagenome (GOLD analysis project Ga0315280, IMG submission 203697) | Sediment microbial communities from Yellowstone Lake, YNP, Wyoming, USA - YL17G06_40 | ecosystem: Environmental > Aquatic > Freshwater > Lake > Sediment | place: USA: Wyoming | collected... | reverse complement strand
TCAGTCTAAGAAGCTCGAAGGTTGTTGGGAGTGTGATGAACTCGAAAAATGTGGGAAGTTCGAATTTCTAAGACCGTTTTCCGGTGATACTCCTAAAGAGAATGTGAGAAAGATTAAAGAATATGCTTTAAGCAGATGGGTAGAACATAGGGGGAAATTTTATTCGTGGCTGTAGTGATCAAGGCACAGCTGCCTATAAGGAATAAGCTTTGCCTTCTTGGTGTGGTTCTTCCGTGTCGTGATGTCTGTAACCTCAAGCTGGATGATGTTCAACCTACCGGCTGTAACACTGCTTTATACGCGCGTTGCTGGCTCGGGTGAAATGCTTATACTTGGCATGCTTTATGGATTGACCTTGAAACCTCCGATGCTGAAGCAGGAGGCATGAAATGAAAGAGGATATGCGGAATAGCAAACGGAAGATACCTGGCATGCTTTACATACTTGTTTCCTTTGTTCCGTGGATTATTTACTGGGTGTTATGTGGTATGGGGAACAAGTTGGGTATTATCATTCCCCTTGTAATTTCTCTGCTCCTTATAATCCCTCGGATCCGCAAAAAAGATTTTAATATAATGGACATTACTTCCAGCCTCTATTTCTGTGTAGCTACAGTGGTCACCTTTGCTTTGAAATTGGATGTATTTGTGGAGAAGAGCGGCCTTCTGGGGTATTCTGTCCTGTTTCTCATGGCGCTGTTTTCGCTGATCATCAAACAACCTTACACCCTCCAAGTCGCAAGGAGGGATTACCCAAAAATCTACTGGAAGGACAAGACATTCTTAGCAATCAACAACTTGATTACAATAGCTTGGGTGGTTATCTTTCTATTGAATGCAGTTATCTTTTGGCTGCTCGGCCACCCCTTAACGGTAGTACTTTCAACTATTCTGACTGCCTTCGGTATAGCTTTCTCAATTGTCTTTCCCATGAAGACGCCAGGTTATTTAATTTCAAGAGAGTTCAAGAAATACGACTGGAATGTCAAGGTGGATCCTCAAAAGACTAAAAAAGATGAATACGACGTAATTATTGTCGGCTCAGGGATAGGAAGTTTATCCTGCGGTGCTCTACTTTCCAATAGAGGTTATAAAATCTTGATTCTGGAGCAACACCACTTGGTCGGTGGATACTGCACCTCTTTCCGCAGGAAAGAGTTCACCTTTAATAGCGGTGTTGAGGACATAAGTGGACTGTGGGAAAAAGGACCGGTCAGTTATCTTCTCAAAAAAGTTGGGCTGGAAAAAGAAGATTTATTCGTGAGAAACAGGACAAGGTATATCTACAAAGGCAAGGAAATCGATGCCAACAATTTGGAAGATTTTGTAAAGCTGTTATCGGGGATGTTTCCGCATGAGAAGGAAAATATCTCTGTCTTCTTCGATGATGCTCAAAAAGCTTATGAGGAATGCTATCAAGATGCCCAGATTTACGGTGCCCCCTTATCCGCTGAGTTGATTGTGAAGGTTTTTGGGGAGAAGAAGCTTCTAGAATATCCGAAAGAACGCCCTCACTTTTACGATTGGTTGAGCAAAACTTATAGACAGAAGCTTGATGAATACTTCGAAGATGAAGATTTGAAAACATTGCTTTTTGCTTTGTTGGGATATGTCGGAACGAAACCAGATAAAACTCTGGCCAGCAATGCACTCACTGCCTGCGTTGCTTACTATCTTTACGGAGGCTACTTTCCAAAAGGAGGAGCACAGAAGTTCGCCGATAGCTTGAAGCAGGTTATTGAAAATCATGGTGGCAGAGTCCTGACTAAACACAAGGTGGACAAGATACTAGTCAAAAACGGTGCGGTTACCGGAGTGAAAGTCGACGATGAAACTTTCAAAAGTCCTGTGGTTGTATCAAATGTCAACGCTAAAACCACATTTCTAGGACTCGTTGGAGAAAATAATTTGGATAAAGAGTATGCTGAGTGTGTGAAGGGATTGAAAATGTCCACTTCTTCCTTTATGGTATTCTTGGGTGTGGATATGAATCTGTCTAATCATCCGACACTGATTAAAAGCCTGGACGAAGGCTATAGTATTGCCATTAATTCAAACGCCGACCAATCTTTAGCACCGTCAGGTAAAGCCAGTGTTACAATATTGACAGGTGCCAGCTATAATGACTTTCCAAAGCGAGGAACTAAAGGGTACAAGAAAAAGAAGAAGCAGGTTGCCGAGATGTTAATCCAGAAGGCTGAAAGCGTTATCCCAAATTTGAGCAAGCACATAATTTTGCAGGATGCGGCAACACCTAAAACCTTTGAGAGATACACTTCTATGCCCGAAGGGGCAATCTATGCCTTCGACCAGTCAACTGACACCATTAGGCCTTCTTTCAAGACACCAATAAGGGGTCTATATTTAGTAGGGGCTTCAACTTTCCCCGGTGGGGGAATAGAGGCTGTGGTAATGTCAGGGATTATCTGTGCTAACGATATATGTAATTGGAAAAGTTTTTGAGATGGGGTGCTAGTTTGAAGCTAAAAGGCAAAGTTCACAAATACGGTGCCAACGTTGATACCGATGCTATCATACCAGCTCGCTATCTTAGTCTGTCCGAACCCGGAGAGCTGGCTCAGCATTGTATGGAAGACATCGACTCAGAGTTCCTGGATAAGGTCGAGCCGGGGGACATTATTGTGGCTGAGAACAATTTTGGCTGTGGCTCTTCTCGGGAACATGCCCCATTGGCTATCAAAGCTGCCGGCATATCCTGTGTCATTGCCAAAAGCTTCGCCCGCATTTTCTTCCGCAATGCTATCAATATAGGGCTGCCGCTCCTGGAGTGTATTGAGGCTGTTGATGGCACTGAAGCTGGTGATATTTTTAAGGTCGACTTAACCACAGGAACGATAAGTAATATTACCCGAGGTAAAACTTTTGTTGCCGAACCTTATCCTGATTTCATGATGGAAATAATAAATGCCGGTGGACTGGTTGAGTATACCATGAAGAAACTAACTGGAGGATTGTAAGGTGCAATTCAATGTTGCAGCCTTGCTAGGCGATGGTGTTGGCCCTGAGGTGGCCACTGAGGCGATAAGAGTCCTGAAAGCCGTGGAGAAGAAATTCGGCCATAGCTTTCAGTTTCATCATGGTCTGGTGGGTGGGGCGGCGATAGACGCCCACGGCGTTGCTCTGACTGAAGAAACTTTGAAGATGTGCCGAAGTTGTGATGCTGTGTTGCTTGGGGCTGTCGGCGGACCACAATGGGATGACCCAAAGGCTAAAGTCCGGCCCGAGGATGGGCTTCTGGCTTTGCGTAAGGAACTAGAGCTTTTTGCCAATTTACGCCCGGTGAAGGTGTTGCCTATGCTTGTTAATTCAACAACCCTCAAACCCGACGTGATAAAGGATGTAGACCTGATAGTAGTTCGTGAGCTTACCGGTGGACTTTACTTCGGCCAACCCAAGAAACAGTGGCACACTGCTGAAGGCAGGAAGGCTGTTGACACTATGGCTTATTCGGAACAGGAGATTGAGCGTATAGTGAGGGTCGGCTTTGAGATAGCTCTTACTCGTCGCAAGAAGCTGACTTCGGTAGATAAAGCTAATGTCCTTGAGTCATCTCGGTTGTGGCGACAGGTTACGACCGAGGTCGCTGTTGATTATCCTGATGTGGAGTTAGAGCATATGCTGGTAGACGCCTGCTCCATGCGTCTTATCCAGCGTCCAGCCCAATTTGATGTCGTGGTTACAGAGAACACATTTGGTGATATTCTCACTGACGAAGCCTCAATGCTGGCCGGCTCCATGGGAATGCTGCCCTCAGCCAGTTTAGCTGGTATTCCAAAAGGTGGCGCCTCTAAAGCCTTTGGCATGTATGAGCCAATCCATGGCAGTGCTCCAAGTCGAGCCGGGCAAAATATAGCTAACCCAATTGCCACCGTACTAAGTGCTGCCATGATGCTCCGTTATTCCTTTAACCTGGCAGCTGAGGCGCAGGCTGTTGAGAAGGCAGTGATTGCTGTTTTGGAAGAGGATTATCGCACCTATGATATAATGGGCGAAAGCAAAATTAAGGTGGGGACGAGGGAGATGGGTGAGCTGATTGCTGAGAGAGTAGCTAAATAAAGGGAAATGATATCAAAAGTTCAGCTTTATGATACGACTTTGCGAGATGGAGCCCAGCAGGAGGGCATTTCCTTCGCTGTTACTGATAAGCTCAAGATTGCCCAGAAGCTAGATGAGATGGGCATCCATTTCATTGAAGGCGGTTGGCCTGGGGCTAATCCCAAGGATACCGAGTTCTTTATTAAGGCTAAGGCTTTGAACTTGAAGCACTCGGTTTTAGTTGCCTTTGGCAGCACCAGGCACCCTGGCTCCAAGGTGAGCAAAGATGCCGGCTTGCAGGCTTTGGCGGAAGCTAACACCAAAGTAGTCACCATTGTCGGCAAGAGCTGGGATTTACATGTGACCCAGGTTCTGGAAACCAATTTGGAGAATAACCTGCGTATTATCACTGAATCTGTAGACTTTCTTAAGTCAAAAGGCCTTACTGTATTTTTTGATGCCGAACATTTCTTCGATGGTTACAAGGCGAATCCCGAATATGCAGTCCAGACGGTTGAAGCTGCAGCCAAAGCTGGAGCTAACTGTGTAGCGCTCTGTGATACTAACGGAGGTGCCTTACCCTCCGAAATTACTACGTCCATTAAGGCTGCTCAGAAAGCGGTGTCTATACCACTAGGCATTCATGTTCATAACGATGGCGAGCTGGCTGTGGCCAACTCGCTGACCGCGGTTCAAGCTGGAGTCATCCAGGTGCAGGGGACTATTAATGGCTATGGTGAACGCTGTGGTAATGCCAACCTGTGCTCGATTGTACCGGCCCTAAAACTCAAACTGGGTATCGATTGCATCACTGATGAGCAGCTAGCTAAGCTCACCGAAGTTTCTCGCTATGTAGCTGAATTAGCCAATTTGGCTCCGTCCAATCATTTACCTTATGTTGGCACCAGTGCCTTTACTCATAAGGGCGGCCTGCATGTATCCGGCATCATGAAGTGGGAAGACAGCTATCAGCATGTCAACCCTGAGCTGGTGGGCAACCGCCCTAAGGTGGTTGTGTCTGAGTTATCGGGCAAGGGCAACATTATCTATAAGGCTAAGGAGCTAGGTATCGCTCTGCCATCGAAGAGCAAACAAACGCGCCAGATATTGCAGCAAATAAAGCTATTGGAAAGCCATGGCTTTCAGTATGAAGATGCAGATGCCTCCTTTGAACTGTTATTGCACCGAGCTCAGCCTGAATATAAGCCTCTTTTCGAACTGATTGATTTTATGGTGGTGGTGGAGAGACATCGTCGCCCGTCCAGTGAAAGCGAATCGGAGCTGCTTTCTGAAGCTACAGTCAAAGTAAAAGTTGGTGACAGAATTATTCATACTGCTGCCGAGGGCAATGGTCCGGTGAACGCCCTTGACCGGGCTTTGCGAAAGGCTTTGCAGGAGTTCTATCCTGACTTGACTGCTATTGAGTTAGTTGACTATAAAGTGCGGATTTTAGAAGAAAGTGCCGGCACTGGTTCTCAGGTGCGGGTGCTCATTGAGTCCAGCGATGGACGGAGACAATGGCGAACTGTGGGGAGTTCCACCAACATCATTGAAGCTAGCTGGTTAGCTCTGGCGGATAGCATGGAATACTGGCTGATTAAACGAAACGCTCCCTTTTAACCCCATTGGGTTACCGCACAATATCTCAATAAATGTAGACCATAGAACTTTTTAAACCAAACCTTTCTTTGATTAGTTATATCTGATGGTCTAAAATGTGTGTCGGGGTAGTATTTTAAAAAGACGAATGGATCTGAATTGATAATGAGTCAGGACTTGAAAAGACAAGACAACAAAGATTTTCTTCTCGAACATTATAGTCAGGTCAACCAGCATTTAAGAGAAACAGACCGCAAGAGAGATACACTGTTTGCCATTTACTTAACTGTAGTAACGGGCGCGCTTAGCTTTGCTTATTCTGCCAATCGGCCAGATGTTCAAAAGTTCATTATCCTTGGATTTCTTATCTTATTTGGGATGGGTGTTGCCTGCTACACCACATTTGCTCGTGCTTGGCACTGCGAGTACACTCGCGTTGCAAAGGCGATCCATAAGTCTTTCTTGAATGGCGACCTTAAACTTTACAAGGCAGCCAAGGCAGCCAAGGAAGTAAGAAAACAGGAAGAGGATAGACCTAACCCATGGCATTACTTTAATGTAGCAGGCATGGAATTCGTGATGATGGCGCTCATATTGCTTTTTATTTGCTCTGAGGTAATCTTACTCACCCAGGCTTTGATGGCCAAAGATTCACCATTGTTGCTAAACCCATCATCGTCACTAATATTGATTTGCTTAAGCGTGTTGTACATAATTTTAGTTTTTGGGCTAGGTTTTTATCTTTATCGCTGCTACCTGGACAAAAGAGAGAGTGGATTTCCAGAGAATTCATGGTGCATACTTAAGGAAAGGGAGGACGATATGGTTAAACCAGAGGATAACACTTTGAGGGCAATCGAATCTCGGCTTACCAATATTGAAGCCCTGCTTCAATGCATTGAGACACAACTTGAGAAGGGCCGGAAGACTACCTTATACCAGTTTATCTATAGTGTCGGCTTGGTAGCTATGGTTGCAGGGATGACGTTGATAGCTGCTGGTTCAAATTTATTGACGGGGTTGGTTGTGTTCCTAGTAGGGTTGTCATTATCAATCGTCTCACCGTTCTTGTCGAAAAGACCGGTCTAGGACAATTAACTATTTGCTGGATGAGTTGCCTGAGTGATTCTCTTGCTCGCACATAATGAGGATAAGACCGATTGATAACTGTTAGCGTAGCTGTTATAGGGAGTGCGATGTTGTTGTGTTTGCTGGCAAAGAGAGTATGCGCGGAGCGGCCTGCGCTGCAGCGCGGTCTTCTATAATAAAACGAGCAACGCAACCTAGGTTTGGTTCTCCTAATCGCGTTGCCTGCTAGTGGGTCAAAGATTTCTATTAAATTAACGTTGGGAACTTAAGCCTTTACTACTTTTCCCTCTTAATAATTGTGGCTACTCCTTGCCCTCCGCCGATACAGGCGTTTGCCAGACCATAAGTCCCGCCTTCCATGTTCAGTATTCTGGCCAATGTGCCGACGAGCCTGGTTCCAGAGGCGCCGAGCGGATGACCGATTGCGGTAGCGCCACCTTTTACGTTGATTTTCTCGGGGTCAATGCCCAGCTGTTGTATGGCATAAAGGGCTACAATACAAAACGCCTCGTTTATCTCCCAGAAGTCAATATCTTTCACATCTAACCCGGCATGCTTTAACGCCATTTTACTGGCAGGGACCGGTCCTTTTCCCATAACCGACGGCTCTACGCCGGCCCAACCCATAGAGACAATCTTAGCTAAAGGCCTGAGTTTGTACTCTTTTGCCTTTTCTTTCGACATTAGCATCATTGCTGTAGCGCCAGCGTTTAGCGGCGAAGAATTGCCGGCGGTTATTTGACCGTCTGGCGTAAATGCCGGTTTAAGTGCGGCAAGGCCTTCCATTGTTGTGTCTGCTCTGATGGCCATATCCCTGTCGATGACCTGCTTTGTACCATCAGCCAGTGTCACTTCAATGGGCATTATCTCGCCTTTAAAATAGCCCTCTGCAAGCGCTTTGGCTGCCATTTGGTGGCTTCTAAGTGCCCATTTATCCATGTCCTCTCTGGTTAAACCAGACTCCACAAGCAGTTTTTCTGCGGTAAGCCCCATGTTCATGGCTGTCAGAAAGTCGTATTTCTTGAAGCGTTCATCCGTTACGAAGGCAGGGTCCGGTTGTCTCAATATGTACTTTGGGTCGGTAGGTGGCACGGCCATTGGAATATGCGTCATGTGCTCAATCCCGCACGAGATAACGATGTCTGAATACCCGAGCATTATTTCCATAGCAGCTGTATGTACGGTTGACATTGAAGACCCACATTGCCTGTCGATTTGTTCGGCCGGAACCTCGAAAGGAAGTTCCGCCTGAAATACTGAGGTTCTACCTCCATATGTCCACTGTTCGGCCACAGGCATGGCTGTGCCGACTATTACATCATTGATTTCCTTGGCGTTGATTTTAGTTCTCTTGATGAGCTCCTTTATCAGCATTCCGGAAACGGCGTCCATCCTCAGCCCATTGAATACATCCTTCTCTGGCTCTCTTGGCCTCGACCTTGAAAACGCGGACCTCAGGTAATCTACTATGACTGCTTCTCTAGTTTGTGGCATTTTTGAACCTCCTTGTTAGTCGCTTAATTGTACTATATCCGAGGGATAAGAGCAATCGATTTTGTACTTAGGTAATTATACTGGCTTGCCTACTGGAATTATGTATAATGGTTTGATTTGTTCTTCGATTTTTAGGACTTTCCTTACCTCTTCGTCTTCGAAGGCACCGACCATTAACGTAGCTAATCCCAGGGCCACAGCCTGCAGCGAGACGTTTTGGCCGACATGCCCGACTTCCATGTGGACATATCTCTCGCCACGCCTGCCATATCTATAGGCAGTTCTGGGGTGAAGAGCACAGACTACTATATCAACCGGACAGTTGGCAATGGAGCTCTGGCCCAAGGCGGTATCAGCCAGTTTCTGCCTTAAGTCGCCACTAAGATGCAAGCTCAGAGAATGGCTATCTACTTGATAGTGGTATATGCCGGCTGCTAAGCTTTCTATTCCGTGCTCACCAATGGCGACAAAAATCTCTAGAGGATAGGTGGCTCCGGCGCTGGGAGCAGCTCTTCGTCCGCCAGTGCCGGTTATGCCTTGGGCTGACCACAATAGCTGCGAAAGCTGTGCTAAAGACAATGGCTGGGCTCTGAACCTTCTAACTGACCTTCGCTTTGAAATGGCTTCTTCTACTGATATCTTTCCTTGGGGGTTCGGAGAAGGGAGCTTAATGGGAGCTTCTTTCGTTCTTACCACTAGCCTTTGATAACTCCTATGGGGCTTGCCATGGCGACTTTTCGGGAAATTCCGGCTTGATGGGTTACTTCGACTACCTGAGTAACATCTTTATAAGCCTGTGACGCCTCTTCTGCTAGCGAAGCCATGTTATCGGTTTTTACCGTGATACCTCTAGCTCTTAGCTCATTGGCGACATCAATGCCTCTCAGGCTGCGCCTGGCTGCACCCCGGCTCTGCGTCCTGCCAGCGCCATGGCAAGTAGAGCCAAAAGTTTCTGCCATTGCTCTCTCCGTGCCTACGGCAACATACGAACAGCGGCCCATATCGCCGGGAATGAGCACTGGCTGTCCAACTTCTTTATAGCGTTGTGGTATATCCTTGTGTCCGGCAGGAAAAGCCCTGGTGGCTCCCTTGCGGTGGACACATACTGTGAGCTTCTGGCTATCTATGCTGTGCTCCTCAATCTTGGCAATATTGTGAGCTACATCATAAACCTGCTGCATACCCAGCTCTTCAAGGCTCTTGCCGAAGACCTTGACAAATGAATCCCGTGCCCAGTGGGTAATGCACTGACGGTTAGCCCAAGCATAGTTGGCAGCACAGGCCATGGCTGCTAGATAATCCTTCCCTTCCTTCGACTCTACCGGAGCACAAGCCAGTTGTCTGTCGGGTAGGCTGATGCCATATCTTCCAACTGCTTCTTCCATTATCCTCAGGTAGTCATCACAGACTTGATGCCCCAGACCTCTTGAGCCGGTATGAATGAGGAGCAGCACCTGTCCAATTTGGTCAATACCCATAGCTTTAGTCGCAGTTTGGTCATAGATTTCTCTTACTATCTGCACCTCTAGGAAGTGGTTTCCTGAGCCTAAAGTTCCTGATTGAGGTGCCCCTCTCTTCTTGGCTCTAGCACTTACTTTGTCCGGGTCGGCTCCTTTCATACAGCCTGTCTCCTCAGTTGCCTCCAGGTCTTCAGGCCGACCGAAACCGCGTTTTACTGCCCAGTGAGCGCCATCAGCAAGTACCTCGTCTATCTCCTTTTCGCCAACTCTTATTTTGCCTTCGGAGCCTAGACCGGAGGGAACATTGTGGAACAGGGCATCGATAAGCTCTTTAATTTTAGGCTTCGCTTCATTTTCGCTTAGGTTAGTGCGCAGCAGTCTTACGCCGCAGTTGATATCGTAGCCAACGCCACCTGGCGAAATTACGCCCTCGCTGACCTGGGTAGCTGCCACTCCGCCTATTGGGAAACCGTAGCCCCAATGAATGTCAGGCATAGCCAATGAGCGCCCCACTATGCCGGGCAGGAAGGCTACGTTGGCCACTTGCTCCAGAGACTGCTCTTCTCTGATAACCTCCAGCATAGCCTCATTTGCGTAGACTAATCCTGGCACCCGCATCCCCGGCTTATAGCTTTTGGGAATCTCCCAGCGGTAGTCATCTATCTTATTAAGTTTTCCTTGCCATCTTGGCATTCTCTCATCCTCTAAATATCGAAGATTACCTGCACTTTGTAGCCACCATCCTCTTTACTTATCCGTAGCATGTGATAGGTGGCTGCCTTAATCTCTCTCTTCAGCTTGTGCTGCCCTGGTTTTATCTTTTCCCCGAAGCACCTGGCTTTGATATGGGTGCTGGTGAGTCCTTCGATTTCAAACCTTTTGAAGATGATATGTTCCACATCAAAGATGTAAATAAGCTCGTTCAGCCATTCTACCAGTAGAACTTCCACATCCTCGGCTGATAGCTCTAGCTCGCGCTGGATATCTTCCTTGAAGTCATCCAGGTCTGCCATCAGGTTGAAAAGTCCGAAGGCGGCATTGGCAAAGACCTGCTTGATATCGGTGCCATAGGCGACAATGCCGATATCTGCAGTGTGGTCGATGACTTCGAAAGGCTTCTCCACTGTCCTCACACTATCCAGAGGTCGGCTTCATTATATCATGTCTTGAACGAGTCGAGAAATCAAAATAAGCTTGACTTACGAGTGTATGGGTGTTAACATGAGCCCGCTTGGGCCGCTAGCTCAACAGGTAGAGCAGCTGACTCTTAATCAGCAGGTTCAGGGTTCGAGCCCCTGGCGGCTCAGATTCAACCTGCAGCCCCTTTGCTAATACTCTCTTTACATTATGGTAGAAGCAGATATTTGGGGGCAAAGCGGCTTTACCTGATGCCTGACGGAGGCGTGGTTTGCGTTCAGAGTGGCAAGCTATTGGATGGCTTATATTTGTATTGTCTGGCTATCTTGAGCTGCAGGTAGATACATTTGCTCGGTGTATTCTTTTGCCATACGCCGGGCGCTGAACAATGGTGCATTTGAACGGATAGCTTCTTTGATTACCTGGATCCAGCCATGTGGCACACCGTTTATGTCACGGTCATAGTAAAGAGGAACGACCTTATCTTCTAACAGGCGGTATAGCTCTTCGGCATCTACCTTGTCCTGGTCTGCCGAATCGGACGTTTCGCTATTGCTGTGAATTGCCCAGCCATTCTTGCCGTTGTATCCTTCGCACCACCAGCCGTCAAGTACGCTGAGATGCAGCACTCCGTTAAGGGCAGCTTTTTGACCACTGGTGCCGCTGGCTTCGTGAAGAGGCTGAGGGGTGTTGAGCCAGACATCGGCGCCGTGGACAAGATAGCGTGCCATGTGCATGTCGTAATCCTCAGCAAAGACGATTTGACCACCGAACTCGGGGGCTTTGGCTGCGTTGTATATTTCCTGGATGAGCTGCTTCCCGCGTTCATCATTGGGATGTGCTTTGCCGGCAAAGATTATCTGGAGGGGTTGTAGTTCGTTCTGAAGTATGCGCTTCAGACGGTCAAAATCGTGAAAAATAAGCGTAGCTCGCTTATAGCTGGTAAAGCGGCGGCAGAAGGCGATAGTGAGTGCTTCTGGGTCGAGCAAGCCTCCCATGGCTAATGCCTGTGCTGGCTCCACATGGTCTTCAACCCAGCGTTTTCGTGCTCGTTCTTTAACCGCACTGATGAGCTTGTTTTTTAACCACCGACGCATTGCCCATATTTCCTCATCTGGAATATCGAGCACCTTCTCCCACAAAGTCGGGTCATCATGCCTCTTCAGCCAGTCATGGTCAAGATAGGTTTCATATAGCCTGGCTGCCTGGGGTGCTATCCATGTGGGAACATGGACGCCGTTAGTCACCGAGCTGATGGGTACTTCCTTCTCTTCGGCATCAGGCCATAGCGAATGACACGTCCGACGGCATAATCCACCGTGGAGCTGGCTGACACCGTTGCGGTAGTCAGCCATTCTCAAGCCCAATACAGTCATATCGAAGGCCGAATTATCTGACTCCCGCCTACCCAACTCCAGGAACGTCTCTCTGCCCAGTCTGAGGGAATCCCAATAACGGTGGAAATACTTTTCAATCAGGTCGGGAGAAAAGGTATCGTTGCCACCCGGAACTAGCGAGTGGATGGTGAAGACAGTCGTAGCTCGCACCTTGTCTGCGGCTTCAGGGAAGCTCAGCCCCTTTACCACCAGTTCCCGAATACGTTCTAACATCATGAAGGCGGTATATCCCTCGTTAGCATGCCAGATAACCGGCTCGATGCCGAGCGCTCGGAGAACACGCACCCCGCCAATACCTACGATGATTTGCTGTTGCAGGCGTATCTCCTGGTCGCCGGCATAAAGGCGTGCCGAAAGCTCGCGCTCCGATGGTGAATTCCCTTCAACGTTAGTATCCAACAAGTAGAGCTTTACCCGCCCGACATTTGCTTGCCATATATTGACTCGAACCGACCTCATGTCCAGTGGGGCTTCGACGGTCATCGGTTGTCCTTCAGCGGTAAGCACCGGCCTGATAGGTGCTTCACCGAAGTTCAACTGTTCGTAAAACTCTTCTTGCCAACCATCGGCGGAAATATGCTGGTGAAAATAACCCTGCGGGTACATGAATCCTATGCCTACCATCGGTAATCCCAGGTCGCTCGACTCTTTGCAGTAGTCGCCTGCCAGAACACCGAGTCCTCCGGCATAGAGAGGGAGCGAGTTATGGATGGCAAATTCCAGTGAAAAGTACGCTATAGTATGTTGGGCGAGATGAGGATACTTTGTATTGAACCAGGTGTCACCTCCCGACATCGCGTCTTTGAAGTCGCTCATAACAGAGTCATACTTTTTAAGGAAGAGAGGGTCTTGAGCTCCTGCTACCAATCGATAAGGGGCGATTTGTTGCAGTAGCTTGACCGGATTATGCCCCGTGGCTTTCCATAACGGGTTATCCAGGGCTTTAAACAGCTGCCGTGCCTCTATATTCCAGCTCCACCATAGATTACAGACTAGCTCGCTTATCCCCTCGATACGTCGTGGGAGCTTCGAAACTGACTCATTATTCATCTTATGGCTGACTGGCTATTATACCTGTTGCACGGCAGTTAAGTAAATTAGCTCCACATCTAGCCAATGATGATGTCATCCAGTGCTCGTTTTGGCACATGGTGTACGCTTTGGCTGTCCCGCCAATACTTGACATCTCCGTCAGGCCCAACTTCCTCGATAACAACCGTTTCTTTAGGCTTGCCGAGGGCTATGACGAGTAGTATTTCATAGCGCGGTGCTATACCCAGAGCTTGGCTGAGTTCCTGTCTTTTTACTGTGGCAATCATGCAGCCACCCAAGCCTCTCTCCGTGGCCCCTAAGAGAATGCTCTGGGCTGCTATGCCATGGTCGCAGCCAAATGCCCGACTTATCTCCGTGTCTCCAAGTACTATTATGTACGCCGATGGTCTTTCACCTTCAGCCGGGCCTGGCCAGTCTTTGAGATAGCCTGCCCAGCCGAGGTGTGAAAATATCAAAGCGTTCTTTTGGGGTTCACAGGAAAGCACATGTTTCAATGGTTGCAGATTTAGTGCTGAAGCTGACAGCCTGGCCAGGTCAACGAGTTCCCTCAATGTCTTGAGTTCTACAACGACTTCCTGATAAAACCGCCGGTAGCTTCGGTTCTTTAAGACTACATCTTTTAGCATCTTCTTCCCTCCTTTTCTGTTGAGTTGAGGAGACCTTCGCCTTTTGTCATTGTGAGCGAAGCGAAGAATCTCACTCAAGGTAAACTCCGTTAAGTAATCTTATTATTTCAGACTATGGTGGCAGAAATTGTAAACCCCAAACGCCGATATAAGCGAAGAATATGTGCTTGGGTATCCTGCCAGCGGTGCCGAAGAGGAGGAATTTCCACACAGGGAAACGGAGCGAGCCAGCGGCAGCGCCGGCTACGTCAAAAAATGGATTAGGTATCAGGGCGAGGATAAAAATGGTGATGCTTCCCCATCGCTTCATCCACTGTACCATTCTGGTGTAGATGCCTACGTTTTCCACAACCAGCCGGCTACCGTAGCCCAAAAGATAGCCGGTCATCTCACCAATTGTGCCCCCCAGCCCGGATACGATTCCTACTAAGATGGGATTGTTCAGAGTGAAGGCCATGGTTGCTACCAAAATCCAGCCGGGTACAGGCACCACTATGCTGCTGCAGGTTATGATGGAGATGAGGAAGACGCCCAGGTAGCCGCCAATGTAGCCGTATACTCCAAGCTCTGCCACTTTTTCCCGGTTTAGAAGGATAAAAGCAGAAAAAGCGAGCACAAAGAGCAAAGCTAATATCTGAAGGTATCGTTCCCTTGTCCAAAAGCGTTTTTCTGCCTTGTTGCCTGTTTGGTTCATGGGATTAGCCACTTTCCCTTATCTTTCTCCTGACCGGTATGACTGCAGCCGAACCGAGGACGAAGTAGAGGACACAAACCAGAAGCATGACTGAATAGCCCAAACCGGATTGCTGGACGTTGAAGAAGTCAATTACGGGGCCAGTGAGCCTAGCTAGCGCTCCAGCTCCGGCTGTGGCTATATTGGTCAGACCCAAGTAACGAGCTCCCTCCCCTGTGGGAACAAGGTCGGTAGCCAGTGCCCAGTTGGTACTAAGGAAAGCACCCGATGAAATCCCGAGAAGACCACCACAGACCAACATGCCAGTATAGGTACGGGCAAAGAATAGCACTAAGATACCGACGATACCGACAAATCCTGAGAGGAGGATAATCGGTTTACGCCCGAATCTATCAGAAAGCTGTCCCGCAGGGTAGACAGCAAGAAGCAAAAAAACGCCGACGGTGATCAGAAGGTCTGCGGTTACTCCTGCCGGGTTGGGATGATGGATTACGTCTCTGATGAAATTGGGGGCAAAGGTCTGAAGTACCACCATCGCCATCAAGATAAACAGTCGGGAGACAAGAAACCAAACAAAACCGGGATGTCCTTTAGCGTCAATCTTGTAGGCACCGGATATGGTTTTGGCTGCGGATTGTTGACTGCTTAAAGACGATGGCTGCTCCTTCACTGTCATCATGGTGGCAATCATCGCCGCCAGCAACACCAGTCCGGGAAAACCTATTGCTGCCCACAGCCATATTCCGCTGCCGTTGTTGGAGTAGCTATCCATGAAGTAAGCCACCAACCGCAGGAAAGCCACACCACCCAATACCTCAGCCAGGCTTTTGGCTCCAGATGCTATCCCTCTCTGCCCCTGTGGTACTAAGTCCGGGATAAAGGCTTGAAATGGGCCTTGGGCGATGTTTGTGGCGACTTGCAACAGACAGTAGCCTAAAAGCAAAAAGGGGAAGCTGCCGGACAGGCCCATGCTGGGGAGGAAGAGCAGAGCCAAGAGCGTTCCGACAAGAATAAAGGGGCGCCGACGGCCTAGACGTGAGCTGAAGCGGTCGCTAAATGCTCCGGCAAGAGGCTGAATAAACACGGCTATCATCGAGCCAGTGAAGGTCAGGAGACCCAGGTAAGTATTCTTCTGGGCTTCGGGAGTAAATTCTAAGAGGCGAAGTGGGATTATGATGGTGTGCAAGCTGGGCCAAAGAACCGATAGAGCCGCCCCGAAGATGCTTATCTTGAGGTAATCAACAGGTCGGAAAACTCTTTCTGAGGGCACTTTGTTATTATCTCTGTTTAAGGCGGTTGAGCAAGCTTTCTATTGTCGTAGTATACCACAGCTTTGTATAGTGGTGAGACATTAGTCAAAAATAGCTTGGTCAAATTCTGGGCAGCAGCGCTGAATATTTCTCCATCCGGCTCATGCCGGCCTCTGACTGTATCAGCCAGGTCATCCAGCAAAGCTCGATAGCTTTATAGTCGACCTCTGGTGCCATGCGTTCCATGAGACGGACAAATTCAATGTCGGTAGAAGGCATCTCCATGTTTGCCTTGATTAAGATTTCAGTGGTAACCCTCTTCACTATCTTGTCTGGCATTACCGTGTCAATGCCGCCCATCATTCTCAGGTATTGAAAGCTGTTTATGCCGACGCCTTTAATTCTCCCTATCGGGTCTTGCTCCCAACCCTGAAGCCTGGCCTGCTTTGCCCAATGGATAAGAGCTTGTCTATCATCTAGTACCTTTTCCCTTTTAATTTTGGCTAGATAAGAAGCAACAGATTTTGCCATCTGCCAGGAGCGCTTGTTTTTCCAAATCATCTCAAGCTCATTATTATTGGCGGTGGCTAAATCCTCAAAGGTGCGAATCTTCCCGGATACTACGAATTCCTTCCTGAACTTCTCCACCTTAGGCACAACCGCCTGGAAGTAGTTCAGGCCAATTGAAGTAAAAGCAGCATCCACGACCATCAGGACGACATTGCTGTCCCATCTTTCGGTCTTCAGACAACGCTCGCAGTAGTCCTTGACCTCCGGGACCTTCTGCATGTAGCTGTCAACTATTTCTTTGAGCTTCAATTAAATTGTGCCTGTTTTCAAACAATGATAGTTTCTACGCATTAGTTGCGGGTAGTCATCCGGATTTGGTACTGAGCCTTATCCTTCTGGCTATATAGAATATGACAGCCACTGCCACGAAAACTGCAAGTATATCAATATATAACGAATATTTTTCCAGAATATTCCAATTTTCTTTGAGCAGGTAACCGACAAAAACCAGTGCCAGATTCCACGGTATCGACCCTATAAATGTATATATGCAGAACTTAGGAAAATTCATCTTTCCGATGCCGGCAGGCAGCGCATTAATAGTCCTGACCAAGGGCAACATTCTTGAGAACAAAATAGTCAAACTACCATACTTGTCAAACCATCTCTCTAACAGTTGAAGATGCCCCATGTTCAGCAGCACGTATTTCCCATATCTTTCAATAAATCCTCTGCCTAGATATTTGCCTACTTCATAAGCTATTATGGAACCGGTCAGATTGGCGAAGGAACTGACCAGGACGATTAGCCAGATATTCATTTCCCCCATATAAGCCAGGAATCCGGCGAATGGTATTACAACCTCGCTGGGGATGGGAATCAAGGCGGATTCCAGCGTCATGGTTACATAAATTCCGGCGTATCCCCAGGAGGATATCAATTGTGTTATGAATTCGAGTATGTTTAATATCATCTTGATATCATGGTAAAAAAGTGCATGCTCTTCCCAGCATTATATCATTAAATAATACCTCTTTAATTAAAGCTAACCATAAATCTTTTTGTTATACTGAATCAAAAACTGCTTTATTATTGCGAAGCGTGGTGGTAAAATTAAGTTGAGCGTGTGGCATGTCAGGGCATTCTAAGTGGGCGCAAATTAAGCGCCAGAAAGGGGTAGCTGATGCCCGACGCGGGCAGCTATTCACTAAACTTACCCGTGAGATTATAATGGTGGTGCGGGAGGGTGGACATAACCCCGAGTCCAACTTCCGTCTGCGTTTGGCAATACAGAAAGCCCGCGACAGTAACATGCCGTCTGAGAATATCGAGCGGGCGATAAAGCGAGGCAGTGGCGAGCTTGGGGGAGCGAGCCTTGCTGAGATATTCATCGAAGGCTACGGGCCTAACGGCGTAGCGGTTCTGGTGGAGGCGCTGACCGATAATCGCAATCGCACTCTTCAGGAGGTACGCAGCCTGTTTGCCCGACATGGCGGCAGCCTCGGTGCCAGCGGTAGTGTTGCCTGGATATTTGAGAATAGAGGCGTAATCACCGTAGAAACTGATGGTGTGAATGTTGAAGAGCTGGCCTTGGCGGCCATAGATGCTGGCGCTGATGATGTCAAAGAGGAGAAAGGCTATCTTGAAATTCATACCACGCCGCAAAATTTAGAGACAGTGCGGCGGGCGGTGGAACAAATCAAGCCCCCTGTTTCGGCTGAAGTTCGGCGGGTGGCTAAGAGCACAGTGGTCTTAGACGAGAAAGAAGCCGTTCAAACTCTGAAGCTGCTGGACCATCTGGAAGAGCTGGATGATGTTCAGCATGTTTCTGCAAATCTCGATTACTCCGAGGCTGTTTTCGAGAAGCTGCGGGCTCAGGCATAGCTATGCGTGTTCTCGGCATTGACCCGGGCACTTTGAATCTGGGCTATGGCATAGTGGATGAGGAGGGGGGTACGATGACGATGGTTGCCTGCGGGGTATTGAGCCAACCTTCTAAAGTCCCTGTGGAACGACGGCTGTCCTCTTTGTACAAAAAACTTGGTGAAATTGTGGCTCGCTACAAGCCGGATGAGGTAGCTATTGAAGAACCATTTGTGGCCGGCAATGCTCGCTCAGCTTTAGCTGTAGGTAGGGCTCAGGCAATAGCCATTCTAGCCGCAGCCAATAAGAATTTGCCGATTTTTCGCTATTTGCCAACGCAGGTAAAGCAACAAGTGACCAATTATGGCGGTAGCGACAAGGAACAGGTGCAGGAGATGGTGAGGCTTCAGCTTGGGCTGGCTCAGCCGCCTCAGCCCAGCGATGCTGCTGATGCCTTAGCTGTTGCCATCTGCCACCTTCATCAGAGACATATTGAGCGGCTGTTGGCCGGAAGCAAGTAATTAGATGATAGTCGCCTTAGAAGGTATATTGGAGAGTCGAGGGATTGATTCGGCGGTGGTCAATGTTGGACCGCTTAGCCTTCAAGTATATGTTCCCGGCTCTACTTTGGGTCGACTTGGGGCTGCTGGTGACAAGGTCCATCTGCATACCCATCTGTACTTAAGAGAAGACAATATTGCTATTTATGGCTTCGCTTCAGCTGATGAGTTGGGACTTTTTCAAAATCTCATTTCTGTTTCGGGTATAGGTCCTAAGGCAGCCCTGGCGTTGCTTTCCACGTTCAATGCTGAGCAACTGGCTTCAGCTATAGTCAGCGGCAATATTGACCTTATTACTCAGGTGCCTGGCATTGGGAAGAAAATCGCCGGGCGCATAGTGTTGGAGTTGAAGGGAAAGCTGGAGAAGGGATGGGCGGGGGCTGTTACCCCGGTTTTGACACAAGAGGATACCGATGTGGTGGCCGCTCTGACCAACCTTGGTTATTCCTTGAGAGAAGCTACTCAGGCTGTCTCCAATCTGCCTGCTTCTCAGGATATGGATTTGGAAGAGAAGGTCAAGCTGGCTTTGAGCCAGCTATCCAGGACGTAGTTAGGAGGGGAAACGATGATTGAAATCCTACTTGTAGTTGTTTTATTACTTTTAGGTGTATTAATTTTTCTTGTCCTCAGAAGTAGAAGGGTGGAACCATCCGACCTGAAAAATGTTATGTCAAGCACCTGGACAGAATTGGGGCTGGACCAAAAGATAGGTACTATAGCGAGTCATGCTAATGACATCAGACAAAGTTACAGGTCATTTGAACAAATGCTTCGGGTGCCCAAGGAAAGAGCGTCCTTTGGTGAGCTGGCGCTGGAGACCATATTGGCGGACCAGCTTCCGCCAGACATGTTTGGTATCAGGGAGGCGATTTTCGACGGTAAGAAACCTGATGCCCATATAAAATCAACGGAAGGAATTATCTGTATAGATTCTAAGTTCTCCTTGGATAACTACGGGAAGATGTTGATGGCAGAGGATTCTGCGGAGAAACAGAGATGCAAGAAGGAGTTTATTGCCGACGTCAGGTATTGCCTTGACAAGATAGCCGGTGATTATGTATGTCCCGATAAAGGGTCTGCCGAATTTGCTTTTGCTTATATTCCGTCTGAAAGCGTTTACTATTTCTTACTGAATGAGGCTTATGAAATGCTGCTACACTATGGTAGAGTTGGTGTGCAGGTGGTATCGCCGCTAACACTTTCCGCTAAGGTTGAACTGATTAAAGCCGGAGTTCATGCTAAAAAGCTTTCAGAAAAGGCCGAAGAGGTTAAAAATGACCTCATCAGGGTTTCACGCCGATTTGAAGAAATCGACAGCAGGTGGCGTGTATTCTATGAGACTCACTTGAAGAACGCGTTAGGTAAAGCAGCCGAACTCGACGAATCATATAAAAAGCTGAGAGACGAGTTCGACAGGATTTCAAAAATGCCTGAAAAGTGATGGATGTGGAAAAGTTACTGCTGAGGTTGTGTTTGTTTGTCATCGCGAGGAGCGTTAGCGACGTGGCGATCTCAATGGAGGCAGACGTGGGCGCTGTGCGGAGATTGCCACGCCTTCGGCTCGCAATAACAGGGTTGCTGGGGTTAAGGTAGGTAAGGACTCAAATGCCTCCGTTTAAGATTGTATCTGATTTTAGGCTTACCGGTGACCAGCCGCAGGCAGTAGATAAGCTGGTTGAAGGAATAAACAATGGCTACAAGCAGCAGACTTTGCTTGGTGTGACCGGCAGCGGCAAGACCTTCACCATGGCTAATGCTGTGGAAAGGGTGCAGAAGCCAGCATTGGTTATCTGCCACAATAAGACTTTAGCTGCTCAGCTAGCCACTGAGTTCAAGGAATACTTCCCGGACAATGCTGTGGAATACTTCGTCAGTTACTATGACTATTATCAGCCCGAAGCCTATATTCCGAATACTGATACTTATATCGAGAAGGAAATAGACATAAATGAGGAAATCGATAAGCTGCGCCATGCCGCCACCCGGTCTTTGCTTGACCGCCGGGATGTGCTGATAGTGGCTTCGGTATCGTGTATTTACAGCTTGGGTGAGCCTGAGGAATACCGCAGTTTTGTGGCTACTGTGAAAAAGGGCGAAAAATGCAATCGAGATAAACTTATTCGCCGTCTGGTAGACATGCAGTATGAAAGAAATGACTTTGATTTTACTCGGAGCCGGTTTCGCATACGTGGAGACACTCTGGAAATCCAGCCGTCCTATGAGGAAATAGCAGTCAGGATTGAGTTCTGGGGAGACGAGGTTGAGCGTATCGTTGACGTTGACCCGCTTACCGGCGAGATGCTGGCGGAACGCGATTCGGTGGATATTTACCCGGCTAAACACTTTGTCACTTCTCACCATAAGCTTGTGGCAGCTATCGAGGATATCAAGGTTGAGCTGGAAGAGAGATTACAAGGACTGAGGAGTCAGGACAAGCTTCTTGAGGCAGCCAGGCTTGAAGCGCGAACTAATTATGACATCGAGATGCTCCGTGAAGTCGGTTACTGCCATGCTGTGGAGAACTATTCCCGGCATCTGCAGCGTCGAGCCCCGGGAAGCCCGCCGTGGACATTGCTCGACTATTTCCCCGACGACTTCTTGCTGTTTATTGATGAATCGCACATGACTTTGCCTCAAATACGTGGCATGTACCACGGTGATATCTCTCGAAAACAGACTCTGGTGGATTACGGTTTTCGCCTGCCGTCAGCTCTGGACAATCGACCACTGAGTTTTGATGAGTTTAAAAAGCGCATCAATCAGGTTGTCTATGTGTCAGCTACGCCCAGCGAGTATGAGTATGAACACAGCCAGCAGGTGGTAGAGCAGTTGGTTCGCCCTACCGGTTTGCTTGAGCCTACAATTGAAGTCAAGCCGACCAAAGGGCAGATTGATGACCTCATCTATCAGATTAAGACCAGGGTGGACAAAGGTGAGCGTTGCCTGGTGACCACGCTGACCAAGCGGATGGCTGAACAGTTGGACGATTACCTGAAGGAGATGGAGATTAAGACGCATTACCTTCACTCTGAGATTGACACGCTGGAGAGGGTTGAGATTCTGCGCGACCTTCGCCTTGGTGTCTACGATGTGGTAGTTGGCATAAACTTGCTCCGCGAGGGTTTGGATTTACCTGAGGTAAGCCTGGTAGCTATTCTCGATGCGGATAAGGAGGGGTACTTAAGGTCGAAAGGGGCTCTTATCCAGACGATGGGTAGAGCGGCTCGTCATGCTGATGGTCAGGTCATCATGTATGCTGACACTGTGACCACATCCATGCATGAAGCCATGGAGGAGACGCATCGGCGGCGTCGGATTCAGGAGGCTTACAATAAAGAGCATGGCATTACCCCGCAAGGGATAAAAAAGGCAATCAAGGACATCACCGAGCGGGTGAAAATGGTGGCTGAAGCCAGAGCTGCCTACACGCCTACGCCCATATCCAAAGACGAGGTTATCCGTCTCATCAAAGACCTGGAAGCGCAGATGAGAAAAGCAGCCAAGAATCTGGAATTCGAAAAAGCAGCTTTACTCCGTGACCGCATTATCGAGCTGAGGAAAGACGAAGAATTGCTCTCCCCGCTGACCAGGTTCAAGTAGCCGTTCTTCCACCGGAAAGGCAGCGTTATTACCTCGCTCCACCACATTTCGTCAGAATGTTTATTAACCTGCATTATTGGTCGCGTGGCATTCCAAGCTAAGTAGCCATCAGCCCTGGCAGGCAGGATTTACGTGGAGTAATGCTGAGTGCTATGATTAATTTGGCGAAGGGGTCAGAACGTGAGAAGACGCGGATATTTAAGCGGTTACACGTTATTTAGGGAAAGGGGGGAAATGATATGAAACAAGATGCTAAATATATCCGTTGGTTTGAAGAGATCAAGATTGAAGATATTCCCATTGTTGGCGGTAAGAATGCCTCGCTGGGAGAGATGTACCGTGAACTTACAAGCCAGGGAGTCAAAATTCCGAACGGGTTTGCGATAACTGCCGAGGCATACTGGCATGTAATAGAATCAGCCGGAATTCTTGACGAACTCAAGGATGCCATGGTGGGTCTGGATAAGACTAACCTGGATGACCTTATGAAACGAGGAAAAAGAGCACGCGATTTAATTTTGAGTGCTGGCATCCCCGATGACCTCTGGGCTGAAATAAGGACTGCTTATGACAGACTTTGCGAGGAATACGGCCCGGACACGGATGTTGCGGTGCGTAGTTCAGCCACGGCAGAAGACCTCCCCACGGCCTCATTTGCCGGCCAGCAAGAGACTTATTTAAATATACGCGGATACCCCACCCTGAGGGAGTCCTGCAGCAAGTGCCTTGCATCGCTCTTTACAAACCGGGCAATATCCTATCGTATTGATAATAACTTCGACCATTTCGAGGTAGCCCTTTCCATAGGTATTATGAAGATGGTACGCTCTGACATAGCCACCAGCGGCGTGATTTTTACTATTGATACGGAGACGGGCTTCAGTGACGTCGTTTTTATCACAGCATCCTACGGGCTGGGAGAAAACATTGTCCAGGGAGCTGTTAACCCTGATGAGTACTATGTTTTCAAACCGACTTACAGAAAAGGCTACAAGGCTACAATCAGAAAAATTCTTGGGGATAAATCCGTCAAAATGATTTACGGCATAAGTGACTCAAAAGTTCTAACGCGAAACGTGGCAGTGCCAGAGGCGGACCGCAGACGGTTTTGTATTACAGACGATGATATCCTGACCTTGGCCAGCTATGCGCTTAAGATAGAAGACTACTATTCAGGAAAAACTGGAGAATCCCGACCAATGGATATCGAATGGGCAAAAGATGGGATAAGCGGCGACTTATTCATTGTTCAAGCCCGACCGGAAACGGTTGAGTCACAGAAAGCCATGGATGTCCTTGAGACGTATCGCCTGGAGAAGAAAGGCTCAATACTGGCGATAGGAAAACGTGTGGGTGAAAAGATTGCCAGTGGCAAAAGCCATATAATCCCCGACGTAACTCATCTTTCTTCGTTTAAACCTGGAGAGATACTTGTGTCAGACAGTACTAACCCGGACTGGGAACCTGTAATGAAAACGGCGGCTGCTATTATAACCAACCGGGGAGGTAGGACCTGCCATGCAGCCATAGTCAGCCGCGAGCTTGGTATCCCCGCAGTGGTCGGCGCTGGCGATGCTACGGAAAAAATCCATACTGGACAGGAAGTTACGGTAAGCTGTGCTGAGGGCGATGAAGGTACGGTATATGAGGGAATTCTCCCATTTCATGTTGAAAGGCTCAGCCTCAAGGACCTCCAGCGGCCAAAAACAGAGATTATGATGAACCTCGGCAATCCCGAAGAAGCCTTTTCCCTCTCCAAGATCCCCAATAACGGTGTGGGTCTGGCACGTATGGAGTTTATTATCAACAGTTACATAAAGGTTCATCCTATGGCTCTCGTCCATCCTGAAAAGATAACGGATGAGGCAGAACGGAAACAATTAGACGACCTAACATTCGGTTACGAAGATAAACAGGAATATTTTGTGGAAAAACTGGCTCAGGGTGTCGGGACTATCGCGGCAGCTTTCTATCCGAAACCTGTTGTCGCACGCATGAGTGACTTCAAAACTAATGAATATGCCCATCTCATAGGGGGACACTACTTCGAACCGGTAGAAGAGAATCCCATGATAGGTTTTCGTGGTGCCTCTCGTTACTGTGATGAACGATACAGAGAAGGCTTTGCGCTGGAGTGCAGGGCGATGAAACGGGTTCGAGAGGAGATGGGATTGACCAATCTCGTCATTATGATCCCCTTTTGCCGGCGAGTGGATGAGGCTGAAAGAGTTCTGGCGGAGATGGCAAAAAATGGCTTGAAACGGGGAGAAAATGGACTTCAGGTCTATGTCATGTGCGAAGTTCCAAATAATGTCATCCTGGTTGATGAATTCAGCAAGCTATTTGATGGCTTTTCAATCGGCTCTAATGACCTGACTCAACTCGTCTTAGGGGTTGACCGTGACTCAGCACTGATGGCCCACGATTTTGACGAGCGAGACCCCGGAGTGATGAAGATGGTTTCTATGGCTATTCAAGGAGCCAGAAGGAACCAGCGCCATATTGGACTGTGCGGTCAGGCGCCAAGCGATTATCCTGAGTTTGCCGAATTTCTGGTGAAGGAAGGGATAAATTCAATATCGCTCAATCCCGACTCGGTGATGAAAAATACCCTCAAGGTGATAGAGATAGAAAAACAACTGTTTAAATAAATACCTCAAAGAAACAATAATAGCACTAATATGATGAAATGGCTCAGAATTTCACAAAAGCTGCCGAAGATGCTACAGACAACGAGCAAAAAGGGAACACATTATGGAGTTAGGTAAGCGAAACTTGGATGGTTCGTGCAAGCTCCCGTTTTCAGGTCAATATTCTGCTCCTTTGATGGAAACAGCAAGCCCCTTTGTGTTGGGGGCACTGGCGGTCAGCTTGCATAGGGTGTAACTTGTGGTTAGTACCAGGAATTCCAACTTGATATAATTAAAGAAGAAGAGACGCAAATTAGCTGTGGCGGTATCAAAGGTTGTGGTCGAAATGGACAATATGTCGGTGATAATTATGGCTGGAGGGACAGGGGAGAGGCTACAACCTTTAACCAAGGTGAGGTCCAAGCCGGCTGTTCCTTTTGGGGGTAAATTCCGACTTATTGATTTCACGTTGAGCAATTGTATTAACTCAGGTATTCGCCAGATTTCTGTTCTCATCCAGTATAGATCCACGTCGCTACAGAGGCATATCCAAGAGGGCTGGGGCATTTCGAGTTCAGGGTTAGGAGATTACATATACTGTGTGCCTGCTCAGCAAAAGATAGGGACGGATTGGTACCGTGGTACCGCCGACGCTATACGTCAAAACCTAGATTTGGTGCGGGGGAAGGGCACTGAGCATGTTATTATTCTTTCTGGTGATCACGTCTACAAAATGAACTGTCTTCAGATGTTGGCTTATCACAAGACGCAGAATGCTGATCTGACGATATCCGCTATCAGATTAAGAAGAGAGCAGGCTGCAGGCAGTCTCGGAATCCTCGAAGTAGATGAAGACCTTAGGTTGTTTGGGTTCGAAGAAAAGCCAGCGCAGCCAAAGGCAATTCCGAATGATTCGGATTATGCCCTTGCTTCAATGGGTATCTATGTCTTCAAAACCGATGTCCTGATGAAGGCTATGCAAGGAGAGGGAGATGACTTCGGCAAAGAGATTATTCCGAGAATGATTGACCAGAGTTCTAACATCTTCGTTTACGACTTCACTGAGAAGAACAAAATAGAGGATTTCGTAGCCGAAGTGGTGGAGGGTAAAAGAAGGAAAGTTCTAGTTGATAGAACTCGGGATTCGTCCTACTGGAGAGATGTTGGCTCCATAGATTCGTACTATGAAGCGAGTATGGACCTCGTGAGTGTAGACCCCATCTTTAACCTCTATGGAGAAAAGTGGGTAATCAGGACGTTCCAGAGGCCACTACCTCCGAGCAAGTGTGTTATCGGAGGAAAAACACAGGACTCTATGGTGTGTGATGGCTGTATCATTAGCGGTGCCGTAGTGCAGCGCTCTATACTATCCCCAGGGGTAGTCGTGGAGAGAAATGCTTTGGTAGAGGAATCGGTTATATTTGATGATGTCATTATCGAACCTGATGTCAAAGTAAGACGCGCCATTATCGACAAGGAAGCTAGAATCCAAAGGGGTGCATCCATCGGCTATGACCCTGAGGCAGATAAGAGGAGAGGCTGCACAATCTCAGATAACGGTATAGTAGTCATTCCCAGAGGGATGAACATAGGACTAATCTAAGATGGCCCCCAATTGAAAGCAAAATAACACATATTACGTTCAGTCCAGAGCAATTATCAGACTGGCTTTATCTATTTCAGTTCCGAACTCAATCCCGTTATTAGTGGATGATATGAATCTAATTATATTAAGAGTTTGACCGGGAGTCTTCTTAGCAAGTTTTGGGAGATGAGATAACAGAGGCAAGTCAGTGGGTCATTATATAAGCAATGTTTATGGCCAAGAAAAATATTGATCCTGCCGGTACTATTCCATAGATTCTTCCTTACTCTGACCTTCCTACCTCTACCTTACCTGTACCTCTGCAATGGAGACACTTCTCTTTTAATATGGGATGGTCATCACAGTAGGGGCAGTCGATTTCCAACTTGCCTATCTTATGCTTACCAAATGCCCTAATCTTCGAATTCAGTTCCCTATCGGCTCGAAGTTTGCCTCCTCCGACGTTTGTGACTAATTTGCAGCCGATGGAACGGCAAGTCTCTACTTCGGGAATATTTTCGGGGCCCGTTCGGTATCCTCCTTTGGCGAATATATCGGGCTTGACCAATTCCAGGGTTTTACAGACTGTCTGGTCGTCGTCCACAGACGCGATAACCTCATCCACACCTTTAATGCTCTCCAGGATTTCTTTTCTATCTTCGAATGGCCTGAACACAAACCCTTTTTTCCTAAGCAGGAAATTGTCGTTGTTCAGTATCACCACCAGCCTGTCACCTAGTTTGGCCGCCTCTCGTATGTACGTAATATGACCTACATGTATTGGGTCAAAGGCTCCACTTACTGCAACCGTGATTAATTTCTTTTTCATTTCCGCCACTCTTCCTTTTTAACATAACCATAATAACCTTAATGGGCAAGCTATTGCAAAACTGGATTGAACCCCTGAGACTAGACTTTGGGTCAGGCAGGTTGGTAATTATTAGTATGGACCATTCTGCACTAAATCAAGGACTTTTGCCGCCGACTTTGCACTGTCTATTTGAATTCGTTGCCGAACCGGACAGAGTTGTGGCAGTCAATATCCACGAGAAAAGCCGCCTTGCTCCGCGACCGCATCATCGAGTTGAGAAAAGACGAGGAGCTGCTCTCGCCGCTGACCCGGTTCAAGTAGCCGTTATTCCGTCGAAGGGGCAATGTTATTACCTTGCTCTAACACGTTTCGCCATTTCGTCCAACAGTCGGCACGAATGACTGTACGGGTAATTTTATGATAGCGTGGCAAAGATACATTACAGTGCTGCTCCAAGTAGCTGACCGCCACTAAAGCTTAACTTTTTCACGTTCCTCGTCGGCTTTTCCCCCAGTATGCTCAAAATACTTATCGTCCCCCTCAATAGCCTTTTTCCGTTTGTAATAGTAGAAACCTTTGCTTAAGAAATCATGTCTGTTCTGTATGGCGTATTTCTCACCGGCTGCTTGGGTTACATAAGTTTGAAAATCTAGTAGATAGTGATATGCCGCATCCATTTGAACGCCCTTTGGTATCTGCCATTTGAGAGTCTTCATGAATTTGACCAGAAACTCGGCGAATTGTGCTATCTCATTCTCTCTGCTTTGATCAATCAATTCGCTTACAAAAAGGAAAAGAGAGACTGCTATCGCTCTATTTCCAACGAGGTATAATTCATCCTTCAAATATTGGCAAACCATGTCTAGCTTTTGCCGTATTTCATCCGTCAACTTGCTATCGTTTTTACTCAGTCTGCTTCGTTCCTTAAAAAACTCTTGCAAATCTATGTATCTCGACCTATGATATTGCCCTGTTTCTTTTCTGCTAAAATAATTCAAAGCGATCTGAGCCGCAACTTGCTCTCTAGCATATCTTCTGTAGGGGATTCTTATACCTTTAAAGAAGTCATGCCTGCCGATATCATTAAATATGTAATCTCTCATTTCGCCGGTCATTGCATGCAGCTTTTCACCGGCATTTAGAATTTGACCTAGTTGGAGTCTCAGGAAAAGCAAATTCAATTCTTCCTCATTTTCAACATGATCAATTTCTACAACGTTAATCGGGTAATTCCAGATTCTGTCCTGCCACTCTCTTGGTAAGTTTTTAAATCTCTTATTGTTAACCTCTCCGAACCTGCCCAAGTCATCATAAATCTCATTCGCCATCGTCAAATGAAAACCATTATCCTCTTTGTCCCTTTTATTTTCTTCCAAATACGACAAAATCGCGTTAATCCTTTGTCGACCATCAATGCAATCATAAGCATAGCCATATGTCGCGTCTTCTTTTTTGAAGAGATAGATTGAAGCAATATCAAAATCTCTGAGAATAGAGTCTATTAGCCTTTGTTTCTTTTCCAAATTCCACACGTTAGGCTCCCTTTGATACTCAGGGAACTCTATTAAGTGCATTCTTTTAAATAACTGTTTGATTGTCCAATGCTCATTGCTTTTATTCATAGGCCCAGACCCCTCAATATGAATTTTTCAAAGTATCTTTTCCTTGTCCTGATCGGTACTCTATCGTAGTAGAGTTTTTCGCCTTTTGCCCTCAGCCACAAAGCAAAAATATTCTCTTTATCTAGATACTTTGCAACTCCTTCAATTCTCTCTTCTGGAACTTCCTCCGCATCTATATAGCTAGGAAGATAAGTCCTAATCAGAAATTGCCTAACCTCCGGTATTTCTAATATAGTCTTTATTTTCAGGTATCCGTGTTGCTTTTTAATTTCCTCACATTGGTCTGGGAAATCAATCAATTCAATCATATACGGAGCCTTACGGTCTGTCCTCAGTTTCTGAGTCGTGTGCACCAATGAAACCAGCTCCCAGTCATTTCTGCTTAGAGAACACCCTATAATCCTAAGTGTGTCACACTCCAATAGTTCTCTCGCCCTTCCCCACACGACGTCAAAAGGGTAATACTGCCTTTTTTTCACAACCCCCGGTGGAATCCAAATGATATCTTTCTCTTTCCTAATCTTCTTTTGAACTCTTATAGGATAGCTATTTTTCCAGTTAAAAGAACCGTGCAATTTTAGAATTGGCACACCATCTTCCTTAATACGGTAGTAATCGGCTGTGCAAATCGTCTTGATTGAATAGTTAATACCACCTTTCACAAGTTGCATGGCCTTCTCGATCAAATCTTCATAGTTAGTCGTCAATATTAGCACTAATTCTTCTCCCAGTCTCGATATGGAGTGCATATCAATCAACGCGGTGAATAGCGCCGGAGTAAACGAACCCCCCAACTGCCCGATTGTTTCCTCAATTTCGTTTCTGAATAAAGTCTTCAACTTTTCAGCAATTTCACTATATTCGCGAGTTCCAGACATTTCATAGAGAGTAATAAGGTCTTCAATATTTATTCCTTCCACTAGATCATTGCTAACAACCCTCAATCTTCTATAGGGCTCTCTGCTCATTTTGAGAGCGATTCCATCGGCAATAGCCTGCATGAGAATGCTCTTTGGAGCATCACCATAGCTGAGTTCACCCTGACTCGCACCAGCCCCGAATAAGTAAGCTACTTTAGTAGGCATCTTTTTCCCATATAATGATGCTTTCTCTTGACGGCTTTCTCCCATAATACCTCATCTGCTGAGAGCTGTTACCTCGATAGCGGACAGCCCATATCTCTCTTGTACTAAGGCCGACCTGTGAACCAATGTCTGACAGGATTTCATCCACTAGTATGTTTACCCCAGCGAAGCGAACATTACTAATCACAAAGGCAACTCTCCCGTTTTGTTTCAAGCATCGAGAAATCTCTGAGAGGCATAAGTACATGTCTTCGAAATATCCTTCCAACATCTCTATGACTCTCGGGTTATTTGTTCCATTCCTTTTGACTTCAGAAATTAGCCTATCGAGGATGTGGGGCTTCTTGTAGCCACTGGCTTGATATTTCCTCTTTGCCTCAACGTGTGACCTAATGGTATCATAACGAATCTTTTTAAGTTCTTCGTTACTCGAGACGAAGTCAAAAACCATTTCCAATGAATATATTCTGGTATAGTCATGTCTGTTCGGATATGGAGGAGAAGTAATCACGGCATCGAATTTTCTATTAGTGGGAATGCTTCTAGCGTCTCCTATTTTGGCTAATGAGCTGACTCGTTTGTATTTTTTTGAATCATTACTCTCAGTTACGTCATTTATCATTGATGCTAATTTGGTCAAGAACTTACTTTGTATAATGCTAGGAGATACATCGCGCTCTACAATGCGAAGAAATCCTCCCGCCTTTGAAGTCTTGCTTACAGATTCTAAGATACTCAGAAATCCCAGATTAAAAAAAGAACGTATCTGGGGATCATAAATCGCTTCTATTTTCTCTTTTAGTAAGAGTAGTTCGTTCTTGATACCGGGCTCAAATGCCTTATTAAGTAGTGGAATATCGGGTAATTCAGTCCTTCTACAGTAAGTGTCTGAATTGTTTCGAAGTAGATCAAGCTCTCTCGCAAGTTCCCTGTCATGATAGTCTCCAATCTTCACATTGCTTAGATAGACAGAAAAGGGCAGGATATCAAAGCCTCTCGAGTTTATTCCAAATTCCTTACAGGTAAGTAGTGTAGTGCCACTACCACAGAAAGGATCTAAAACCCATGAACCCTCAAATAAATCGAGATTAGCAATAAGATTAACTGCTAAGTCCCTTGAATAACCATGTTTGAAGGTGTACCAGTTATGAATGGGTATATGCTGGTTACGTTGTGGGGATATGAAAGGACCTAATTCAGGTTTTTCTAATATTCTTACCATCACCTGGTGCCGAACCGCGAATTTTTATATGATAGTAGCACAATTTTGTAATGGATAACTAGTCAGCGTACACAGCCAAAGGACATTATCTGGAGATTTTTCTCGGCTATGAATTTAGGATGATTGCCCGCCCAACAATCCATAGTACCGTTACCACGCAGACACCTAGTGAGTAGTTAGCAGCAGATGCACCTTTTTAAAGGAGCTTCAATTTTTTGGGTTCTATTCGCCGGTTTCTCTACCGAAGCCTTCTTCTTCCAGCTTTTACATGAGCGGGGCGGCTCGGGGGTAGCCGATGCGGAGGCGGTGCGGGCTGCGGCGGAAGCTACCGGCTCCTTTGTTTGAAGGCTTCGTACATTACCAGGGCGGCAGCGACGGAAGCATTAAGCGAGGTAATTTCACCTCGCATCGGGATGTGCGCCATAAAATCGCACCTCTTTCTAACCAGCTCAGATAACCCCTTACCTTCACTGCCGATGACAATCGCTGTTGGTGACTTGAAGTCCATCTGGCTGTATTCAACTTTGCCGCTTCGGTCTATGCCGATGACCCAGAGATTGTTTCTTTTGAGGATTTCTATGACCTGGGCGATGCTGGATACGCTGGCTACCGGCATATACCACACAGCGCCGGCCGATGCCTTAGCCACAGTGGCGGTGAGACCGGCTGCCCTTCTTTCCCTGATAATCACCCCATGGATGCCACTGGCATAAGCAGTCCTCAGGATTGAGCCCAGATTCTGCGGGTCTTCAATACCATCAAGAATCACATAGAGCGGTGGCTCATTCTTTTCTGCGGAGAGAGCCAGCAAATCCTCCAGACTGACATATTCTTTGACTGCGGCGTAAGCAATAACTCCTTGATTGGCACTGGTTGTGCTCTGCTTATCTATGATATGCCTTGCCACACGTTCAACGGGTATCCCTTTAGCTCGAGAAAGGCGAAGTATTTCAGTGACAGCCTCACCTGGCTTAATATTGCTAGCAAGCAATATTTTATTGATTGGATGGCCGGCCTTTAGTAACTCAATTACTGGGTTTTTACCTTCGATAATGGCTACCATTTTCCCTAGCATATTGTATTAGCACGAGCCCGCCAATTCAAACTTTAAGTAGCCGAGTTAGTTTTGTCAAGCGCCCAAAGTTCATCCAACAATTCATCGTACTGTTACGCGGCAGACACCGAACGAGTAGTGGGCAATCGGTGCTGCTTTGAACTTTAGATAGCCGCTTGCCATCTTACCCCCTCCTGGCATTACTGTGCACGGGGTTCTCTTCCGAAGCCTTCTTCTTCCAGCTTTTCCATAAGCCGGGCGGCTCTGGGGTAGCCGACGCGGAGGCGGCGCTGCAGGAAAGAGGTGGAGATATATTTGTGTTCTTTGGCTAGCTGCCTGGCGGCATCCAGCAGAGAGTCTTCACCGCCTTTTTCAGCCGAGACAAGTTGACTCATCTCCTCAAATCTGATTGGTTCTGTCTCCGGCCGGCGCTGGTTGCCCCAGAAGTAGACTGTTCTCTCGGTCTCGGCGTCGGAGACAAATGTCCCCTGGAGACGCTTTGGCTTGCTGGCATCGGTGGGCATGTAAAGCATATCGCCCCTGCCCAGCAGCTTCTCGGCTCCAGCAGAATCAAGAATGGTACGTGAGTCCACCTGTGAGGTGAGGGCAAAGCTGATACGGGTGGGGAAATTGGCTTTGATGAGGCCGGTGACTACGTCAACCGAGGGCCGTTGGGTGGCCACGATTAGATGTATGCCGGTGGCCCGTGCCAGTTGGGCTAAACGGCATAGCGTATGTTCCACCTCGTCGAAGGCTGCCATCATCAAGTCAGCCAGCTCATCGATGACCAGCACCACATAGGGCAGTGTCTCCCCGGGATGCCGGTTTTTATTGTAGCCATCAATGTTGCGGGCTCCGGCCTGGGCGAATTTCTGGTAGCGGTTGTCCATCTCCTGATTGAGCCAGCGCAGTGCCAGTACGGCTTTGTCAGTGTCGACAACCACAGGGGCTGCCAGATGGGGCAGGCTGTTGAAATTGACTAACTCCACTCGCTTCGGGTCAATCATGATGAACTGGACATCGTCCGGAGTGTTGTGAATAAGCAGGCAGCAGATGATGGAATTGAGGCAGGCGGTCTTGCCGCTGCCGGTGGCTCCGGCGATAAGCAGGTGGGGCATCCTGGTCAGGTCGGCGGCTACTGTCTCACCGCCGGCACCCTTGCCCAGAGCCAGGGCTAGTTTTGATTTAGCATAAGCTTTTTGAAAGGCGGTGCTCTCAATTACGCTTCTGAGGTTGACCAATCCGAATGTAGTATTGGGAACTTCGACACCCACTATTGATTTCCCGGGTACCGGAGCTTCGATTCTGATGCTTGATGCAGCTAGAGCTAAAGCTAGGTCGCTGGCCAGCGCGCTGATGCGGTCTACTTTAACTCTGGTTTTTGATGTCTCCTCTGTACGAACTTTAATATTGCCGTCTTTATCCCGTTCTCTAACTTCCTTGTATTTGCGGTCCCAGCCAGGCTCGACTCCAAACTGAGTTACGGTGGGGCCGACATTTATCTGGACTACCTTAGTCTCAACCCCATAGCTGGCTAAAGCTTCTTCTATGAGCTGCGCCCGCTTCTCAATCTCGCTCTGGCTTAGCTCCACCTCTGTGGGCTTATCCAAGATGGTGATGGGTGGCAGTTGCCAGCCGCCGGCGGTAAGCACCGGCTGATATTTTCCCGGTTCCCAGGCTTCAGGTGGAGGCACCTCGGCAGCTTTTGGTGGTGCCATAATGGGCGCCGGTGCCGCTTCCTCCTTTACTTCTACCTTCCCAAATTCAATTTTCCTTGGTATCGGTCCTGGTTTAACTTTGGGAGGACGCTGGCTGGCCTGGCGAATGCCTTGCCAGATGAGCTGGAAGAGTTTACCTATACCTTTGAATATGTTTGTTATTAGGTGCCACGTCCACCGGGGGACTATGAACAGAATACCCAGGAAAATCAGACCAGCTAGCCGAAGCGCTCCTACAATATAAGAATCGCCGATGATGCTCTTGCCAACTTTGCCACCTAAGGTTGCTTCGCTGGCGATGCCGCTCCCGGGGCTGAAAAAGGCTGATATGCCCCAGGCAGCTAAGGCTAAAGGAATCCCGCCAAGCCACCATTTCCAGTATCTGGTGAAGAGTGAAAACCGCCCGCTTAAGATTATCCAGATTACTACTCCCAGGAATATGGCGGTTAAGGCTAATCCAATTCCGAAAAGCTCGAGCAGACCTTCCCAGGTAGTGATGACCCAGAAGTTTATATTTCCCCAGGTGGCGGTAGCCCAATTGGCTATGTGCGGCCAGAACCAGTAGATTAGCCCGGCGATGATGAGTACCAGTAACAGCCTTAGTACCGGCCCCAGGTAATTCCTCTTTTTTTTGGTTTTGCCGCTACCTGAAGTTTTAGCTGCTTTTCTCTTTTTAGGCATAGCCTGACTACGGAGATTGTTTATTTGTCATTGTTAGGGGTGCCTTTTGTCCTGTCATTGCGAGGCACGCAGTACCGTGGCAATCTCGGTAGAGGAGACATTGCGATTGCTTCGCGGAGTTTATGCTGGGCGTATGAGATTCTTCGCTATGATCAGAATGACAGAAGGAGAAGGGCTCAGAATGACAGGTGTGGGGGGCTGGCAATGACAGTGAGGAATTGCTAAGCACTCTCTATACCTCTACAGCTGTGGTGAGAATCATCGGGCGGCGTCGGGTTTGTTCGTAGAAGAACTTGCTCAAGGTATCCTTGACTTTGGTGTTGATGAAGCTCCATTCAAGTGGCCGCCCACCGCTGCGGTCTAAAGCGGCCTTTACCAAGTCTCGTCCTTGTTCCAGTATGGTTTCGCCTTCTTTCATATCCACGAAGCCTCGTGATACGATATCAGGGCGGCCTACAATTCTACCTTTATCTTTTTTGTCGATGGCGACGATTACTACCACAATCCCGTCTCTGGACAGCAGCTTCCGGTCACGGAGGATGACGCTGGCAAGGTCTCCCATAACCAGGCCATCTACGTAGACATTACCTGCCGGGAGTCTACCGACTATTTTGCCCTTTTCACGGTCTAGCTCAAGTATATTCCCGTTCTCCAGGACGAAGATGTTAGTTTCAGGTATGCCTAAGCTTTTGGCTAGCCTGGCGTGCAGGCTTAAGTGGCGGTATTCGCCGTGGATTGGTGCGAAGAACTTCGGTTTAACCAAGTTGAGCAGAAGTTTCAGCTCCTCCTGGCTGCCGTGCCCGTGAACATGTACTTGAGCTAGTTTCTCATAAATTACATTAGCTCCCTGGCGGAATAGGTTATCAATTGTCCGGTTAACCAGCGCTTCATTGCCCGGGACGGGCGTGGCTGACATGATGACGGTGTCTCCGGGGATAATGTGGACCTGGCTGCTGTCCCGATTGGCAATGCGTACCAGGGCTGAAGTCGGCTCTCCCTGGCTGCCGGTGGTTAGAAGGACGACTTTATTGTGGGGGACGCGGTGAATTTCTTCGAAGCGGCGCAGGACATCAGGCGGAGCCTTGAGATAACCTAGTTCCGATGCCATGCGCGTCGTATCCCTCATGCTGCGTCCGATAACAAATACATGCCGGTTATGTTTAGCAGCAGCGTCAATCACCTGTTGAATGCGGGAGATGAGCGAGGAGAAGGTGGTGATAATCACCCTCCCCGGGGCTTCAGCCATGATGCGTCCCAGTGCTTCGCCAACCACAGTTTCCGATGGTGTATATCCCGGAAGCTCAGCATAGGTTGAGTCAGCGAGAAGAAGCAGGACTCCTTGAGTGCCTAATTGGGCCAGCTTGGCTAATTCGGTAGGTTTGCCGTCGACCGGTGTATAGTCGATCTTAAAATCACCGCTGTGAATCACTGTGCCTATAGGCGTGTAAATACTGAATCCTAGAGAATCTGGAATGCTATGGCATACAGAGAAAGGCTCTATTTTGAAGTTGCCGAGTGAAAACTTAACCCCGGGCTGAATTGTCCTGAGAGTGGCTTTCTTCGAGTAACGGTATTCCTTTAACTTGATGGAAATCAAGCCCTGGGTAAGCTTGGTGCCGTAAACGGGCAAATTGAGCTGAGGTAGTATGTAGGGCAAAGCACCGATGTGGTCTTCGTGACCGTGGGTTATGATTATGCCTCGTAGCTTCTCGCGCCTTTCTAGCAAGTAGCTTATATCCGGAATGACCAGGTCAACTCCCATCATGTCCTCTTCGGGAAACATAAGTCCGGCGTCGATTATGATGATGTCATTGGCAAACTCAATGGCCATCATATTCTTGCCGATTTCACCTAGTCCGCCTAGAGGGATTATCCTGAGTTTCTGTCTGCTCATAATTGTGCCCTAGAATAAGCTTAACTGCTGAGGTTCAGTTTCGGCTTCTTGTAACTTTTCTGCCTGGGCTAAGATTTGGGGTATTTTGAGCATGTCAACTTCAATGATTTTCCGCAGGCTTCCTTGATGGAGAGCTGCTGCCGGATGATACATGGCATAGTAGATAACGTTGTCCTGTTTTCTGGCTTTGCCATGGACCTGGCTGATACTCTGGTTGAGGAAATACTTCGCCATGGAGTAACGACCTAAGGTAACGATCATCTTTGGGTGGATCAATTCTATCTGGCGGGTCAACCATTTGCTGCAGGCTTGAACTTCGCCGGGCAGCGGGTCTCGATTGCTAGGGGGGCGGCATTTGATGACATTAGCAATATAGACGTGTTCGCGTTTCAGGCCGATAGAGGCTAGTAACTCCTCCAAGTATTTCCCTGCTGGTCCAACGAAGGGGCGTCCTTGTTGGTCTTCATGCCACCCTGGTGCTTCGCCGATAAAAAGCAGGTTAGTCTTTTCTGGTCCTTCGCCGGGCACTACCCTGGTACGGTGTTTGCCTAGCTCACAGTCTTGGCAGCGTTCGATTTCCTGGTACAGCTCGATAAGCGCTGACATCTGAAACAATCATAACATAGCCTTCTTTGCCGGTCAATTCAAAGCAGCGCTAGAACAAGGCTGATGGCAGCAAAGCAGAGAACTGCCACGGAGATACCTAGAAATAGTCTGTTCTTGGCTATTGAGAAGAACACGATAGCTACGATGACCTGTATGATAGGCGTCAGCAAGAGAATCAAGATTCCAACACTGATAACAATCGCCGCTGGTATCTGGTCTAGCCGGACTAGTGGCTGGATGTCTTTAGCACCAGAGAGGCTGAGCAGGATAATAAGGCCAATAACAACTAGCGCTAAAGAGACCGCAATGCCTAGCTTGAAAATAAGGCTAACCCAATTGTTCAGGCGGCTTTCATTAAGGTTCCTATATTCCATAATCTTCATTTATCTGCAAGTTCTACATTATATTAGCTGTTCTAAGAAACATCAGCAGAGCTGCAAGGAACAGGAAGACGCCGAATATGCGTCTAAGCAGTATTCCCCTGGCTCTTTGTGCTAATTCAACACCCAGTCTAGCTCCTACAACTACACCGATGATCAGTGGGGCAACTATAAAGGGGTATATGTTGCCGTAATAGTGGTAAATGAGCGCACCAACTGTTGTTGTGATTGCTATCATAAATGCGCTCGTAGCGATGGCTGCTTTCATCGGTAATCCCATCACCAGGTTCATGGCAGGCACTTTGATGATGCCACCGCCTATGCCAAGCAGGCTTGAAAGGACGCCGGCGAAGAAACTGGCTCCTAACCCCGCAGGCGTATGGGTCACTTTGTAGGTAACAACCTTATCCAGATTCTGGTCATAATATGAGTTTGCTAGCGAGCTGGATAAATTATTGGGAGTGTTATCGGGAGCAACTGAATTGTCTGCGGACAGAACGTCTTCAGACATGAGGTACCGGCGTACCACCATAGTATAGGCAACGTAAAGGAGGACGAGTCCGAAAAGGGCACTTAATATGGAGGGGGCGATGACAGCTGCAGCCAAACCGCCTATGATAGCCCCGGGGATGGTCGCTGTTTCCAGAAACAGGCCTAATTTTACATTGGTCAATCGGGCCTTGGTGTAAATGCCGGCAGCGGTGCATGAGTTAGCTACGATAGCTACCAGGCTGCTGCCGATGGCAACGTGGATTGGCAAGTGGAGAGCTAAGGTAAGTATTGGCACGATGAGGACACCACCGCCGACTCCCAGCGCTGAGCCAAGAAGTCCGGCGACTAATCCGGTGCCACCTAATGCCCAGAGGTTTAGTCCGAGGTTTAGTTCATTCATTAGTGTCGTTCGACATAGTAGCATTGGTTATTGTGAGAGGTCAATAAAGGGTTATACGGTGTCCAAAATCTTAGCAAATACGGTATTATCTGGAAATAACCGGGGCTAACTTGCTATGCCGAGTATTTGAGCTTACAATATAGAGACTGTAGAGAACCTGGAGAACAGACCAGGAGAATCTTTGTCCGATTTAGCTGATTTTGAGCAAACCGTATTCAACTTCTGATAACGAAGATTAAAATGAAAGGGTTCATCGAAATTTCTCGGGAGCTCTGCAAGGGATGCGAGCTATGTGTCTCCTTCTGTCCTAAGGGCGTGCTCTCTCTCTCAGACAAATTGAATGCCAGTGGCTATCTCCCGGCTGCCCTCAATGATAATGGCGAATGTACAGGATGCGCTGTCTGTGCGTTGGTCTGCCCGGAAGTAGCAATAGAGGTATATCGTGGCTAAGGTTCTCATGAACGGTAACAGCGCCATTGGTGAAGCAGCCATCAGGGCTGGCTGCCAGTGCTATTTCGGATATCCGATCACACCTCAGAATGAGCTGACCGAATATATGGCTGCTCACTTGAGCAGAAGGAAAGGCTGTTGCTTTATTCAAGCAGAAAGTGAGATTGCCGCTATCAATATGGTCTATGGAGCTAGCCTGGTCGGTGCCAGAGCAATGACATCCTCATCTAGTCCTGGCATCAGCCTGAAGCAGGAAGGGATTTCTTATCTTGCCGCCTGCGAACTTCCGGCAGTTATTGTGAACATGTCCAGAGGTGGGCCAGGGTTAGGAAGCATAGTAGCCGCTCAGTCAGATTATTTCCAGGCTACTAGAGGCGGAGGTCATGGAGATTACAGGACCATAGTTTTAGCGCCTTCATCGGTGCAGGAACTGGCAGACCTCACCCACAAAGCTTTTGACCTTGCCGACAAATACAAAATTCCAGTAATTCTTCTTGGAGACGGCGTTTTGGGCCAGATGATGGAGCCGGTAGAATTCAAGCATGAAGCTCCCGCGGAATTGCCAGTCAGAGGTGATGCGTTAAGGGGGGCAAACGGACGGCCTAGCAAAATTGTCAAGACATTCACCTCAAACCCTGCTGAACTGGAGGAGATTAATTGGAGTTTATTCAGAAGATATTCTTTAATTAAAAAACAAGAAACCGCCTACGAAACATTCTTGGCGGAAGATGCTAAGTTGATAGTCGTTGCCTTTGGTATAGCAGCTCGTATCGCTAAAGGAGCAATCAAAACGGTGCGGTCAACAGGTCTAAAGGTTGGATTGCTCAGACCAATTACCCTCTGGCCATTCCCTGTTGAAAAAGTCCAAGAATTAACCAAGAAAGTAAAACACTATCTTGTCTTCGAGATGAATATGGGGCAGATGATAGAAGATGTGCAATTGGCGCTAGAAGGCCAAGGTGAAGTTTCTTTTTACGGAAGACCGGGAGGGGTGATTCCCACCCCAAGCGAGGTTGCTCTCGTAATCTCACGCCTTTACCATCAGAAGGGTTTGAAGTAGATAAATGAAAAAAATATATACCCGCCCGAAGTCACTAAAAACAAATCCGTTTCATTATTGTCCGGGATGTGGGCACTCTGTTATTCACAGGCTTGTCGCTGAAGTTATCGACGAACTGAATCTCCAGAATAAAACCATCGGTATCCCACCACCGGGATGTTCGGTTTTCGCCTATAATTATTTTGATGTAGATATGGCAGAATCGGCACACGGTAGAGGGGCAGCTGTAGCTACAGGTATCAAGCGTGCCTTCCCTGAGACAATCGTCTTTACTTACCAGGGAGATGGTGACCTTGCCGGTATCGGCACCGCTGAGACTATACATGCTGCCAACAGAGGGGAAAATATAACCACCATCTTTGTCAACAACGCCGTCTACGGAATGACCGGTGGGCAGATGGCTCCTACCACCCTTCGCGGGCAGAAGACCACTACCACCCCTTACGGACGAGATGTAGCACTGGAAGGATATCCCATAAAGATGAGTGAGATTTTAGCCTTGGTCGAGGGCGCGGTATATATTGAGCGGGTTGCAGTTAACTCCCCGGCCAATATTAGGAAAGCCAAGAAAGCTATTCGCAAAGCCTTCCAGGTGCAAATTGACCATCTCGGTTTCTCCATGGTGGAAATACTCTCCCCCTGCCCCACAAATTGGAAGATGAGCCCTTTGGAATCATGGCAGTGGATTGATAAAGAGATGGCTAAGGAATTTCCTCTGGGCGTCATAAAAGATAGGACTGGGAGAGCAGATGCTGATTAAGGCAATCATCTCAGGTTTTGGAGGTCAGGGTGTACTATCGATGGGCCTTAATTTAGCCCAGGCAGCACTGCTCGAAGGCAAGCATGTGACCTACTTACCCTCCTATGGCGCTGAGGTTCGCGGCGGCACCGCCAATTGCACAGTGGCCATATCAGACGACGAGATTGCATCTCCAGTTGCTTCAGAGCCGGAGTTTATTATCGCCATGAATCAACCTTCTTCACTTAGATTTCAAAATCAGATTCAATCGGGTGGCCTATTCTTTATCAATTCCTCCCTGGTAGAAGCTGAGATCTCAAGGGGTGATATTAGCATCGTTAGCGTTCCGGCGAATGGTATTGCAGAAAAATTGGGGAGCCCAAAAGCTGCTAACATGATTATGTTGGGGGCATTCGCCAAGAAAAGCGACCTGGTTTCACTTTCCAGTTTATTCAAAGGATTAAAGTATACTCTAGAGAAGAAACAAGAACTACTCGCTATTAACGAAAAAGCCCTAAGGGCAGGATATGACCTATTCTAATAATTAGGTTACTGCTTTCGGTTGCTGGCTGTATTAACCGAGAACTTGTGGAAATCAAAATCATTGGCATGCAATATTTAATTGGGGAGTAACTTATGTTTGTAAAACAGATCTCAATCAGTCTGGAAAATGTGCCGGGTAAGTTTTTGGCCGTGAGCGAATGCTTGGGGAAAGAGGGGGTTAATATCAGGGCTATCTCAGTAGCTGACACAGCAGATATCAGTACCGTGAGATTTGTCACGGATAACCCAAGAAAAACCGCCAACGTACTGAGAAGCCATGGCTATTCTGTGAAGGAAACCGATGTACTAGCAGTGGAAGTCCCTGATCATCCCGGTGGTCTTATAGCAGTACTTAAACCTCTGCGAGACGCAAATATCAATGTCCTCTATTTCTATCCCTATCTCGGCAGGGGAGAAAGCGGACAGCCGATAGTTATTGTCGGCGTGGACAAAACCAAAGAGGCGTTAGAGGCTTTGAAAAAGAATTGGGTTCATACCTTCGGGGAAGAGATTTATTCGCTGTGACCCTCAATGCGCGCTTGGGGGCATAGCCGACATTACATCGTTATGTGTTGTACTAACAATTGGGGGTATCTACCTGCACCAAGTTTACCACCTCTACCAAAAGACCGATGAAAGCCTACGAGCCTAAAATCCTGGCGGCAGCTTCAGCAATGCCGACAAAACCGCCCGGTACAACGCCTAAAAGCAGGACAAAGAGGCAGCAGAGTAATAAAGCAGTGCGCAGTGCCCATGACGAAGGCACCTTTTCCTCCGAGGCCGGAGCTCCTAACCACATCACCCTCACCACCCTCAGATAGTAGAAAGCTGAGACACAGCTGTTTATCACAGCCACAATAACCAGCCACAGCAAGCCGTGCTGTACCGCCCCACTGAAAATGTAGATTTTAGCAATAAGCCCTGCAGTCGGCGGCAAGCCAATCAAAGAGATTAAGCAAAAACTTAAGGCCAGAGCCATGAGCGGTGCCCGCTTACCCATCCCGGTGTAATCATCGATTACATCGCTATCAATCTTATTAGATATAGCTATGACGGCAATGAAAGCCCCCAGGTTAGTAACAGCGTAGCTCATGAGGAAGAATAGCAGCCCGCTTTGCCCCAAAGCATCATTACCTGCCGCCATCCCAACGGTTGCTAACCCCACCATAAGGTAGCCAGCCTGAGCTATGCTGGAATAACCGAGCATGCGCTTTATGTTAGTTTGAACGATAGCGACGATATTCCCTACAGTCATCGTTATAGCGCTCAAAATAGCAAACATCATGCCCCAGTTAAGGCTAAGCCAGTCGGGAGAACCAAGAGCGACAAAGAAGACACGGAGAATAACAGCAAAGCCTGCAGCTTTACTGGCTACAGAGAGATAGGCGGTAATCGGTGTCGGTGCACCCTCATAAACATCAGGTACCCACATCTGGAAAGGAAAACAGGCAATCTTAAAGCCAAAGCCGGCAGCCAAAAGGATAATGCCCAAAAGCAAAGCTGGATTATTCAGCAGGCCAGCACCAGGCATCCCCTGGACAAAATCGGCAATACACACCAGGCAAGTCCTTCCCGTAAAACCGAAGACCAAGGCCATGCCATAAAGAAGCACCGCCGAGGCAACAGCGCCTAGAAGCAAGTATTTCAGTCCTGCCTCGGTTGATTTCTGGTCCTTAAGAAAGCTGGCCAGCACATACAGCGATATGCTGCTCAATTCCAAAGCCACATAGATAGTAATCAGGTCGGCTGCTGCCGCCAGCAGCATCATACCTACCGCCGAGACAAGCACTAACGCATAATACTCGCCTTGAAATCTCTCGAATTTGCTCACATAGTCTTGGGAGGCCAGTATAATGAGACCGGCAGCTGCCAAGAACAGAAGCTTAAAGAAAAGGGCAAAGTTGTCAACCGCCAGCATGCGGTAGAAAATAGCAACACTAGGTGCTCCCCACATCGCCACCGTAAAACCAGCAGAAACTATCACGCCAGCTATGCTGACAGCAGCCAGAACCTTCTTCTGCTTGATAAACAAGTCCAGCAGAATCACCGCCAAGGCAAAACCCAGAAGACTGAGTTCCGGCGCCAATAAACGAAGCTCACTAATTGTCATCATCTAAACCATTCCAGCTAATTTAAGCAGTTTCTTGGCATCCTCGTGCATATCTTCCCAAATTTGGTCAAGCTCGTCTTTCCTTACCCATAAAGCTTCACCAACAGTATTCTGCCCTTGTCATCCTCAATAATCGCCCCCACCGCTACCATTATTCGAGATGTGTGATAATTCACCCCCGTCACAAACCTACTAATTTCATTATCGGCTCAACCCCCAGCTTAATGACATCAGTGAGAATGGCTGGATAGATGCCGACGAGCATAATTGCACCTACAAAAGAAAAAATGCATACTTTTTCGATATTGTTAGCATCAGGTACGCCACTGAACTTATCCAACGGCGGACCATAGAAAACGCGCTGCAACATCCATAGAATATAGCCAGCAGTTAAGACAATCCCAAAGACACCCAGAATGGTGTACAGACGGATGCCTTCAACGGCTGCACTGGAGTAGCTCCCCACGAAGGTAATAAACTCAGCAGCAAAGCCGCTTGTGCCCGGCAAACCTAACGACGCCAAACCGGCGATGCTGAAAACAACCACAATAACCGGCATCTGCCGGGCTAGCCCGCCTAAGTTGTCGAGATTACGCTCATGAGATTTATCGTAAACCAGTCCCACCATGGCGAAGAGAAGCCCGGTGATAATGCCATGGCTGAACATCTGCAAAGTAGCGCCAGTCAAACTTACCTGACTCAAAGCAAAGATACCAAGAAGCACATACCCCATGTGGCTGACGCTACTGTAAGCGATCAGCCGCTTCAAATCCTTCTGCCGTAAAGTGACCGCTGCACCATAGAGCACACTGACCACGGCAAAAGCCACCAATAACGGGGCATAGTGCAGGGCAACCTCAGGGAAAATGGTTACGCAAAGCCGAATCATCCCATAGCCACCCATCTTCAGCAACGCCCCGGCTAGAATCACGCTCACCGCCGTCGGAGCATCCGTATGGGCATCAGGCAGCCAGGTATGCAGCGGAACCACCGGCAGCTTAATGGCAAAACCAACCAGCAACAAGAAGAACATGGCTGCCAACGGGATAAATGGTCTAGCTGCAGCCAGACCTGCCAACTCCATCATATTCAGGCTGCCAGTGGTGAAATAAATGCTTAAAATGCCAGCCAGCATCATGGCACTGCCGACCAAGGTATATATCACGTACTTTATAGCTGAATACTCTTTTCTGCCGCTGCCCCAGATTGAAATGAGGAAATACATCGGGACAAGCTCTAATTCCCAGAAAAGGAAGAACAAAACAAGGTCTAAAGAACAAAAGACTCCCAGTATGCTCGTTTCCAAGAGCAACAACCAGATGAAATACTCTTTGGGCCTCAATTTAATATTCCATGACACCAACACCGCCAAAACGCCAAGGAAGGTCATCAGTATCACCATGGGCAAGCTGAGGCCATCAACACCAAGATGGTAGAAAGCGTTAATTGCCGGGATCCAGTGGAGCTTCTCCTCAAACTGAATTTGCCCAACAGCACCGGCAGAACGGCCGAAAAGACAGAAGACAACCAGGGACAAGGCAAAAGAAGCCAAGGTGAAGACCAGAGCTACAAGCTTTATCGTCCTTGGCTGTGGCTTAGGCAATAAGGCAATAATTACAAGCCCGACTACCGGGAGGAAGACTATAGTGGTTAGATAATTGAAACCCAAGTCCATTTACCTCATATTCACTTGTCACCCTGAGCGACAGCGAAGGGTCTCCAGATTCTTCGCTTTGCTCAGAATGACATAGGAACCTCTAAACACTCTCCTTTATCTCAACCAAATAGGTAAAAACAGACTGCTATTGCTATCACACCTATAGCGATAGCTATGCCATAGGCCTGCAACTGCCCTGTCTGCGCCCGCCGCATAACTCCACTTGCCTCAGCTGTGCCGCTAGCGACACCGTTCACCGCACCATCAACAACACGGGAGTCAAAGACGCTGAGCGCTGCAAAAATCCCATCAACCAGAACCCTGACCACAATCACTCTCTCATAAAGCTCATCAAACCAGTATTTCCGAGAAAAGAGAATGTATAAAGGCTTAAAAACCCTGCCCACAGCTTCAGCCGACAGCCACTTAGCACTGTACATGGCATAAGCCAGGAAAATGCCTAAACCAGCCACTAGCAACGATATCAGAGGCAACGGATGTGCCAGCATACCGAAGAAACCTGCAACAAAACTAGGCACTTCACCATTTCCACCATGACCTAGAAACTGGCCGAATGAGCCGGTAACATTGAGCCATCCAGAAACAACTGACAAAGCAGCCAAAATGACCATAGGAACAACCATTACCGCCGGTGATTCATGAAGCTTTCCGCCTCCATGCCCGCTGTGGCTTGATACGGCTCCTCCTCGGTACTCGCCACCAAAGGTAAGGAATACGGCCCGAAACATGTAGAAAGCCGTCATAAACACGGTAATCATAGCTAGGTAGAACAATATCTGGTTGTTGGCAAAGGAGTATGCCAGTATTTCATCCTTGCTCCAGAAACCAGCAAGCGGCCAGATACCGGCAATACTCAATGAAGCGATGAGGAAGGTAACATAAGTCCATGGCATTGCCTTGCGCAAGCCACCCATCTCCCGCATGTCAAAAGTTCCCGTGCTATGGTTGACACTACCGGCACCTAGAAACAGGAGTGCTTTGAAGAAAGCATGATTGAACAAGTGAAAGATGCCGATGGCAACACCGCCAACACCTAGACCCAGCATCATGTAGCCTAGTTGGCTTATCGTGGAATACGCCAAGACACGCTTGATGTCGGTCATCACCAGCCCCATACTGGCAGCAAAAATAGCTGTGAAACCGCCGATGATGGCTATTGTAGTTAAAGCTACTTGGGAATGCTCAAACAGCGGAAAGAGACGAGCTACCAAGAAGACTCCGGCAGCCACCATCGTTGCCGCATGTATCAAAGCGCTGACCGGCGTCGGGCCTTCCATGGCATCAGGCAACCAGACGTGCAAGGGAAACTGTGCTGATTTACCCACAGCCCCAGAGAAAATGCCGATGGCTGCCCAGGTTAAAGTTGTCCCAGCCAGAGCGCCAGCTACAGCTAAGCCATGCAGTTGCTCAATATCGAAGGTGCCCGTATGGTAGAAAAGCAAAAGTATAGCCGCCAGAAAACCGAAGTCACCAAAGCGGGTAACTATGAAAGCTTTCTTGGCTGCATTGGCAGCAGAAGGCCGATGAAACCAAAAACCGATGAGAAGATAAGAGCCTAAACCGACACCTTCCCAGAAGAGAAAAAGAAAAGCAAGGTTATCAGCCATAACCAGGCCCAACATGCAGGCGGTGAAAAGAGACATAAAGGCAAAATAGCGATGGTAGCCGGGGTCACCATGCATATAACCTTGAGAATAAATTTGAATCATCAGACTGACAAAGCTAACCACCACCAGCATTACAGCAGTCAGAGAATCAACTATTAGCCCGATATGAACATTTAGATCACCGACCACCATCCACTGTATATCAGGTATGTCCAGCTTATGCCCGGCAGCAGCCAAAACTTCAGCCAGCACCCAGAAGGAAAAGATACAGGAAATGCCGATAGCTCCGGTAGTTACATAACCACTGAGTTTGGGGCGATTATTTAAGAAAGGCCGGAGGATAAAGGAAATAACGATAAGTGAGAAGAAGGGTAACAGAAAGATTAGCCACGGAACCTGAAGCGGCATTAGAGTCTCCTCAAGACCTCCTCGACAACATGTACCTTCTCCTGAGACACAAGGATACGGTAGCTAGCCAATTCGCCGCTGCCTGGCTTTTTCTCTCGGTCAGGCAGAATCCGCGTCGGTATTCCCTCACCCTCAAAGAATTCCTTCCACATCTCAGCTATTATCAGATTAGGTGCGCTCTTAACTTGAACCCACATATCCTAGTTCACTACCATTTCATCAAGTCGAATTTGTCAACATCAACAGATTCGCGACTGCGATAAATAGCGATTATTATAGCTATACCAACGGCAGCCTCAGCCGCAGCCACCACGATAACAAATATGGCAAATATCTGCCCGGTAAGAAACATTGGCACAACATAACGGGAAAAAGCAACCAGAGCGATATTCACTGCATTGAGCATAATTTCAATGCACATCAAAATGACTACAGCATTACGCTTGGCCAGAACTCCGTACAACCCGATGGAGAAAAGAACCGCTGATAAGACAAGGTAATGCTCTAGTCCAACCGACATTTCTATTTCTCCCTTATCAACACGATGGCACCCAGCACTGCTGCCAGGAGTAACACCGCTGTGATTTCCACAGGCAATATAAAGCCGCCCTCGCCGAACAGGCTTGAACCTATAGCCGCTGTTGTCGGTTGCTGAGGTGGCTCACCGCTCGTTTCCCATTTGGTACTCATCACAGTGAACACCAGTGTCCCTAAAAGCAGTAAGCTCACTACCAAGGCAGGAATGCGCAGCTTCCCTGATGGACTACCGTGCCAGACTTCGCGTGTAAGCATGATGGCGACGATAATCAATATTGAGATAGCTCCTACATAGATAAGAATCTGCACAACCGCCAGGAAGTCTGCGTAAAGAGTTATATAAATCCCAGCTATAGTTAAGAAAAGCAGGACTAGTGAAAGAGCCGCCCGAAAGACATCACGCAAGATAACGACAGCCAATGCTGCGCCGACAGTCACCGCTGCCAATATCCAGAAGACGATATCAAACACCACGACCTCTCTTCTTGCTCAGCCCCAGCCAGCTCAATTTCTGCCCACCGTCCTCCTTATCCCAGTAAATGAGCAGGCTCTGCTTAGGCAGACTTGCCTCAATCCTTGGTCGAGCATAACCACTGGGCTGCCTGACATCAGATAACTGAAGCTCTTCTTTGCTCAAAACAAGTTGCTTACGCCTATGCTGCGCCCGCTCATAGCTAATACCCATAGCCAACGCATCAAAGGGGCAAGCCTCGACACATAAGCCACAGAACATGCACCGTCCGGTATCTACTTCAAACTTATCAACCACATAATTGTTCTCGCTACCTACATGGGTGACAATCTCAATATTCCCTTGAGGACAACTCTTGGCACAGGTAGCACAGCCGGTACATCTGTCTGGATACCACACTAGCTCGTTGCCTCTTATGCGCCTTGAGACAATCAGCTTCTCCTCAGGATATTGCACAGTAATCGGGGGGCGAAACAGGTGCTTGAAGGTTACCGCCATCCCCTTAGCTACGCCGATTCCATATCTCTCAAACTTCAACTCGGCCGCCTCCTAAAGTAAACAGCTTCGACCACAACAGGACTAGCACACCAGCGAAAACGAAGTTCACTGCCACCATTAACCATGGCATAATTTCTGACAGCCACAGTACCTCGGCAGCAACGATAAACAGGTTGATTATGGCCATAGGCAGTAGGCCCTTCCAGGCAAAAGCCATTAACTGGTCCACACGCAATCTGGGAAGTGTACTGCGCATCCACACGATAACGAAAAACACCGCCATGACCTTAATTACGAGCCATATAATCGGCGGCGACAACGGGCCTTGCCAGCCGCTCAGGAACAGGGTAGCAATAATACACGAATAAGCTAGAGCATGGCCATATTCACCGAGATAAAACATGGCAAACTTCATTCCGGAATACTCAATGTGGTAGCCAGCGACGATTTCAGAATCAGCTTCGAGAAGGTCAAACGGGCTGCGGTTTATCTCAGCAACCGTCCCCAGGAAAAAGATAACAAAGCCCAGAGGCTGCAGTAAAAGGAAGGGGATTTTCTGTGAGGCTACAATCTGTGTCATCGACAGCGACCCTGACATCAACACCACACCCAGAATCGCTAGAACCATTGGCAACTCATAGCTCACCATCTGGGCTACTGCCCTTAGAGCTGATATCAAGGCATACTTATTATTGGATGCCCAACCCGCCATGTATATGCCAACTGCAGATATAGAACTGATTGCCACTACATAAACCACGCCTACATTCAGATCAGTTAGGATGGCACGTTCACCGAATGGCACTACAGCAAAAATCATCAACACCGGCACAAAGACAATAACCGGCGCCAGCCAGTGAATCACTTTATCACTCTTGGCCGGCACAATGTCCTCCTTCAACAATATCTTCACAGCGGTAGCAATCGGCTGGAAAATCCCCTCCGGGCCAAGCCGGTTAGGTCCCAGACGAATTTGAAACCGGCCCATCAGGCGCCGCTCATACCAGATAAAGACTATCACCAAAGTTAAGACGAAACCGAGAACAACCACTATGCCGACTATGGCTGGCACGATGTAAGCTGCCCACTCAGGCCAGATACCACCTAACCACAACCGAAATTGTTCCAGCAGCGTCATTACCTGTCTATCTCCCCCAGGCAGACATCTATGCTGCCGAACGTAATTATCAAGTCAGCCACCTTCCAGCCGATAACCATGTCCTTCAAGGCAGTCAAATTAATCAGCGTCGGCGGACGGATATGAAACCTATAAGGAGCGATAGAATTATCGCTGACCAGATAGAAGCCAAGCTCGCCTTTAGGTGCCTCTATATGCCCGTATACTTCACCGACTGGTGGCCGCAGCAACTGAGGTACTTTGGCACAAACCTCGCCTTCCGGCAACTGGGCTATTGCCTGCTCTAAAATACGAACGCTCTGCCTCATCTCCTGCATCCTCACCCAGTATCGGTCATAATTGTCCCCAACACTGCCCACCGGTACATCAAAATCAAAGCGGTCATAGATGGAATAAGGGTCAGCCTTACGTAGGTCCCACTTCACACCGCTGGCTCTAAGCACTGGGCCACTGGCTGCAGTGTTTATGGCGGTGTCTCTCGGCAAAATGCAAACCCCTTTAGTCCTTGCCAATAAAACCTCATTCTGAGATAAAAGCTGGTCATATTCATCAATAAATCCTGGCATCTCAGCCACGAACTTCTTCAGAGCTGGCAAAAATTCTTCGGGGACATCCTGGCTAACTCCACCGATGCGCATGTAATTGTAGGTAAGCCGCTGACCACAAACCATCTCATATAGGTCCAGAAGCTTCTCCCGTTCCCGCCACATATACAATACTGGCGTCATCAAAGCACCAAGGTCGTTAAGGAAAAAGCCGACTGCCATAAGATGGCTGGCAATACGCATCGTCTCGGCCATAATAATCCTCAGGTACTCAGCCCGCTCCGGAACCTCTATCCCGGCCAACTTCTCCACAGCCAGTACATAGGCGAAATTGTTCGTCATAGAAGCCACATAGTCAAGCCTGTCGGTCAGCGGGATTATTTGGGTATACGTTCTGGTCTCCCCCAACTTCTCGATGCCCCGATGCAGGTAACCGATAACAGGTTCCACATCAACAACTACTTCACCATCAAGTGTAACCCTCATGCGAAAGACACCATGGGTTGATGGGTGCTGAGGACCCATATTAAGAATAAAAGACTCTGTCTTTATCGCCATCTATAGATAATCCCTCCGCAACGGATGCCCAACAAATCCTTCCCAGAGCAACAAACGCTTCAGATTAGGATGCCCCTCAAAGACAATACCCATGAGGTCATAGGCTTCTCGCTCCTGAAAATCGGCTGAACGCCACAGATTGACCACCGAAGGTACTGCAGGCTTGTCCCGGTCATAACACCTGACCTTCAAAACCACACTGTGGTTATGCCTCAACGAAATCAGATGGTAGACAACTTCAAAATAATCCGTATAGTCGACGGCAGTGAGATTGGTAAGATAGTCGAAATCAAGCGCTGGTGTATTCTTCAGAAATTCCGCCACCTGATAAAGTGACTTGCTCGTGACAACGACAGCTGCCTTATCAGCAGCGGCAATAGAGCCAGGAAACTTCTTAGCTATCTTCTTGGCTACTTCCTCACCATTTAAGGCTTTGGTCACGCTTTCTTTATGCTCTCCCTGATGATTTTCTCGTGTATCTTCCTTATGCCGTGAATCAGTCCTTCAGGCCGAGGTGGACAACCGGGCACATAGACGTCAACTGGGATTATGCGATTAATCCCAGGGACAACGCTGTAGGATTCTCTGAACGGTCCACCACTAATCGCGCACTGCCCCATAGCTATGACCCATTTGGGCTCCGGCATCTGCTCATAGACTAATTTCACTGCCGGCGCCATCTTCCAGGTAAGCGTTCCGGCAACAATCATCAAGTCAGCCTGGCGCGGTGACCAGCGAAATATGTCCATGCCGAAGCGAGCAATATCAAAACGCGAAGCTGCCGCACCGATCATCTCGAAAGCACAGCAGGCCAAGCCAAACATGAGCGGAAATAGTGACCGCGACCGTGCCCAATCAAGCACATAGTCCACCGTAGTAATAAGAACGTTCCGCCTTATCTCCTCATCAAGCCACTTGTCAGGGTCAGGTATCGGCTGCTGGGAGGCTTCCATCAGCGAGTTGATCTTCAAGCCCTCAGCTATATCAATCTCTTTCAAGGGCATGACTCCGTATCCTTCTATTTCCACTCTAGAGCCCCTTTAAGCCAGGCATAGATATATCCCACCATAAGGATGACGAAGAAAACAGCTACCGCAATCAGCCCAAACAAGCCAAGCCCTTTAAGATTAACCGCCCAGGGATACAGAAAAACAGTTAACACGTCGAGCACAACGAAAAGAACAGCAAAGAAGTAATAGCGGAAGTTATATTGAACCCAGGTCTTGCCGATAGTTTCCATGCCACACTCATAGGTGGAAGTCTTGGCTGGATTGCTTTTCCTGGGTACAATCTTGAAAAAGCTAAGTGTTAGAGGCAGAAGCAGCGTAGTAACCGTGAACAGAATACCTACGATAAGGAGTATCCCGATGTAACCGAAATCTGCTAACAAGTAGTCAGGCCTCACTATCTCGTTACCCATGAAAAACGAAGTTTTTCAGGGGTACTAAAATGCCGCTCGGAAGTATAACACACGTTCAAACGAAAGAGCAAGCTTGACTAAACAGCAGGTCAATGTATAATAATGCTGGTTAAGATTCTGGACAATGCGAATTACCGGTGGTATTGCTAAGGGACAACAATTGAAGGTGCCCAAGAACGATTTAGTTCGCCCGACAACAGACAGGGTGAGAGAAGCCATCTTTTCCATTCTTGCATCACTCACTAGTCACTGGTCTCGAGGGCTAGACTTGTTTGCTGGCACCGGTGCCCTGGGTATCGAAGCCTTAAGCCGCGATGCGGAGTGGGTCGACTTCGTTGACCAACAACCCAAAAGTTGTGCTATCATTAAACAGAATTTGTACAAGGTCGGATTTTCACAAAAAGCTCATGTCTACTGCTGCAGTGTAGCTAAGGCCCTTACCTTTCTTGACAGCAAATACGATATTGTATTTATGGATCCACCTTACTCAGACCCGTCAACAAATCATATTGTAATGCAATTGGCCAATTCAAAAGTCATAGACGACAAATCTCTAATCGTAATCTCCCACGCTTCCCGCTTTCCACTACAACAAAGTTATGATGGCCTATCTCTAATCAAAGAAAAACGGTATGGTGACACCTGCATTTCGATATACCGCAAGGAGGTTAAATCTTGACTGCTGCTATCTATCCCGGTAGCTTCGACCCTGTAACCCACGGACACGTCGACATTATCAAACGGGCATCATCAATTTTCGACGAGTTAATCGTCGGCATTTATGACAGGCCTGAGAAACGACTTCTTTTCTCTACCGAAGAACGAGTGCGGATGACCCAGCAAGCGGTAGCTCATCTGAAGAATGTCCGAATCCAATCTTACTCTGGCCTTACAGTTGATTTCGCTAAGAAGGTGGGCGCGCAGGTTATGGTCAGAGGGCTGAGGATGAGTTCCGACTTTGAACGAGAGTTTGAGATGGCAATGATGAACAAAAAGCTGGCACCTGACCTTGAACTGGTATGTTTTATGGCTAGCTTACAATACCAATTCCTCAGCTCCAGCCTGCTCAAGGAAGTGGCTCAGCTAGGAGGCTGTCTTGAGGAGATGGTGCCTGACCACGTTGCTGCCGCCTTGAAGGGAAGGTTCGCCCCAGAGGCTTGTCCCCCTGTAAGAAAAAAGGGTATCACGCTGAGACAATAAGCAAAAAACTACAAAAGAGCAATATATAACAAAAGCTAAGGAGGTTAACTTAAAAAATGGCGTACAAGATCACTGATGAATGCATTAGCTGCGGCGCCTGCGAGCCAGAATGCAAGAACGAAGCCATCAAAGAAGGGGACACGATATACGTAATCGACCCCGCTAAATGTACTGAATGCGTTGGCTGGTTTGCATCATCTAAATGCGCTGAGGTATGCCCGGTAGATTGTTGTGTTGCAGACGCTGCTCATAAGGAAAGCAAAGAACAACTGCTGGAAAAATGGAAGAAACTCCACCCCGGCAAAACTCCAGAAGCTACTTAATCAAAATCTCAGAAATATAAATTATCTTAAGTGACTAAGCCAGGAATCCTTGTCATTCTGAGCCCAAAGGGTAAAGAATGACACAAGACAAGGATGTCGCAAAAGTATACCTGGGTATCATGAATGCTTACCGTCGACTATGACCTCATAGGAATTAAGGATGGTGAACGAGTTCTGGACGTTGGCTGCGGCGAGGGCAGACACAGCTGGGAAGCATGCAAGCGAAATGATTGCCTGGTTTGTGCCTTGGATATCGAGGAGGTGGACCTCAAAAAGGCACATTACACCCTTCATCTCCTGGAACAACAGGGTGAAACCAGGGGAAAATGGCTGCTTACTAGGGGGAACATAACCAGCCTCCCTTTCAAAGACGACTCCTTTGATAAAATCATCTGCTCTGAGGTTCTGGAGCACATCCCCGATGACATTCAAGGTATCAGGGAGCTGGTGAGAGTGCTGAAAGATAACGGCACGCTTGCCGTCAGCGTCCCATCGTATCTACCTGAAACTATTTGCTGGAAATTATGCCGCGTGTACCATGACCGCCCCGGAGGTCACATCAGGATATACAAATCCAGCGAAATCATCTCCAAGCTGCAGCAAAACAACCTGGACATCTATGCCGTCCGCCGCAAACATGCTCTGCATTCCTTCTACTGGATATCCCGCTGCCTCTTCGGGGTAAACAACGAAAAGGCTCTAATCCCTTCCCTTTACTACAAATTCCTAGTGTGGGACATAAATAACGAAAGGCTACCTGTCCGCCTGCTCGATAGCTTTCTTAACAACTTCTTCTCCAAAAGCCTAGCCCTTTATGCTCGCAAGGTCCATAACCACTCGTAACGCTTCCCTGCCGTTATCTTCCCTACTTCGGCCTACATCTCAGTACCACAACATCGCTAAGAGAAGGTAGACGCCTAGCTACTCCATCCAGCGAATTTAATATGGCAAGCGACATGCCTTTGGGACACTTAGCCAGAAATATGCCCCACCACGGAAGCCCAAAGAGCAACGACACTCCGGTAGCTCGTTCTACCGCAAGATAGCCATTCACCAGCCGCCTGAGAAATAAATAATCGAATTTATGTGTATGGTCGGGCGGTACTTCCCACGGCATCCTACCTTCCGGGGCTTTGAAACCAAGCATTTTCCTGAAGAACCACACCATTTTCCCTAACTTAAAGCCAAGGCTCTCAAAATTAGCTATGGCTATTACCGCTTCCCCTTCAGGTTTCAGCACCATGGCAATCTGCTCCATGACCATCGCCGGGTCAGGAAAGTGGTCCAAGGCTCCTTTACACACAATCTTGTCCACAGACTGAGCCTGGAACGGCAGATGCTCGCCTACCCCCTTAACCACGCTCATATTCGCTCCGTTTTGAGAGATATGATTCTTGGCATGCCTTATCATTACATTTGAAGGTTCAAGCCCGATAACCACCGCCCCTTTCTTAGCCATCTCCACGCCATCAATGCCCCTGCCGCATCCAATATCCAATATCGTTTCCCCACCTCTCGGATTCACGCTCTCAAGGGTAACTTCATTCATCCTCCGGAATAGGAACTCCGCGTCCGGATAAACTACCGTAGGAAAGATATCCCCATCATCCCACTCAAAGTCAAACTTAGAGTGTTTGTTGTCATTGCAAGGGGCACTTCTGCTGTCATTGCGAGGAGCGTTAGCGACGTGGCAATCTCTCCCCGAGTTTCCCTCTCCCTTGAAGAGAGCGGGTCGGGGTGAGGGTGAAACCATCAGATTGCTTCGCTTCGCTCGCAATGACAGAAAAAAACGAGTTGCCCTCACTTGGCTCCCAGAGCTTTAGCTTTATTATAGGCGGCGATTACCGTCTGAAGGAGCAAGGAACGCAGACCGCCTGCCTCCAACTGCAGCAGCCCGTCGGTAGTCGTACCTCCCGGCGATGTCACCATATTCCTCAGCTCAGCCGGATGTTTACCCATTGCTTCGACAGCTCGCGTCGAGCCCAGCACCGTCTGTACTACCAGTTTTTCAGCCATATCACGGGGCAAACCTATATGGACACCGGCATCGACTAGCGCCTCAATGATGAGGAAAACATAAGCCGGACCGCTGCCACTTAAGGCAGTCGCCATGTCTATATATTTTTCGCCGCCGACATAGATTTCCTTGCCCAATGCAGCCAGTATGGACTGTGCCATCTCCTTCTGACGCTGATTCACCTCCGAGGTAGCTGACCATACCGTTATGCCTTCACCTATCTGCGCCGGCATATTAGGCATCGCCCGAACCAGACAGGAATGACCCAGCCCTTCGCGTAAGCCCTCCAATGTGGCTCCGGCCACTATGGACAGCACCAGCTGCTGAGACGATAGCCCCTTCATTTCACCCAACACCTTGCTCAGTTCCTGTGGCTTCACCGCCAAAACAACCACTTCAGCCCCTTTCACCGCCTCCCGGTTGTCAGCCGCAGCTTTGACGCCATACCTCTCTTTCAAGATATCCCGTCGTGCTTCGCTGACATCGCTGACAGTGACATCACCAGGTTTAACCGCCCCTTTAGCCAGCAGGCTCTTAATCATCGCCTCCCCCATAACTCCACCACCGATAAAACTTATCTTCATAGCTACCTCCTATTACCGAAAATAGCCCGACCTATCCTGAGCATGGTCGCCCCTTCCTCAATTGCCACCTCGAAATCATCGGTCATCCCCATAGACAGATGCTCCAGACCCAGAGAATCTCGCAGCTCCCGCAGCTTCCGAAACACCGGACGAACTTCCTCAAGCTCAGCCACCAGCGGGGCAATGGTCATAAAACCCATCACTTTTAGATTAGGCAACTGCTTTATCTCTTTTACCACCACCGCAATCTCATTTACAGCGAAACCGCTCTTGGTTGCCTCCCCAGAAACATTAACCTGAAGCAGAACTGGTAGGGTTTTCTCCGCTCGCCGACTCAAAATTTCAGCCAGCTTTACAGAATCCACACTATGGATTATGTCAAATAGCTCCACGGCTGTCTTGGCTTTGTTGCTCTGAAGATGCCCCACCATGTGCCAGGTAACATCAGGTTTAAGGTCTGAAAGCTGTGCTATCTTGCCCTCGGCCTCCTGGACTCGGTTCTCGCCGAAATGCCTTAGCCCGCAGTCGAAAGCCGCCTTTATCGCCGAAATCCCAACCTCCTTGGTAACCGCCACCAGCGTTATCCCGCCAGGCGACCTGTGACTTCGCTCACAGGCCCGAGCGATGCGCCTTTGCACTTCTCGAATATTCGCTTCTATATCCACACCCTCTATTCTAACACGGCTAAGAACCACTTTTCGATGCCACAGTAACAAGGGGTCTCGTCAACAATCTGCTTCCGATGTAGCCGCGACCTTTCAAGGTCGCCTGGGCGAGGCTAAGACCTCGCAGCTACATATTTGCTATCCCATGTCATGCAAAACCAGAAACACCACTATCCGGCTTCCTGAATCTTACCGTGTAGTTGAAAAAATTCCCCGAAACTTCATCCACAACAAAGCCGGCTTCCTCACCTAACTTGGTGGTAGTCGATTTCCATGGATAATCAGGGTCAGGGAACAATTCTGTTACCGCCAGAACACCCTCCGGTTTCAATACACGCTTTACCTCTTGCAAAGCCCTGTTTCTATCAGGTATCTCCTGGAAGACCGTCACCATGTAAACAAGGTCGAGAGAACCGTTATCAAACGGCAATTCATAGGCATTGCCCTCAATCAGCTTAATATTCTTGATGTTTTTGTTTTCAGGTCTGGACAGCTTGTTCTCAAGCTGTTTCAACATATCCGCCTGAATATCAAAAGCGTACACTTTCCCCTTCTCCCCGACAGCCCTAGCCACAAAAGTAGTAAACGCTCCGCTCCCACAGCCGAGGTCCAGGACCTGCATGCCCCTTTTTATCCCGCTGCGTTCTATCAACTGGGACGGCGGCTGTATCCTCCTCCTGTAGCCGCTATCCAGTAGCCGCCCGATAAACGCCGGCGCCGGGAAACGAAATAACTTCCTGACTATTTTGGCCAAACTAACCCACAGTATAGGAAACGCCAGAATAACCAGTATGATTATTAATACGATTTTCAGCGCCATAATTACCTCTTTAGAGAAGTATTATCCAGATTCGATTATCACGTCAGCCAACTTTAGCTGCACAAAAGAAATTAAACTGAACTGGAAAATTGGGAAGTGGGCACGCTGCGAATAGAATCATACAACACTAATCTATCCTATAACTATCTTCATCATAGTGTTTATCTATAGTGCTGTTAAGCCTCCTATAAAACCTGGCGATTTCCGTTTCCATCTGGCCCTTCTTGGGAATCACAGCCATAATATCGCACCACCCATTTCCTCCATCCCAATATACAACATCCATATTTATTCCGTTTGCTCTCCATGCCCTTTCTCCGTATTCAGAAGCCCGTTCATGATAGCCCTTACATCTTATGACCATCGACAAAATATCACTTTCTACTTCCATCGCTTCAATTCACCTCACTAAATATTGACAAGTCGAAAATTTGATTTTAGCTCATCTAAAGAATACTCTCCGTTCTTGTCTATTTGGTCAAATGAATAAACAAAACATTTAATGCTACTATCCTTTGCCTGTATTTGAATTTTCCTTGAAAAACTATTAGCAACCAACACACCTCCTACGCACTCTTTACCAACTTGCTCAGTATAATCTCTTAACTGAACAATATCTCGTAACTGAGGCTTTCCAGTTTTAACTTCTACAATAACCTTTCTGGAATAACCGGTAGGTATACAATCTTTGACAAGAATATCTATATGCCCTTCAGGTAAAGCTTTTTCACCGAGAACTTCAAAATCTTTTGCTTGGAG
>Ga0315280_10000762_pt1 | contig 58710 bp, 41 predicted proteins | sample YL17G06_40_MG_FD_203697 | JGI IMG/M metagenome (GOLD analysis project Ga0315280, IMG submission 203697) | Sediment microbial communities from Yellowstone Lake, YNP, Wyoming, USA - YL17G06_40 | ecosystem: Environmental > Aquatic > Freshwater > Lake > Sediment | place: USA: Wyoming | collected... | reverse complement strand
CTGGTCTCAGGAAGGCCATCGGCGGAGGCAAGGCACTCATGTGCGCGAACGCCGCGTGGGTTGACGTTGGCGCGACGCTCCTCCCGGACTACGTCCAGGTGCTATCGTCGAGCTTCGAGGCGGGCCTACAGACCGTGGACTTCACCGACAAGCACGCCGCCGCGGAAGCGATCAACAAGTGGACCGCAGACAAGACGAAGGGGAAGATCGACCGCGTGATCGAGGCCGGCGAGATACCGGACGCGATGCTGCTCGCCCTTACCAACGCCGTCTACTTCCATCAGGATTGGCTCAGCAAGTTCAGCGAGCGAGCCACCGATACAGGGCCATTCACGCTGCTTTCGGGCGACCGAACCTCCGTGATGATGATGCACAAGCTCGCGGAGATGCAGTACGCCGAAGGCCCGGGCTGGCAGGCCGTGCTGCTCCCTTACGAGGGCCGAGCCTTCTCCATGCTCATCATGCTTCCCGGGAAGGACCAGCTACGCGAGTTCGAGTCATCTCTCGACCGAACCCGTCTCGCGGAAGTGCTCAACGCCCTAGCGCCCGAGACCGTCGCGCTCACGATGCCCCGTTGGCGGAGCCGCTTCCGGGCCGACCTCCGGCCCGCCCTTCGCGTCCTGGGCGTCCGGGCAGCCTTCGAGCCCACAGCCGACTTCGGCGGCATCGCTTTGGCCGACACCTTGTACATTGCACTCGTGAACCACGCGGCCACGATCGAGGTGGACGAGGACGGCACCGAAGCGGCGGCGGCGACGGCGATCGTGATGCCCGAATGCCGCGCGCCCGAGGGCCAGTCGCAGTGGAAGGTCTTCACCGCCGACCGGCCGTTCATCTACGCTATCAGGCACAACGCAACGGGGGAGATCGTGTTCCTGGGTCGCGTCGCCGATCCGCAGGAACAGGGACTGGCGAAGGGTGCCACGCCGAGCGTGGAGAGCGGTCCGGGCCTGCGTTGACTCATCGGCATCAGGCTGGGAGCTGGTGCATCGGGATGAGCACGTACGCCAGCTCGTGGAGACAGATCGCGTTCAGCACCATGCCCCCGAGCACGACGATCGCCACCAGCGCCCACTTGGCGGGAGCCAGTCGCCCGCGCAACAGCGGCCCCCAGGCACACATGAGTAGGGCGACACCGGGCAGCATCGGCAACAGGTAGCGCCCCCCCATGGCCCACCCCATGTGGATGAAGCACGCTATGTAGACGGCCATGGCGTACAGGGGCGCTCCCACCCAGAACTGCGCGACCCAGGTGCGTCCGTCATGGGCCGTCGGCACGGCCCGACGCGCGACGGCGCCCAGTACCCCGCCGCCTATGACCGCGCCCCACAGAACGCGGTACAGGCCGGTGCGAATCGGCTCCGGTATCCACTCCTTCTGGGACCAGAGCGTGTTCAAGATCCACTTCACCGTGAAGCGAAGCACCCGAGGGAAGTTGTCGAACATGAGACACACAAGGATCCCCTCGTCGACCGGCAGGTAGGCGGGCTTGGCATCTCGGGGCATGTAGGAGAGAGACCCGTAGAGGGCCAGATTGCGCGCATGCCACGGCGCCACGATCGCGACGGCGATCGCCACAAACGCTGCGACGCGCACAAGAGCCGGCCCTCGTCCGAGGCTGCGCGAGCCGCTGTACACAAGGTACGAGCCGGCCACGACGGCCGCCACCTCGCTCGTCCCCTTCGTCAGCCCCGCGATGCCCGCCACCGCCCCCAAGGCGCACACGCGCTTCCATGTGAGTGGGCCGTCCCAGCACACCAGGCCCAGGTACAGCAGCCACACCACGACCAGCACGGACGGAACATCGTTGTTCACCATCGAGCCCATGCACAGGTAGAGGGGCGTCAGAGCCACGAAGGCGGTCGCGGCCGCCGCAAGCGGAAGATCGCCGCGGAAAGCTCGCAACGCGATGCGGAACACCAGGACAATGGTGATCGCGCCGTACACGAGCGAGCAAGCCCGCATCACTCGCTGCAGCACGGGCTCTGACCAGGAGAAGGCCCAGTAGACGGGCACGAGGGTGATGTAGTAGGCCGGCGGGTGCATCGCATGGGCTTCGCGATAGCGCGCGCCGTACGCGTCGATCCAGGGCAACCGGCGCTCCTCGGCGAGAACCTGCACGTAGTTCCTATGGAGCAGCTCGTCCATGCCCCCGTTCCAGGGGTTGACGACGAGGTAAGTGATGCCCCAGCCGAAGAACAGGGCCAGGATCCCCGCGAGGACCCACCGGTGAGCCCGAGCGGCGCTCTCCTGCCCGAGTGACGCGTCGTCGGCGTCTCGGGTCGCCGGTAGAGGTCGGGAGGCTGCGGCCCTCCGCCGCTTGCTCACTCCAGTACTCCCCTCGTGACAGGCTGCGCTACGTAGAGCCTCCGGGTGGGATCGCACCCGGCATGGACCCGCCTTCTCAGCGGATCGGGCCTCGTCCTCCGTGCGGCGGGTCCGTCCTCGCTCCCGCCCTGCCCGCGACCGGCAGGTCCGGGTGTTGGCCTTGGCGCACTGATCCTTCGCGCAGGTGTCACGCCTGCGGAGCCCAGCCGCAAAGGGGAGTCGCTGATGGACCCCGTACGACTCATGCTGCTGTCGATGCTCTCGGCGCCGATCGCGAGCCATGCTTGGGCGCAGGACGCGACTATCACCGTCCGGGCCGACGAGCCCGGGCCGCGCACCAGCCCCAGGCTCTACGGCCTGTTCTTCGAGGAGATCAACCATGCGGGCGACGGTGGGCTCTACGCCGAGCTCGTCCGCAACCGTGGCTTTGAGGACGCCGCAACTCCGGACGGGTGGTCGCTGCTCAAGGGCGAGGGCGCCGACGGCGCGATGGCGCTCGACGACGCGCGCCCTCTCAGGGCGGCGAACCCCCGCTCGCTCCGGGTGGAAGTGCGGGCCGGGCGCGTCGGGGTCGTGAACGAGGGCTACTGGGGCATCGCCGTGCGGCAGGGCGCGGAGTACCGGCTGTCGTTCCATGCTCGAGCGGAGCAGGGCTTCCGAGGGCCGATCCAGGTGGCGCTCAAGAGTGCGGCCGGGCAGGTCTACGACTGGACGGCACTGGACCAGGTCGGCACCGAGTGGCGCCCCTTCAGCGCAACGCTCAGGCCCGACACGACTGACCCGGCCGCGCGACTCGTCGTCGCGGCCGACGGGCCATGCACCTTCTGGCTCGACATGGTCTCTCTGTTCCCCGCGGACACGTGGAGGGGCCGCCCGAACGGCCTTCGCGCCGACCTGGCGGCGATGCTCCACGACGTGACGCCGTCGTTCGTGCGCTTCCCGGGTGGGTGCTTCGTTGAGGGGGATCAGCTCGTCAACGCCTTCCGATGGAAGGACACCATAGGCGACATGCAGCAGCGCCCGGGGCACTGGAACCTGTGGGGCTATCGGTCGACCGACGGCCTCGGCCTGCACGAGTACCTCCAGATGTGCGAGGACCTTGGCGCGGAGCCCCTGTTCGTCATCAACTGCGGGATGGCGCACGGCGGCAACGTGCCGATGGACCGGATGGCCGAGTGGGTGCAAGACGCGCTCGACGCCATAGAGTACGCCAACGGCTCGATCCAGACCGAATGGGGTGCTCTCCGCGCGCTAAACGGCCATCGGGAGCCATTCGGGTTAGGAATGATCGAGATCGGCAACGAGAACGGCGGCCCCGCATACGAGGAGCGCTACGCGCTGTTCTGGGACGCGATCAAGGCCGAGTACCCGGGCATCAAGCTCGTCGCGAACGTGCCGGTCACGAGCCGTCCGATAGACATCCTCGATGAGCACTACTACTCGAGCCCCGACTGGTTCGCGTCGCAGGCTCACAAGTATGACAGCTACAGCCGCGCCGGACCCCGCATCTACGTCGGCGAGTACGCCTGTACGCAGAACTGCGGCCAGGGCAACCTCCGCGCCGCGCTGGGTGAGGCGGCCTTCATGACCGGGATGGAGCGCAACTCCGACGTGGTCGTCATGGCCTCCTACGCCCCGCTCTTCGTGAACGTGAACGACAGGCGTTGGAACCCGGACGCGATCTGCCTCGACTCGAGCCGCTGTTATGGCACCCCGTCCTATCACGTCCAGCGGCTCTTCAGCCGCAACCGAGGCGACACCGTGCTGCCGACCGATGTCGAGTGCGAGAGCCTGTCGCCAAGTCCGAGCGGCGCGATAGGCCTGGGGACATGGGCGACGCAGGCGGAGTTCAAGGATGTCACGGTGACGAGCGGAGACCAGGTTCTGTTTGGGCCCGACTCGACAGGCGGGCCGTGGTGGCGCGTGTTCAAGGGCGACTGGCGCGGCGCCGGCGGAGTCTACCGCCAGACAGGCCTGGACACCGATGTGCGGGCCACGGGGGGCGACGCCGAGTGGACCGACTACACGCTATCCCTCAAAGCCCGCAAGCTCGGCGGATCAGAGGGCTTCCTCATCATGTTCCACGTGAAGGATGACAACAACTGGTTCTGGTGGAATCTGGGCGGCTGGGGCAACGTCCGCCACGCCATCGAGAAGTGCTCGGGCGGCGGGAAGTCGATTATCGGTCCACAGGTGCCGGGCAGCATCGACACCGGGCGCTGGTATGACATCCGGATCGAGCTGAAGGGCTCGCGCATCAAGTGCTACCTGGACGGCGAGCTGATCACCGAGGCCGTGGACTCGGAGCTGGAGTCCCTGTACGCGACCTCCAGCCGCGACAGCGCGACTGGCGAGATCATCGTGAAGGTCGTGAACTGCTCGGACCGCCGCCAGCACGCCGCCGTGAGCCTGCGGGGGGTCGACAGCGTCGGATCGCGAGGCCGCGCGATCGTGCTCACCTCCGCGAGCCCGGATGACGGGAACTCGTTCGCCGAGCCGACCAAGGTGGCGCCGGTGGAGCGCGCCTTTGCCTGCCCCGGGCCGACGTTCACGCACTCGTTCCCACCGTACTCGGTGACCGTGCTGCGGGTGAAGGCGGGGATGGGGTAGGGGCGCCGCTTGCTGCGCCCCGGGCCACTTGACACGCGTCACCTCCGCGTGGATAACCACTCCACGAGTCAAGCGGGAGGTCAGCACGTGGTCATCGTCATGCAGACCGGCGCGCCCGAGACGCAGGTCGAACACGTCATTGAGACGGTCACCAAAGCTGGCTTCACCGCGCACCCGATCTACGGGGTGAACCTGACCGTCATCGCCGTGGTCGGCGACAAGACGGCCGAGCACATCGAGGCGTTCGGCACGCTTCCCGGCGTGGACCACGTCGCGCGCATCGACCGGCCGTACAAGCTGGCCGCGCGCCGGCCCCAGGTCACCACGACCACGCGGATAGCGGTCGGCGAGGTGGTCATCGGCGGAGATGAGCTGTGCATAGTGGCCGGTCCGTGTACGGTGGAGTCCGAGCAGGGACTGCGCGAGGTCGGCCGTGGTGTCCGCGAGGCGGGGGCGCGCATTCTTCGCGGGGGCGCCTACAAGCCGCGTACGTCACCGTACTCGTTCCAGGGCCTTCGCGAGGCCGGCCTCGCGGTGCTGCGGATGGCGGCCGACCGCCTGAAGATGCCCTTCGTCACCGAGGTAATGGACACGCGCGCGGTGGAGCTCATCTGCAAGTATGCCGACATGCTCCAGATAGGCGCGCGGAACATGCAGAACTTCGCCCTCCTGTCCGAGGTCGGCGCCGCCGGCAAGCCCGTGCTCCTCAAGCGCGGGATGAGCTCCACGGTCGAGGACCTGCTGATGGCCGCTGAGTACGTCATGTCGGCCGGCAGCGAGAGCATCGTCCTGTGCGAGCGCGGGATCCGCACCTTCGAGAGCGGCACGCGCAACACGCTCGACCTCAGCGCCGTGCCCGCGCTGAAGCGCTATTCGCATCTTCCTGTGATCGTGGACCCCAGCCACGGCACAGGCCACGCGTGGATGGTGCCGGCAATGTGCAAGGCGGCGATCGCGGCCGGCGCCGACGGGCTCATGGTGGAGGTACACCAGTGCCCCGAGGAAGCAGTCTCGGACGGCCAGCAGTCGCTGACCATCGAGGGCTTCGCCCGCACCATGGCCGAGTGCGCCCCCGTCGCGGCGGCTGTGGGGAGGAAACTGGGTGGCCCCGCGTAGGGGCGGCCCTCAGAGAGACAATGGGCTTCAGCCCATTGCCAGCCCATTGCTGACAACGCTCATGTCCAATGGGCTAAAGCCCATTGTCTGCTGGATGCCAGGGAGCAGCCTCGCGTGTCGCGAACAGGCCGCAGGTTCGGCCGAGGGGCACGCGGAGGCATGAGTTGAGCACCGTCACCGTCACCGACACCACCATCACGCTCCCAACCTACATGCTCGGCCCGGAGGACCCGAACCCACCGCTATTCCGTGCCGGGCTGTGGAGCATCTACCCCTACACACTCCTCGACGACATCCGCACCGAGCGGTCGGAGCGCGGCTTCCGGGCGGTCATCCTCGAGAACGAGTACGTACGGGTGACCATCCTCCCCGAACTCGGCGGACGCATACACTCCATGTTCGACAAGTCGTCCGGGCGGGAGGCGTTCTACGCCAACGACGCGATCAAGCCCGGCCTGGTGGCTCTGCGCGGTGCGTGGCTCGCCGGCGGGATCGAGTGGAACTACCCCGGCGGCCATCATTGCAACACCGTCTCGCCCGTGGGTTGCCGGGTCATCGAGAACGAGGACGGCAGCGCGACCTGTTGGGTGGGCGCGCTCGAGCACACGACGCGCATCAAGTGGCTCGTGGGGATCAGGCTCGCGCCGGGCAGGTCGTGTATCGAGACCGATGTGCGGATCTTCAACCGCACTCCACTGCGTGGGCGGATGTACTTCTGGGAGAACTCCGCGGTCTACGCGCCGGAGGACCTGACACTCGTGTACCCCGCGCGCCACGCCCTGCTCGCCGGCGGGGGCGAGCTGGTGACCTACCCGGTCACCCAAGAGGGGCGCGACATCAGCCTGTACAGGAACCACCCTTCGGCGAACGACACATTCACCCTCGGGGTGAAGGAGTCGTTCTTCGGCGCCTGGTACCCGAGCTGGGACTCCGGCGCTGTCGGCATCGGCGACCCTCGGGAAACCCCGGGGAAGAAGTTCTTCACATGGGGCACGGCGGAGAGCGGCCTCGTGTGGGCGGACATCCTGAGCGACGCGTGCGGGCCGTACTGCGAGGTGCAGGGCGGCCGGCTCACGACGCAGGGCATCTGGGAGTTCATCGCGGCAGGCGTCACGGAGCATTGGAAGCAGTATTGGTGGCCCGCGCACGGCACCGGCGGCTTCGACTGGGCAAACCTGGATGGCGCCGTGAAGCTCCGCGCCGAGGGTTGCCGCCTCGAGATCGGCGTGTGCGTGACGCGGCGGATCGAGAGCGCGACCGTAGAGGTACTTGGCGGCGACGAGACGGTGTGGGAGTGGAGCGGGACGCTGGCGCCCGACGCATCCTTGTGTGAGTCCGTCGAGCTCGCGACAAGCGCTCCCTCGCCCGCCTCCGGGGGGGACGCTGCGGCCTCGTCGTCTCCGACCTTACCCCCGGTCCTGAGCCCTGCTCAGGACCACCCCCTGTCCGCTAGCGGAGAGGGGGAAGGGCCGCAAGGCCCGGGGGGTGAGGTCGGCTTAGGCGCGCGACTCGGGGCGCCCGGTTCTGGCCTCCGCATCCGCGTATCCGAGGGCGCCGCTGTCGTGGTCCAGTACGCGCTCGGCCAGGAGCCGCGGGTGGACCATGCCGCCGTGGAACGCTGGAAGCGGCGTACGTGCCCCGAGTGCGATATGACGCCGCAGGAGCTCTGCACCGCGGCTCGCACGGCCGAGAAACAGGGCAACTACCCCGAGGCGCAGCGGCTGTACGAGAAGTCGCTCATCGGGCGCACGCAGAACGCCGCGGCGATGGCAGGGCTCGCCGGGCTCGCGCTGAGGATGGGTCGGTGGGACCACGCCCGGAACTGGGCCCAGGCGGCCACCGAGGCCGACCCGAACGCGACGGACGCTGCCTACTTGCTCGGGCTGGCCCTTCGAGGCCTGGGCAGGCCGGATGACGCGGAGGACCAGCTCTGGCGGGTCATGCGCGACCCGCAGGTGGAGGCCCCCGCCGCAGTCGCGCTGGCGGAGCTCGCGATCGCGCGCGGGGCGCTCGAAGAGGGTCGAGCACTGCTTCGTCGGTCCTTGGAGCGAGAGCATCGCAACACGCGCGCAACTGCGCTGCTGGCGGCCGTTACGCGGCATCTCGGGGACGCCGAGGGCGCGGCAGGGATCGTGTGCGAGGCGCTGCTTATCCTCGACCCCACAGACTCGCTGCTCGCCCTGGAATCGTGGCTCCAGGACCCGAACGCGGCCTCGGAGGAGCTTGTGCTGAGCTGCACGCGGGGGTTGCCGAACGACTACCTGGAGTCCGCGTGGGACTACGTTTCCGCGGGCCTGGTCGACGACGCGATATGCGTCCTCGGCCTGGGTATGTTGCACGGCCTCGGCGCGCCAGAGCCGCTCGCGGACGAGCCGGCACGCGGCGTGAGCCCGATGCTGCACTACCTCCGGGCGTACCTGCTGGAGCGGACCGGGCGTGGCGAGGCGGCGTCCTCCGCGCTAGATGCCGCCGAGCAGTGCTCGTCGAGGTGCGTGTTCCCGCACAGGGCGGAGGAGCTTGAAGTGCTCCGCTGGGCGTGCGCGGAGCGGCCCGAGGACGCCGGCGCGCACCTGCTGCTGGGCAACCTTGAGGCCCATCTGGGCTGGCGGCCGGAGGCGATCGCGGCCTGGCGGCACGCGGCCGGGCTGGATGCCTCGCTCGCCGTGGCTCACAGGAACCTGGGCGTTGCGGCCAGGGCGGAAGACAAGCTCGAGGCGGCCGTCGCGCACTTCCACCGAGCACGCGAGGCGGACCCGAGCGACTACCGCTATCATCGGGAGTTGGACGACCTGTATCGCGCGCTCAGGCGCGAGCCTGATGAGCGCCTCGCCGAGCTGGAGGCCGCGCCGGAGATCGTGAAGTCGCAGCAGGACGTGGCCTGGCGGCGCGCGGCGCTGGTGACGGCCACCGGCGACTACGATGCCGCAATCGAGGTGCTGGCGACCCACACCTTCCGCCCTTGGGAAGGGGCCGTGGCGATGCGGCAGGTGTACGTCGAGCCGCTGCTCTGCCGCGGGCGCGCTCGCCTGGCGGCCGGTGACCTCGAGGGGGCCAGCGCGGACTTCGAGGCGGCGGTGAAGTACCCCCTCAACATCGGCGTCGGACGGCTTCCTAAGCCGCAGGACGCGAAGGTCTGGTGGTTTGTGGCTCAGAGCCGGAAGGCGCTCGGCGACTCCGACGGGGCGCGTGCGGCGCTCGAGGCCGGGGCTGAGGAGACCCATCCGGTCTCGAGCGAGGGCAGGTTCTACCAGATCGAGTGCCTTCGCGCACTCGGGCGCGACACGGACGCTGCCGAAGCGGCCGCCGCGATGCTCGAGGCCGCACGGGCCGCGGCCCATTCGGAGTCGGATTCGGGCAGCGCGTGGCTGCGGCTGGGGCTGGCCCTGCTCCTGCACGGGCAGGAGGCGGAGGCGCGCAAGCAGTTCGCGCGGGCGCTGGACCTCGATCCGCAGCTCGTCGAGGCACGGGTACGACTCTAAGGGCGGAGGCGCGCCTTACAGCGCGCGCGCAAGCTCGCAGTACCGCTTCACCCGGGCGGGCGGTGTGCCGGGCGTAACCGGGCTGCCGAGGCTCATCACGCAGCGCCCCCCGAGGCGGTCCTCGGCCCGTAGCTGCCGCTCGATGGCCGCGCGAAGCTGGTCGTCAGTGCCGTCCTGGAGGATGCCGATCGCGTCCAGGTTGCCCAAGACGGCACACAGGCCCTGAGCACGATCCGCAACCTCATCGATGTCGATAGTGAACCCCTTCTTGCTCTCCTCCAGGGCCACCGCGTCGGCCCCACAAGAGAGGATCATGTCCAGCTTGCCGGCCGAATCGCCGCACCAGTAGTAGATGCTCTGCAGCCCGAGAGCGCGGATCTCGTCGATCAGGCGCTTCGCGGAAGGTACGTTCAGCCGCTCGAATGCGGCGGGGCCGATAAGGTCGGTCATGCACTCCTCGACCCAGATCCCGTGCGCACCGAGGACGGCTGCCTCGCGGGCGAGCTGCACGTTGCGCTCTAGACACAGCTCCACGGCGCGCTCCACCAAGTCCGGCCGCAGGGCGATCATCTCCATCAGGCCCTCGAAGCCCCAGATGTAGTAGCAGTTCCAGAGCGGCGTGCCGCAGAATGCCAGTGGGTACAGATCCGGCAGCTCGTGGGTAACAGCATGCGCGAGGTCGGCCCGCCCGTCGTGGGCGAGCGACTCGATGGACTCCGGGGCGGCGACGGGCACACACGCGTCGAGTTCCTCAGCGGTCGTGGGCGGGTTCTCGGGTCGGTGGGATGCCACGCCTTCGGAGGGCCAGCCGCCAACGGTCGGCGGACTCAGGCGTCTGCGCGACCCGGTGCGTGCGTCCACCAGATGAGGGTCGCCCGCAGTGACTTCGACGGAGAGCGCGGCGCGCTCCTCAACGGAGTACCAGGTATAGACCTCCACCCAATCGACACCGAGGGTACGCTGGGCTTCGCGGATCCAGGCAAGCTGGTGGTCCACATCCGGGTCGTGCATGTACCACCACGGGTACGAGGTCAAGTCGGCCCAACGATCGCGCGCGTAGATGCCGATGTAGGGGATCACAACCGGGAGTTGCGGAGACCCGGTCGTCGCGAGCGCGGCCTCGACCTTTTCCCTGCCCGTCATGTGGTCAGCCTAGCTTGCGAACGCCTCAGCGGCCCTGCCGATCCGCTCGACGGCGTGAGGGATCGCCTCGGGGGGCACGTCGTGGTGCGTGACAAGGCGGATTCGGTCGCCGGTCGCGTAGCACAGCACACCCTGCGACTTGAGCCCCTCAACGAACTCCGCCGGGGGCACGCCCAGGCCGGCTGTTGAGAAGTAGACCATATTCGTCTGCACGGCGGGCATCGCGATGGAGAGCCCGGGCGTCGCCTCGATCCCGGCGGCGAGCTCCTTGGCCTTGGCGTGGTCCTCCGCAAGCCGGTCGACCATCGTATCGAGGGCGACGAGCGCCGCGGCGGCGATGACGCCTACCTGCCTCATGCCGCCACCGACCATCTTGCGCTTGCGCCTGGCCGCTGCGACGAAGCCGCGCGAGCCGACGACCAGGGAGCCGATGGGCGCGCAGAGGCCCTTGCTGAAGCAGAACATCGCGGAATCCGCATCTGCCAGCAGATCCGCGGCCGAGCAGCATTGAGCGACCGCGCTGTTGAAGATGCGCGCCCCGTCGACATGAAGCCCCAGGCCGTGTCTGTCCGCGATGGCGCGTATGGCGGTCATCGTCTCGCGGGTGACCACGGTACCGCCGCCGCGGTTGCTCGTGTTCTCGACCCAGAGGAGCCTTGTGCAGGGGTGATGGATGTTGTTGGGGAAGACGGCCGCCTCGTATGCGGCCGGGTCGGGCTGGCCGTCCGGCAGGGGCTCCACGGGGTCCATGAGGATGCCGCCAAGGGCGGTCACGGCGCCCACTTCATAGATGCGCGTGTGCGCGTTCCGGTCCATAACGATGGCCTCGCCGGGCGCGCAGTGCACGAGCGCGGACACAAGGTTGGCCATCGAGCCCGACGGCACGAACAGGCCGGCCTCCTTGCCTACGCGCTCCGCCGCAAGCGCCTCGAGCCTGTTGACGGTGGGGTCATCCCCGGCGACGTCGTCACCCACCTCCGCCTCGGCCATCGCTCTGCGCATGGCCGGCGTAGGCTTCGTGACCGTGTCGCTCCTGAGATCCACAACGTCGCCGGGGGCGAACCCGTCAGTACCCATAGTTCTCCTCCATCGCGCTTGCGAGGCTCTTCAGACCCTCGACTCTGCGGACGCGCAGGTCACGACCGTACCTGGCAAAGGTCACATGCAGGTCCGCGCTGTACGAGTGACCAGGGGAGCCCTTCCAGAGCTCCTGGACGTGGATTCGGAGGTCCACGGTCACCTCCTCGTCGGTCGAAGCAACGATGCTCGCGTATTCGCACGTGGCACGCCACTCCTGTGGCCCGACAAAGGCCTCGCCAATGCTCTGGCGGATCGACGTCCGCGAGTTGCCGATGTCGTCCGAATAGTCATCGGCAAGCAGTCCGACCAGCCGACCGGTCCACTCATGCTCGACCGCGTCCGATGCGCGGTCGATGACTTTGACAACCTTCTGATAGTCGGTCTCACGGTCGCCGCCGGCGGCGATGAGCCAGACGACCACGCCGGCCACGATGATAACCCCGGGGATCCACAGCCACTTCATCGGTCACGCCCCCTTCCGGGACGGGGCGGCAGGGCGTGCCGGCGCCACCTGCCCCGTGCCGTGAGCGCTGAGCTTCACAGCCCTGGCGCGTTGTGGTACAAAGCCTGTGCACTCCCTGGCGGGCCGACATTACGTCGCGCGCACGGAGGAACCGCCTTGCCCTATGAGAACCTGCGGCACTTCATCTCGACGCTCGAGTCCCAGGGCGAGCTACAGCACGTGACCCGGGAGCTCGATCCCGTCCTTGAGATCCCCGAAGTGATCGACCGCACCTGCAAGCTCACCGGCGGCGGGCCCGCGTTGCTCTTCGAGCGCACCGGCACGGCCGCCCCGCTGCTCGCGAACGCGTTCGGCTCGGAGCGACGGATGGCGATGGCCCTGTCCGCTGAGTCGGTCGAGGATCAGGCGCGCCGCATCGACGAGCTGCTTCGCCGCACACCGCCCGAGGGCCTGGGCGACAAGGTCAGGACCCTCGCGGACCTGTTTCGCCTCTCGAAGTCACTGCCGCGCCGGGTGAAGTCCGGGCGGTGCAAGCAGGTGATTCGGCACGGTACCGACGCCAGCCTCGCCGAGCTTCCCATCCTGAAGTGCTGGCCGGGTGACGGGGGTCGTTTCATCACCTTGCCTGTCGTCGTCACGCGGCATCCCGAGACCGGCGCGCGCAATGTTGGCATGTACCGGATGCACGTCTATGACGAGCGCACGACCGGGATGCACTGGCACACGCACAAGGTCGGGGCGGCGCACTACCGGGCGGCAGAGCGAATGGGCCGACGGCTCGATGTCGCGGTCGCTCTGGGCGGCGATCCGACCGTGACCTATGCCGCCACGGCGCCGCTGCCGGAGGGTGTCGACGAGTTCCTGTTCGCGGGCTTTCTTCGGCAGGAGCCCGTGCCGCTGGTGCAGTGCGAGACCTGCGACCTCGAGGCGCCGGCTGACGCGGAGTACGTGATCGAGGGCTACGTCGAGCCCGGCGAGCGGCGGATGGAGGGGCCGTTCGGGGACCACACGGGGTACTACTCGCTTGCTGCGCCGTACCCGGTGTTCCACGTCACCTGCATAACCCACGCATCCGATCCCGTATACCCGGCCACCATCGTCGGTAGACCGCCGATGGAGGACTGCTATATGGCGAAGGCCACTGAGCGCCTGTTCCTGCCGCTGCTGAAGATGACGCTGCCCGAGATCGTGGATATCAACCTCCCGCTGGAGGGCATCTTCCACAACCTCTGCGTCGTCTCCATCCGAAAGGCCTACCCGCTCCACGCGCGCAAAGTGATGCACGCGCTGTGGGGCCTGGGGCAGATGATGTTCACCAAGATGGTCGTTGTAGTCGACGAATGGGTGAACGTGCAGGATATGAGCGAGGTCATTTGGCGCCTGGGCAACAACACCGACTTCGTCCGGGACGTGATCGCGTTCGAGGGGCCGGTGGACGCGCTCGATCACTCAGGTCCGCGCCCGCATGTCGGTGGCAAGATAGGCTTTGACGCCACTAGGAAGTGGCCCGAGGAGGGTCACGATCGTGAGTGGCCCGACGACATTGTGATGAGCCCCGACGTGAAGGCCCGCATCGACGCCATCTGGGCCGAGCTAGGCATCGAGTCGTGAGCCCGCACCCGACAGGCCACAGCGCCGACGAGGTGCGCGGCCTCTTCACCAAGATCGCGCGGCGGTACGACTTCCTGAACCGAGCGCTGAGCGCCGGCCTAGACCTCCGGTGGCGGGCCATTCTGGCGGGCATGCTGGCGCCCGTCGCGCCGCGACTGGTGCTCGACGTCTGCGCCGGCACGGGTGACACCGCTCTCGAGATCGCGAGACCCGCGCGTGGCCTGGCATCCGTGGCGGCCGTGGACTTCTCTGAGCCGATGGTGGCCCTGGCCGCCCGCAAGGTGGCGCGTGCCGGAGTGGAAGCCCGCGTGCTGCCAGTGGTCGGCGACTGCCTCTGCCTACCGTTCGCGGACGCGACATTCGATGCGGCGGTCGTTACGTTCGGAGTGCGGAACCTTGAGGACCCGGGGGCAGGACTGCGGGAGCTGCACCGCGTACTCCGTCAGGGGGGGCTGCTGGGGATCCTGGACTTCTTCCGCCCCGGCGGCGACGCAGTTGCCTGGGTCGGCGCGGTCTACCGCCGCTATCTGGTGCCGCCGCTCGCGATCGCTCTCGGGGGCGACCGCTACGCCTATGGCTATCTGCCGCGAACGGTCGACATGTTCGACTCGACCGAGGAGTTCGAGCGCCGGCTCGCGCAGTCCGGCTTCGCCGTTGAGGCCAGGCGCAGGCTGACGCTACACGTCGCCACGGCCATCGTGGCGCGCAAGGCCTGAGCGGCTCAGCGTTGCGCGCGTCGGGCGCCCTCCACCAAGGAGGCCCTCTGCCATCTGGCCTGGGCCATCTCGGTGACTCTACGGTCATCGACGAATGCTCTGTCCTTGTCGGGGAGCATCTCGATGACATCCCTGAGTGCCTGCTCGGCCAGGCGTTCCTTTGGGGTGACCAGGCTCCGAAGCTCCTCGAGCAGTGGCTCGTCGCCGGGCAGCGCGAGGTGCAGGTTCTCTATGACGGTCTCGAGGAATCCCTTGCCCAACTCCGTGGGTGCCTCCCGCCAGAGCGCTCGGAACAGCCGGCTGCCGAGGTCCACATCGAGGGTAAGGGGGCCCCACTCCTGTTCAGGTTCGGCACGCGGGGCTTCCTCGGCCGCATCGGCGTCGCCCTCACCCGATCGCGGTGCTTTTCGAGGCGGCGCGGCTCTGAGGTCCAATGACGCCCCGTCGCCGTCGCTCCCCTTCCTATACTGCGAGGTCATGGGCACAGCCCCTCCCGCCACCATCAGACGTACAGACACGCCGCCCCCGAAGGCGCGACGTCGATGATGACCCACACACTTACGCTCACAGGAGCAAGTCACCTTCAAGCACGCTGCGGAAGGTGATCTGGCTCTACTGGCGCTGTGCTCGGAGGAGGGACACCTGCCCCTTACGCGACCAGTCGATCGACGTTGCGGCGGCCCTGGCGGCCTCCTGGGGCGCGTGGAATCCCATCGAGTCCTCCGCCTCGGTGAAGTCGAGCAGGAACTGCGCCTTGTGCTGGCGCTCGCGCGGCTCCTTCAGTGTCCCGTCAGAGGCGCCCGACTCCCTCGCGACCTTGACGTCGTCGATGAGCGCGATGAGTGCGTCCATCGCCCTATTGCGCAGCTCGAATGTCTTCTCCTGGATCCCCTCGGCTCTTGACTTGAGCTCCTCCTCGGACGCCTTGTGGCAGGTTTGGCACCCGTGGTTGATGTTGAGGAGGGGGCTCTGAACATGGTGATCGCTGATCTTGAGGCCGCCGACCCTCATGTAGAGCATGTAGCAGTCGGCACACGCGACACCGGCCTGGGCATGGACGCCCTGATTCCACATCTCGAACTCAGGGTGTTGGGTAAGCCGTTCCTCCTGGCCCTTGAAGTAATGCTCAACGTGGCATTGCCCGCAGAGGAGTGAACGCATCTCCTGCCTCGTGGCCATCGTCTTGGGGTCGTAGTTCTCGATCCCCTCGCGCGCCGCCCGCAGCGCCCGCGAAGAGGCCTGCCAGCAGGCTGAGTCGCACCATGAGCCTCATCATGCGAGCCACTTCTCGCTCGGCGCACGGCACTACGCGCTGAGCATCGCGCGCAGATCCTCGTCCACAGTCGAGATGGGGGTGATGTTGAACTTCTCGACCAGCACGTTCAGCACATCGGGTGAGACGAAAGCGGGGAGGCTGGGCCCGATCCTCATGTTCTGTATGCCGAGGTAGAGCAAGGTCAGGAGGATCGCCACCGCCTTCTGCTCGTACCACGACAGAACAATGGACAAGGGCAGGCTGTTCACGTCGGTCTCGAACGCGTTGGCGAGGGCGACGGCGATCTGGATGGCGGAGTAGGCATCGTTGCACTGGCCGATGTCAAGCAAGCGCGGGATTCCGCCGATGTCGCCGAACTCGAGCTTGTTGAACCGGTACTTCCCGCAAGCGAGTGTTAGCACGACACAGTCCTTCGGCACCGCCTGGGCGAGCTCGGTGTAGTAGTTGCGGCCCGACTTGGCGCCGTCGCAGCCGCCGATGAGGAAGAACCGTTTGATGGCGCCGGACTTGACCGCGTCGATCACGGGGCCGGCCACGTTCATGACTGCGTTGTGTCCGAAGCCCACGATGACCGTCTTGTCGGGACCGTCCTCGGCGAACCCCGGAGCGGCGAGCGCGGCCTCGATGACCGGCGTGAAGTCGGTGTTCTCGACATGGGTGACGCCGGGCCAGGCCACGAGGCCGCTCGTGAAGATGCGGCCCAAGTACGAGTCGCGCGGCTTCTGGATGCAGTTTGTAGTCATCAGTATGGCGCCGGGGAAGGCCTCGAACTCCTTCCACTGGTCCTGCCAGGCTCCCCCGTAGTTAGCGGCGAGATGCTTGTACCGCTTCAGCCCCGGGTACGCGTGTGCGGGGAGCATCTCCCCGTGCGTGTACACATTGATGCCCGTGCCCTCGGTCTGCTTGAGCAGCTCCTCCAAGTCCTTGAGGTCATGGCCGGAGACAAGGATCGCCTTACCGGCCAGGGGCTCGATTCTGACTGAGGTAGGCTCGGGATGGCCGTAGGTGGACGTGTGCGCCATGTCGAGCAGGCCCATTGCGGTTAGGTTCACCTCGCCGCACGTCATGCAGTACCCCACAAGGGCGTCGACATCGGACGGGTCACCGGCGAGGAAGCTCAGGGCATCCTCGAAGAAGGCGCAAGCGTCCGCGGGGTCGCTTCCGAGGATCACGGCGTGGTGGACGTAGGCAGCGGCGCCCTTGAGGCCGTACATCAGAAGCTCCTGCAGTCCCGCGACTGTCTCCCCGAGGGCGTTCCTACGCTCGAGGATGCTGACGGCCACCCCCTGGGCGATCAGCTCGTCGATAGTCGCGGCCGGCTCAAGCCCTGCCGGCCCCGACAGGGGCTCGGGCGTCTTGCCGGCGGACGCAAGAGCCTTGGCGTAGTCCGCCCGCAGGGCGTCTCTAACCTGGGCACCCCGCCGGACCCAGCCGGCGATGCTCTCGGGGTCGAAGTTCACGTTGGTCACGGTCACGAACAGGGCGTCGGCGATGAACCTATCGGCATCCGAGCAAGTCACCCCGGCCTGCCTCAGACGGTGCGCGTACATCGCCACTCCCTTGGTGACGTAGAGCAGCAGATCCTGTAACACCGCAGTGCTGGGGTCCTTCCCGCAGACGCCGTGCACGGTGCAGCCGGTGCCCTTGGCGGTCTGCTCGCACTGGTAGCAAAACATGGCCATCGCAGTTCCTCCTCTAGCGACCCTCCCGGGTCCCTGTCCTAGGGCCTTCAGGCCTGTAGCAGCTCAGAGAGCTTGACGCGCTCCAGGTGATCGCGCAGCTCTTGGTTCAAACGCGTCATGAGCCCCCCGAGGGCGCACTCGGTGCCTGTACATATGGGCCGCGACAACATGCAGGCGGGCGGCTCCAGCTTTCCCTCGATGGCCTCGTATACCTCAAGAAGGGTCACGGCTTCCCCTCGCGCTGCCAGCTTGAAGCCGCCGTTCGTGCCGCGCACCGACCCGACCAGACCGGCCTTCCCCATTCGCTGCAGCACCTTGGCAAGGTGCGCGCGAGATGCGTGAAGCTCTTGGGCCAGCTCGCCGGCGGTCACCCAGCGGTCGGGCCGCCCCGAGAGTATGAGGGCGGTGTGGATCGCGAGTGCCGCCGCCTCTGAGACCCTGAGTGCGCCTGCCATATGCCTCTCCTGTTCGGGCCCTACTAAAGGTATTAATATACCTTTTGTCCTATTATGTCAAGGCCGCCTGGCACGCAACACTCAGCCTCGGAACGTCTCAGGGGGAGGGGTGTCGAAGCGATGCGAGAATGGATACATTCAGCAACAGGGCCCTGTTGACAGGGCCCATCGGCTTGTGCAAGGGGGAAGTGCGGTGCAGCGCGTTTGCTGGCTGTTAGCCGTCTTGCTCTGCTCGCTTCTCTGTGTGCCACTGATGTCCGGCTGCAACAAGGCGGGCAAGTCGAGCAGCGAGTTGAAGACAGGCGACCTCAAGAGCCTTGGCAGCGGAAAGGGCGTGTCCGCCGAGGACGTTTCAAAAGCGAAGGCGAAGGCAGAGGGGTACCGACAACCGTCAGGCAAGTAGCACGCCACAATCGAAGCGCACGTGGTTGCGAGAGCGGGTCCAAGCGCTCCGTGTGCCGACATGGCCCTGCGTGGGCGGGGCTCACCGGAGGTGACTGAGGTATGCGCAGAGGGTTCACCCTCATCGAGCTGCTCGTCGTGATCGCCATCATCGCCATCCTTGCGGCCATCCTTTTCCCCGTGTTCGCCAAAGCACGGGAGAAGGCACGTCAGACCTCCTGCTTATCGAACTGCAGGCAGCTAGGCACCGCCACCGCGCAGTACGTCCAGGATTACGACGAGTGCTACGCGATGAGTACCTACGGCACCATCACGCTTGGGGTGACGTGGACGTGGGTCGATGTTCACAACCCCTACATGAAGAACGCGCAGATCGTGCAGTGCCCAAGCGCGCCGAAGGCTCTCGACTGGTACCTCATCTGCTCGCTGATCGGCACCACTCCGGCGGGCTACTTTAGGTATGCTTCGTACATGGGCAACTTCGCCGTGTTCGAGGATGGCAACCCCAACACCGGTGTGAACTACCCGGCGGGGCCGCAGCCGGTGGTTACCGAGAGCGAGCTGGTCTACCCCGCTGAGATCGTGAGTTGGTACGACTCCACCATCATGTCTACCTGGAACTCGCCTGCCGTGCCCAGGCACAACGAGGGCGCCAACGCCGCCTTCTGCGACGGACACGGGAAGATCGTGAAGTTCACGGGAATCGGCACCTATACCGACCCACTGGCCGGCACGTTCCAAGCGGGCATGGTTGCCGGAGGCCCCTACGGGTACCGCTGGAACGCGGCGCAGGATGCGGGGAGCCCCATCGGAGGGCCCGCACATGAGCTCTGGGGCGTTGTCTACAAGCGGACCCAGCCGACACCGCCACCTGCGGGCTGGTCCGCCGAGGGCGTGGACAACCTGCCGGGCCGGTAGTCGGGAAGGGGCGCCTACCGGCGTTGCGAAGCGAGAGCACAGGACGCGGGGAGCTCAATGCTCCCCGCGTCGTCTTGACTGGGTGCGGTGGGTGCCCGTGAGCAGTCGTCACGACCACAGACTCAGAGGCGCGCGTGTCCTGGCCGCGCTCGCGTGCCTGGCTGTCACCTTCGCTGCCCTCGGAGTCGGCGCCGCACGGCTGTGGGCACACAGGCGTGCCGAGGAGGCCGCTGCGCAAGCCGCCCAGGCCTACCGCGAGGCACGCAGGACCAGGGAGACCGCCGGCAGGGCGGCCCAGTCGGCGATCTCGTCCCTTTTCCACGGGGAAGACGCCAAGGCTGAGGAGGCCCTTGCGGGCATCCCCGCGTCGGCGGGAGGGTACGTCGCATACCTGCGCTTGGGGCTCGCGCTACGGCGCGGCGACCTGGACACTGCGCCCGCTCTCTTGACGGCGTCCGGGGAGCCGTGGGATGTGTTCACCGACGTGTGCGGGCTTCCCGGAAGCGCGTCTATCGATCGCGAGCTGGCCGTCTTCCGGCGACTCACGGACGACCTCTGCGAAGCTCTCACAACGGGTGGCGTCCCGGGAGGAGCCGCCGGGCTGGCGCGGGTGCGCGCGGCAGGGAATGCCGCCGCGCGAGCTTGGCCCCCCGACGTCGTGCACCTGCAGCTCGGGGCCTACATGAGGGCCCGAGCCGGCCAGTCGCTGCTGTCGCTGGCGAAGAGCGCCGACAACAAAGATGCCATAGTGATCTGCGAGCGCGCCTTCGAGCAAGACCGCGCCTGGCAGACGAGCATCAACAGGCGCACGCTCGAGACGGTAAGGTCTCTGCCGATGGCCGGCGAGCTCTCCGAATCCGACTGGACAGCATCGCTCCGTGCCGAGGCCGCCTCCGTTCAGGAGCTGCTGACGGAGATGCCCGAGTAGTCTGCCGGCAGGCCTGTGTCCTGTCGCGAGCGAACGTCACACCTAACGAGGTGTGCCATTTGCCGTCTATCGTGTCCCTCATGCAGTGCGCGAGACCTGCGCTCATCTTCAGTCTGCCCACGAACGACCCGGCCCTCGCGCGCGCGGCGCTCGACGCGGGCGCCGAGGCGCTGAAGGTCCACATCCACGCCCTGCATCAGGCAAGCGGGACGGGCTTCGGGCCTCTGGCGTCCGAGAGGCCCGCATTGGAACGCATCCGCGCTACTACGGACAGACCGATCGGCGTGGTCGTCGGCGACGGCAGTGCGATCGCCACGCGGGATGAGGTGGCCGAGCTCACCGCGATGGGCTTCGACTTCGTGGATGCCTACACGCGCCATATGCCCGCGTGGATGCTGTCGGCGCCCGGGCTCGAGAAGATGGGTGCGCTCGCGGCGGAAGACTCGCCTACTGACTGGGCGGCATTCGGACGGGTCTTCGACTGTGTGGAGGCTGCGGTGGTGGACCATGACAGGTACGGCCAGCCGATGACGGGGTATGATGTCGCGCGGTACGCGGCCATCTGCGCAACGGTGGGCGTGCCGGTAGTCCTACCGACGCAGCTCGCTATCAGGCCTGACGAGGTGGGGCTGCTTGCCGGGGCCGGTGTGTCAGCCATCATGATAGGCGTCATCGTCACCGGCAAAGACCGGAGCTCGGTATCTTCAGCCTGCAAGGCCTATCACGCCGCGTGCATCGCCGCACGTGGACGGTGAGGTGACGCATAGGATGAGCGTGTTCCTGCCAACCGCGGCCCTCGGCAACTCCCGAATACTCGCGTGCGTCGGAGGCAAGGGCGAACTGATGGCCTTCTTCGCCCCGCGGGTCGATCACGCGCAGCACGTTCGCGAGGGACTCCCGGCAGTGTGGTTACCGGGGGAGTGGGGCGGTCGGTTCGTCTTCACATTCGACGAGGTCTTCCAGGCCGACCAGTGCTTCAGGCCGGGGACCAACATCCTCGACACAGTGCTGCGGTCGCCCGAACTCGGGCTCTCCATCACACTGACCGACCTGCCGCACGAGAGCGTAGCGGCGCTTGTCCGGGGAGTGCGCATCGAACCTTGTCCCGGTGGCGCCGCCGCTGTCGGCAACTCCTCCGGGCGGGCGTCGCCGATCTGCTTCGTGCACTACTTCCGCCTGGCGTTGGGTGAGTGCGACGAGAAGAACGCGGTGCATTTCCTGCCCAAGGCACGTGTCATGCGACAGATGTGGCGCCGCCACCACATCGTGGTGGGCACGGCCGACCCATTCGCGTACCAGTGCGGCAAAGTGAGGGACGAGGGGAGCCAGGTGAAGTGGGACATGTCCCACGGCCACCTCTCGGGCCAGGAGCAGGACATCGGCAGGGTCGACTTCGCGATCGGCATCGACGGTGAGCTATCGGCGGATGAGCCGTTGGAGTTCGCGCTCATCATGGCGTACGGGGAGTCGGAGGAGGAGGCTGTACTGCGTTACCTCCAGATCAGGGCACAGGGCTTCTCGGCTCTTCTGGAGGGCGCCGGGGCACGCTGCCGGAGCTGGCTTGCGGGGCTGACATCCCGAGAGGACGGGGACAGGCAGCCCTGCCTCGAGCGGGCGCTCTTGACGATCAGGGACCTTGCCGATGCGGGCACGGGAGCGATCGTCGCCGCCCCGGAGTTCGACCCGATGTACGAGCTCTCCGGAGGGTACGGCTACTGCTGGCCGCGCGATGCGGCAGAAGTGTGCAGTGCCCTGGCCGCACTCGGCGAACTGACGATCCCACGTCGCGCCCTTGACTGGTGTGCCCGCACGCAGCAAGGCTCGGGCCATTGGTACCAGCGCTACTGGAGTGACGGCTTCCACGCTCCGTCGTGGTGCGTGTACCCCGACTTCTACCAGCTCGATCAGACGTGCTCGAGCGTTTTCGCGGCCTGCCGATTCGCCGGGCATCTCGCGGGGCCCGAGCGAACCGAGTACCTCCGGGACATGAGCCGAACGGTACGAGTCGCCTGCGACGCGCTCAAACGATCGATAGCGTCTGACGGACTCCACGAGACCGCCGCCGACCTGTGGGAGGTGCACCGGGGCTCGTTCACCTACACGAACGCGGCCCTGTGCGCGGCCCTGAACGCGGCGGAGCGCGTGTTCGGCATCCCGGCGGACGGCCTGCCGCAACGCGTGAAGGCCGCTATCCTGAAGCTCCTCTGGCTCGAGCAGGAGGGCAGGTTCGCGCGCGGACTGGGCACGACGCGCGAACTGGACTGCGGGATGGACTCCTCGATCCTGGGCGTCTTCGATCCCTACAGCATGCTCGACCTGTCGCAGCCGGACGAGCGACGGATGGCCGCACGCACGCTCGAGGCCGTTGAGGGTCGCCTCTCCGTGGATGTCCGTGGGGGCAAGGCCATCCTGCGGTTCGAGGGCGAGGACTACATGGGGGGCGGCCCGGGTGTGGTGAACACCCTGTGGACCGCCCGGGCCCATCTTCGCCTCGCCGCCGCCTACCGTGATGCCGGGCTGGACGCCGACGTCACGCCGAGCGTCCAGGCGGCTGCGGGCTACGTGGAGGTCGCGCTCGCCAGTACCAACCCGACCGGGCAGTTGCCTGAGCTCATCCCTTGGAACGGCTACCCGTACTGGGCCGCGCCTCACGGATGGGCGTCGGCACTGATGATCGACTGCATCCGGATGTTGAGGGGCTTTGAGGTCGATGCGCCTCGCGCTCGTCCCGCTTGACGATCGGCCGTGCCACACGAGGTTCCCTCAGCGCCTAGCCGAGCTCGCGGGGGCTGAGCTGGCCCTCCCGCCGCGCGAGTTGCTGGGGCGCTTCCTGGTGCCAGGGCGGCCCGACGCAGTGCTCGCCTGGCTCGAGGGGGAGGCGCCCCGCTGCGACGGGGTCGCCGTATGCGGCGAGATGGCCGTCTATGGCGGGCTCGTGGCAGCTCGGATACCCGACACGAGCCTGGAGCAGGCGCGCCAGCGTGTCGCCATGCTGGAGGCGCTGCTCCGGCGGCTCGAGTGCCCCGTCGCGCTCGGTTGCGGGATCACGAGGGCTACCATCACTGTCGCTAGCGACGCCGACCGGGTGGTGTACGAACGCATCGCGAGGTACTCCGAGCTCTGCGACTTGGCCGACGCCGGGGACTCCGCAGCGGTCGACGAGCTGCGCGAGATCGTTAAGCTGATCCCCGAAGTCGTCCTCGGTCGTTTCCTGGCGGCTCGGGAGCGGAACCATGAGGTGAATCGCGCCTTTGTCGAGCTGGGGGCGCTCTCGACGGTGAAGGTGGTGGTGCTCGCGCAGGAGGACTGCAAGCCGCACGGTCTGCACCGGCGGGAGCAGCGGGCCCTCGCGGAGCTTCGGCACGGCCTCGGCCTCGACGACAAGGTGCTGATCCACCCCGGCGCCGACGAAGCGTCCGTCGTCCTGCTGGCAAGGGTCATCCTCGAAGCGCACGGGGTCCGGCCACGGCTGCGCGCCGAGATCGTCCCGGCGGCCGGGGCGAGCCGTGTCGCGCCGTACGAGGACCGGCCGGTGAGGGAGACCGTCGCAGGCCACCTTGCCGCCGTCGGGGCCGACGCGGCGGAAACCGATGATGTTGCCCTGCCGCTCCTTGTAGTGACCCCGCCACTTGACGACGGCGAGCGCGACGCGAATGACCATTACGGAGCGCGACGCGAGCATCCCGAGCCCTGGGTCGCCGAGGTGGTAGCGAGGCTCCGGGCGGCGGAGACCCCCATCGGCCTTGCCGACACGTGCGTCGACAACGGTGCGTACATGCCCTTGCTCCGCGCGGTTCGGGACGCCGGCCTGCTGGATCGGCTCGCGGTCTACTCGGCATGGAACACCGCCGGGAACACGCTGGGCACCGCGGTTGCCTTCATGGCGGTCGCGAGCGGGCTCGGACGGCCGGGGGCCGATGCGTTGGAGCGGTTCCGCGCGGAGAGACTGATGGACGACGGGGCGTACCAGGCCCTTGTGCGCGGCGCTCTGCAACGTCGCCTCGAGGCCGAGGGCGCCTGCATCCACCGCGTCGAGCCGTACCAGGCCGCCGAGGCCGAGGAGTGGCTCCACGAAGAGCTTCCGGCAACGGCCGAGCGCGAAGGCCTGGTCCAGCCCGGTGCGAGTTGGGACATCGTGCTGCCCTGGGGGCGGACGTTTGAGTGCGACGTTGCGCTGCGCGACTAGGACACCCTAGCGATGACGACGGCGTAGTCCGGGCCGTCGGACATCACCAGCTCGCGAATCTCCCAGCCCGTACCGGAGACGATGCTCGCCATCTCGTCCGGGGACACGAGCAGGTAGTCGAACCAGGGCGTGCGCGCATTCCGATAGCGCACCCGAAGCCGTATCTGACCCGACATCCTGCCCCGCTCGCGATTGCGCCGCTGATACTCAATGTCGGCCGGATTGTGGGTCCCGTAGGGGTCGCGGCTCTCTGCGATGATGAGCGCACCGGGCTCGGTGAAGCCGCGGAAGCGGCGGAGGAGCCACCGTGCTCGCCCGGGGCGCCCCATGAGGCCCCAGTTGTTCCCATACATCACGAGAGTCGCGAACACGCCAAGAGCGCGACTGAGGCGCGTGATGGGTACCACCTCGGCGCATCGAACCCCGCGCGTCCGACAGGTCTCGATGGCGAGCGGAGAGACGTCCGTGGCAACGACCTCGAGCCCGCGCTCCTGGGCATAGAGGCTCACGCGGCCCGCGCCGCAGCCTATGTCGAGAACGGGTCCCCGCAAGTGGCGCGTGGCCTCCCGCTGGTGGGCCGGCCACTCGGAGAATGGCGCGAAGTAGGCGAGCGGGCCGCTGGAGGTGTCGATGTAGCCATCGTCTCGCTCGACGACCTCTACTACGTCGACCCCTCTGAGGTGATCGCTCACCAGTAGGCCGTAGGCGTCCTGTTCCGGTCGCAGCATCTCTCCGTCCCTCCCGCACGGTGCGCGCCGTTCATCGGGGCTGCCTCCGCGCTAGGTCGGCGCCCCCATGAACCCCTCGTGGAAGAACACCGGACGATAGCCACGCTCCGTCAGCCAGCGGAGCGCCGCCTCGAGGCGCTGCGGATGGTCGGGGATGTAGTCTGGGTAGAAGTCCCAGAAGTACTGCTCGTGGGTCAGCAGGTCGATGATCTCGGCATCGGCGGGGTGCGCGGCCGCTTCGAGCGCGCCCGTGATCTGCGCGAGCGGCGTGTTGTTGATGACGAGGTCCACCTTCGAGAACGCGATCCCGCTGTCCCAGTCGATCAGCCGCCGGTGCGTGCTGAGGTGCTCGCAGCGCGCCTCGTCCAGCCAGTAGTGCACGTCCCGGCCCGAAGGACCCGGCGAGAAGTAGCCCGATAGCACCCGAACGCCGCGCTCGTACAGGCCCGGCAGTGCGTCCCGAGGCGCCAGGCCCCAGTGGATGACCGTAGGAGGGATCCAGCTACGCTCTCCCGCGAACCGGCGCACTTCCTCGGCGACGAGGTCGTAGTCCGCGAGGAGTTGCTCGGGCGCGGCGTACGCGTACGGCCGGTCTGGCTTGTCGGCGCGCGCGTGAAACGTGAGCCCGAGCCAGTCCGCGCAGGCTTCCCACTCGGAACGGTATGCCTCGGGGAAGTCGGCGAGCGTGAAGTCGTCGTCGGCCTCGTAGTAGAGGTTGCAGGTGAACTTCGTGCCGTATTCACGGTTCATCCTGCGCAAGAGGGCGAGGTAGTGGCAGTCGAAGATGGACGCGTAACGCTTCGCCGCGATGTCGCGCATGAGGAAGACGTTGTCGTCGAGGCTGACGCGGTAGCGCGGGAACGAGTGCCTGTCCCAGACTACACGGATAGTGTGCTGCAGCCGCCCGAACGGGCCCTCGTACTCCGCTCGGATCTCCGACTCGAAGGCCGTGAGCGTCGCCCTTGCGGTGAACGTGCCGCCTGCTACCTCCGCCGGCGCGCCGTTCACGATGACCGACCCGGACGGCGGGCAGACGCCGTGCACGGCTATCCGCAGGCCCGCCGCTATCACCTCGCCGTGGTGGCTGTTGAGAACCGCGCCGTGAAAGGGGCTCGTGATTCTGAGCATGTCGCGCCTCCCTGGCGGCCTGTTCGCCGACCCGGCGGGGGCACCTGGTCTGCAGGGCCCGCCGCGCGCCCGGGGGAAGTGCACTTCTCACCATCGGCGGGCCGGCGGGCACGCGATGGAGCACTGGAGGCGATCGTATGTTGCCCTTGATGGCAGGGCTGCTCTTGTCTGGAGCGGTGACACAGCAGGACGAGGTCGTCGGTAAGCGGCCCTATGAGATGGACTGGGCGAACCGCACGCAGGACGACAACCCTCCGCTCATTGACTTCGAGAACCTGGATGGCTGGACCGTCGAGTGCAAGAACGCCCAGGCCACATTCGTGCGCACTCGCGAGCAGCAGATCTGGGACAAGTACGTGGGGAAGCTCACCTACCGTGGCGAGCCGGGTGGCGGCCCAGAGGTGCGCATCGTCCCTCCTGCGCCCGTCGTGATCCCCAACCCCTTCGACGCCGTCTCGATGTGGGTGTACGGGAACAACTGGGGCTGGTCCGCCGACCCCGGCACGCCTCAGGTGGCTGTCAGCCTGTTGATGGCGGACTCCCGGGGCGCCGAGTTCGAGCTGTACCTGTACAACGTCGACTGGACCGAGTCGTACCTGCTCCACAGGCGCCTGACCCCGGACCAGATCCAGCGGGTCAAGAGCGGCGCCACGTTCAAGGCCATCATCATCCGCGGCGGCACCAACCCCGACGACAGGACGCTCTTCTTCGACAACCTGGCCGCCTTCACCGAGCGCCTCGCGCCGCTCACGTTTGAGCCGAGGCCGGAGCGCGGGATACCGATGTTCCCCGGCCAGACCACAGGCACCAACACCGGGCCCGGCACGCTGCCCTTCCCGACGAGGCTCGAGACCATCCTCCCCGAGAACGAGACGACCGACTTCAGGACGTCGGTCGCCGAGCAGGGCGGCGCCTACGTCTTCACCTACGAGGGCTCGGACGGGAAGCTCACCTACCGCCTCGAGCCCAAGACGGGGACGCTCGGCGACTTCACGGCCCGTTGGGAGGGCAGGGGAGGCGAGATCCGGCCCTGCGTCGATGGCGGAGTCAGTCTCCTCGTCGTCGGCGAGTCCGCGAAGACACCTGCAACGGCGGAGCCTTTGGGCACGGAGCTGCGCGGTGACGAGGTCGTCTCTCGCTGGCGGCTCGGAGTCGATAGGGTCTCCGCGGAGGTCACCTACACTTACCACCTCTGGGCGAAGTCGCTTGTTGTCGACATCGTGGGTCTCGGCGGCACCGTTGCCGAAACGACCTACGGCCACGCGGTGGGCCTCGAGAGCCCGCGGCTCGTCCAGAACCCCTACTACGTCTACACCTGGGGAAACGACCGCCCGTCGGTCGCGGTCTCCGGCCCGCCCGACGCGCCGCTCTTCCTCACGGGCAACACGGACTGGTGCCTCTCGAACGCGTCCATCCCGGCAGGAGCCAACCAGGTAACCGACGCGGGGGTCTACTACAACGGCGGAACGCGCTACCTCCCGAGGACGGATGGAAAGCGGAACGACTGCTACGAGCGGCTCTTCATCACGCTCTCGCCGCGGTATGAGGAAGTCCTGCCCACGATCCCCAATCCCGTCTCGCCCTGGAAGAAGGTCACCGGGACCGGCGTCTGGCGCGCGCACGGAGCCGGCGACCGCGCGAACGATGCGCGCTACTGGACCGAGGTTCATCGCTACGGCATGACTCACGTGATCGTCACCGACCACGAGACCGGTTGGCGCGACGGCGGGGAGAGCTTCACGTTCCGCACACGGCCGGCCCCCGGCAAGGGCGGCGACCAGGGGCAGTACGACTACGCCCGACTGATGCAGGACAAGCTCGGCTTCGTCTACGGCCCCTACAACAACTTCACCGACTTCGCGCCGGTCAATGAGTACTGGAGCTACGACCTTATCTCCCGTACTCCGGACCTGCAGCTACAGCACGCGTGGATGCGCTGCTACGCGCCGAAGCCGGCGCGCGCCATCGAGTACGCCTCAAAGCTGCCCTACCAGATCGAGGACAAGTTCCACTTCAGCACCGCCTACTGCGACGTTCACACGGCGGTCGCCCCGTGGGACCGGGTGGACTATGACGCTCGCGTTCCGGGGGCGGGTACCTTCAATGCCGTGTTCTATGCGTACGGCGAGATCATGCTCCACCAGAAGAAGGCCTGGGACGGGCCGGTCTACTCCGAGGGCGGGCATCACTTCCCCTACGTCGGCCTGACCGACGGCAACTACGGCCAGGACTCCTCGGCCCGGCTCGGCATCAACCCCTGGCTCGTCGACTTCGACCTGCGGCGCATGCACGACCTGGGCTGCAACTTCGGGATGGGCGCCCCCGATATGTTCTGGGGCCGCGACCTCGGCCTCCGGAGCACCAAGGAGGACCAGGACGCAGCGGTCGACCGGTTCCTGGCGGCTACCGTGGCGTTCGGGCATCCGGGGTTCCTGCACATGGACGGCGGGATGCACAACGCCCTGCGCAGCTACTACATGCTCCAGCAGCTTCACAGCCGCTACTGCCTCGCCACGGCTTCCGAGATCCGCTATCTGAACGCAGACGGCCGCCTCGTCGATACCACCGAAGCCGTCGCGACCGATGCCTGGAAGAGGTCGCAGATCGTCACGAGATACAGCGACGGCACCGTCACAGTTGTGAACGGCAACCTGACCGAGCGGATGAAGGTGGACGCCTACGGCAAGGACCTGGACCTCCCGCCAAACGGGTACGCCGGCTGGACCGAGCCAGGTGACGTGTGGGTCCTCTCGAGCGACCGCGACGGGAAGCGCTGCGACTACGCGGCGACGCCGGAGTACATCTATGTCGACGGCCGGGGTGCCTTCGCGCGCTTTGAGAAGGCCGCCTCGAACGGCATCGGCATCTGCCGGATCATCCCCGACGGTGGCTACGAGATCATCCCGTACAAGGGCGCCGACTGTGGCTTCGCGATAGCCGCCAGCACCGCCAGGGCCCTCGACCAAGGCGGCAACGACATCGGGCCGGCGGAGCTTCGCAGCGCGCGTGGCCTGACTTACGTTGTCCCCGTCGAGGGAGCCTTCAGCTACATGCTTCAGGGCGCCGCGCCGGAGGAAGCCGCCGCACTCAAGTGCGATCGCGACAACGTGGTCGCCGGCGAGGTCGTGACCGTTCAGGGGCGAGACAGCCACGACCTGACCATCCCGGCGGACGCCAAGGAGGGCGAGCGCGTGTGGCGCCAGTTCGCGGGGCAGTGGATCGACTTCACCGTCGTGCCGCTCACCACAATGAACATCGCGCTCGACGGGAACGTCCTGACCGTCTCGACCACGAGCAACCTCGCACAGGCCGTGGACGGCACCCTCGGCGTCGCGGGGCTCACGAAGTCGGTGCGGCTGGAGCCGGGCGTCGAGACGATCACGAAGATCGACCTCGGCCCACCGGATCGCGAGTTCGCCGCCTTGTGGACCTTCGAGCTGACAGCCGGGGGCATGAGGCAGGCGACTGAGCGCGGCATGAGAGTGACCCTGGCTCCGCGCCCCATCGCGAAGCTGTCCGACCGGTATGAGGCCGGGATCTGCGTCCGAGGGCAGCCGGAGCAGCCCGGGTTCGGCTCCACATCGGCGAACGTGTACAGGCAGGAGTATGCCTGCGGCGGCGTTCGCAAGGACTCCATCGCGATGCACCCGCCGTGGGTGAACGCCGTGGGCTACACCTGGGCGCTGTTCGAGCCGCTGACACTCCCCGCGGACAAGTCGGCGGCCTTCCGAGCGCTCGTCGGCAAGGGCGACGGGAGCGACCCCGGCGACGGGATCCTCTACAAGGTCGCGGTGGTGGACGAGGGCGGCGCCCAGACCGTCGCCGGAGAACAGACGGTGACGCGCCACGAGTGGGTTCCCATCGAAGCCGATCTCTCGGCCTGGGCCGGCGAGACGGTCAGGCTGAAGCTCATTGCCGATCCGGGCGTCGCCGACAATACCAGCGGGGACTGGGCCTGCTGGGCCGAGATGAGCGTCGTCTCGCGCGATCCGGAGCTCATCCGCACGCTCGACGAGCAGTCCGAGGCCTACGCTCGCGAGCCGGGGCCGTTCCCGGCGGCGGGCATCACGGCGGATGAGCTCAGATCGGCCAAGGCGGCTTGGCTCCACTACGACGGACAGGGGCTCGAGGGCGCAGGCAACTACGGCTCCAGCGCTGTCATCAACGGGGTCGACATCGGGCCGATGGCGCCCGCCGGAGGCAACGAGATGGCGGGCGTGTGGGCCGAGAACGTCACGGTACCTCTGACGCCGGAGGCGATCCGCACGTTGGGTCTCCACAACACCTTCGTCCTCAACAACCACGGGAAGGACTGGTTCAAGGTCCGCCGGTTCCGGATCGAGGCTGAGCTTGCGGACGGCCGTAAGGTGTCGAGCGACATCTCCACGGCGGCCTACACGCAGCCGCCATCGTGGCCGTACGCCGAGGGCATCCTCGTCCCGTTCGAGCAGAGCATCACGGTTGAGATCTGGTTCAGCTCGTAGGTGGGGCAGGGCCATTTCATTCTCCGGGCGCTGGCTAGTGCCGACCCAACCTCACCCCCCGGCCCTTCGACAAGCTCAGGACCGTTCCCCCTCTCCGCGAGCGGAGAGGGGGTGGTCCCTGGCGCAGCCAAGGGACCGGGGGTGAGGTTGTCGGGGCGTCACATCGCGACAATGAAATGACCCTCTAGGTGGGGCGCCTGGGCCGCCAAGTTCCATCCGTAGTGCTACAATGCCGTTAGCACTGCGTTGCACCTCATGGGACGGACAGGTGCGGCCGATGAGAACGCGCCGCGACCAGACTAGCCGAGCGATTTACACCTCACGCCGTGGGGCGGGCGTCTCGCCTGCCGACACCACACACACCCTCCGAACAGCCCGCACTGAGAAACGATGGGGGCGAGTCCGATGAGAACAGTCGACCGTCGCAGCGCGTTGCGGGGCGTCACTCCGGTTCTGCCCGTGCTGCTTGCCGTTGGCCTGGCGCTCGCCGCTTTGCACTCGCGGGGAGACGACGAGCGCCCAACAGCCCCACCCGATCGTTCCCAGCGGGCGAACGAGCGCGCCGAACCCGCCAACTGGGCGCCCGCAATGCTGACGTTCGTAGTTGGCGTTGAGGTCTGGGGCACGACCGGCGTCGGAGAGCGGCCGCACTGGCTCCTCTACCAGGATTGGGGACTTGCGAGGGTGGAGTCGCCCACAGAGATAGAGAGCATACAGTGGTCGCCGGACGGCAAGAGGCTTGTCTACATGGCCGACATGAGTCTGTACGAGCCGCCAAGCATCTGGCAGGCTACCTACTCCACCGCTGACGACATGACCGGATCGCCGGAGTGCTTGTGTCCAGTTGGCTTCCGCCCCCGCCTGTCGCCGGATGGGACGCTGATAGCCGTCAATCGGCCCGCCAATGTGGACCATCTCGCTGTCAGCGACCCCAGACTCATCGTCATGCGCCTTGGCCAACCGGGCGCTGACCGGGTCACTACGGACTACACTCCCCTGCTCGAGCGCTACCTCAGCCCGATGTTCCGCGTAGAGCACATGGACGTCGCTTGGTCTCCGTCCGGCCGCGTGCTGGCGACGCCCTGGTTGCCTCTCGTGCTCATCGACCTCGACAACCACGCTGCGCGCGAGGTCGACTGTGGAGCAGTTCCTTCTCATCCGCAATGGTCGCCCGATGGCGTCCACCTGGCGTTCGCAGCCGACCCGCACGAGGGCCCAGGTTCTCAGTCCGACATCTACGCCATTCAGCCCGACGGCACGGGGCTGACGAACCTGACGAACGACCCCCGCGAGGATGAACGTCCGATGTGGTCACCAGAGGGACGCCTGATCGCGTTCCTGCGGCGCCAGCCTGAGGTGAATCGAGAGGATGGACCGGAGACGCCGCGACCCACCTCCGGGGAGGCCCTGTCCCAGCCGTTCCCCCTTCCCCCGCGGTACTACTACGCTATCTGGGTCATGAACGCGGACGGCACCGACCAGAGGCAGCTCACGCCGGAGGTGGGCACAGACGAGGATCCCGCGTGGTCGCCCGACGGGCGTTGGATCGCCTACAAGACTGAGGAGTTCCCGCCGGACGAAGACCGCCTCTGGGTGGTTGGCATCGACGGCTCCGCACCGCAGGAGGTAGCGGCGGACCTGCACGGGATCGGAGCCCGGGCCTGGCGGCCGGGCATGGTACCAACGAGTGAGAAGGGCGAGTAGCGGGAGGTCCAGCGGTGGTTAGGGAGATGGGACTCCGTCAGCTCACGGAACGAGGCCGCACCATCGCACGTTGCTGGGCGGGCACTGGTCTGGTAGTGCTGGTCGCCCTCGGCGCGGGGCTGGCACAGGGGTGCGGCGGGGGAGCAGGGTACGACGAGGAGTGTGTCCAGCCGAGTGTCGCGCTCTGGGTGACGCCGGCCACTGTGGCGGCAGGAGCGCGGACGGAAGTTAGGGCCTTCGTCTATTGGCCCGGCTGGTTCGAATGTCCGGCGGACCCTCCGGGGCTTCAGGTGCAGTTCACCGTTTCTGACGCGAGCGTTCTCGGACCTGGCAGCCAGGCGGCCACCACCGACTCGACCGGGTACGCCGTGGCGTGGTTTGCCGGGGTAGGCGCAGGCACCGCGACGGTTACGGCTGCCTGCCGCGGCGTGAGCAGCGATCCGGTGACTGTCACAGTGACGGGCACCGGCAACGCGGCGGCGCGACCGGGAGGTGGATCGCCATGAAGCTCCTCACCGGCTGCGTGCGCATTGCGACGCTCGGCTGCCTTGCGCTAGTGGCTTGCACTGCCGTGCCGGGATGCCATCTCGAACCGGTTGGCCCAGGTGTAGGAGCCATGTACCTCACACCAGGCGTGTCCGAGCTGTCAGTGGGGGACAGTATCGAGCTGGAGGCGGTGCTGTGCTGGACGGCCGGTGGGGTGAGCCGAGACTGCAGACCTGTGCCGGCCACGGTCGTTGTCACCTTCGTCGTCGCAGACCCGGCTGTTGCGACGCCAGCGGAGCAATCTGTCGGGGTGGGGGAGACCAACGAGTACGGTCAGCCTGCCAGGGCGCACTGCACCGTCACAGCAACCGCGCCCGGCTTCACCAGTGCATGGGCGGTCTGCGAAGGCGTGGTAAGCGCCCCGGTTGCCATCCATGTGCTTGGCGCGGGTGGCGCGGCGTCATCCGGCTGAGCGGCTCCCCGAGTGCGTTCCACTGCCCCAGCCGCCAAGGGGCGGCATGCCATAGCCCATGCGCGAGCCTCGGGTCGGGTTCTGCCTCCCCCCGCCCTCCCTCGTTACGTCGCCACGCTCCTACTCGGGATGAGCGAGGGCGCCGGAGGGGGCACACGACAGCCGGTCGGTTAACCCCTCGCCCTGACCCCCTTCGGCTGCGCTCAGGACATGCTCTCCCCGAGGGCGGGGAGAGGGGACTCGGCCCCCGGAGTGCGCAGAAGGAGTCGATTCCCGGTTCGCACCTACTCCGGCGCGTAGTGCCTGAACACGTGCGTGCCCTCCTTGCTGAGGGTGTCCACCGCAGCGGCCAGCGCAACGGCCTCGCGGTCGTCGCAGGGCACCGAGTCGCGGTCTTCGCGCAAGAGGTGATAGAAGAGGGCGATCGCGAAGAGCGCGGTGGCGTCTTGGTCAACTGGCGCGACAGGCCCGATATACGCGGAGCATCCGCTCGCGAGGAACGCCCGGGCGAACGGCTCGCGCCCCGAACCGCAGCCGAGGGCGAGCACCTTCCGCCTTGGCAGCTTCACCAGCTCAGGGATGTTGCCGGGGGTCAGCGCGAGCTCCACCTCCTCCCACTTGCCGTCCACCTGGTCCACGAGCTGGACGAAGCCCATGCGCATCTCCTCGTCGGCCTCGCCCTCACGCTCCGCCGAGCCAAGGTCGTGGCAGCACAGCACGACGTACTCGCTCTCGGGTACATGGCCTGCGAGGAGGTCGACCGCGTTGGCCTTCTGGACGCAGTAGTGCAGATAGACTCGGAGTCGGAAGAGATCGAGCGCGCCACGAACGGCCATCCCAACGTCCCATGATCCGTTGTCGCACGCGATGACAACCGGGTCGAACATCCTCATCGTCGTCCTCCTTGGCGGTAACCGTCCTACAGGGCCCGCGAGGCCCTGCGGCGAAGCAGCGCCGATGGGCTGAGACGCCACACGACCCCGTCGCCGATTATGGGATTCGACAGGGACGGTGCGGCACCTGTAGGACGGGAAGCCCACGTGACGCTGACCTTTTGGCTGCGACATAGAGGCGCTCCGCGGGCCGACGACGGCACGGCTCCTGATCCTCGCCAACGCTAGGCTCTATGCGTGGCACGTGCGGTAGTGGGTCAGCGAATGGGCAAGGGCAGGTCTGGGCACCGCCAATGCCGGCACCGGCCCATTCGCCTCGCCCCTCACCGAGGGGAGAGGCCGACGCGAAGCGGCGAGTGAGGGGCAGCAACGCCTCACCTGTTCCGCTTACCCCTTACCCTCTGCCCGCAGTGTGGGCCGACGGTTCCTGTCAGCCCCGCTCCCCGAGTCAGCCCTTCACTCCGCCACGCACGGGGTAGAATGCGTGAGCCCCTGGTCCAGCATAGCGGTGAGGTGCTTCGTGTGAGCGCTTACCCGCACGCGCTCGGATCGACCGGCCCGCAGGTTCTTGGTATATACACGCGCGAATGAGCGCTCGTGCACCGAGATGGGAACGGACGACCGTCCGGGAGGTGATGCGCTCGCGGAGTAGCTCGTGGCATGACCCAACGTGAGAGCTCTCTCTCCGGGTCAGCATTGGTCCTCTGCCGTTGCGAGGCGGCGACCCCTTCACCATCACGCACAACACATCGTCGGGAACATCCAGGGATCGGAGTGAGTAGGGATGCGACGCCGAAGCGGTTTCACTCTCATCGAACTCCTAGTCGTCATCGCGATAATCGCGATTCTAGCCGCCATTCTTTTCCCAGTCTTCGCCAAGGCCCGCGAGAAGGCCCGGCAGGCCAGTTGCTGTAGCAACGTCCGGCAGTTTCAGACCGCCATGCACTCCTACGCGCAGGACTACGATGAGACGATCCCCATCATGGGGGCCTACATGTCCGGGGGCTGGGGATGGTACCGCGTCGACCAGACATGGGAGGTCCTCGTCCAGCCCTACGTCAAGAACACCCAGATCTTCATGTGCCCCTCGGCGCTTCGGAACATGACCTATGGTGGCCAGACGGTACACCCCTACGGGATCGCCGCGACGTGCTACGGGTCGTGCTATGGCGGCGGCACGGTCTGTACTTGGTCGAGCAACCTAGCGATCATTCGGAGGCCCGCCGAGATCGTGTACGCGGCCGACGGTTGGGCGTACTACGGCGACTGCTGCCCCGCCTACTGGGGGCTGTGTGCCTGGAAGATCGCTTGGCCGAACTACAATGGATGCAGCGTGAGGTGCACCACGTCGGGCCAGGTAGCGGCCAACACGCGTCACAACGAGGGCAGCAATGTCGGGTGGATGGACGGCCACGCCAAGTGGTTCCAGGCAAAGACAATCGGGACGAACCAGTGGCACACTGATCACATCCAGAACTGGCGGAACTAGGGGCACAGCGGTACGCCGCGACGCAGAGAGAGGTGAGGTGACACAGCGTGAGACGGTATCTGGTGATCGGGCTCTGTTGGGCTGTCGCCGGGGGTCTGCTAGTGGGCTGCGGCAGGAAGACGGCCCCGGAGCAAGGGGCCCCGCCGTCGGCTTCGGAGGCCGAGTCGAAGAAGCCGGCCGTCAAGAATGCGCCGGGTGTTGACATACAGAAGACGGCGGACAAGAAGGCCAAGATGGGCAAGACGGGCTAGTTTCCGGCGCGTTCATCAGAGCGCGCGACCGAGCCGCAATGCGGAAACACACGGTGCCCGGGGCCCGAGCCCCGGGCACGGCCTCGTACGCCCCCCTCACTCCGCCACGCATGGGATCGAGTGCGTGAGCCCCACGTCGCGAATGAGGGCAACGTCGTCGGAATCGCCCATCGGGGCTGCTTCGATGCCCCGCCCGTGGAAGGTCACGATGAGCCTGTCCGCGCTCTCGCTGTCGGGGGCGGCGTACCAGCGCATGGCGTAGGCGATGTCTCCCCTGAAGAAGCAGGCGGCTGGGCCGGACGCGCTCTGCGACCACTCGTCACAGTAGCGCCGGACAAGCCACCCGCCGAGAACGTCCTGGTTCATCACCCTCGTGCCGATGTAGTGGCAGCTCGCGTGAGAATCCGCGCCCAACATGCCGCACTGGAGGAAGTGGACCTGCCCGTCGGGGAAGACGGTGCTGGGCTCCCACAGGAGCGTGGCCCGCTGCTCACCCCGGTGCGGCGCCCCTTCGCCGCCGATCCAGTCGCGCCAGGCCTCGTCGAGGGTCCCATCCTCGCCCTGGACGAGCTTGCGAACCTGCCAGCGCGAGGGGCGCTTCTCATCCTGGTTCTCGGTCATGCCGATCCACAACACGGGCCGCCCGTTTTCCGGCGCCCCCTCCGCCGCGCCCGGCGGGACGAGGCTCACCAGCGGGAGTTCCGTCTCCTGCGCGGCGGCAAGCTCGGCCGGCGTGCCCCCGGACCTCACAGCAACCGACTTGTCGGCTCCGCGCCACAGCAGCAGCGCGAACCGACCCTGGAAGGTGGTGAGAACCGGGGTCGCTCCATCGGTGCCCGGCACCAGCACCGACGGCTCCGCCGCTGTCTTGCCCTCGGAGTCGACGCTCACCGTGGCTACGTGCACACCGTCCTTCTTCGGGTAGGCCACGCAGGTGACCCCGCCCGCCGAGGCGGCCGATGGATCTCCGGTGACACCTGCCGGCTCGATGTCGACCTCGTCCGCCCAGCGGTCACCCTCAGGGTCTGAGTTGGGGTCGGTGCCCAGCCAGAGGCGGACGTACAGCCGCAGGTCCTCGCCCTCCCCGCGCGGCTTGTCGCCCGCCAAGAGGAGGAGCCGCGCGGAGTCGCCCTCGCCGACCGCCACGAGCGCCGGCGCGGTCCGCGCCTTCCCGAGATGATGCCGGAGGCCGGGGGACGTGCTGTAGCCGTAGTTAATGTCAGCCGAGATCCCCTCTTCGCCAAAGACACCGTTCCAGTTCCAGTCAATGAGAGTCGTGTAGGGATCTGGCCCGGCCTGGAGCTTGTACCTGTACGGCGGGCCCGACAGGAACGAGGCGTCGTCCATCGGTGCCGGTAGGCGCTCTGACAGCGACTTCTCGTTGAGGACGATGTGCGCCAGACGCCCGAACGAGTAGCCGATCTTGTCGCCACTTCCCCCAAGCTGGTAGCTGTACGCGTAGTTCATGAGGCTCGGATAGGTGGGGCACCACGCCGGCCCCCAGTAGCCCGTGTGATCCAGGCCGATCTGATGCCCGAACTCGTGAACGAAGGTGGCGTACATGGCGCCGACGCCGCAGGAGCCGCGGTCCGCCATCTGCCCGCTCTGCCCGCCTCCTCCGCTGCCGATGAGCATCCAGTGCGTGACGCCCTGGTGCTCCTTCGGATGGAACTCCTCGCCCAGCTTGCCCCAGTGCTCGCCCTCGCGATCGTCGGGGATCGGTTCGCGGTAGATGGGGTGCAGCGCAAGCCCGGGCTTGCCGTCCGGGTTCTCGACCGGCAGGGAGGCGTAGTAGGCGACGACCTTCTCCATCCCCGCCTTGACCTTATCTTCCTCGACCTTGGCGAAGCGCTGCACCTCGACGATGATGTCCCGGTGACTGGGCGAGCACCCGACGGCCGGAAGATCGAGGCCGCCGGGCTTCACCTCGCCGGTCTCCCAGGCATCGAGCAACCCGTCCCCGTCGGAGTCGGCCCAGGCGGACGCGGCTCCGGCGTCGTGCACGGGAAGCAGGACGACGTCGTCGCCGGTGAACCGGTCACCTGACCGCTGATGGCGGAGGATGTCATCTCGCCCGTCGCCGTCTACATCGCCCGCGAGCCACGCCACATCGGTGAGGGCCTCAGCGGCACCGGGGAGGCCGGGCACGAAGGTCGCCCTGGCGGAGTCCCCGCCTGGCAGGAGCTTCGAGCCAACGATGACGTCGCTCCGGTCGACGCCGGTGAACCGGCCCACCACAACACGCTCGCCTGGTTGCGCCTGGCAAAGCAGGACCGGCTCTTCGAGAGCCGCCCCGTCCGCGGTCACGGCCACGCGCGCGGCGTAGACGCCCGCGTCGGGCGTGATCCAGATGAGGCTGCCCCGCTTGCCTCCGTCGAGGGAGCCGGCTGTGAGTGTCGTCGCCGCGCCCGACCAGCCCGCGATCGCCGTCGGGCGCAACTTCACGGCCTCCGAGTCGCTTCCATCGTTGAGCAAGAGCAACGCCCGATGGTCGTCACCGACCACCGCAATGTCCATGCGGCCGTCTCCGTCCGCGTCGAGGACGCAGGCGAGTCCTGGGCCGGGGGGCAGAGCCTCCGCCGGGACCGTGCAGGCAGTATCCTCGCGGTCGTAGTGCCTCGTCTCCGGGTTGAAAGCGGCGGCCACCCGGACGGACCCGTCCGGCAGAACAGCGGCCACCTCGACGCCCGGTTCGCCGTCCAGATCCGCACACGCCACGGCTAGCGCCGCATCGCCGAACGGTCGGCGCGCCTGTACCATGAAGATGGGCTTGCCGAGATGGGAGGTGCGTACGTGGTCCAGAATGCCTCCGTCGGCGGGGTACAGCCCGAGGAAGTCGGCCAGGCCATCGCCGTCCGCGTCGCCGATAAGAGGTATCCGTGGAGCGCCGTAGCCGCCCACCCACAGTAGCCCCGGGCCGGCAGCGACCTGGCCGCCCCCTTGGGCGAGAACCGGAGCACAAGCAGCAACGATCACGAGAAGGAGCGGCCAGGCACGCACACGGAACACCTCTCTGAAGTCCAAGCGTGGAGCCCGGCCGTTCGCGCGGCCCGGCCCAGGCACCTGCGAGCCGCTGTCGGCTTGAGAGGGATCGCACCAACACATGAGGATACTTCTGACAATCGCGTTGCTTGGAGGGATTGTTTTGCCTGCCGCATTCCCATCGCCCAATCTCGCGCTCGAGGCCAAGGCCAACGCCTCTGAGTCGTACATGGACCTCACGCCCGAGAAGGCCATCGACGGCTCCGACACGTCTCGTTGGTCCGGGATTCCAGGACACAACGAAGGGGTCTGGTACCAGCTCGATTGGGAGCACCCGGTGACTGTGGGCCAGGTGATCATCCACCAGTACGACACATTCGTCTTCGAGCTCGACGTGCAGGTCCGCGCACCGGGCAGCGACGAGTGGGCAACGGTGCAGCACTTCGGGCGCCCGGGGCAGCGGCTGCGCAAGGTCGTGATGTGCCGCTTCGACCCGCGTGAGATCACCGGACTGCGTATCGGCAACATCACCAACGGCCCGAGCTTCACGGAGGTCCAGGCGTTCGCAGAGGCCGGGGCCCACAGCCCAGTGACGCGCGTCGCTTCCGACTTGCGCGGCAACATGATCGCGATGGTCTCCGACGAGTGGGGCGCTGAGCCGGTCGAGGGGGCAGTCGTGAGCGCGTCGGGCGAATCCCCGGCGGGGGTGTGGGAGCAGACGGCTGCAACGGACGCCCACGGGTTGGCCTTCCTCCCACTCGCCGTCGGCTTCGCCGGGGCCGTGCGCGTCCACACGGCGGCCGGCGAGCTTGCGACGGATGACACGCTGTTCGCCGGGTCGCTGCAGTACGGTCTGACCCCGCAGTGCGCCGACGCGCCGCCGCTGAGCCTGAACGGCGAGTGGCGGTTCATGCCCGATCCGCCCGCCGGCTTCGAGGCACCGGGGTTCGACGACTCCGCCTGGCACCCGATCGCGGTACCGGGCCACTGGGAGATGCAGGGCTTCCATCCCGTGAGCGGGATCGGAGGCTACCGCCGGTCGTTCCGCGTCCCCGAGGGCCAGGGCCGGATCAAGCTGCTCTTCGACGGCGTCTACAGCGGCGCCGACGCCTGGGTGAACGGGCGGCATCTCGCGTACCACGAGGGTGGGGCCACGCCCTTTGAGGTAGACGTGACGGACTCCGTCCGCAAAGGCGACAACGTCCTCGCCTTGCGCGTCGCGGAGCACACCGACACGAGCGACCAGCTAGATCACATGTCCCTCTACGCCGACTTCCCCCTGGCAGGCATCATGCGCAAGGTGACGCTGTTCCGCGTTCCGGATCTTCACGTAGGGCAGCTAGAGGTTGACACGCGCTTCGACGATGCCTTCGTGGACGCCACGCTGGCTGTGCGTCTGGCCGTCCTGAACGAGTCGGACGAGGCGGTGTCAGGCGGCACTGTGAGATTCGAGCTCACAGACCCCGACGGTGCGCAGGCCGCGCTTGAGTCGCCCGGGCGCGGCTTCGACGTCGGCCCTTGGGCGCGGGAGGAGGTGTCCGCGAAGCTGGCCGTGCCGAGCCGCCGGAAGTGGGACGCGGAGCATCCGAACCTGTACACCTTAACCGCAGTGGTCGAGCGCGGCGGCACGGTAATCCAACGCGTGTCGCAACGCATCGGCTTCAGGCAAGTTGACGTGGTCGGGCCGGAGATCCACATCAACGGGAAGAGAGTGAAGTTCCGCGGCACGTGCCACCACGACTCCGATCCGCTCCTCGGCCGGGCGATCACCCCGAAGCTCGAGCGGCGCGACATGACGCTCATCAAGGAGTGCAACCTGAACGCGGTGCGCACATCCCACTACCCTCAGCTTCCGGAGCTGGCGCAGGCGGCGGACGAGATCGGCCTCTACGTGGAAGACGAGGGATCCTTCTGCTGGGTCGGGTCCTCGGACGACCTGCGCCTCACACCCAGAATCATGCAACTGGTCGCTGAACTCCTCGCGAGGGACCGCAACCATCCGTCGGTGTTCATGTGGTCCATCTGTAACGAGAGCGGGTTCGGCTACGGGTTTGAGCGCAGCCACGAGTGGGTGCGCAAGGTCGATCCATCGCGCCCGGCGGGCGCGGCGACGAGTGCGTGGCTCGAGATCGCGACGCTCCACAACCCCATCGCGATCTCGCGCATCGAGGAGAATGAGAGGCTGGAGCAGCCACTGCTCTTCGACGAGAGCTTCGCGCCCTATCAGGGCATCTGGGGCGACCTCGGCGAGCTCTGGGTCGATCCCGGGATCAGGGACTACTATGGTGAGCCGTTCCCCGCGATCTACGACGCCTTCATGCGCAGCCGCTCGACTCAGGGGTCGTTCATCTGGTGCTGGGGAGATGACATCTTCCTAGTGCCGGGCCGGGGCCACGAGTTCGGGCGCGGATCGACGCCGTACCAGTTCCTGAACGAGATCTACCGAATGCCCGGCCGCGGGATCACGGGCGACGCGTCCTGGGGACTGATCGACGGTTGGAGGCGCCCCAAGCCCGAGTACTGGATCATCAAGAAGCTGCACTCACCCGTGCGAGTGAGCGAGGCGCCCGTGCCTCTGCCCAACGAAGGCGAGCCGGTCCGGGTGGCTGTCGAGAACCAGTACGACTTCACTGACCTTGCAGAGCTGCGGATCGAGTGGAGCTTGGGCGAGGAGAGCGGGGTCGTAGAGGGCCTCAGCGTGCCTCCGTGGACGACCGGGACGATGGAGATCAGCCCCCGGGCGAGGCCCAGAGCAGGAGAGGTGCTCGGACTGACGTTCAAGACGTCACATGGGGACGTAGTGGACCGGTTCGCGATTCCGATCGCCCGGTCCGCGGCCGCTCCCGCGCCCGCGTGCCCACCTGAGACGACTCCTCTCCGCATCGTTGAGGAATCGACGCTCGCGGGCAGCGCGGTACGCGTCGTTGGCGCCGACTTCGAGCTGGCATTCGACCGGGGCAGCGGCATGTTGCGCCGCGGTGTAGCCTATGGCAGCGCCCTGCTGCTGGAGATGCCGACCCTTCACGTGCTCGAGTCGAACAGCCCCCTGCGCCCTGAGCCTGAGCGCCTGAACTGGCGGCTCTCGCGGCTTGACGTAGTGCCGGTCGGGGACGACGTTCGCGTGACCGTCGAGGGCGCGTACGACGAGTTCGTGGGCGGGTACGAGCTGACCATCGCGCCCACGGGCGAGGTGTCGGTCGCGTCCTCGTTCGAGTACCGGGGCAAGGGCCTGGTTGCGCGGGAGATCGGCGTGCGCCTGTCGGTTCCCACCGACTGCGACCTGCTGCGGTGGGATCGGAACGGTGAGTGGAACGTCTACCCGGACGATCACATCGGCAGGCCGAAGGGGGAGGCGAGGGCGTTCGCCGACCACCCCTCATCCCTCCCCCCGCGGTGGCCGTGGTCGCAGGACAACTCACCCATGGGCTGCAACGACTTCAGGAGCACTAAGAGGCATGTAAACTGGGCCTCGCTGGGGTACGTCACCGGGCCCGCGGTGGTCGTCGTATCGGACGGCTCCCAGGCCGTCCGGGCGATGGTGGAGGCCGACAGGACCTCCCTGCACGTGTGCGATTGGTACGGCGGCACGGGGGCCAAGATGTGGGAGTGGGTTCACAACTACGGCGCCGGACGCGAGATAAGGACCGGCGATCGCCTCGAGTCGCGCGTCCGACTGAGGCTCGTTCCGGGGGGTGAGCGGTGAACGAGGGCTATGCGTTGCGCGCCAAGCTCTGGCAGCCGGGGGCGAGTCCCGCTGAACTGACGGCGGACGACGTGCTGGCGCGCGCCGGGGCCGAGCGCGACGGGGTCCTGTGGGTCCACATCACGGCGGATAGCGTCGCCGCGACATCCAAGCTGCTCACGGAGTCGTTCGGCTTCCATCCGCTTGCCGTCGAGGACGCGTTCAGCGCGCAGGAGCGGCCCGCTCTTCAGGAGTACCCGGACGCGCTCTTCCTTGTCGCACCCGCCGTGGTCACTGAGCCGCACACCGAGTTGTACCAGCCTGTGGCCTTCTTCGTCTGCCGATCGTCGCTGGTCACGGTAACCCATGGCGGCGTGCCGGTCCTCGACCGCCGGTTCGACGAGTGGCTGGTGCGCTCGGAGGATATCACGTGGTCGCCGGCGGCTCTGCTGCACGTGCTCCTGGACGCCATTGTGGACGACTACTTCCCGGCCTCGGATCGGATCGAGGAGGAGATCGACGGCTTGGAGGACTCCGTATACCAAAGCAGCAGGCTGGATATTGCGGAGGCGCTCCGCATCAAGCGGCGGATACTGGAGATCAGGCGGCACATCGCCCCTATCCGGGACATCCTCAACTCAGTGCTCAGGCGTGACGTGGAGCTGGTGCCGCTCGATGCGAAGCCCTACTTCCAGGACGTGTACGACCACGCGCTTCGGCTGACCGAGACAGTCGACCTGAACCGCGAGATCCTCACCGGCGTGCTGGACGCGCAGCTCGCGGTGGTGTCGAACAACCTGAACGTGGTCATGCGGTTCATGACGGCGATCGCGACGATCCTGATGTCGATGGCCCTCATCGCCGGTGTCTATGGCATGAACTTCGCGCACATGCCGGAGCTGCAGTGGCGGTGGGGCTACGCGTTCGCGTGGGGCGTCATGGCGAGCATCGCCGGGCTGGAGGTATGGTACTTCCGCCGCAGGGGGTGGTGGTAGGGGCGGCCGGCGGCCGCCTTGTTGCGTTCCCGGACGAAGATGCTACCCTAGCTCCGCCGCCCGAAGATGCGGCGCGTGCCACAACGCGCGCCACGATCCGCCGGGCCGGGAGCAGACGATGGACCATCCTGAGTACCTGTGGCTTGTGCCCCTCGGGCTTGTGGTTGGGGCGTTCGGGACGCTGGTAGGCGCCGGCGGGGGCTTCGTCCTGGCGCCCGTGCTTCTTGTGATGTACCCCGATGCAAGTCCGGAGACGATCACCAGCATCTCACTGGCCGTGGTGTTCGTGAACGCGGGCTCGGGATCGGTGGCCTACGGCCGCATGGGCCGGATCGACTACCGGGCCGGGCTCGTGTTCGCGCTCGCGGCGGCGCCCGGAGCGGTATTGGGAGCGCTTACAACGGAACAGATGCCCAGGCGGACGTTCGACGCGGTGTTTGGGGTCCTGTTCCTCGCCCTCAGCGGGCTGCTGCTGGTGCGGTCCGCAAGGCCCTCGCCGACCGACGGCGTAGCGAGCGGCGGCGGCGCACGCCCGGCTTTTCCGTCACGCGGACCGGACGGCAAGCGAGTCCTCGGACTGGGCGGCCTCCTGTCGGCTGCCGTCGGGTACGTCTCGAGCCTGCTCGGGATCGGCGGCGGCATCGTCCACGTGCCGCTCCTGACCCAATGGCTGGGGTACCCGGTGCACATCGCGACAGCCACGTCCCACTTCGTCCTCGCGCTGATGGCGCTGACGGGGACCCTGACCCACGTCGTGGCCGGCTCGTTCGCCCAGGGAGTCAGGCGCACGTTGCTTCTGTCGGTGGGGGTCCTGGTCGGCGCGCAGTTGGGAGCGCAGCTCTCCAATCGTGTGCACGGAGTGTGGATCCTCCGCAGCCTGGCGGTGGGTCTGGTCTTCGTCGGCATCCGGATCCTGGTGCTGGCCATCACGGGCTAGGTTCCCGCCCGGCGCACTGGCACCAGCTTCACGCACCTCAGGTTGAGCGTGGCGAAGCCGGCCAGTCTCGTGCAACGGAGCTCGATCGCGTGGACGCCGGCGGGCAGGCGCACAGTCCCCAGCTCGCGCTCGGGGTACGTCGTCCACGCGCCGGTCCCCTCGACCACAAACCGCAGGTCGTTGCCGCCGACCCGGAGTACAACGTCGCTCCCGGCCTGATCGTTGGGGCACCCGTACGCGATGGTAACGCGGTAGGTGCGTGCGCGCTCCTGCTTGATCTCCCACCGGCACCAGTCGGACGGGTTCATCCAGCACCCGAGGTCATCGTACTGGGGCTGATAGGCTAGGTTGGTGCCGTGGATCTCCGCCGACTTGGCCTGCAGGTCGAATGAGCCGTCCGGCTGTGGTTTGGTCCCCGTGTCCGCCTTTGGCGGACCGTCGAACTCGAGGCGCAGGACGGTGACGGGTGGGCGGAACCAGGCCGGGTCGAAGTCGATCCGCACTCCGCCGGCGGACGCGCTGAAGGGGACCGGCCTGCCCCGGGTGAGCGTACGGACGCTCTTCAGCTTGGCCTCAAAGGCCGGCAGCTCGACCGCGCCCTCCGGCGCGGAAATGAGGTGCAGGTACATTGCGTTGCCGCGCACGGTCGCGCCGCCGGTCGTGAAGACCCCCCTTGGCCCTCGCGCGGTGCCGTAGATAGCCTCGCCGTTGCGCCTGAGCCAGTCGCCAATCGCTTCGAGGCGCTCTCGGAACTCGGGCTGCACGGACCCGTCAGGCCCGGGGCCGACGTTGAGAAGGAAGTTGCCGCCGCCTGAGGCCGTAGTCGCCAGGTTGCGGATGAGCAGCTCGGCCGGCTTGAACGCCTTGTCCCTGGGATTGTAGCCCCAGGTGTTGTTGATCGTCATACAGGTCTCCCACGAGCCGGCAGGGGCCGACGCCGGGATCGTCTGCTCGGGGGTCACGTAGTCCGCGATGCCGGGGCCCGGCAGCCGGTCGTTGATGAGGATCTCCGGCTGGAGCCGACGTATCGTGCGCTCGAGGTCGGCGGAGCGCCACTCCTCGGGCGTGTGCTCCCAGCCGCCGTCGAACCACATGATGTCGATCTTGCCGTAGTTCGACAGCAGCTCGCGCACCTGACCGTGCACGTATCGGACGAAGGATCGCCAGGTCGCGGGGTCTTCCTTGATCGGTTCCAGTGGCCAGTTGCCGCCCTGAACCGGCAACGACCGGTAGCGCGGGTCATGCCAGTCGCAGAGGGAGAAGTAGAAGCCAACGCGCAGCCCCTGCCGGTGGCAGGCGTCGACCACCTCGCGTATCAGGTCCCTTCCGAGCGGCCCCTTGGCGACGGTGTAGTCGGTCAGCTTCGAGTCGAACATGCAGAACCCGTCGTGATGCTTGGTGGTGATGACGAGGTACTTCATCCCCGTGCGCTTCGCGAGGCCCACGAGCTCGTCGGCATCGAACTGCGTCGGCACGAAATGGCGGGCCTGGGCCTCGTAGTCCTCGCGCGAGTACTGGTGCCCGTAGAGCGGCCACGAAGCTTCCATGCCGATAACCGAGTAGATGCCCCAGTGCACGAACATCCCGAACCGCGCCTCGTTGAACCACTGCAGCCGCTGCTCGCGGGGCGGGACCCCGTCGCCCGGGGCGGCGCAGGCCGAGCAGGCAAGAGCCACTAACGCCAGACAGACGTGCCGCTTCATCTCAGTCCACCTATCCGTCAGCTTCCACGCGGTCGCGCGTATCCCGGAGAAGGTTCTGCACATCGACGGCCAGCCCTGTTCGGCTGCTCTCGATGGCGCCGAAAACGAGCGCGACGGACTGCAGGTTGTCCTCGACGTTCGTCTCCATCGGCGGCCCGCCGTCGAGCCACTTCGCGAACTTCTCGATGAGCCATGTGTTGGCCCACTTGGACTGCTCCAGAAGCGGAACTGTCTCGCCATGTCCCTCGTGGCCATAGGGGAAGCGCTCCAGCCGGCGCTGGTCTAGGATCAGCGTCCCGCCCTCGCACTCAGCGCGGATGTACTCGTTCGTCCAGCAGTTGAGGCCCACGGCATTTGTCTTGGCACCCTCGTAGAACGCCCGCGGGCCGTTCTCGAAGGACATGATGACGAGCCCCTGCGAGTCGCCGGCGAACTCGCCCCACGAGGGGTTCCAGGTCTGGGCGTAGATGGTCTTGCAGAGCCCGCCCGCCATGTCGGCGAGGATGTCGAGGTGGTGGACGGCGCCTTCGACCATCAGCGCGTCCGGGATCTGATGCCTGAACACGCCCCAGCTTCCGAACCGCCGGCAGTCGCACCCGAAACGGCACACGAGGTAGTCAAGCGGCCCATGGCGGCCGGACCTGATCTCCTCGCGCAGCGTCGTCTTGTCCTGGTCGAAGCGATGGCTCATCGTGACGCCCATCTTCAGGCCGGCCTTGCGCACCTTCGCGGCGATGCGCGCCGAGGCCTCGAGGGTGTCCGCGATGGGCTTCTCAGACAGGATGTGAAGGCCATGCTCCACCGCGAGGTCGACGTACTCCTCATGGAAGGCCGGCGGCACGACGATGGAGCAGCAGTCGGCCTCAACCTCGTCGAAGGCCTCTCGCGCGTCGGTATAGCACCTGCTGTCCGGCAAGCCCAGCCCGTCGCGCGCGTGGAAGAGCGCGTCCGGGTTGGTGTCTACCGCGGCAACGACCCGGATGAGGCCGTCCTCAACGTTGGGCGGCAGGAACGCCCGGCACCACGCCGAGCCAAAGCCGCCCGTGCCGACCTGGATCATCCTGTGCGCCACTGTGCGACCTCCGGTATTTGGGCGTTCATTGCGCTACCGTGGGGCCTGGCGGACCGTGAACGCCCTCGCCGCATTCGTCCGCAGTAGCCGGTCGATGTCGGTCTGCGGCACTCCCTCGCCGAGGAGCATCGGCACGAACGACCGAGGCAGCCAACTCCAGGGGACGATCTTCCCGCCGCCGGGCTCCCCAACGTTGTACCAGCCGGCGTCCTGGCTGATGAGAAGCTGTTCCGGCCAACGCTCCAGGGCTTCCTTCACGAGTGGCAGGCGCTTCTCGGCGTTCTCGGCCCGGATGCCGTCATACGACAGCCAGGCGCCCCGCGCCACGATCCGCGCGTGCACCTCGAGATCGGGATCGGCGTCCGCGTGGACCGCGATCAACCGCTCGCCGGGCACGGACTCCTCGGCCAGGATGTCGAGCTCCTCGAGGACCGTCGCCGCCGTCGTCGTATGACACGCGATAGCGAGGCCTGTCTGCCGGGACGCGATGGCGGCTGCGCGGACGATCTTGCATTGCATCTCGTTCAGCGGGCCCTCGTTCGCGGCGATCTTGATGAAGCCGGGCTTGATGCCGTCGGGCTCGATCCCGTCAACAGCCTCGCGTACCCAGGCGGCGGCTATCGTCTCAGCGTCGGCCTCGAGCGCCCACCGTGGCAGAAAGGGCTCTTTGTACAGGCCCGTGTTGCTGAGGATCGTCACGCCCGAGTCGCCGCTGAGCCGCCTGAGGAGGGCCGGATCGCGAGCTAGGTAGTTCGGCGTGCATTCCACGAGCGCGTCGACGCCCGCGTCCTTCAGATCACGCAGGTACGGCAGCATCACTCCGTGGACTTCGTCGCGATCGAACCGGTCGGGGGAGACCTTCTCGGCCCCGATGAAGTCCACGAGCACGTGCTCATGGGTCAGCGTGACTCCGAGCTCGCCGGGCTCTACGGGGCCGAGCACGGTGATAACCGTCCCTGGCTCGGGCGCGCCCAGCACCGCCCCGGCCGCAATGAGCAGTAAGTGCACGCCGGTCGTGGGCACTGCGCAGCCTCCTGTCTCAGAGGTCATCTGCGATGCTGCGGAACCGGTCGGCCTCGTTATCCTTCATGATGAGCCGCAGCTTCGGGCCCCGCCGGCGAGGACGCGGCCGCCTGGACCCGCGACCGCCCCGGGTGAACCACCACCAGCCGACCCCCGCCACACAACCGCCGAGGTGCGCCTCGAAAGCCACTCCCCCATCGGCGGATGAGAGAACGCCCACTCCCAGCAGGATGAGGATGAGCCACTTCATCTTCATGGGGAAGATCCCCCAGAAGAGCACGATCTCGTCCGGCCACCATAGCGCCCACAGGGCCAGAATCCCGTATACCGCGCCCGACGCCCCGACTACGAGGCGCTCGCCCCCGCCAGCGATCGCGATCGCATAGAAGAACAGCCCTCCGACCACCGCAGCGACCACGTAGAAGAGCGCGAACACGCGCGAGGACATCCTGAACTCGAGGCGAGGTGCGAAGAAGAACACGGCGATGAGGTTAAAGAGGATGTGCATGGGGGTCGCATGTAGGAACGCGTACGTGATGAACTGCCAGACAAAGCCGTGGTTGATCCCCTCCGCGGATAGCCCGAAGTAGACGGGAAGGACCTCTCGCAGTCCTGGCAGAAGCTGCAGGATGAAAACAACCACGCAGAGAACCGTTACTATGAGTGCAACGGGGGAGAAGCGCGGCGGACGGATAAGTACTTGCCGTACGGGGGCAGCCACTGGGCGGGCCTCCTCATCATTGCCTCGAATGCGATTGTAGGTGCGACAGTGCCCGGGGTCAAGGACGGCTGGCCGGGCGGTCGTACGCGTGTCACGCGGGGTAGAGCGAATGGGCATGCCTGATCGACATGCGATGTCGCGGGGCGCGCGAGTAGCCGCCGCGACCCTGATCGGCTTTGCCGCGCTCGGAGGGCTGGATCTGCTGCTCACCGGAGCCGGCGCGCCCGATCCGACTGCCTGGCTTGCGGCCGCGATCGCACCGGTCTCGATAGGCTGGCTGATAACCGGAGCCGGACTCGGCCGCGGGGCCCGATGGTCGGCTCTGCTCAGCACTCTGGCGTACGCCGGCTGGGAGTTTGGCGTGGCCGCTCTGACTCAGGACCGACGGGCCCGTCCCGAGCTCGTAGCTCTCGTGCCGGTGGCCGTGTTCTCCGCCCACGCCGGGGCGGTTTTCACGGTAGCGCGGCGCCGGGCCATGGCCCACGCGGTGATCGCCCAGATCCTCGGATCGAGCGAGCGAACTGACAGGACACCCGGCCCGGACGATCTTGCGGCCCTGGGCCTCGACGAGTCCGTGCTGGCGGCAGCCGGCGTGCTGGGGGGCCTTCTGCGTGTGCACTGGTCTCGCGAGGCGAGGAGCTGGGCCATCATTCTATCGGTAGCGGCGGGTGGCGCGGCATTCGGCTTGGCGGCTGGTCTTCCGGCGGTGGCGGTGCTGGGAGCCGGATTGACGGCCGTTGTAGCAGTGGCGTTGGCGATACGTTCGCTGCTCGGCCTCGGCAAGGGGCGCGGACCGTTTGAGCGCCTTATCGCAGGCGACTTCCCACGAGCGCAGTCCGACTTCCTGAAGCTCCTGACTCTCGTGCCCGCTGACAGCATCGCGCGCCTGGGGCTTGCGATGGCTTGTCTGCACCTGCGTGAGCATGAGCGCGCAGCAACGGAGTTCATCACCGCGCGGCTGTCCGGAGTCGGCGAGATCCCGCTCGACCTCGTGCTCGGGACCGAGCGGCAGCTCGGCATCGCGTTGCGAGAGGCGGGCAGCGAGACGCAGCTCGAGCAGTCCCTGCGGTCGTTCCGACGCGTGCTGGGGGTCTTCCCGACCAGCATGGAGACGTGGCACGACCTGGGCCGCGCGCTGGAGGCCGCTGGCGAGCGCCGGGGAGCGGTCCTGGCCTACCGCAGAGCCGCGGACTGCGGTCTCTCGCAGGCCCTCGAGGCCGTGGAGCGCCTCTCCGAGGCTAGGGGCGGCGCCGACCGTGAGGAGTGACGCCCAAGCGAGTGGCCTCGTCCTGCTGGTGAGCGCCGATTCCGCGTACAGGAGGCAGGTCGAGGATAGCCTGCGCGCGGACGGACGCCGCGTAACCTCGGTGGCGTCGCCCGCCGAAGCGCTGTCCGCGATCGAGGGCACCACACCTGAGGTGCTCCTGATCGATCTGGCAGCCGGCACAGCCCTCGCCCGAGACGCTCTCCTCCGAGCTGTTCGGGAGCGCGATGCGGCGGTTGGGATCGTCCTCACTGCCGATCGGGTGGGCGAGGCTGTTCTGATTCAGGCCCTTCGGCAGCGGCTTGACGACTATATTCCGAAGTCCGCTCCCGCATCCGAACTCGCCGCCTCTGTTGCCGACGCGCTGGGCGCGGCAAGCGAGAGGCGACGCCTCGTTCACGAGGTTGAGGACCTGCGCAGGACGCTGGAGGAGTACGAGGAGATTCCCCTTCATCCGGCGATCGAGGGCGCCCGGGCCCTAGCGGTCGATCTGCTCGCGGAGCTCGAGGCCGCACGGACCGCCACCGGAAGCGCTGCCGTGGACCCGCTCACGGCGACCCCGGATGACCTGCGGGCAGTCCTGGTGAGGGTCGCGAGCAGCCTCTCGTGCATCGTGGCGAGACTGGACTGCCTTCGGCCTATTCGCCCGGGCGCGGGCGTGCGCGCCAACGTTCCTGCCGCGATCGTGTCCGCGGCCGGAGCCTGCGAGGGTTGCCACCAGGCTTCTCGCGTCGAGCTGCGGGCCCGCATTCACGGCGCGATGCCCCGCGTTCGCTGCGCACAGCCGACGCTCGAACGGATCCTGGTGGGCGTCCTCTGCTTCGCGGCGTCGGAGGCCGCCGGTCGGGACGACGGTATTGTAACCCTCACCGCACGCGAGGCGGACGACGGCGTAGCCGTCGAGATCGCCGACAACGGGCAGGGCACCACCCCCGCGAACGTGGTGTCCCAGGCGGCCCGGTTCCGTCCGGGCCAGGCGGGCTCGGTACCGCTCCTGCTGCTGGTGTGCGCGGCTCGCGCGTGCGAGGCGGTTGGCGGAAGTGTCGCGGTGCGCGCGAAAGCCGGCAGGGGTACGACCGTCAGGGTCTCTCTCCGCGCGGACCCAGACTCCCCGCGAGACTACCCTGGTCCGAGCCGGCCCCAGTGGCGGCGCCCCGGCGACGTCCAGGGGGAGTAGGTGGGCTACCAGGCCTCCTGCGGCACCGTCGTCAGCGTCGTCACGGACTGTGCGGGCAGGTCGATGCTCGCGACACCGTTCGTGACCTCGACCGATCCCTCGTCGGAGAAGCCGGCCTCCTGGGATGTGAGCACGCGCCGCAGCCGTCCCTGCACGGAAGACAGGCCGGCTATGGTCGCCGTCCGCGCCGGCCCGCTGTTCACGATGTGAACCGCCAGAGCTCCCACTTCACCGGCCACAGCCGTGACGAGTACGCTGGGATTGTCGGATGTTGTGTCCAGCAGCTTGCCGGGCAGCGGAGTCAGGTTGCAGAAGTGCCGGACGAGGTTGAACCGCAGCGTGGGCTCCAGCGCTGCGTCACGCTGAGCCACGATGGAGTAGTCGTTCGTGAACTCCCACTGCATCGTCCCCCGCGCTCGGGCGTACAAGAGAAGCTCCTGGTACATCGCCGCCTCGCGCATCATGTACTGATACGAGTCATAGGCGCTCGTCCGCCAGGCGGCCGCGTCGACTCCGAGCTCGGTTACGAGCAGCGGGAGGTCCAGCTTCCGCGCGAGGTCGCCCCATGCCCGGTACTCGTCCGGGCTGGCGCCTCCCCATGAGTGGAAGGCGAGAGCGCCCACATACTTCATCGCCCCCGGGTCGGCCGCGGCAGGACGGACGAACTCGATGGTCCCCCTCGCTGCGTGCACGTCGCCTAGCAGCATCTTCGTCTTAAGTCCAAGCCGCTCGCAACGTGCTCCCAACATCCTGATGCATTGCTGGTGTTCCTCAGCCGTGAGGAGTAGATAGACCCCGATGTTCGCCTCATTGAACGAGAAGAGGTCCGGCTCGACCCCATACTGCTCTTTGGCGTACTGCAGGTAGCTACAGACGCACTCCACGAGCTCCGGCCACGCTCCGGCCTTCAGGGGCCGGCCGGAGTCTCCCTGCGACCGGCCGCCACCCTCATAGAGCCACTGGGGGAGATGCCACACACTGATGCAGTAGGGGATGCCCTTGTCCTGAATCCGACGGGCAAGCTCGAACTCGCGGCGGAGGTTGGAGCCGGGAGTGTCCTGCTGGTTGAGGTAGTCCCAGTTGACCTCGTCCGGGGAGTCGTTGTCGTTCTCGGGCTCCCACTCGCTCAGCGTCATCTCGGTGCGGGCCCAGGCGACCTTCAGGTGGCCGAGTGTGTAGTCGGTGACCGGCGACTCGATGCCGAAGCAGTAGTTCCCGCCAAAGCCGTCCAGGAGGCCAAGATCGCTCCCCGGGTCGACCGTGAGTGCCGCCGACGAATGGTCGGATGTTCCGGTGAGGGTCAGAGTCAGTGTCAGCTCCACCGTCTCGCCTGCCGGGACCGGCCCCAGGTGGATGGGGACGAGCACGTCGTACTGCGTGCCGCCCCACTCGCGTCCGTCCTGCACCGTCATCGGAGCCGAGCGGCTGAGCGACACGTCGAGCTGGAGATCGCCCGAAGGACTGCCCGCGTGCACCTGCTTCCCCTCGGCGACGAGGAAGCGCGGCTCGTCCGGCTTATCGACCGGCAGCGTGGCCTCTTTCGAGTCCTCTGCTGTGGACAGAGCCGCGTGCCCGCCGCGGAACTCACTGAGGGGGATGGACAGGAACACGTACACACCCTCCACGTCCGCTTGACCTTCTGCTGTTACTCGGAAGGCAGCCTCCATGCCACCTACGACCTCGCGGACCGACTGCTCCACGCGATAGACCGCGCCCGGGGCTATCTCGATGGACCCGGTCCACACCCGCCCAGCGGGCCCGGCGTCGCACTTCAGGTCCCGCGCATCTGCCAGGCTGAGAAACCGGCTCCAGCCCTTGGTCGGCACCCGCAGTGCGCACTGGACCGGCACGTAGTCGCCGTCGACCATCAGCGCCTGCAACACACCCGAACGGTCCGTGACCACCGTCTCGATGTCGCCGGCGCCCGCACCGACGAGTACCGGGAACGTCGCGAAGCACATCACCGCGGCTCCCATCGTCGTGCCACCCTCTATTCCGGGGACTTCGTTGCTCTGGCGCCCCGGGCGGCCGCGCTAGGCCGCCCCTACTCCGCGAACTCCTCCGCGAGCTGCATCGCCATCTTGACCCAGGCCCACATGCGTTGGGGCTCGCGGCGGCACTCGTGCAGGTCCTTCATGATGACCTCGACAACGCAGCCGCGGGTCTTCTCGAGCGCGTCGCGCAAGATGCTCCGCGCTAAGTCCTCGTTCCAGGCTTCCATCCCGATGACCGCTGGGTTCGGCTTGAAGGAGAAGATGAAGTCCGACCCCAGGCCTTCGGCGCCGCGGGCCGGGTCGATCCAGGGGCTCATGCTGACCCTGCGCAGGCGGGGGATGCTCCGCAGGATGTCAGTCTTCTTGTCGAGAGGTTCGCAGCAGCCGTAGCCGTTCAGGCCGAAGCGATCGAGGAGCCTTCGCTCATACCGCAGCGCGAACTCTTCGTGCATGGCTGGCGAGACCTCGCTGAAGATCTGTGTAGCCGCGTGGCCCCAGAGGTCAGCCGTGCGGACGTGGACGCCGTCGAAGTCGGCCTGGGGCAGCTCATCAGTGAAACCCAGCCCTCCGGGCCCCACCCCGTTCGCGCCGTTGTTAAGCGACAGGACACCCAGTTCACCGTACTGGTCGAGCCGGCTCTCGTGCCACGCAGTGAGCCGCTCCATCCACGCACGCACCCACTCGGGCCGGTCGATCATGTCGATCATGGCGTTCTCGATGCCGCGCCACTCGATGAACTGGTCCATCATGTTGAACCAGTGGAAGGCCGCCCCGCGCTTCTCGACCGCCAGCACGCCGTCGTACAGGTCGCAGTAGCGCTCGTAGAGACGCTCTGTCTCCTCCCAGTCCACCGCGACCGTAGGCATCGTCACCCGCGCAGGGTCGTCGCCATCCGCGATGATGGGGTTGTAGCGACGCGCGCCGAAGACGTGATCCGGCGCCGTGCTGTCCGTGTGGATGCCCATGCCGTTGTCGCGGATGACGACGGGCGAGTAGATCACACCCTCGTAGACAGTGTCGTCGCGCATGTGATCCCAGTGGTAGAGAGTCGCGCGCAGGCCCCACTCGTGCCCACGGATCCACTCATCCTCAGCTTCGAGCTCGATCTGGTCGCCTGTCTGGTGCCAGGTGCCGTTCTGGAGGATGACCATCGGCCGCACGCGCTCGAGGCTGTTGAGCCGCCGCCACAGCTCGGCCTTCTCGCGCTGCACCGGCAAGGCCGCGATCTCGGCCACCCTCGCGGCCAGGCCTTGTATGACACTCTTGTCGCGCGCGGTAACCGCCACTTGCTACCCCTCTCTACCTGACGACACACTCGTACAGCGCCATCCCAAGGTGGTCGAGCTCGGCCGTGACGGGCCACCTGTGCCCCCGGACGTCGGCCGCGGAGACGAGGCGTCCCGCATCGGAGTATGTGCGCAGAGTACACCCGCTCGGGTCGGGCTCAAGCCAAGGGCTGATATCCAGTTCGAGCGGAACCCGGGTCTGCGCTTCCCGGTTGAGGACGATCGTCAGAGCCCTGTCTCGCAGCACGTATGACGCCACGTACAGGCCCGGTCGGGGATCGCCCGTCAGAGCGCAGTCGCCGATCAAGGTGCCTTCGGTGAAGTACCTGAGGAACCGCGTCCTGAGCGCGGCGCACTGCTGTAGGGCGGCACTGAGCTCCGGGCACTCGCTGATTCGCGCTGACCCGTTGATGTTGTCAGGCTTGCTCGGCCAGACGTTCATGTAGAGGTTGCTGGCGAACGCCCATTTCACCGACGCCGGGTTCGTGTTCACATGCACGTTGACCCTCGGCGCCGAGAAGGCGCTCAGGAGCGCCTCGCAGTTCTGGTAGCCGGGCCAGTTCCAGTTCCACGTGTAGTCGAGGTAGTCGCTGTCGAGCTCGAAGTTCCAGAGCTCCTCGCCCGAGAACGTGGCCTCCGGGTCCGCCGCGGCCGAGGATCGCACGATGTCGGCGGCGAGTGTGTGCATGTTCCGCGGGCCCTGCGTAGCCCAGAACTGGTCCCAGCCGATCGATGGCATGCCCACGTCGATCAGCCGCTTGCAGGATGCCAACACATCGGCCTGCCACTTCTCGTTGCCGGGGTCGACCTGCACGCATGCGAGCCCGGCGGCATAGTAGGGCGCGAACCGGGGGACGAGTTCCGTGTTGTACGTCCAGTTGCCGCTGCCGGGCGTGACCGTCAGCCCATACCGTGAAGCCGTGTCCTTGTCCGCCTGGAGCACGCTGATGAAGAGGCTGACGTTCACGCCAAGGGCCCTGCACTCTGCGACAGCCTCCACCAGCTCCTGCTCGGTCCCGAGGTGGGGGTACGGCCCCGGCAGGGGAAGCACGAAGCCCCTGTTCCAAGCCCACAGCATCAGCTCGTCGAGGCCGTTCTTCCGGGCCTCGAGGGCAAGCTCCGGGAGATCGGAGAAGCGCCACACGGCGTCTTGGGGGTCGGCGGGCTGGTTTTGGCACATCCAGACCGTGCGGTAGCCCAGGCCGTCCCGCACATGCGACGGCAGCGGGCGCACTCGGTGGGTGTTGAGACGGACCCACTCGCGGTACGGCCCGATGCCGTTGGCCCACCCGCGTGAGTGCGGGGTGAGGACGTACACCGGGCTGTCCCAAGTCCCGCCGGGCGCGATCGCGGCCCGGTGCTCGCACGACAGGCGTAGGCGGCCCGTCGCCTGGCTGAGGTGCAGCATGACGGTGTCGCGGGCGTCCCAGCCCCAGAGCCTGGGGAACACGCTGAGCCCTCCGGCCCGGCCGCCGACATCGAACCAGCGCCCGACCATCGAGTGGAACAGGCCGCCCGACTGATACTCCGCGTACGACGAGTCCTGGGCGTAGAACTGGTCCCACGGGGGGTTCCGCAGGTCCACGAAGGGGTGGGTCAGGTTCCCGCACGAGCGGAATTGGGTAGCGTTTTCCCCCGCGAAGGGCACGAGCCCGTCCAGGTCTGGGAAGAGCACCTGGGGAATCGCGCGCCCGGAGCCGTTGGTCACCCGGCACGAGAGCGCCACCGACCTACCGTCAGAGAGGGCCTCGAAGGCGACCGTCACCGACACTGGGCCGCCCGTTTCGAACGCCCGGCTCGCGCCCAGGGCGTCCCACGCGATCGTCAGGCGCCCCTCCGTGACATCGATGCGGGCGCCGGTTGAGTACCGTGGCGCGAGGCGCAACGGCTCGAACTCCGGGACGGGGCACGCAAGGTCCACAAGCCCGGCCTGATCGCGAGGCGTTTCAAGCATCTTCCCGGGTCCCGGGAACGCCAGCCCCCTGATGCCTCCGGTGGTTGTGTCGACGGAGACGGTAAGCCCGTTCAGTCGGGCGTCGACCACATCGCCGGCAACGGCCGCTGAGCCGATGCAGAAGACCCCGGCGACTCCAAGCAGATGGGTGCAGACCACCGGCGCTCCTCCTCGACGGTGAATGCCGGCCGGCACTTCAGCGCGACATGCGCCTTGGCCTGCATGGTGGCGTGGAGGTGCCCGCGGGGCCCGCCGCGCAATACGCCCTCCCTGTTGAAGCTTGGAGGTGCATGATGCTGCGCGCGCTCCTTGTCGGATCGTGTCTGTCGCTTGGCGCCGTCGGCGCGGTCGCCCAGTCAGAGCCCGGCGCCTGGTTTTCGCTTGCGGGCGAGTGGCGGTTCGCGCTTGACCCGTACGACGTGGGCGTTCGGGACGCCTGGGCCCACACCCGGCTCGGCGACACTATCGCCCTGCCAGGCTCCACCGACGAGGCGCACAAGGGTCACAGGACCGTCGGCGCGGCTGTGGGGCGTCTCACGCGGTTGTACGAGTACGTCGGTCCCGCCTGGTACCAGCGAGACGTCACGGTGCCAGCGGACTGGGCCGGCAAGCGTATCGTGCTGTTCCTCGAGCGCTGCCACTGGGAGACGCAGGCGTTTGTGGACGGCACTCCGGCGGACACCTGTAACAGCCTTGTCGCGCCCCACGAACACGACCTCACTCCCCTCCTGACGCCGGGCCAGCACACCATCACCCTACGCGTCGACAACACCTCAGAGTCGCCATCGGAACCTGGGGCCATTCCATCACCGATGAGACGCAGACTAACTGGAACGGCATCGTCGGCAGGATCGAGCTGAGGGCGACCGATCCCGTGTGGATCGACGATCTGCGGGTCTATCCCGACCCCGGCGTCGGGCAAGCCCGCGTGGTCGCCACCGTCGGCAACGCGACAGGGCGATCGGTGACCGGCGGTCTGCATCTGCGCGTGCGCCGGCGCATGGACAGCTCAGACGCGGGCAGGGCATCTACCCCCTTCACGTCTGAGGGCGAGCGCTGCATGGTCGATGCGACGGTGCCCCTGGTCGCCGGCACGCCGCTCTGGGACGAGTTCAGGCCGGAGCTGCTGGACCTCGACGCGCGGATTGTCTCACGCGCCGGCGGCACGGCACTCCATGATGCTCGGACGGTCGCTTTCGGGCTGCGCAGCCTGGTCCGCAGCGGGATGCGCTTCACGATGAACGGCCGCCCTCTTTCCCTGCGCGGGACTCTTGAGTGCGCCATCTTCCCGCTCACCGGCTACCCGCCCACCGACGTGCAGTCCTGGCGGCGCATACTCACCATCGCCCGCTCCTACGGCCTCAACCACATGAGATTCCACTCGTGGTGCCCGCCGGAGGCGGCATTCGAGGCGGCCGACGAAGTCGGGATGATGTTCCAGGTGGAGCTGCCGCTGTGGGTCTGGGGGCCCGTCCTCGAGTCTGACAAGGTCCTGGCCGAGTTCGAGCGCTTGGAGGCGGACCGCATCTTGCAGGCGTACGGCAACCACCCGTCGTTCTGTCTGATGTCGATGGGGAACGAGCTGCTCTTGGGCGCCGACAAGGCCAACCCGTACCTTCTGGACCTCGTAGACCACTGCCGCACGTCCGACCCAAGGCATCTCTACACCTGCTCCACCGCGCCCTACGACACGCGGCGAAACGACGACTACTTCGTCTCGCACGCCGGGCCGAAGGGGCTCTTGCGCGGAGTTGGCTGGTTCGAAGGCAACGTGCCGGGGACCGGCTACGACTACGAGGGGTGCCTAGAGGGCGTCGACCGCCCGATCATCGCGCACGAGCTCGGCCAGTGGGCCATGTACCCGAGCTTCGCCGAGATCGCGAAGTACACGG
>Ga0315280_10000761_pt1 | contig 58805 bp, 75 predicted proteins | sample YL17G06_40_MG_FD_203697 | JGI IMG/M metagenome (GOLD analysis project Ga0315280, IMG submission 203697) | Sediment microbial communities from Yellowstone Lake, YNP, Wyoming, USA - YL17G06_40 | ecosystem: Environmental > Aquatic > Freshwater > Lake > Sediment | place: USA: Wyoming | collected... | reverse complement strand
GATTCAGTACTGGTCTTTCAACATAAAGTCTTGCTAATTTCCCATAACTTTTTGACTTGCCTACAGCTATTTTCTTGCCAACGACTACGTCTTTTGAAATCAAAAAGTCCTTAACTGCACGCTTGTAAGCACAGGTATCTATCTTCTTTTCTTTCAGCATCGCCAATAATTCCATTGCATCATTGAGACTCAAGCGATCAGGATGCTTGAGAACCCATTTCCCTTCGATCATGAGATCAATGCCATGTCTAGGAAATCTTCCCATGCACACATGTTTGACCAGTCCAAGTTGTTGGACTATATAATCATCCAAAAGCTCTCTGGACTTCATTTCAAGCATCCATATTTTTATGGTTCGCAATTCACGGAAATTGCTTCTTTCAAATATCGATGAGTCTACAACGTCTTTTTCAGTAGGCAGACCTTGAAATATCTCTCTCTTCAGTTGCTCATAGATCGCCCGATTCGAGTTAAACCACATCGTTACTGATTCCGGTGTCCTTTTCTCATTTCTCCTACACAAAATGATCTCTACAAGTTTGGAAGGGGAAAGAGTCTTGTGTTCTAATGCGAACTCAGGTAAATCTCTTGAGGCTTTGTATTTCATGTTTTTCTCCTTCTTTTCTTAGCTTTTCTTAGTTTGTTAGGTAGTATTGAGTAGGATAAAGTATATATTCCTTACTGAGTCATACAAAACAGATTAAGGAGATAAACAGAATATGGATGCCATGAAATCCAAAATCAGCGTCACAGTCAACAAGCAAATTGTTGACTGGATAGATAAGCAAGTTGAAACTCAAAGATTCCGAAACAGAAGCCATGCAGTAGAAGTAGCCCTAATGAAATTCATCGATGCAGAAAAGAAAAAATGAAGGCATTACCTACGTCTCTTTCGGTTCCGTTTAAAAGCGCCTAGGATGCTTGGCAAAGCAACAAGAGTCCCTATGACAATCACCCCTATAACTATCAGACCGCCGATGTCGGTTCCTTTCTCTATCTTCTTCTCGGTGCGAGTATGTACGTTTCCCTGTTCGTCTGTCCAAGTTTCTGTGACCTCTGAACTTGATTCATGTAGGGCTAGACGGGAAAGAAACGCATAGATTCCCCATCCAATAGCGATAGCTAGGATGATTTTCCATGCTACATATGTGAGAACATATAGGGCTAGGGCTGTGAGACTTGTGCCTGTCCATGGTTGGTCACTTGTGAAATCGACTATACCCGTGATTTTCATATAGAACGGTAGTCTGAGGTTGCAGCGTTGATGTTCGCCATGGTCGACATAATAACAAGACCGTTCTTGTGGGCTTTTAACCATCTCAGCCGTTACCGTCACTTGTTGAATAACTACCTTTGCACCTTTCGACTTTGCAGCTTCTATGAATTCCGCTAAAACGGTTGCTTCATAGGTTGCCCGTGTCTTGGCTATGGCTTCTTGCTCTCTCGTTTCCGTGTAGGGGTCGCCCTGTATTAATGTGCCGTCTTGTTCTGTCCATTGAAAACTCCCTTGGTCGCTTCGCCCTTCCCAAGTCCATCTACAATTGAATGACATTCATACTTCCCCATTGCACTCAGATTTGAGACTGTTCCGCATGTAACTCGGTCTTAATGGATTGCTATCTCTTCAATGTCCTCTATGAGTTCTTCGATTCCAGTAGCTAGCTCATCCGAAAGTTCATCTAGGTCGTCTTCCAACTGAATGATCTGTTCTCCTAAGTCTTCTACCTCGTCTTCGTCTTCAGTCTCTTCTAGCTCATCTTCTAGCTCGCCAAGCTCCGCCTGCTTCTCATCAATCTCTTTCCTCACTGCTCTGAGGGTCTCTATGTCCATGCAATCACCTCTCTGAATGTTCTTTTTCCTCTTCGTCTTCTTGGTCTAGGTCTTGGTCGTCTTCCTCACTTTCCTCTAAGTCGAGGAATTTTTCAAAGTCTTCCAAGTTTTCCATAGCGTAGGTCAAGAGTGCTTCGACAAGATCACCTAGACTCATGCCTTCAATGTCCACTAGGTACTGTTTCATGTCTTTGTGTGCTTCGGAAGAGATTTTTACCCATGGCATTTAATAGACCTCTAAATATACCAATATTGCAACGCCTTTTACGAGTTGTTGCTAAGGTTTTCCCTAGTTTTGATGTTGAAAACAAACCTTAGTTAATTTTTACATGAAAACAGCAAAACCTCTCTTTGAAGCTGCAGAAGTTTCCATGAGTCTCTATAGAAACTTGATGGTTATGGGCATTTGAAAAAAAGGGGGACTAGGAGAAAATAGTTCAAGTGCTTACGGTATTGATGTAGCCTTCAAAATCCTCAATCTTTTTCTGAACTGACCGCATGTAGTCTTTTAGTGCGAAAGAATCAATGGATTGAGGTGAGAACTGTTTGAATTCCCTCAACATCTTGTTCACCTTGAAAACAACGTCATTTAAAGTTGCGTTTTTGTGTGTGTTGAGGGCTTCCAGCTTTTCAATCTCTCTCTTGTAGTCCTCAATCTCGGTTCTCAAAGTTCCAAGTTGAACATTCTGAAACGATACCTTTTCAACCAACGCATCAGAAGACAAATCCTTCAGTTCATTCCGAAGATACTCATTGTCATGCTCAAGAAGACCTACCTTTTCTGTTTCTCTAACAAGACCGTTTTTCAATTCTGTATTTTCCCCCTTCAACTGTAAATTATCACTCATAGAAATCTTCAAGGCTTTGCTTATCCCATCACATTCAATTGTTTTGTTTTGCAGCCCGACAATCAAGCGGGCATTCTCTGGACGTAGGCTATTCAGTTCATCTCTCTGCTTTGAATATTTATGGTGGTATGGCTTGAGTCTTTCAATCTCACTCTCGTACGCCTCTCGGCTCTTCTTATCAATACTCGTGTTAAAGGGTTTCTCTGTGCATGCAGTAGCCACCTTGAAAGGGATGGTGTCAGAGTGAATTCTGTCAGTATTGGATTTCTTAGTCAAGCATAGAACCCCACCCTCGGTGACACCTCCAAATTTCGGACATTTGACCGCCTCGCATGTTTGAACCTCTACAGATTCAGGTGTGCCGTTGCGGCACTTATCCCCCCAGTCATTTATGATTTTTGATCGATTGAAACCGCTCTTGTTCTGAGTTTCTTTGGCGAAGAGTTCATTCTCTGGAGTCAATCTCACAGTTGTTGCTCGTATTCGATGCGGGCGACACTTTGCTTTAGCTTGATTTTGAGGTTTCGAGGACATTTTCCTTCTCCTTCTCCTTTTCAGCCTCTTTTATCCATCGGAGAATTGTAGTATGGTTAATTCCTGTGATCTTCCCTAGTTGTCTTGAGGAAACGCCTTTTTTGTATCCTTCTAGGAGTAGAGGGAGCAATTCTTGTTTCTTTCGTTGATAGTTTGCTACGTCCTCTTCTTGAGTCAGAATAGCGCCTTGTATTCGTTGATTCCATTCATGGATAGTTTTTTGTGTACTCTTCAAGAGAGCTTGAACATGATGGGACATAAGCATCAAACTACTGATGAGCAATCTTAACATTTAAGATTTCACTATGGTAATAGCTTAGCTTCACAACTAAGGTTTCCCATTGTTTTAGGCTATTTGTGATGTTCTGAGAAAAGATACTTTTTTAATAGACAATATCATGTAAATTTGTGGTTTGTGTAGTATTAGGGTGATGTTGCTTGATACGAAGAAGTGTGTCCTGTTTGACGATGAGTTGATATGCTTTCGTTATGTTGGATTATGGACGCTGTCCATATTACTGTATACCGAGTATGTTGGACATCTGTTATACGTCTGTTCCACATTCCTTGTACAATCGTGGTACACTCGTTGGCTTCCCTTGTTCCATGTCACTTTTTAGTGGATGCCACTTTATACCATTTTCAACATAGTGGAATACAAGTTTTGGACAAGTGGATGCCACTTTTCAATGCTGTCCAACGTAGCGTTAGAAATCAAAAATCGCCTCAAATCTTTGAGAAAAGTGGATGCCACTTTTTAGAAAAACTAGCAGCTTAGTACTGGCTTAGGTCAATTACTAAGGTTTACCATTGTTTTAGGCTATTTGTGGTGTTCCAGAAATTTGGGCTATCTGGATTGTTTATTGTTTTGTCCCATTCTAGACCGACGTATGGGAGATGCCTATCCGCCTTAGCCCTTGAAGATTTCATGATATTCAACCCGCAGTTGCGAGGGATTAAGCGTAATATCGCCAGTCTATACTATATAATCTTGACAATCAACAACCTCAAGCTCGCAGGCATCCAGTTTGGCGTGGCAAAAGCTTGTTCTATGTGCTTTTCATAGAGTCGGATGGGCTGACTAGTATGATAATGGATTATCATATTCACATGAAGACTTAGCGCGCGCACACTCAGAGTAGTTCACTACTATTTTTCAATTCCGGCGAGAATCTTAGCAAGTTTCTTTTTCTCTTCGATGTTCGCTTCTCTTTCAATGATGATCCTTTGTGCCTGAGGCGAACCTGCACCGTGCATCGATTCGGTTTGATATCCAATGGCGCCCAATCCCATTGACATATTCTCTATAAGCCTAAGCATTCGAAGTCTAGATTCCGTCTGTATATCTTCGGCACCCTTCAGGTATTTGGCGATGTAATTTCCGGTTTCCGGATTTTTGAAATCCTTTTCAGAGGGCAAAGTTACCATTAGACCGCCCGCAATATCTTGTGCCAATCTGACTATTTCGTAAGGGAACCTGGTTACATTCAGCTTGCAAATGTTCGACAATAAAGTGTTGACTGCATAGGTTCCTGAAGATGTCTTACATCCTTCGGCTGAGCAAGCTATTCCGCAGGCGTACAATGTTTCGTTTAGATGATTCATTTCGACGATTTTATCTCTGATGTGCGATGCTCCTGCTACCCCATTGTACTCGGCGATGGTTGCTGTTGCACCAATAAGCACGTCCCCGACGCCTGCCTTGCACCCGCCATAGCTTTGTCTATGATACGCTGAGAACCTATTAACGAGTGACCATGCAAATTCGTATTCTCCCATCATGAAAACTCTTTCCCATGGCACAAAGACGTCATCAAAAACAATCATCGCCTCTTGCCCGCCATACCTTGCATTTCCAAGATCGATCTCTGAACCGTCAAGTTTTCTCAAGTCGCAGGACTGTCTACCATAAATATAAATCAGCCCTTCCGTGTCGCTTGGAATCGCGAAGGACACAGCATAGTCTCTGTCTTCCTCACGCATGGCTCTAGTCGGCATAACAATCACCTCATGAGAGTTCACTGCGCCAGTTAGATGAATTTTTGAACCCCTTACAACGATTCCGTCAGCCTTTTCTTTGACCACTCTCAGGTACAGGTCTGGGTCTGCTTGTTCACTTGGTCTGAGACTTCTATTCCCCTTTGGGTCCGTCATCGCGCCGCAACACACTAGATCATTTCTTTGAACGTATTTCAGATACTTGGCAAACCTTTCGTAATACTTGGTCCCGAGCTTTTGACCCATCTCAAATGTAACAATCGAAAGAGCATTGAGAGAGTCCATCCCGACGCATCGCTGATAACACATCCCCGTTTTTTGCCCTAGTAACCTCTGTAATTTCACCTTCTTAATCAGGTCTTGAGTACTTTGATGCACATGAGTGAAACGATTAATCTTCTCGCCTGTAAGATGCGATGTGGCGGTTGCTAACTCCTCGTACCTCTTGTCGTTTGCGACATCATAGGTCACAGCAACAGTATTGATTGATGGTCTAATAATCGGGTGGTCAACAGGGTTTTCTATCTTCTCCCCAAGCAAAAAGACCTTAATCTTCCTTTCACGTAGGCTCTCTACATATTCCCTGCCTGTCTTCATTGCTATTTCAACCTCCTCTTTCGTCTCTTGAAGTCTTGCCTTTATTTAAGCATGCATTGAAGAACCCCGTTTACAAGAAGTAAGCACAAAAAAAGCGCGCGCTCACGCTTTTCAGGATGGAAAAATAGTTAAGCCGAATCAATGAATTAGAGTGAACTTATTGGGGGAGTTCATGATGGTTCAGGCTTACGTTCTCTTCAAGGTAAGCTCGGGCACTGAGAGGAGGTCTGTGAAAAAATTGCCGACTTTGACGAGGTTTTAGTGGCAGGCATAATCTACGGTGAATGCGATGTGATAGCAAAGATCTCCGTACCGAACCTGGAGGTTCTGGAAACATTTCTTTCAGAGAAGATGAGAAATGTGTCAAGCGTGATGTTGACATCCACCATGATCATAGCCCGAGAGTACAAAGGAAAAACCCAGCGCGTTAGAAAGTAGCATGTCACTCAACAAATAGTTCTGGCAAGAATTAGTGAGCTTTCCGTTAGTATCAAAAGACTGATCTTGAATTCTAGAATCTGAAGAACTATCGCTCACAACCAGCATTCTTTTCTAATCTGTTTTCAGCAAGTGCACTGGTTGTCTGTTCTAATCTTTACCATTTTTGTTCTAAGCTTTAGTATTATAAAGGACGAATGCAAATAACTTATTGAGGGTTCAACTTGCATAGAGTCTGCTTCGTGATTTTGCTGCTTCTCTTAAGCGCCGTTTCTCTTCCACTGGTCTATGCTGATAGAGGTATGATTCCTGTTTCACCGGGAATTTCAGTTTATGAGCCAGGACAGAAGGCTATTCTTGCTTGGAACGGCCAAAAGGAAATCATCATACTTTCAACAGACGTAGCTTCAAGCCAAGAAACACTAGTTCTGGAGATCCTTCCGCTTCCTTCCGAACCTGAAATTGAAGCTGCATCTTTCCAATGTTTCGAACAGATTCAAAGCATGATTTGGCAGGAAGGACTAAATCGGTTTACCTATTCTGATAAACAAGGTGCTCGTTCTGGAAGCGTAGAAATTCTCTTCCACACGCAGATAGGCGCCCACAACATTACAGTCGTCAAGGCAAAGGACGGCGCGGAACTTGTCAGTTGGGCAAGTGGTTTTCTGAGCGGAAGCGGTGTAAACAAAGAGATATCTTTAGGAAGCTATGAATCTGTCGTCGATAGTTACATGAAAAAAGGATTCCGGTATTTCGTTTTGGACCTCGTAACTTTTTCGCCGGAGGAAAAAAGTGTGGACCCGATACTTTACAGATTCGATTCAGACTTCCTATACTATCCCCTTCTGATTACCAGTCCCGTCGGTGGAAATGGAGAAATAACTCTATTTGTCATGACCAAGAGCAGGGTGGACAAAGACTACTGGCCTATGCAAAAAGCTGTTTACAAGATCTACGGTGCAGGAGGTGTTCCCGTGACTCCGATAAACCCTCAGCCAATAGAGTTCATGCTCTCAAGAGGCGAATTGTCAAAGATAGATCTAAGAATAGGTGAAATACTTCCAGACGGAGCTTGGCTGACAGTTTTTAGATATGAAGGGTTCCTAAGTTTCTTAACCAGAGACCTAATGATTTCAGAGGCAGCGCTGAATCCCGCTATAAATGTTGAAGTCACTGTGCCAGTCGCCCTGATCATTCTATGCTTTCTGCTAGGTGCAATATCAGCTTTAGCCGGAGTGGCAACAACACTTCTGATAACAAGACCAAAGAAATCAACAAACCCACCATCGCAGCAATGACGCGTGAAAGCTACTATCTACAGAATCTAATGTGTGGAGACGCGCGCGTCCAGCGCGCGCAAACTATTTAAATTCATCATTATTTAGAAACTTGAAATGATGGTAAAATGTATTTTTTGTTTTTTATTTGTGTACTTGGTGCAGTTGCCATAGTACCAATTCATTTTCTGTCAGTTGGGCATGTGAAACTTCAAGCAAAATACGGAAAGAAGAGGGGAAATAGGATAGGCGAAATCTATGGTGTAATTTCAGGATGGGGATTCTTCCTTTTTTGGACTGGAATCTGGATATCAAGTCAGCCTAGATTTGCCGTTCCAATTTTTCAGAATCTATCAGTCTCGGTTCCAGCTACCGATTTCTCAATTTCTGCTTTCCACTTGATAATTTTCATCCCTCTCTTTGCAATGGGCGCGTGGCTTGGAATAAAAGGTGTAAAAGAGATAACCTTGAAAACAGCGGAGACGCACAAGCCAGAGAAAATCGTTGCCACAGGCATCTATTCGCTTGTTAGACATCCACAATATCTTGGCGGACTATTAGCGCATATGGGGATTTCTTTTCTACTGTCCGCATGGTATTCTCTACTCTCTACTCCCTTAATGACGCTCTTGATTTACCTTATCTCAAAAAAAGAGGAGCAGGAATTGATTAAAGAATTTGGCAAGGAATATGAAGATTATAAGAAAAGGGTTCCAATGCTCATACCAAGATTAGGCGCACGCTAAGTGCAATGTGCTTGCTGTAGATATGTGCAACAGATCTACAAAAACAGAATTAAGAATTCAGAAGATTTAATTTCACTGAACACAATGGTTTCTGACAGTTTTAGGTGACTGATTTAAGGATGGAACCACCTTCGCGTCTAAGGTTTTCGCTTAAGCGGTACGGATACTCTGAGAAGGCAATCAAAGAAGTCTGGAAATGGTATGATTTCTCGGAGAGAAGAGGAGTCGCTAGTTTTTGATCTGACGCTTAGCTGAACGAAGCACCTAAAATGACGTGTAAAAGCGTACTGGTCCGCCTTTTTCTAACTTTGGTTCTCCACACCTTCTCTGTTGCTGAACTGTTGATTAAAAAAAAGCAAGCTGCTTGAAGCTATACTACTTGGTTAAATGATTGGAATAATAGGGCAGAAGGGTTTGAACAGGTCTGACAAGATAGAATGGTTTTTGAGATTGGCAGTGTTTGGGTCTGCGCTTGTTGTGGGCATAATTGGAGGTTTGAATGTTTGGGCTTCTCTCCAGGATTATACTGCTCTTTTGCTTTTTGTTCTCGCCTTCGTAATCCTCTTTGTTTCAATGGTTTACCTTGTTAGGAGAAGGAAGCTCAGAATGCTACAAACTAGGTGATGCTATCTTCTGCTCAGCGAGGGGCTAGCAGTCAAGGCTCATCTTTCTGAAGTCTTCTAGGTCTCTTCAGTCTCTCTGCCTCGCCAGTGGCAGTCTGACAAGTTGCTACTAGAGGACTAGGGAGCCTGCGACTGCAGATTAATATGCTATTCTGTTTGCGAAAAAGATAACTGATTTGAAGCAATAATCTTGGAAAGAGATGAGGTGTTGTGAAGTTTTCTGTGGGCTGCGACTTGGAGGAGTTCAGAGCGTACTGGGGAAGGAATAGATATGGCGGAGACCTTGAACATTTGCTGAAGAAAGTGATCAAGGCCTCTTCTCAGCTCATTGTCTGGAGAGAGAACGAAGAGATTGTCGGTCATGCAGTCTGGCATGAAACTAACACTGAGGAACATAGGAAGGGAGATCCTAGAGACAAGGAGGACAAAGAAGCGTTGGAGAAGCTTCTGGGCGGGAAGAAGGATTTCGTTGAACTTCATGAAATCTGGTTGATGAAAGGGTACAGAGGAAATGGTTATGGCAAAAGCTTCTTCGAGTTCTTTAAAGAATTCATCAAGAGCAAAGGTTACGACACAATAATATTCTATGCTCATCATCCTGCTGCAATAGCTATCTGCCGTAAGCGTGGATACAAAGAAGACTATTTGGAAGGAATAAAAGAGTACATCTTCCACATTCCTCTGAAAAAGAAAAAGTAAAGAACGTGCATACTGACAATCTTGAGATACGTTTGATTCTTTCAGGAAAATCTGTTCAAAACATCAAAATTTTAGTTGCGGCTCGTTGGCACGGGGTGTAGCACGTCTCAACTTAGCTGTTGTTCAAACAAGCGAGTGCATAGCCTAATATCTCCTAGCGGAACTACAGACTATTGTGATATGGTTGTTGCCTCCGGAGAAAATCGAAATCAGACCCATAGGTTTTGTAAGAAGAGCATCGTCCAATGAAGATGTTAAAGACAAAGGCCTAGTTTCAGAAGTTGTGCTCGAAAAAGACTTCACAAAAGCTTTAGACGGCATCGAAGATTTTTCCCATATTTTCATAATTTTCTGGATGCACAAAATATCTGAGGCTGAAAGGACTACTCTGCAAGTTCATCCTCAAGGCAGAACAGAGCTACCAGTCACAGGAGTTTTCGCCACTAGAGCTCCAATTCGTCCCAATCCTATTGGCTTAACTTTGGTGGAGCTTACAAAACGTAAGAAGAATGTCCTTTGGGTGAGAGGTCTTGACGCTTATGATGGTACTCCTATTCTAGACATCAAGCCATATCCTGACTGGGAGAAAGGTCATTGGATTGTCGTGACGGACTTTAAAGCTCCAAAATGGTTGATGAAAATCAACAAATAAGTGCATATTGAATTATCTCCTTATAACCTCTTGATTAAACGAAGCCACTCTCCCTCAAGTCTCTTTGTTCTCTTCAGTCTCTCTGCTTCACATGTTTCAATCTAAGACAACCATGATGTCTTCACGAATCTGCTTGCATTAGACTAATATACTTGGCGATGTATTCATTTGCAGCAGTTAGGATTCTTTGGAGGAAGAGTTCGACCGTATATTGTTTCACTTTTTCTCTGATTGTTCTGACTAGTGCATGTAATTATGCTCTCATGATTTGGAGGTGGAAAATTGGGTAAAAGGAAAGTTATCAATGAAGAAAGCCTAGAAAACATGTTGTTACCGAGTGCGAATGATGTACTAGGCATGGCCGTTAAAATGCTTGGTTTTGACAGAATCTTAGTGAAGTGTCAAGATGGCAAAGAACGATTATGCAGAATTCGGGGCAAGTTGAAGAGACGAGTATGGATCAGAGATGGAGACATCGTATTAGTTTCTCCTTGGGACTTCCAGTCAGACACTCGAGGCGACATATTCTGGCGGTATAGGAAAAACCAGACTGAACTATTGAGACAAAAAGGCTACCTTAAAATGTAATGCTTTTGATGTGAAGAGTCACGCAAACTTTTGTTGTCTCTCTTCAGTCTCTCTGCTTCATGGATCTAGGTTAACATGCTACGATTCCCACATGTGTATTTTATAGCGCGCGTGCAAGTTTCTCTGTTACCAGTCTCGTACTTAGACTTTACTAATCCAGTTCTCAGCGTCATTAGTATCTAAACGCGCGCCAGAAATTGACAAAAACATAAAAGAAAGTCAGAGTACAATCCGCTTATGTATTGTTCGCATTGCGGAATATGTTGTGAAAAAACTGAAATGATGCTTTCTGACGCAGACATTAAACGTTTGGAAAGAGCGGGATATAACAGACAGAAGTTTGTGAGTTATGACAAGCATGGTTTTGCTAGACTAAAAAATCGCCGTGGGTTCTGCGTTTTCTACGACGTTGAAAAATGCCGCTGCAAAATTTATGAACATAGACCTTCAGGATGTCGAATTTATCCAGTAATCTACAGCGAAAAAGAAGGAATAGTAGTGGATGATCTTTGTCCAATGAAAAACACCGTCTCAGAAACAGAACTCAAAAGAAAAGGCAAAAAGGTAATAGAGCTTCTGCAAAGAATAGACAACGAAGCAACTTCTCACAGAAATACAACTAAAGAGACACTGAACAAAACTTTCAACGGTCAAAAAAAGAAGACAAATCTTGTTAGCAGGCTCTTCGAGCTCAAGCCTACCTCTTTCCGACCTCTTAGTTCTCTACAGCCTCTCTGTTATCACAAATCTTGATCTGTACTGGTACGCGCTATCTATCTTTTTCCTTTTGCGAGAAACTCGCGTCGAACAGTATCCAGAAATCATTCGAAAACTTAAATCTCAGCAAGATCACAAGTTTTTCAAGAAATTTCTTCAATTTGCATTTAGTTGTCTTGTGGCGCGCGTAATTCCGCGGTTGCCTATTCAAGCTGTGCAAAAACAGACCATTCCGCCCAGTTGTGTAAGGCGTAGACCTGCTGTTGATTCTGCGTCAACTATCCTTGTTTTGACATTTCTGTTTGTGGCGATCTGCATCAGCCTGTGTATCCTATTCTTTTCGCAGCTGTCTGAAAGGTACTTGTCGGTGAGCATGAAGTATTCAGGCTTAGGTCTGCCAGGCTTCCGCGGACCAAGGATCAGGTCTTCTGTTTCCTTAAGCGAATACAGTACAACTGTGTCCTGATCCGAAGCGTTGAGGCGTTTTTCCAGCATGTCAATAAGATTTTCTGTCTCCTCTGAGGTGGTTTCGCAGATTAGTCGGCGGAACATAGGAGTCCTTGTCAGGGCCGCTACTTCGGACAATGTGCCTGCGGATCCAGTTGCCTCAGAGAATATTGCCTTGTTTGGGCCTTGAACGAGCCATGCATGATGCCCACGAATGTGATCAATGAATCTTTGGACGTGATTGGTCCGCGCGGGGGATGCAAGGATAATGCTTCTGACGCCTTCTTTCAGCGTTGGTCTCAACGCGTTGACGATTGATTCGTGAAAGTTGTACACGGCTTTCGGGTCATTCCTAGTTCCGTCAAGCCAGAGGGCCTTTTCAGGCTTGACAACATTGCTGAAGACCTTCCACAAGACCGCTCGGTCGTCTTCTAATCCTGCTAGGATTGCGACAGGATAGCCGCGTCTGTACCCTCTTTTTGGCTTCAACGACGTTCACTTTGTCTCTAGGACCAATGCGCACGTCTTAATTATCTCTTTTCGGTCTCTATATGTGCTACAGTATAATTCTAAACTTGCATTGGCTGTCTCCGTTGATTATTGATTTTTCCATTATGACTTCAACAGGTCTTCCTAACGCTCCTTCAAATAGTGCTTTAGCCCATCCGCGAGAGCAGTTACAGTACGTTCCAGAGAGCTTTCCCTTAGGAATCTTGTTCACTTGAGAACAGTAACATCTGGGATAGACAATGTATACTTTATCGCCTTCTCTGTGCAAATGCTTGTAGACCTGTCCCAGTTCTTCTAGGAACTCACTAATGTTCTTCGATTTTTGATAGATCCCTCTGGCTTTCTTAATGAAACTCTGCGACTGACATTGTCGCCCACACTGCTCCAATATCTTAGCTGTTGTCTTCTCATCGACATGCTCATTCAGCCCAGCTACTAGGGTCGTAATCCATTTCTCAGTACGTCCACCCATCTCAACCAACTCAGATACTGTGAACATATCTTTTTGTGATTGCGGTACTTAATGCTTATCTGATCAGCGCTCTGCGCTCCCTAATAGCGTTCTTTATTCTCTCTGTTTCACGAGGATCAGTTGTATGCAAAACTGATGATAATATTAATGATATTTGGTATTAATATATGGTTTTTTCATACTGGCAATCTTGAAATACGCAAATGTTTAACAGTGTTCTAACGAATAGTATGAATCAAAGATGAAAACATATGAAGCCTGATTGGGATGTTTCGATCTGTGGTTTAAACTGTGCGCAGTGTGACATGTATCAAGCAGGTCATGGAGACGAAAAGCTACGCAATGAAATAGTAGAGTGGTTCGAGAAAGAACGCAACGAAATCGTGAAATCAGAGCAGATAAGATGTGAAGGTTGCAGAGGATCACTTGATGCTCATTGGAGCTCAGACTGCAAGATGATGTCATGTGCAAATAAGAAAGGGCTCGAGTACTGCTTTCAATGCGGGGACTTTCCGTGCAAAATGCTGACAGACTTTGCATCAGATGGGATATCTCATCACAAGAGAACTGTTGAGAACTTGAAGAGAATGAAGGAGATCGGAATAGATGCATGGATTGCTGAACAGAAGAAGAAAGGTCAACTTACATTCTGCCCGTGACATGACAATCTAGATGGTGTTTTGTATAATCAAAACATTCTCACAAGCTTGAAATACGACCAGACTGATATTGTTTCATCAATCGTATTGGCCTAAGTCGAGGACGAGAATACATGACAGACAGAAATCATTCAAAATCTGAAAGCTTTCGTGGGGGTGTGGTCGCAGAAAAAGAGTTTGGGGCTGATCTGGATTTGAAGAGGCTCTATCAGACTTACCTTGGAGTAGTATTGGTTGGTGGTATTCTCTGGTGGGTCATTCCTGTTGTCGCCCTAGCGTTCATGTACGAGACCTATTCTGGGATTATAGCAGCTCTTTCATCTTTTGTCCCACTTCTTGTTGCTGTCGTGATTGTTTTGCATTGGATTCCAAAATTCCATTCTTCAATAAACTATGTTCTTGAAGATGACGAGATTATTGTTATAAAGGGAGTTTGGTGGAAGACAAAAAGTGTTGTGCCTTACAATCGAATTACTAACATCAATATTTATCAGGGTCCAATTTCAAGACATTTCAGGCTAGCTAAGCTTTCAATACAGACTGCAGGATTTTCAGGAGTAAGCAGCTCTGGTCATAAAACAGCAGAAGCAGAGATCTTTGGAACAAAGAACTATGAAGAGATCAAGGATTTGGTAATGAGATCTGTAAAGGGAAAGAAACCAGTAGCTGTAGAAGCAGAAGCTGAGGCTAGGCCTTCTGGAGACACAAACGAGCAGATACTTCAGGAACTGCGCAGAATAAGGAAAGCTGTGGAGAAGTAAAGTATGCATGACCAGAAGTACTGCAGCTAGCACGCGCTCATGTCTCTCTTCTCTCTCTATTTCGAATGTTTCAACCTAACACAAAACTCATGATAATGCTAATTATTGATTGTATCATCATATGATTATATCTACGCTGGCAATAGGCGAACGGTGATGAGGCGATCAGAAAAGACAGAATGGCTTTTGAGGATCATAGTATTTGGATCTGCGCTTGCAGTTGGTGTATTTGGAGCATGGGGCATTTGGCAGTCTTTTCACGATTATGGGACGCTCTTGCTTTTCGTTCTTTTCTTCGCGATTCTCTTTGTTTCAATGGCTTTCATTGTCAGAAGAAGAAAGCTTAGAATGTTAGAGACTAGGTGATCTCAAGCAATAGCCCACTACTATCCTACGGTTCTTTCATGCTGGCAAACTCGAAATACGACATTATTCTATATTATTTCATATAATGGGCTGGCTTAAAGCGAGAATGATAATGCCTGATGATGGAAAACCGTCAGAAAACTGAAATCTCAGCAAATTGCAAGTCTTCTCAAGAAATCTCTTCAGAACGCATTTCTATTAACTGTGGTTTGTTGGCGCGGGGTGTGGGATTTGAACCCACGCGGCCATTTCTGACCACAGACTTAGCAGGCCTGCCCCCTACCAGGCTAGGGCAACCCCGCCCTGTTTCTGGCTGACTTGGTAGGTTTTCGATGCTTATTTCCGTTTTCGTAGGAATAACAGATTGTCTTTCTGACATACGTATTCAAACCCCATTTCTAACAACGCTTTTATTTCTTCTGTCTTTTCGGTCACTCTTACGTGGAACTCGTCGTCGGCGCCCAGTCCGAATATTGTGTGTTCAATGTTTATGTATATCATGGTATTCTTGATGTCCCTGTGTCCGAGGAGCTGCTGCACGTAAACTATGTCCTTTGTGCGGTGGTATTCCATGGTTGCTTTCCAATGCCGGAAAGTGTAGAAGGTGATTTTCTTGAGCCTTGGGTTTTGGAGCGTTTCGGCGAGTCGTGCGCGAGTGTCTATCCATGTGCCTTTCATCGATTTGAGTGAGCCGGGGAAGACTTGCTCACTTGTCTTTGGCAGACCGTTGAGCATTTGGACGAGTTTCTGACTTACTTTCCACATCCTCGGGTTTGAGCCTTTTTCCGGGTCGTTAAGCGTTATTATGTTACGTTCGGAGTCTATGTTTATCCACTCCAAGACTTTGGCCTCGCCAGGTCGCATTGCTGTTCCTTTAAGCAGTTGTGCGAAAGCTGCGTTCTTCTTTCTTGAGCCAGCTATTAAGGCGTCGATTTCTTGCTCAGTTGGGATGAACGGAAACTTGCGCGTGATTTTACACTTCGGCCTTTCCCACAGCGGCACCTTGTTGATTTTCAGGAACAATGTGTAAGCGTTGATTATGTTCCGTCGTCTGTGTTGACCCCATCTTGGCGTTTCTTTGAGGACATCTTTGGCGAGGACTTCTTTGACGGATTCGACATCCAAGAGGTTTGCGTTCTCACTCAGAAGCGCTCGTAAGCAACTCTGCCAGCCGTATATGGTTTCCTTGTCGTAGCCCTGTTTTTGCATCCAGAAGACATATTCCACCAGCTTGCCTTTGATGTCTATTTCCCAGTTACGCGGAGTTTCCATTTTCTGGATTTCCGCTGCCAAATTTTTCGTTCCTTCTGCCTCGGTCACGCATATTTGGCAATTACTAAGTACGTCGACGTTGGCTTTTAATGACTTCGTCTGAACTCTCTGAAGGCGTTCCGACGTGCTCCAAGCCCTCTCAACATCATTAGAGTCGGAAAACCGGAACCCACAGTTACGACAAAGCCACCGCTGAATCCTATCCCCGAACAGAGAGTACCGGAGGCCATCACGCCAAACCTTCTTAGAACCACATTGTGGACATACAGGGCTGATGCCAGCGGATGCAACAACCACACCCGACTTTCCACTTTTAGAACTGACTTTGCCAAATACGCGATCATACGAGAAAGGTTCAGGGTCATCAATGTGAAAGTCAGCCATTCTGTTCCCACACTTTCCAGGCAATCACTCAGCCTCCAAGATCCTACGCAGGTCCTCTCTAGAAAGCGTCTCAATTCTCTTGTTTGTGAGAATCCAGCGATAATCAGGAAAGTTTTCCTTCAGAAATTTGGAAAGAGCAGGTTCAAATATCTCAATCTCACTTGCCCTAGTGTTTTCAAGAATCATAATAACAAGTTTTCTTTCCTTCAACCCTCAGCCTCCTTGACAGCTTCAAACTCAACGCATTCGCAAAACGGGCAACAAGCCTTCTCAACTATTACGCGGGTTGGCAGGTCTGGCGAAAAACTCGGCGGCGGCCTTTTCTCCGTTGATATCCTTGCTAATATAGGAAAGGTTCTCCCGCATTCAGGGTTCTTACATTTCCACATCATGAATCAGCCTCCTTGAATTTGACGCCTTCCGCCAGACAGAAGTAGTTGCGGTCCGTATGCTTCTTCGCAATTAACCCATCTTTCTCAAGATCATTGAGAGCATTATTCACCTCTGCAGAACCCGCGGACCATTTTTCCTCTTCAATTGCACTTACAATCTCGCCCAGCTTACGCCAGGTATCTAACTTACCCTTTTTGGCAACTGCTAGAATCTTGCCACGCATACTCTCAGTATTAATGGTAACATGTTTCTCAGCAAAAGGCACATCAACAATGGTTGTAGTAGTTTGTAAACCAATTTGCCCTTCAGTAGGTGTAGGTATAAGCCCAAGGTCCTTGAAGCCCTCACGAATCTTGTCAAAAGCCGCAATTTCCTTCTGGACCTTGGCAAATCGCGTATCTAGGGCCTTAAGGTTCTCTCTAAGTTGACGATTTTCCTCTATCAGCTTCTCCTTACTTTCCTTATCCTCCTTACTGGGAATAGGAGTCATGACTCCTGCAGGTTTCTCTTCGGTCAACATTTCCTTTACCGAGAGTTTGATATTCGCCTTGGCTTCTGTTGCCCTCAGTTTTTCCTCGGTTTCATGAAGCTTCCTTTTGATTTTCTCCAATTCGGACTGTTCCGCTTCTTCCTTCTCTAGGGCAGCCAAAATCGACTTGCTCAATTCGTCAATAGTTTTCTTAGCCTCAGTAGGCCTAGGGGCAACGTATTCCAGACGTGGAGTTTCGGCTCCATGTTTTGTGATGCGCTGCGCATCAACCTTGACAAAACGGCTTTTCGTTCCCATGATAACAAGCCATTCGCCTAAGCCGAGCTCGACAAGCCTTTCAGCTTCAATAACAATTCCATGTTTGCGCACGTACTTGAGACATTCCTTGTCGATGTAACCGATGTCCTGGTCGCTGAACTTACCGTAAAAGGTGAGGTTCGCAAGTTGCCTAACCGTGAAGTTTAGCTCCTGCGGACGTTGACTACTGGCGACAGCGATGATGTTGAGTTTTCTGCCCTGCGTGAAACAGTCCTTGAAAGCTTTAATCATGCGATTGTAAACCCAGGGCGGAGCCACGTGGCCACTGGCAGACCTAGGCGTATACTCCTGAGCTTCTTCAAGAATCAACAGCAAGGGCCTTCTGTGCTGCTCTTGATATCTCAAGATCAAACTGATGAAACGGGAAACCCAATCGACTAGCTTCTGCTCATCTTCGACACTGGAAGTGTAGAAAATCATGCTAATGCCATCTTCAATAATAGCTTTAGCGTAGAGGCTCGGCGATGTCAAAGCAAACTCAATATCCTTCGCATGTACTCCACCAACACTCAGAACGTCAAATTTTTCCTTCAACGTGAAATACTCGTCACGAGGCTGAAAAATGACGACAGTGCCGCCCTGCTGCAAGAACTGCTCCGCAATCAAACTGTTATTCCACGACTTGCCGGATCCTGGACCGCCAAGCATAGCAATACGTAGGCCTTCGCGACGCCAAAGTTCAACATCACTGTCGATGACGAAATCAGAACTTAATCGAAGCTTCATTTCTTTACTCTCCTTGTCATGTTTGTTCCGCATTCAGGACAGGGAACAAGCCCATCTTTTCGATCAGCTAGAGATTCAGGGATCTCCACGTTGCACAGAAGATTTGGACATTTGTAAGTCACGATTTTTTCCTTACCCATCAGATTTCACGTTCATCTCTCAGGATTGCTTTTCAGGAGCGAAGTCTTCGACGGCGAAGGTGCCGAACCATCCCCTATGCTGCGGACGGTAATCCAGCAGGCCCATCCGTGTCCCCGCATCCTCCAAGATCTCTTTCAATGTCGCATCTATGCCCTCCGGCAGCCGCTTCGAATCATAGACAAGCTGAAATGTGGCACTCCACTTCGGCAACTTTGCCCTGCCCTTTAGAACACGCTGATTTTGGATGACAACTGCCCGCTCGTCAACCTCGTACTTGTCAGTGCCCAACGGAACCTTCTCAGGTTCCACCCGCATCGTCCCAGCTAACAGACTGGCCAGGCTCATTCTTCGGATTTTGTACTGCTTCGCAGTGTTGATGATCATGCTGTACAAGGCTTCCTGAGGAATGTACAGCTGTTTTTTGCCATCGATCTCGGCCATGTACGCGCTCTTTGCTGCATCATCAGTCGTGCTGTATTGCTCCATTTTCATTCTACTTTTCGATTTCAAACTCTCCGGGTTCAAACGGTTCATTAACAGAGGCGTTAAGCCTCTGATTTTCACGTCTATTTTCTTATAGTTTTGACTCATTCTTTGTCACCTCATGTGACCATGACCTAGGCAAACCTTGGCCTGCATTACCGCGCCGATCTTAACAGCACCCCACCTTGCATCGCCAAGCCAAAATAATGCCGAAGCTTGCCCAGCAGAACACAACCGTGCCAAACTAGACACTACAGTGCCACTCCTAACAATGCAAAACCTCAATGACACCTTGCCAAAGATTACATAACAGTGCTTCACAGGACAAAACTTCACAATAACGTACCGTGCCTCACGATTCCAAACAATACCGCAATAAGACCTTACCATGGAGTACAGTGCCCCAATCCACCCCGCAAGACCAAGCAGGACCTCTCCAAACCACAATAATGCCTTGCCAAGCACTGCAGAACCAAGCCGGACTTGACCCAACCGGACTGGACCCCACTCCTCCACACCATACCACAATAGAAACTCAGAAAGCCATACCTTGCACAACCTAACCGGACAGGACAGAACCGTACCAGGCAGTGGTTTACCTCGCAACGCCCCGATAGAACCATGCCTTACATCACGGAGCCTAGCAGGACAGGACCTCACAAAACCTAACAATGCCAGGATAACACCATGCCGCAGAGTGCTTTGCTCCACCTTACCCCGCCTAGCCCCGATAATACCGTGCCTTGCCAGAGAGGACCGGACCATGCTGCGCCTTACCCCGCAATGCAAGACCCTAACCATTAAACCGCACCTTCCCCAAAGCCAAACGAGCCCGAACAACAAGCTCCTTAAAAGGCGAGTCATCTGGAATTTTGCCTGATTCCGACCAATTACATACTATGATGAGCGCATTTTTCAAGCAAATAAGGCCATGAACACCGCCCTCGCCCGGTTTGACATCGATGCAAGAAAGCTTTTTGCCATTAGGCAATGTCACACTAGTGATAGGTCTTGCGGTTTCCCGCGTGATTTCTGAAGCAGGAACATGACAAATCGCCACAATGTCGTCTGTATCGAATTTGTACCGCTGCAAACGCTTAATGTTTGCTTTCAGCTCAACTTCACAAAATGCCTTCCCATGTCCACTATTCCGTCGCACAGCCTCGGCAAAAAGCTCAGCTTCACTTTGAAAGTGCAAGATCGCACACTCGACGTAGTCAATCTTGAGCAGTTCCCGAGATCTGATGCGGTGAACCCCATCGACAATGATTTTCTTGCCAGCTAGGATTCCTACGTTCACGTATGGAAAATTGGCACCTGCCCGCAATGCTCGAGCATAATTCTCAATAACAACTTGATCTACCTGGTTGCGCGGGTAAAGCCGCCAATCCAAAACCAAGTCACGAATCTTCTCAAGGCTGACTGGAGCCCTATCCCAATTCTTGGCAGATACTGCGCGAACGATTGTTGTGGCCTGACTTCTCATATGTACTCCACTCCACTAGTTGCCTGGCGCTTTCACTGCCCTTGCCACAGCCATCCGGTGAAGCTGTAGATCTCGCAAAATCACCCTCACAGCATTCAATACGTCAGGTTGAGCCATCTGCCAATGTGATTTGATCACGTTTCTGATCTGATCGTCAGACGGATCTAGGAGATCTTGCTCATTGTAAACCAAAACCACGGCAACGGCTAAGGCCGTGTTCGCAAGTTTGATCAGCTGCTCAGTCGAACTCATGCGGAAATAGGCCACAGGCTTGCTTTGGCTCTTGTTAAGTTTATGCCTCCGGTCCAAGAGTAATTGACTTCGTAAAACTTGTCCCGGAGCGTCGACCAGGTCGAAACGGAGGATCTGCTTAAACTCTCGAAGCGTGTCATCGCATTCGATTTCCCTGTACGGCAGCATGACGAGATTTAGAGGACTAGGCCTCTCGACAACGTCAGAAATTGCCAAGCCTACTCCTCCTCTTCTGAAGCCTTTCGGGCCTGCTTACCAGCTTCGCGAAGCTGAGCATCGGATAAGGTGACTTGCGAACACGCGCCGATCTTTACCGGCACGTCACCATTCAACGGATACTTCTGAATCAACTCTGGATTATTGTCCGTCAACGTCAGCCGGTTCTTGCCATCACTGCTTTTGAGGGAGACGCGGTAGACGACCTCACGATTGCCTTCCCTCGTTATGCGCTCTGTCTTGCTGCGTCCAACAACATCGAAGACAACATCAACCACTTCTCAACCCTTCTTTTTCAAATCTTTCCGGCCAACGGTCGTCCCATTAACGAAAACCCAATAGAACTTGCCATCCCTGCGAAGCTTGCCTTTGAGACCCTTAGAAACAACCTTAAAATCACGCTGCAACCGCTTCAGGCTCCTTTTAAAATCTGGATCAGATGCTCATTTGCAAACTTTTCAAAAGCCTCTTTCTCGTAGTCAGCTTCGCTTCTCCACTTAATTCTCTCTGCAACGTCTTCGCCCAAGTCTTTCAAAGCTTCATGTAGTCCTTCCATCTCGAACGGTTCATCAAAATCCAGAGTCCCTGTTACCGCCGTGCCAGTCGGCTTCAACTCCCCCATTAAATCCTTGACGACATCATTAACAACACCTTTCAATCCATCTGTTAAGGCCCACCGCAAATGCTTTGCAACCAACTCTTCTTTTGAAACTTCTGTTGGGCTTAACTTGAGTTCTCTTACCAGCGTAGTGGCAACCGTATAGGAGAGTACTGGATTCTCCAACCCCAGTCTTGTAGATAAGACAGCAAGCCCTGAAAGCTCCACTCTCGGTTTGCCTTTATATTTTGGCGGTGATGGTCTCGTTGGCAAGTTTAAAGCGTTTACATGCTCCTGGGTTAGCCCTAAATCCGTAACGCGTTGACCCAAAGCTATGTCCAAGTGTCTTGTGCGCCGGGTTTCAAACCCCAGTGCACGGTAGATACCTTCTCCATCTCTATCCCAATCATGCAACGCTAAGACTGGTCGCCTATCCTCTTTCAGCAACTTACGCACAAGCCTCAAGGGATAGCCTTTGCCTGCGACCACCGTCCATCCAAAGCGACTCAGTTCCTCTAAGTCTTTTGCTTCGTCTGCTTTCTCAACGAAAATGAAACCGCGCGCCTGATCCCAAACCTTTTCCAAACGAGTTATAGGATATTCCACGCCATCGTCGTACACCACACCTATGGCTGCCGCCTCAGGTCGTTCCAAACCATGTTGTTGCTCAATTAAAGGCCAAACGTCATCTCGATAAGTCGCATATCCCTGGTCTGTGCCAAACCAGTTGTAATCTTCCACTGCAATCTCTTTCCCGATCAATGGAGCTAAACGGTCGCCTATGATATAGTAACTGCCACGAATCGACCGCTTGACCAATATTTGATAATGTTCCAAAATGAGCTTCTTCACGACGCTCCAGAGACGTTTGAACTGCTTTTTGGGCAACCGTTAACCCTCCTTGTTTTCGCGCACGAACTTTTGCATGAGGTCTCGGACAGCTTCGCTGCGCCCTCCGGGATATCGGTGCTTTATGGCTTTGTCGAAGTCTTCAAGGAGTTTCTTGGGCACATTCCGTATTTCGACGTCGAAACAGGCCTCGCTTGGCACGGTTAGCTCTCCTTTGTGCGTTTCAAAATGATGTTACCGCTAGCGTCAAGGTACAAGGCGAACCTGGTACCGTCAATGATGTTCTGTTTTTTGCAGAGTTCTACCGGAATCAATACGAAGATGCTGCCGCCCTTCTTTTTGGCCTCAACGACATCAATTATCTCCAACTCCTGCATTTTTCACATTCCACCTTACATATTACGGAATAGAACTCAATTCTATAAGTAAACCCCACATACTATTTATAACACTTTCGGTAATACGTAATCTGGACGAAAACCGCAAATAGAAATCAGATTCTACATAACGGAACGTGAAAACTTGTCAGAAGTAAGAAAATTTGAAACAAAAGGTGCCCTACAGCTCCTCCTATTCCTCGCGGAGAAAGGAAAAGTGAAAATCACACAAATAGACTTCCACGGAAGCAAAAGCACGATGTACCACGCACTAGGGACACTTGCAGAACTAGAACTAATAGACGAAGAGAGGAAGCCGCCATTCACGCGATACATCCAGCTTACAGGTGACGGAGAAGCTATCGCCAAAAAACTGCAGGAAATCAACCAGATCCTGAAAGCTAAAAAAGATCGGTCAAAACGCCAAGCTCGGACCTGATCTGCTCAAACTTCTTCGCTTTCACCAGAACCTGAACACTCTCAACTTTCTTCCTAGCTTCCTCCACATCCTTCGCCCTGTCTAAGATGCTCAGTATTGCATCGAGACAATCGTCCCACCCCTGTTGATACGTACCACCCATACGAGTGTGCCTCCTATAGGTCCTAAATCGCAAAATATAAGAACCCACCGCACATACAACATTTCTATCCCTCACAGAGAGATAAGTTAAAGTGAAACGAGCACAAAAACCATGCAAAACCCCATAACAAAACTGAGGAATTGGTGGGACCAACGCAGAAATTTCTACAGGTGCAGCGGCTGCGGGTTCACAGTTCCGAAAAAAGAAGCTCATCCCAGCGGATGGCCAGACCACCCTTACGGCTTGCATGTGCACTGTCCACAATGCAAAAAAGTGATTGCCCAATATCTCGACCGCTAGGACGAAAGGCGATCGACAAGTAGGGTAGACATACGAAGAATGCTTGACTGGGGAAATATGCATGATACGGGTTAAATGGAGGTTTTTGCAGAAATATGATCCCGGGTGGGGCTATCGTGGATGTCTTTATGCATACCTAACCCCGAGCGGCAAGGAGATCTTGTATATTGGCAAAACATGGGGAACAACAGTTGAGGACCGTTGGAAGAGAAAATGGACTTTCTGGAAAGATTTGGAGAGGCAAAGAGGGATAAGGGGTGTCATACCACTTGTCGGTGAAATCTATCTGCCTGACGAACTAAGGCTAACCCGCGAGCTATTGGCTGACATTGAGAGTTTATTGATTTATATAGAGAAGCCGTGGGGCAACATCCAATGCCAGCAAAAAAGAATCAGGCGACCCGGTATGCAAGTGAAATGTACTGGCAATTGGCCAGGGACGCGAAAAACCTACATGGACAACAAGAAGAAGGAAAATGCCCTTTCGCATTGAAGAGAACAATATTTAATAACATTTTACAACTAACAGTTATAGTGGCGCAGGCACGGCGAGGTGACTCCTCCTTCCATCCGCCTCTACAAGATGGGAGAGCGGAAGATCCTCGACGTGCCGCGTCAACTTCTAGGCAGGGCATTCCCTCTACTTTCAGATCCTGTTTGAAGAGGCAATGTTAGTTTTAAATAATCTTTCGTGACAAAAGAAGGGGTTGCCGACCGTTGAGGAAGAGAATTACATGCCACTTTTCAAGCGTCACCTACTGCGTAAAGTCTTGGAACGACAGAAGACCCAGACACGCAGAATCCATAAGCACCCTCTAAAGGTTGGCAGTATCTATGGAATCCGTACCACCAGATTCGAAAAATCACAAGGACACATCAAGATAACTCGCCGATTCCAACAGAGACTAGGCGATATAACCGAGGAAGATGCACGAAAGGAAGGCTTCAAGGATATAGAAGAGTTTAGACAACAATGGATCAGTATCCGCGGTAGCTGGAATCCAGATCAAATAGTGATGGCTTACGAGTTTCGTCTTGTGGGCGCTACCAGAAAAGGTAAGCATAAGTATGGGCCCGCTTGAAGCGCAAAAGACCTTACCTAGGAGCCATGAGACGATATCGGCGCGTCTCGCCTATTCTTCTCTGGATTTCCTGCAGTCGTTCTCTCATGGTCATTACTGGCATTTGGACGCCCAGCGCTTCCCATTTGTGTGAACGGCGGTCCAAATCACCACCAACGAGTCTAGTCAAACAATCCTTTGCTGCACTTTCGTTACCAGTCAATGAGATCGCCATAATGTCGGCTGCAAGTTCTTGGTCCTTCGTAAGGGCAACCAGCGGCGGGGGCACTCCCAATAGATACAAGAATAATCTAACGATATCCAAAACCGTGTGCAGATCTCGGTCATAACGTTTCAGCAGCTCATCAAACAATTTGGCAATAGCCTTCGGTATCACATGATTCAAATATATATGCGAGACTTCATGTGCCAAAATAAATCTCTGCTGTTCGCTCGTCAGTTCTCTGTTCAAGTAGTTTACATCCAGATAAACGAATCCGAAAGCTGCATTCACTGGTAAATTCAGAATTGGGACAGTGCCCCTGGCATACAAACCCAATGCCGTGGCTATCTCTCTCTGATCGTCACAGACAACTACACCCAAAGTGTCAACGTTTAGGGAGTTGAAGAATCGGTCAACTTCATTCTGCATCTCTTGAAGTTCCATCTAGAGTTCCCTACCTCCATTCTTGGACCAGAATAGATAAGCTTTTACCTGCAGAAGCATCCCGACTACCCTGATCAGCTTCGCAAGTTTAGAAAGATCCGCTTCTTGAATCCCTTTCGTATATGCTGATATCGTGCCGAAAGGCATCTTGTTCCTGGAAGGGACAACTTCCTTGCTCAGTCTTGGGTGATGATTTTTAATGAACGCATCCTTCACTAGGCCCAACTGTTTTGGACTTAGCTTCCCAAGTCGGCCCATGACGTAGTTCTGGCTTCCGAAAAGTTTAGGATTAAATCTGAGTTGCTCGAGCTGGTCAGAAATTTTCAAGGCCTGTTTTCCTGGAGTCTGGAAGATCACCCTTGTCATTCCTGCTCGCTCCGCAAACGGATTATACTTAGCCATGACTGCAACTATTTCAATGTAGCGCGTTCCTGCTCGAGGCAAAGTTTCGCGGATCAACTTGGCTCCTAAGCTTATGCTCCGATATTTTGGATGGATCACTATTCGACTGATGATGCTGAGGTTCTTGTTCAATTCTTGCATGGTCATTTTCGGCAAAACCAAGTTTCGCCCGTAACAGCTCGGAGGCGGATAATTGTAGAGAATCACACCACACAATTCGCCGCGCCGCCTCAGACAGAATATTTCTCTCGTAGGACCAGCCTTGTGACTGCGGTAGTGAAACCCGCTTAATTTCCGCCAATCGTCAAGGATTCCGGGCTTGATTTCCATTTCCTTGACCAAACTGCACTCGGCAGCGGGCTCGTTTGGAAAGTAGTTTACCGTTATCTCCTTGCCGAAACGCTTGTGAACATGCACACTTGGCTTCAGGTCCTCAAACAGATCCATGTGAGTTGTGGCAACGATCACACCTTTTCCCAAGAACCTAGCAAATTTCTGCACATTAAAAGCCACAATCTTAGCCGTGTCACGGTCCAAGGTAGCCGCAAACTCATCCATAACCCAAAACTGAGCCTTACTTTCCATCAGCTTCGCAATCCGGTAACGGTAACGCTGGCCATCTGAAAGCTGATTGTAACTACGCAGGAACAAGAAAGCATCATTAAGCCCAACCCTGGAGAGAACATCAAGACCCTCTTCAACCGTTTTCCCAACAGTCTCGATTAACGGTCTCTTAGTTGCCACGTGGCAAGTCGACACATCAACAGCATCCGTTCCGAGGTCTTCTAGGAGGGCTCGCAAAAGGACACTTTTTCCGCTGCCTGAGTCCCCAGTGATCAGGACAATATCATTACGGCCTATTTTTAATTCTACATTGTCATAGATCACGAATTTATGTTGTTCGTCTATCCCTAGACCAAAAGCTTCGGCCACTGCAATACTCCGAGGCGTCAGCTTCGCAGCAGTCTCATAAGCAATGTTTACCAAAAACTTATTCTGAGTCCTGTCATACGTTCGCCGAAACTTGGAAATCCGGAAAAACTCTCTGCGCCTTCTCACGATTCGCTAGGGCTCCATTGGAAATTTACTTTGTGAGCTTAAAATTGCACCGCTCGACCGACACAATTTGATCTTAGAGAGAGATAAGTAAAAATGAAATAAGTAATAAGTGCGACCGCACCTACCTTCCAACGCCGGTAACCTTGCGTTTAGCCAATTTCTTTCGGATTCGAACAAGTTTACCCAAACCGAAGACTCTCCAAGTCGACTGCCTTCATTTCCACTGTGCCATAAACCGCTAGGGCAATGCTCCAAAACACATCATCATGTGTACCATTGGGATGACTTAACGCCATGGCGCCATCCTTGCGCAACTCATAACGCTCCACATTGAGTTCGCTACAGATGTCGCTCCGGTACGGCTTCTCCCATGTGATCAACGGAAAGAAGAACCTCTGATCATTCATCCTTTGCTTAAGCAAATTAGCCATCTCACTCTTACGAGGAACACTGAAGTTGACGCCCTCGGCGCTTCTGATGCCAGCGTTATCCATGTCACTTATTATGCTCGGACCCTCTTTCGTGAAATCAACACGAATCTTAGTAAAGCCTCCCCAACGATCCTGCAACGTCTTCACATAACCTAAAACATGAGCATACTTTGTAGGCTGCTGGAAAATCTTCAAATGACGAAGGAAAAGCCTATCATTCACTCTTTCAGTAACGCTGAAAACACAGTAATCCCGAACCTGCGCCAAATCTAAACCACCGAAAAACTCGCCATCACACATCCTTTCAGGATCAAACGGCTGCAGATCCTCACCGCAATTTTTCACGGTGCCAATACATGAAACAATAAGGCTCTGCGGCAACCAGACGTTCTCGTCCTCAGCCCATTCCGCCTCCATTTCCCGGCGCCAACGTGCAGGATCCTCCCCAAACTGCTTCCGAATCTTCTCCAAAATGCCCCTTTTGAGTGGTCCGTTGGGTTCGAGAGCCTGCTCCCAAGTCACATGGAGCCTTGCAAAATCCGAGAAATCCTTGTGATTACACATCTTCCAAAACAAGCTATCCGTATTCCAGGGAGTACTTGTGCACGCAAGTTTGCCGTCTGTGGTTCCCAACGTGAAGAGGATACTATCATAAAGGTCTACGTCGTTAGGAGTAAAATTCGTTTCATCCCACCAAACCACGTGAAGAGTAGGCCCTCGAATAGTGTCAGGATTGTTGGGAAAAGCTTCAATAATAGCCCCATTTGGAAAGGCAAGGCGGGTTCTTTGAGGCTTAAGATACATAGTCGGCGGCAGTCGACGCAGAAAATAGCTAATCCGTCTAATGTTCAGCTTCGTTTGTCGCCAACTCGGGCCTACGAGTGCAATGTAACAGTCCGGATGCGTAAGAGCATACCACAAAAGCAGTGCAGCCATTATCCAGCTTTTTCCGCTCTGACGACACCACCGACCAGCCGTGAACTGGTTCTCCACAAACAACTTGATGAAGTCCTTTTGGTAGGAGGTGGGTTCAAATCCCACTACTTGGCGGAAAAATTCAACCGGATCCCTGCTAAGTCTGGTTGCCTTTTCTTCACGAATTTTCTCTACAAGCGCCTCGTCAGCCTTGATTTTAGAGCGTTCAAGAAAAATCTTTTCTGGGCGCAGGGTTCTGGGTTTTTTTGACAAGGTCTTCATACTTTGCTCTCAACTCGATAAGTTCTCTTTCAATGCCTCGGTAGTCAACATAATCGGAGAAGAGATCCTTGTAGGTTCTTGCAAGTGTGGCGACTGTTTGAAGTCTCTGGACCTCAACCTTGTCAAGGCCGGGATGAGTGGCGGCTTTCAAGGCGCCAGCCAAGATCTTCAGAGCCTCCTCCACGGTTGGCAATTCTTTCGGAATCTCTAAAGTAGTCGTCCTATAGGCCTTAGGGTCAACTACTTCTAACCCAAGTCTTTCAATCTTTTTTCGAACCGCCTCTGGGCTCTTTTTCAGCTTAGCAGCAATGACGTCAAGAGGATCCTTAGCCTCAAGAAACCTACGGAGTCGCTTCTCCTCGTCAACTGTCCAAGGCTTACCCTTTGGCATGGTATTCCTCCTTCAAAATGAAGAATGCCTTGCGTCCTCTTCTTTCCTTCAGAACCATTCCCCGGCGGTGAAGCCCATTCAGGTACATGCTCTCGACAGCGCGCGCACGATGAGTTATTAGCGCAACTTCATCAGCTGTGACCGGCTCCCTCAAACCTTTCAAGACTTCCAATGTTCTGTGTTCCGCAATACTTAACGTAATCAAAGATGGCATGAGATCCACAGCCTTAAAACTCAAAGCTTTGATCTCCGCGATCAAAGCTTTACTCATGATGCTAGGTATTATGTCAATTTTCGCTTCGAGGACCTGCAGTCTCCCGATAATTTCCTGAAGACCTCTGGAAAGCTCATAGTTGCTAACCATCTTAACTTGCCTTCTGGCCTACGAAAATACCCATGACTGTACCGCTTAAGCCTGTGATTGCGGCGAAGATCTCACTGTTCCAAGCATGCATAAACGCCATATGCGCAATTTCAAGGGCGGAAAGACAGGCGGTCATGCTGATCGCAAATTTCACAACGTAAACAAGTTTCTCGTTAGCCTGCACGATAATTATCTGCTCCTTTCCACGGCCTTTGTGGCGAATCTTCCTAGCAAGTGCCCGTTTAATGAAGTCCGGCATGATTTTTCACCGACTGCTGTTGAATCTTGCGTTCATGGAAAACCCGGCGACCGCCCATCAAAAAGCTATTCACAAGGCTCGTGGCGATCTTGGGCTCGATGTGGCCCTTAGCAACTAACGTAATCTTGGCTGTCCAGGATAGGGGAATGGCAGTATAGTCGATGTCGAATAAGCCATCAGAATAGCGGAAACTGTTCTGGGCGATGATGATATGCTTGCTTTTCTCGCCGAGAACACCGATGAAAATACCCCAGCTCTTCACTGGGACATCGACAGCAACACCGCTGCCTAAGCTCTTCCCGACGCTTGCGTCGCACCAGTCGACAGACACTAAGTCTCCAGGAGCGAGCCCCTCAAGTTGTTTTCTCAAATTCTTACCGTGCAAAATCAAATCTCCTCTTCATTTTCTGCCACAACGTTTTGAGTCTCGAAGACTGCTGCTTCATCTTCCCAAAAATCTCAACATTTCCAGCGCTATCGAGAAACATCAGAATCTTTCCTTTCGGATTAAGAAACGCTAAGCCCTTCGGAAAGCCGAGCTTTTCAGCCTCTGTTATTCTAAAGTCATTCTCGAACAAGAGATCAGTTGCTTGGAAATTAAGGCAATTGACGCTATTCGTAACTATGCCGCCGTTAAAGGTTATCTGCCCAGAATACACATTTGGGCACCGTGCTTCGTCAAGCACACCACTTGTTATGTTGCCCGCTGCGTGATTGTGGCCTGCCGGCGTGTAACGTCCATTCGGATTGACATACATGGGATCAAACCCGGCGCCCTCAGCTTCCAAAACATAGCCCGATGTTCCCTCGGGAAGCCTTGCAAATCCAAATCTCCCACTGGTGATCTTTGAAGCGGGTAGGCCTGGAATATCGTCGACTGGAATGGCCGCGTACATAGGATCAAAACCGGCCCCATAGCCTCTGATGTATTTTCCAGCATCGCCTCGAGGCATACGGGCCAAGGGAAACTGTCCGCTTGTGATTATCTCAGCGTTTGCTGTGACATTCTGCAAAACACGGCTAGACGTAATTACTAAATAGTCGGCAACATTAAGCGTCTCCCCGAATAGGTCGACCGCGTGGATCTCTTTCCAACGGTCAAGATCCGTCCCAATATACCCGAGACCATCGCCTGGCGGGACCAAATGATCATTCAATTCAATAAAGCCCGCTGCTACGCGCTTAAGGTAAGTGTCCGGAGCCGACGCTCCCCCTGGCCCAAACTGCAACGAAACAAGATCCAGCAAGGCTTTGACATTCGCTTCACCTTGAGTTTTCAGCCTCAAACTATTATAGAAAAACCCATAGAGACTGTGTGTTTCTTTCCAGTGAAAATTCTCGCTGCCGAAAATTCCATGCTCATTATCGGTCGGTTCAAAATGGTGATCAAGCCCGACAGATCCTGCTTTATTCTTGGTGCGGAACTTCAAGATTGCAGCTGTATCATCGAAAGGACCGAGAAATTTCGGAGCAACCCAGCCAGTGATCTTGTCCCAGCCACCCTCATCCTCGCTTGGCCACTGGGCTCCTGTCTCATCGCCTGTTTCGTGTCCGGCGTGATGTGAACCCATGCCTCCGCCATAATTAACAGTTGGAATGCCTCTCTTCCCAAGCTTTGTTCTGGCAAGCTTTTCAACTGTAACAGTCGTTGCTCGTAGCCCGTATAAATAATCTGCAAGTTGGGGCGGGACCTTGCCAAGCTCATAAACTACTTCAAGAGTTTGGACCTTTGGGTCCACATGGTACTCTATACTTTCGATGCGAAAATCCGAATCAACGTTCTCATTTGGCAACTCGACATGAATCTTGTCCCCCGGCAAGGATGGCGTAAGACCGTAGTCAATTACCGTACTACGGACCGTCAAATATTCAGCAGGATTTTTGAAATAATCAAGCAGAGCCTTGGCTCTTAGGTCACATTCATTATCTGAAACTAGTTCTTCGTCTGTTTCGGTCAACTCTCGAAGGCCATACGCATTCTGGCTTCCAACATCTTCGCGGACCGCTGCATATCTGCGCCCCCCAAAATACAATGCATCAATCCAGAAATCGCCCGTTCCGACACCGCTAAACCAGCAATCGATACGTACCTTCTTAATCTGAGTCCAGTCAAACCCGGGATCAACGTCCCAATCGCCCTCATATGCAAGGCCGACTTTAAGGTCTGTTTTGCGCCATTCACCAGGTGCAATATTAATGTGCTTCCAGACAGTCTTGTTCGCGGTATCCCAGAGACTTACGTCCACGTCACCGCGGAAAGCTTTCTGGAGGGCTGCAAAGGAACTCAAGATAGGATGTAGATTTGCATTGACTTCTTTTCCAGCATTGAGTGTGAAAATCCCGCCCTCGTAGTAGGCCTGAACACCATGAACCTTAATGCTTCCAGTACCCTTCACCTTCGTGGAAGTGTCAAACGTCGGCGTTTCACCGCCAACTGAACTCCAAACGCCATCTTCAGGTGTGACGCTTTCAGTCCAGGCATCCTTGTCTAAGGGCACACTTTTGTCCGCAAGGCCATAGATCATGATCTTGTTTCGGACCCGGTGAATGTCCTTCCGATAGTCGCTAACTTCGATCTTATCCGTCAAGTCAACAAGCGAACTACGGCTATTCTTCACGAAAAACTCAAATTTGCCGTCTGGCGCCACGAAAAAATCAAAACCGATAATACCAGCACTATCAGAACTTTCAGCGATGTACTTCAAGATATCCCAAACAGGCGTATCCTCATACTCGAGGCTTGTGAACGTAGTATCTGTGTCTTGGACAAGTTCCGCGCCATCCCTAGTGTGACTCAGGCCGACGTAATTATCGATTAAATCCTTGACGATCGCCTCGCCCTTCTGATTAGTGTACTTCTTCGTAACGACCCGGCGAAACAGTTTCTCTCCCCAACATCGACCGCTGACAACGATATAGTGCTCTTGAGGGTTTGGAGACTCGCATTTTATGCTTTCCACTCGGCACGTGATGATCTGCGGAACATTCGAGCCCCTGCCTATATCAATGTGGCCATCCATTCCAACGTTGATAGGCGTGGTCCCGCCTGGACTGTACTTCTTGTCCCAATTCTGCAGGGTCAACTCGAAGCTGCTGACCTCTTTCGTGCAGCCTAAGTGGACTCGAAGATCGAAAACATCTCCTTGGGGCGGAGTCACAGCGCCGAAGACAATGGCACATTTGGGAATCTCTACACTCAAAGAAAAATCACCGCCAAAACAGCCAAGACAGAGCCCAGGATCCAGTAGACGAGTGGCAAGCCAAGGATCAGCGGCAAGCCTCCCCAATTTACCCAATCGTCCTGCCTAGGCCACCTGCCCTCGAAAACGAACCAGCTTGCATCTTGCACAAGAGGCATCATCACCAGTCCGAAAATCCAAGTTACAGGACACAAGCTGAAACTCACGACTGCAAAAAGCCCAAACATGCACAAGTGATACAGTTTGAAATGCTTCAAAATCGCATAATCCATGTCAGCCTCGAAGAATACTCGGTTTTCCATGAAGCCATAGAGGACCGCGAAAATGAGGGCTCTTAAGATGTCGAGTAAGAGCAGGTTATTCAACTCCTCGGCGGTACATGCTTTCTTCACCGGATCTCTGAATGCCGCGACCTCTTGTTGGCGTTTCAGCTGCTGCAGCGTTGAAGTTTTTGATGCCGCTTGTGGCAGCGTTCATTTGCGACGCAAAATACGCCATAGCAGCCGCGGCGCCAATGATCACTCCGATTCCGACACCTGTCAAGGCAAGAAATGTGGCGTGACTGATGTTAAGGGCATTTTGAGCAGCAACGGCAAGCCAAGTCGCAGCAGCCTTAATCTTATGCGCTACAGATGTGACGATACTCGCGCTCGCATTTGCAGTTTCAGCTGTTGTATTGATCGCAATGGAGGCAGTGTGGCCAGTCGTGACTACCGTCAGGTACGATTTCAACCGAATCATCGCAGAGATTACGGTGATGACAGCCAAAATCGTTCTAGCCCATTTTGCGCTTTCCTTATCGACCATCCCGAAATCTCCTGCCAAGCTTATCACTCCAGACCCGAGAGCCGTGACAGCTGTGAAGGATCTTGCGACTGCAGTTAGGCTAACAGTGGTTGAGGCTGCCTGCTTCCCTAATTCTGCAAAACCAGATCCAGAAGCCTCAACGTTCTCACCCATTTCCAACGCTGCAACTCCCACCGCGCCGAACGTAACCTTAGCATCCTCAAAACTTGAAACATCGATTGGCGGAATAATGGGCGCTTCGATCAGCGGAAACTCGATAGGCGGAATAGTTGGAACATCAATCGGGCCGAAACTAAGACTTATCGGCGAACCTTCAACTTCAGCCTTTACGCTTGCAGCATCTTCAGCCACGCGGTGGAGCTCCGGGCTCGCAAAGTTTTCCGCTCGGATGGCCATGCGTTGACTTGAAACCTGAGCAGCCATGGCGCCAGCGTCAGCAGCCACTTTGTTGAACTCAGCACTTGCCAAGTTCTGCGCGATGATTGAAATGCTAAAATCACTGAAACTCAGCGGAATCCAGCCTCCGCCTTCGCTGTATCAATTGCCTCTTTGACTATCTGTTCAAGTTGCGGAAGATACTGTTGAATTGAGGGCCACAAGTACGGTCTAGCCCGTATGTACCGCGTGCCAACTTCAACAAACAAGGCATATGTAGCCTCAGCTCCGATATTAACGACCCAATCCCTGACCACTGCATAAATAGAGGTTCGCAGACGGCCCGTTTTCACCGGAGCGCGACGCATCGCTTCAGCTTTGACGTCAGCAGCCCAGCTGACAAGTTGTCTGTGCACATAGGTTTGGATTGCATTCTGAAAGGTGCGCATGGTTGCCTGAAACTCTCGAATCCCTCGGACATCACAGGAAACTTCAACGGCCACGCATCTTCGCCTCACGCTTCGCTTTTTCGACTTCCTCTTCCGTCATTTTATCCATCTGGTTCAGGATCACTAGGAATTGCTCGACTGTTTTGGCTGGCTGCTTTCTGAGTTGCAGCACTGTCCACCCGAACTCTTTGCAAAGCCGAAACTCTGAAAGAGTTGGATGCGGCTTTCCTCGCTTAATTGCTCTAACAAAAAACGCAGGTCCTCATGAGAAACAGCATTAAGTTTATTGACAATCTTCGAGAACAGTTCACCAACCTCGATTGGAATCCCTTCATCTTCACCGACGAGCTTTTCAGGACTTATCGGTCTACTCTCCGGTTGCTGTTTCAGGCTTGCCCAGATCGTTTCAGCTTGGATTGCAGTGAAATCAGTACTCTCAACTTGCCCAGAAATCTTGCTGTATTTTGTGTGTTTTTGGATTATGCGGTTGCGCCTTGCCCAAGTGATCTCGCCGAACATGTAGTGCCCTGCGTATTCTTTGCCGAAACGCTCATCAAGATCCAAAGTTTCAGTCTTCAATCCTTGGCCCTCTCCATGATACTAAGACGATTTGCCGCCGCAGTCTCCAGGTCCTGAAGTACGATTTTCTGTATCTGTTTCGGTAGCTCTGAAAGGCGCTTTCCCAGATCTCCAAACAGTCTGACTTGCATCTTATCCACTCCCAACGACCCAGATCTCGAAACTGAAGTTTCTGATGCCGGAGATCGATGCATCTATGCTCAGCGTGAAATCTACCGGTATGCTCCCATCGACTGGAATTTGCCTGCCATCATAGCTCCAAGTTAGCGCCATGAAGTCTTTCGCATTTATTGGGTTCCAATTGTCAACATACATACTCATGGTCACCGGAACGTTGCTCTCGTTTTTGATATAGGCTAACTGATTCTTGGTTTGGCCTGGTTCCATCATGCCCCAGTCTATGGTCACAAGCGGTGTAGTGCAGGCCGCGTCCGCGTACACGGTAACGCCTAAGGATTTGATTGTGACGGTTGCCGTGATTTTGTAGGGCCACTGCAAGGCTGCATAAGTCGCAATCGACCCGACTAGAAGGCCAGCGATGATGCATAAAGCGACAATGGCGCCAAGTTTTCTCCGCTCCAACTCCATGTCAATCCCTCACGCAATGGCCAGCGGTCCTTTGGCCGTGAACGCAGCTTTCAGAGAGAGAAGGTCTTCCATGCGGCTTGGAATGCTGACATTGTCCCACTTACAAGCTGAGAGTGTAGCCTTCTTAGTGTCTCCAAGGCCGAACTCCAACGCAAACTCTGTATCCGCAAGAGCTTCATCAGCCTCTTCTTTGTCTTCAAACTCGAACGTTATTTCTCCAGTCAAAACCCGATGTCTGAAAGTCACGTACTTTGCTAGATATCCATTTGTAGTTCTTATTACTGGAACCCGCTTGACATTGTTTTCCACATTGAATTTCCATGCGCTGACACGATCCAAGGTCGCAGCGCCCTTCTTTACGTACGTCTCGTTGAAAGCAACTGCCCCAGTGTGGTCCGTGTATGTGGCCCCAGAAATCTTCGCAGTTCCAACGGTTACGTCCTGCCCCTCCAGCTCTAGGGCGGCCCGTATAACATCTTCGATGCTGCACTCTACTGTTGCTTTGTTGATTCTCATTCCCTTGAAAAGCAGGCTAATGATGTCAGTAGCTGATGCAAAAACGCCCTTGTAGTAAATGCATTCGACGCTGAGGCTCTTGTTCTCATCGATCTTGCACCACTGCAGAAGATCAATCGGTGATGTAGATGGCAATGGATAAGCAACTTTGCAGGCTACTTGTCTAAGCCCCTTTTTGATCACTTGAAAGTCATAGCTTCCCGCACCGCGGAGCTTAATGTTCCCAGGATCTATTCCCGGGTCAATCAAGTCTGCCGGGGCACTTGTCATGCCAGGAGTCTCAGGTGTCGTGCCGAACACTGTTTCAGTCACGTAATAAAACCGCTGTTCCTCACTTCCATACGTCTCAACCATTTTCTATCTTTCCTCCTATTTTTGTCATTTTTTCAATGACCATGAACTTAGAACGCTCCTGAAATTGACTCGAAAAGCCATCCTTTGAGCGTGAACTCGGTCTGGTAGATGTAGGGCTTGACGTCCGGATTGATTGGGATGTTTCGATAACCCACCACATCGCAAAATGCGAGCCCATTAACCTGAACCGTGCACTCAACAAAATCGCAATACAAAACTGCAGGTACGGCGCCATTGCTTGGGTTCGTGGTTCTTGCCAGAAGCCAAACATAACCGTTTGAATCGAGAAAGTCAGCACAATTCGCGGAGACTGTGACAGTTATGGTTTCGTCTCCGGCGCCAGTTCCAGTCTGGGCTTGCTGCCACTCTCCCGCAACATGATTCCAGACCTTAATTGTGATGCCATTTCCCCCGGGGGAAGTGCCATATCCCTCGAAAGACAGAACCAGCCGCTTGACAACATCTTCGCGCGAGTCGATTTTGAAACGGAAAAGCATCATTGCATACTCATTGTTCACGCTGCGACTTTTCGAGTATCGATCATCATCACTACGCCAGATTTTCACATATTCCAAGTTTGTGAGTTCAGTCCAAGAGACGTCCCCTGGCGCAATCTCCGTTACAGAGCCCACTTGAAACGCTTTGTGAGGATCTCCAGACGGATAACCTAAGCCCAAAAAGTTGTAGCTGGCCTGGTTTGGCAGGTTCCGGTTTTCCCGAATGATCTTATTGATCTGTGCAATAATCTTGTCCCGCATAACCTGACCGGGATCAGAACCCGGGACAGTCTTGTCAACCGTATAGACATTACATTTAAGCCTTAACGATCTACGTCTCAATCGACCGGCCAACTCAAGTTTTTGATCAATGCTTTGTTCAAGACTTACGGTTATTTGGCCATCATTTTCCCTCAAAAACTCACGATCATAAGTGCTGGTTGTCAGCAAAATGCTGGCGTAGGCCCCGCCATCTTTGATTATGCTGATGTTTTTTCTGATCAAACGAGCGATCGTGGTAACAGGATCCTCGAGGGCGCTCATGTTGCCACCAACCTCCGGCCGATCGACTTAAAGTAAATCGTCTGATTCTGGAATGTGAAAGGCTGCACAGTCTGCAATTCGTAGTCTTCGCCTTTCCTACGGATTTTGTCATGTTGGCGAACTGGGAGAAATGTGTAGAAAGCCAGGTAGTCTGCCAAGAAATAGCCGGGTTCAAGGATGATTTCCTCAGCTCTCAGGGCTGAAACTGTGCCCAAAACGTCCAAGGGTTCGCCATAACTTATAGTTTCAACCGCTTCCCTAATCGGGTACAGCTGCAGAGTTTCGCCGTGACTATTGAGAATGCGCGTGAAGGACGTTAAGGGTTCTTCATAGTTCAAGAAAAGGCGACCGAGCCATGTGACGTTTGCCATAGCCTTCTGCGCGATAATTGGGGTATAATCAACGAACTTCGGTCCCCAGAACAGAAATTCATTCTGATACTTCTCAATGATGAGCATGCTGAATTTGTAGGCGGGCTTGTCCCAGTCTTTTCGGATATCCCCCAAGATTCCGCTTGTTAGAGCATCGTAGTAAGCACATGCAGCAAAACGACTTATGACATCCATATATCCAGGCCAACAAATACTCGGATCGTAGCCAGGATATTGACCCGAAGGTCTGATACTCTGGAGAAAGTTGTAGACCTTTTGGCAGGTTAGGCTCCAAGCTTCATATTCGAAGAGGCCCAACAAGGCAAAGCTAAATGGATCATCATAGATCTCCGTCTCATTAATACCGACCCGGTACCATTTCCCGTCACCAGTGGGCTTAGGATCAAACCACAAATACAAATCCTCGAAGCCAGTACGCAGGAAAGAAATTGCGTCACTCATCATACTCTGGTACTTGCTTTCGTTGTCGGGATCTGCGTCGCAAAGCATCTTCAACCCGATAAAATCGTAAAGGTCTTCAATCAGCATAACTTGGCTGAAGGAATTGTCAAGGTTCACGTACCTTGCAAAACCGCCATAATATTTGTCATGGACACCTAGAAGTTCTGGGTCATGTTGCATGTTATACAGGAAAGTGGAGCCGGCAAGCTTTGCAGCATTTAAGTAATCAGTGTCAGATATCAATTCATAGGCTTTGAGAAGTGCGGGGATACCCCGGCCTGCGTCCACACTCCAATATTCTGTGGAAGATTCACGGTTTTTGAAGCCTCCATAAGCCTTCTTGGCTGGGTCCACACATTGTTGTGTAAGAAGCCAGTCCGCAAGACTAACAATCTTTGCCAGGATCTCGGCCTGCCTAGAGACAAATTGAGTCGCTGAATAAGCTTCATAGAGAAATTCGATTGCGAAAGCAGCTGGAAAGGCGCCACGCATAAACGCAGGATCTGGCCCTTCAACCTTACCGCTTTTGCTGACGTAATATGTATTAGCTAGGTTAGTTTTCATGGTCACAACGTTGCCAGCGACGCTATCGACCTCGTTCCATTCAGCATGCGCGTCATCCTTGATCTCGACTGGAAAACCTGCTTGAAACTTTGTGCCATCGGCAACGGTCACATTTTTCTGGCCAGTAGCCGCATCTACGGTTATCGATGTTGGGATGACATAAAAGTAGGGAGCGTAATGCATCACAAACTCGTAGTATGATTCAGGAACGGTTGCCATGGTTAGGCGCTCACCGCCCTGAAATCAGCACCCTTGAGGCTATCGATAATCGCCACAGCCTGATTCAGCAGAAACTGTAAGTTGCCACTGCCCAAACCTGAAGGTGAATTGCTACTTGATTCGTTGACCGCCAGATCGCCGACACGAAAGCTCAGGCCCTGAGCAGAGCCCCCAGTTATTCTGCACGCACAGTAGATTGCAGCAAGATTGCGGATTGCTTCAGCCTCAGCTTCTGTGCAGTCTGCAGGGTCAACGGTCGAACCGATTTCAGTTTCAACGGTCACGGCCCCTGCAGTAATAAAGCGATTGACGACGTCGTCAGGCGCTTCAGTTGCAGAAACGTTGATTCTCTCGCGGACTTCGCTCGGCAATACAGCAACCAAAACCTTGGCTCCGAAACAACTAATGAGTAAAACTCGGAAAAGAGCCCTATTAAGGCTAATTCAACAAAATACGATAAGATACGACGTTATCGTACAGAAACAGGGTTAGTTCTGTACGTTTTTACACCTTTGCGCAGAAGCATCTCAACGGTATTGCTCCAGTCCGGAGGAACACGGTCAGCCTCCTCAGCGGCCTTCACTTCATCAAGATGAATGTTCTTCATCTGATTTAGCAACTTATCATCAATCGTAACCGTAATTTTGATCTTACTATTCGGCGGCCTCTCAAACTCACTTTCAGACTCCTTCTCTTTCTTCACCATTACAGAACAACCACACTCTTATTCTCAGGATCTGACGGCTTGACGTTAATAATTGGTCGTCCCTGGCTGAACAATATACTGTTTGCATGTGCAAGCTTAGTCTCCCAAGTCACCTTAGCACCTAGAACGAACTTTTTGACATACGTCTGATAACCAGCTTTTTCAATAGTCAAAGTGTGCGGACCATAATCTTGTAGAATATTTCCATGAGGCTGATTATAATAGCCCCGCGACACAGTTTGCGTCACAATATCGCCGGTTGCATTAGTATTTACGCTGAAGATGAGATTTCCGTCCTTGTCTGTGAGCGTCACCGTGGCAGTGTCAATGGGATTGTTGTCTTTGTCTGTAACCTTCAAATCAAACGTATATTGGCGGTAAACTACTGTGTCCGTGCCTGCTGTCCACTGAAATGTCCATGAATCCACGTCGGGGTTAACTAAATAGATTTTGTAAAGACTTGCTCCTTCAGCATAAATAAAAGTGGTGCATCCCTTTGAATCCAAGTTGGAAATGGTGAGATTTGCACATAAGTACATAGCATAGGCTGCATCTCGAACAAACAACTTGTCAATCGTTCCAGCCGGTAGGGAAAGGGCAATTTCACCTTGTACCTTGCCCAGATAAACATTATACAAGTTACCAGAAGACGGAAGCGATGAAAGTCTAGTTGTTCCAGCTTCAAAATTCCAAATCCGTTTAATCCCTGCACCATTTATCCTTGGAATGCAGCCAACACCAATCATGCCGCAAGAATACAGATAAACTGTTGCGTTTGCGTCAGCATCAAAATAGGCATATCCCCAACCGAACTTGAAAATAAACTGTACACCCTGATCTGTCGATTTTCGACCTTCATTCACCAAATTTCCAAATGTGACCGTTGCATTTGCCTTAGCTTTTATACATGTCCACGCATCGGCTGCTTGTTCCCAGACCACAAGTTTACTTACATCTTTAAAGAACGTAGCGGTAATTCCATCGCCAATCTGCAATTTACAATCAAATCGATACATAGTTGTGCCAGTTTTCCAGACGACACCCCATTGACCCTGCATGACTTCATAACTGAAACTGCCACTATCAGATTTGGTCAAGGCCGTAACCTGGCTCTGCGTCAATGTTTTGAAAAGTTTGCTTGTATAGTATGTTCCGTTGCCGTTGACAACGATATCCTCAGTTAGTGCCCCACCATTTTCGTTTGTGCCGATAACTCGAATCGTTGCCTCGGTCATGTTCGTCCAGTTCGTAACTACTATGTATAGATCCTGCTTTGTACCACCCATCAAAACCTCATCAGCAGGCCGAAGATTTCTTGTCAAGTTCACAGGGCTTGGATCGACTGCACTGATCCCGGTCCTCGCATGAAGACTTAATGTTCCCGCTTTATCCGCGTTCCAGAGATCCAGAAAGCCGCATGGAGCCCCTTCTGTGTACCCCGTTACGGTTATGACATTGTTCGTGACATTGTAAGCGACTGGCAACTGCTTAACTCCTGGTCTGCGATTCTAATTTGCCTGCTGACCACGTGAAAGTCAAAGTGAATTTCAACGTCTCATCTTCATACGCCTTGAGCGTCTGCAAGGTAACATCTGCATTCCAGGTTAGCGAGATCTTCGAGATGTGGTTAGGCATCTGTCCGCACAATCTCCTTCAACGTTTTATCCTCATTGTAACTATACATCAATGTGAAAAGTAGAATATCGCCATCATAAGCCTTCAAAGTGGCCAAAGCATCATCCTCATTCCAGGTATACTCTGTTTTCGTGATAGTTTTCCCCTCTGGGGGAAGCATTATTCCAAAAAAGTCTTGTTCAAGCGTCTCAAGGTCCGACTGTGTTGCAAAATCAGGATCATGAAATTCATTCCCATGTTGTGCCATTCCGCCAGCGCCGCCACCTCCAGCGCTTTGACCTCCGCGAACTATTTCAGCAGCATGCATACCGTCAACGGTATCAGCATCTAAACCTGAACCATGGCCTTGAGGCAACTTCTCCAGTAACTCCTCTCTTTCTTCAGTTTCTTTGTGAGCTTGCAATAGGGCTCTATTACGCCTCAAAACCTCAATTGGATCCTCAGTCATGTGGGACCTCTCCTCCAACCTGTAACAACTATTTCCCAAGGCTCACTTTGCGAGTAATCCCACCGAAGAGCCCAATCCCAATCCGGATAACCCTTAAGCTTCTCGCTAAACCAGTCAACAGAAAAATCATGCAAATGCAAAGGCTTAGTCTTACCCATACACGACAAATATTCTCCATTCGGGCACCTAACCTCAATCTGCTCTTCAGAAACACGCATCAACTCACGCAAAAACAGTTCAGGATCAACTAAATGCTCAATCAAATGCCAACTATAACTTTTCTTAACAGCCCTATCTCGAAAAGGCAAATGACATGCATCAGCCTTAACAAAATTCTTGATTTCGTGCACATGCAAGGCCACATCATCATTAACCCGCTGATCCACGCACCTATGCGCTGTAGCCTCAACAAACAAATCAACATTCACATCCCCCTTAGCTCGATGACCACAACCAACATCCAAGAGTTCAGGTTCGTAAGGCACAAGAGGCCACTCAGGCAAATGCCCACACAAGACACCACCATGAACCTTCGCGACAAACCCTCGACTTTGCACATCGAACAGGAAAAGGATATCCTCACCGAGCCCAGGCTGATACTTGAAGCGGATTCCAGCCTCAAGGACCCTTCGCTTGATTAATGTGCAACTGAGACCGGCGAAGACCCAGCCCGACAAAATCAAACCTGCAACCGCATTCTGAGGTAAATACCAAACCTTCATCTTTTCGTCGAGAAAGCCGCAGATCAAACCGTTCCGATCATCATGCCGAGGCACAACACCCTGAGCCACATCAACATCCAAACCGAAAAGCTTCTCAAAAGAGCCCAAGGGCACTTCCACGTCACCCTGAACCAACCACAAATAATCAAAACCTTCACCGATGCATTTATCGATCAATAAATTACAAGCGTCAACCACACCAGGCCAACTCTGCTGACCCTGCGGAGGAGTAACAAAAACCTCGTGAACAACACCGACAAGAGCCCTTTCCACGCAATTCAGAACATCCTCTCGATAACCTCGAAAACGATCATTATCGCTTAAACTAGGAATACCTACGAGTACCTTCACTTTGCCTTTCTCGACTTTTTTGGCTGCTCTAAAGGGACCTCAGGCTTCACTTCCGCAATGGGCTCTACCTTGGCAGGCGGAACGCCAACTTTACTCGGCTTATCAACGCGCTCAAGCCAAGACTCACCCTCATACGTTGCAGGCAGATCTACAATCTCGCCTGGCAAATGATGCACATCCTGCGCATCCCTGAAACCGTCAACCTTCGGCAATATCTTAAACTTCACCTTATACCTCCTTTCAAGTTTGTTGGAACGAACTCTAGCAAAAAAGGGGAACTCGCGCAAAGCTAACCTGGCGCCGCTTAAGTTAGCCCTGTTATTTCACATAGGGAAGTGGGTCTATTGATGCGCGGCGCCACAACCTCGTAAACTTTGCCGTTAATGTTCATGTCCTCGTCCTGCTGCATGAAAGTCGTCAAGTCTTGGCCGACGACCATCTCAAAATTCTGCTGTCCAGGCTCAACAATCAACGCGCCCGTGGTCAATCCACCGCTAGTGTAAAGTTGATCCGTAGCGAAGATACCAGCTTTCACGAGTTCAGCAACTTTTTCAAGATAGAAAATCCCAGTGTTCGCTATCAACGCACGCAACTTTGCAATCCAACTCGTACGCGCCACCAACGCATATGGTCCGTAATGCTTATCAGTTTCAAGCTCTCCGATCGCGGCGGCAACATCTGTGATTGCATTTGCAGGCCACGCTCCAGCACTTGCCTTCGTGTTTCTGCCAGTTGCGGTCATAAGCCCCTCAATGCCTAATGCTCTGAAACCAGTGTACTCTCCAGATAACATGCACTTGTCCTCTTCCTCAGCACATTGCACACCAGCACATTCCACAGACCTCGTCTCTATCGGCAACCCGCCATAGCGACTTGCGATCACATCTCTCCAATACAACAGAAACTCCTTGTGAATCACCGGAACCTTGACGGGGATGGCTTCAAGCTGAATCCGGTCCTTCACTTGTGTTATGCCATGCATATCGATGGTTGCTTGACCCATATCCGTCTCTTTCCAAGCTTTAACACTGGTAAAACCAGCATGCGGCAGCCTGAAAATCGGAAACAGTCGACGAGCAACCAACGCGGGACGCACAGCTTCGATTAGCCGAGTGTCAATGTACACGAGTTCCTCATCAGTCAGTTGACCCGTTTCTACGCCAACACGTCTCAAAGTCTTCATACAAAATCACCCTTAACTTGCCGCAGCAGACTCAGCGTTCTTGTGGTAATGCACAAGGATCTCGGCGTCCACAGTCACGTTACTAGATTCCTGAGCCCAACCGATCACGCTGCCCTGACCACCCATGGCACCAACAGCCTGCTTAGCAACCTTGCCGTCTGCAGCAGATACTAATGGATCTCCACGTGTAACGTTTTCAGCCGCCAACAAAGTCAACAATGCAATGCAATCAGTCATAACGACCTTCACCTGGTCGCCCACTGCAAAGGCGTCAGCTTTCTTTTTGTCAGGCACAACTTCTAAGAAGCCGACGACATTGTCGGCCTTGGCTCCTGCCTCTTTGACACTCCAGTCCACGGTATCGAAGATTACGAGAATACCAGGCAGCATCTTCGCTGGAGTTGCCGTCGCCCCGACTTCCATCTCCACGATCAATGGCTTCCCAGACGCAATAATCTGGTTTACCGGCTTAACAATACCCTGGGGCATACTTAACTCCTCCCAGCTTTACGCTTCGCTTCAGTCACAACGCTCAAGTCGCCAACAGTCAAGCCGTCCTCTCTCTGGCCTTCGTCCCCCGCGTAGGGACTGCCAAAGCGAACATTCTTGTATGTCGGCAACTTAGCCTGGTCCAAAGTCACGCGAATATGTTGCAACTCTTCAACCGACTTGGCGGATAGATCTTCGATCGTGAAGCTGCTACGCGGCAGAATCTCGCCGATCAACTTTGCCTTCGTCTGAGCCTCGAGAACATCGTTCGCAGCCTTCAACTGCTTTGTGAGTTCAACAATTGTGTTACCCTTTTCCTGAAGTTCTCTCTTCAGAGCCTCATTTTCAGCTAGCGCTTGATCAATGCTAATCTTCGCAGTTGGGTTAACAGTAGGATTTTGTGCCGGAGCAGCTGCTCCGGCTTGCGCACCAGACCCACCATCTTTACTAGACATTTTCCTTTTTTCCTCTCACGAGTTTGCTACTTCTAACGCGCTGTCGTGGTCGCGAGCACCATCATCCCGATGCAATTCTATCACACACTTTCCGTCGAGTGACTATGATTCAAGCAATCGCCTAGCCCGTTCGATTTCCTGTGTAGCGTCTGCCTGAACTTCAATGCCCTTAGATTCCATCCGCTTTTTGACACGATTCTGCATCCAAGTCCATTCAGCCTCAGAATAACCGCCCGCCTCCCGATTCTCCTCCTGATGAAGCCTTTGCCATGCAGCACGCAATCGATCCTCCGGAACCATTGGATAATTGAAATTGCAAGGATCCGCAAAATCATCTTCAGGCACATTCGCGTATTCTTCAGGCTTCGTCAAGTGGCCCTTGTCTTCTTTGAAGGTGATTGAAGTCCTTGCACACCGTTGCTTAGCCTCTTGGCGTCTTTTCTCAAGATCGCCTTCTTGATCAGCACCAGCAGCAATCTTTTCACCTAAGGCATTTTCAAACGCCCTAAGTTGCGCATCCAAAAAGTCAAGGTCACTTCGAAGTTTCTGCTGTTCTTCCTCAGTCAATGATGACTTCGGGTATAGTTTGTCAATTATCTTTTGCCGGTCCTGGTTCAATTGAGTGATTTTCGCCTTGATCTCTTCAACACTTAAACCGTCAGCGGAATCAGCTGCCTTCTTATGCTCCTTAACCCAGGCTTGTGCTCTCTCCATAGTCCAGTCTTTGCCTTTGTCGAAAAGATACTTCTGAACGTGCGTGGAACCTTTCGGATCGCTTTTCAACTTGCCAATTACAGCTTTGATTCCCTTGTCCGCGTCAATGTCGATCGTCCGAAAACTATCGTCAACAAAGTCACTTGCATCACGGACTGGAATGTGAATATAGTTCTCGGTCTCTTCAGGATCCAAGGCAACCTTACGAATCAGCGTATCTACCGCTATACCGCAGTACGGCGAACGGCACCGTCCCACAGGAACGCCGGCGGCCACATGATCAATCAGGATCTTTCTCTGAACAAAATCGTAGGTTTGATCCTTCCACTTGCCAGGAGTCGCATCGAAGTCATAGAAGAAGCCAAGGCTCACGTCTTTGCGTTTGCCAGTCTTGATTTCATCCAAAAACTTCGCATCACATTTAGCCTTGAAGAACCTTAGATTTCCGAGGATCCCATTCACTTTATCGCAGAACTTTGTGTTCTCAACCTTACCCTTAATGTCATCTCTAACCGTCAAGATAACAGTGTCAGGATGCTTCTCAGCAACAATCCAAGCGCCCTCCGCAGTCCAAGCAGCCTCTTTAAGCTCAGCAGCAGGTTTGAACGCTTTCCCTTCCGGATATGGGAAAACTCCTTCACGCGCAATAATCGCCGGAACCACCAGAAACTCGTTTGAATCTTCAACGATCTTTGATGCGTCGACTTCAGCTAGGCTTATTCCTATTTTCCTCACTTTTCTTTTTCCTCCATTACATTCATGACTGTACAAATCTTTTCACGGTAAGCAGACATGACGACCATCCTCCAACGTGACCCAATGCCCCGCCCCTCCGTCCTCAGTTGTGCATTGATCGCCCTCGTATATGGCATGAACCTGAATTTGGTGCTCTTTCAAGCCGCTTTTCCGCAATCGTCCATAATGGGACTGCGCTTCCTCGCTGGTTTTCCATTCAAAGCTTTTCGGCTTTTCCAAGCGTTTGCCAGTACCAGGCTCATTCAGAACCTTTACGACATACCAATCAGCATCCGTGCTAACATTCATACCAGTTGCCGGTCCAGTCGACGGCGAAGAGGACTGCTGCTCGGCCTTCTTAATGCCTAAAACAACCTTTCCTTCTCCCTTTGGCAGCGGCTGGAGACCCTGTTCCGCCCGGATCTCGTCGATCGTCATCCAGCCCTGCTTCTTTTCCCGGGCCTGAGCAAGATTCAACTCAACAAGAGCCTTATCCTTCTCAGAAACCTCAAAACCGCCAAGCCAAACAATTCTGTAATCTTCGACGTTTGTCTTTACCTGCCCGCATGCGACCAGCGCGTCAATCAGAGCCCTTATACCGGGCTCGTAGCGGCTTTGGGCATCACTAATAAGTTTGAAATACTCGCGCTCATTCACTTCTGAACCTGTGAGCTCACCAGCCTGAGCCCCACGTAAAATCGCCGAGGGCAGACCTGAACCTGCGCTGATATTCTCCATGATCGGCAGGTAATACGGCTCTGGATCCAACGCCCTTCCAGCAAGCCCTTTGAAATCAAGTTTCGTTTTTTCACTGTGCAAAAAGTAGGTCCGAGACTGGAGACTCTTAAATTGCTGGCTCTCCTCGAGATCATCCAGCATCTTTTTTGTTGCGCCTTGAACCTCAACATCTGGAAAACCCGACCCATACCGAAATATAGTTTGACCGAGCCCCCAGCGAACATTCCGCAAAACAGTCAAATCATCATAGACGGGCTCCAAAACTGAGATTCCCTTGTACGGATGAGTCAACAACCGAGTTGCGAAATGAAGGACCCGCGAGAAATGAACCTTAGCTTGATTAATTCCAGTTCTCGCTAATGTATAGAAATTTGGCAGTCCAAATCTTTCGCTTTCCTCTTTCTTCTCCTCATCACTGCTTTGAACATTGAACTGTAACGGACCGTACGCAACGATATCCCGGATCTCTTGTGGGCTCTCAACCGGAGCCTCCAACGTTTTCCCGTGGTCAGCGTAACCCTGAACGATTATGGACCAACCGAAAAGACGCTCAAAAACGGCCATCTGGGTGAAAACGCTCTTCGCGTTCAACTGTGCAAGAACCGTCTGCACCTGCTTATCAAAATTCGGATCCGGCTTCTCTGCGGTATCTTCAACTTTGAACCAGTTATCAAAAATGTCATGGGCGACCTGAAAAACGATGCGATAGGCCACCGGTTCACGTTGTACAGCAAAAAGCAGGTCCTGCTCGTTTATGGGCTCGCCAAAATCGGCCTGACTCGAGGCGCCGGCCCCTCGAATCCCAACCGTGTCTGTCGACGTATCAGCTCCAAACCTACGTCTAAGCCAGCCGACCGGATCAGGACTCATAACTATCTAAACAAAAACAATGGCCCAACTCGAAAAAGAACCTTATTGATAGCTTGAAACCATGGTTAGTAGATGTTAATAACGTTTAAAAACAAATAGCGCCAAGAAATGACTGGTTACTTTGCGCATAACTCCGAGAATGCTACAGATTTTGAAGCTAAGGCTCCAGGGCGACACAGGCTACAAAATCGCCCGAAAACTCAAGATAGACCCGCCAGAAGCCTATCGAACTTTGAAAACTGCTAACGCAAACTTTCTGGAAGCCTACCGGATGCTCGAAGAACTCAAACAGCTCGGATGGCCTGAAAAGCTGAGAGAGGTGCAGAACATAAATCAGCTTCACAAAGGACGGAGAATTGCGCGCACACAAGTACCAGAAACTTCTAGTCGATCAGAAGAGATCCCAATCAAACTCGGCTAACGGAGGTGAGTCGACAAAATGAAGAAAATATTCTTTGCAGTTATCCTGGTATTTGCAAGCATCCTGACATTCTTTCCCGTATTTGCTCAGGATAAGGCGACTCAAATGAGCCCTCCAGAATTGCCGATCCAAGTAATTCACGGTATCTGGGCTCTTGCAGTCGCCACACCCATTGGCCTAGTAATTGCGTTCTTCAACTGCCTCGCAGGATACTTAAGCAAGACAAGTCCTGAGAACTTCAAACTTGAAAACTTCATCTACACGGTCCTAATCAGCCTGGTGATCGGATTCTTGACAGTTTATGCAGGCTGGACCTACACTATGGTTGAAATGTGGCTCGCAAATGGCTTTCTAACCTGGTACATCTGGAAAATGGCATCGATTCTTGCCAGGATAATTGCAAAAAAAACAAACTGAACCCCACCACAAACAGGACCACCCACCGAAATCAAAACACAAGCCTAGACTAGTACTTTCCTCAATCCGACTTTTCTTCCTCTTCTCCTTTCTCCTCAAGGATCGGCATGAGGAACAGCCCTGCTGCAGAGGGAGAATATCTTGATTATGGACTCAGTAATTTCGTGGCGATAGCTCCTACTATTGCTCCCAAGAGAACCAAACCAATTTCAAAGGCGTGAGGATAGGTTCGTGGGATTGCTGTCATTTTGGTCAAATACGATTTGGTACGAGAGAAGGTAATCCCAAACTTAATTGGAGTTGTGTATTTTGTCATCAACTGACGCTTTGCTTGATTGACCCATTTCGGATTATGATCAGAAGTCACCTCCAGCCTCATGTCTTCTTTCCATTTCCTAAAAATCCCGTCGATTGCTGCCAAAAACGTTTCCACTTTTCCGTTGATTGGTTCGACAAGGGTGTCTTCAGACATGGCATAAGGAACGAAATCAACTTCAATTAGATCTTTGTCCTTGCCTTGGCAATATACCAGGAAGCGATTTGGTTCCTTAATAAATCCGAACACTAGCTGGTCCTTATTAACCGAATATGCGTCAAGCGAAATGTCGAAGTGAGAAAGAAGTTCTTCCAGCCGCGATTGTACCTGACTGATCTGACATGGGAATACGTAACTGTAGGTCTTTCCTTGAAACTGAGGTGTCACATCGTATCCTGTACACAATCTCACTATGGGAGTGGAAAGGAAGCATGCTGAGAAATAGACAACTAGCAATAAGAACCAAAATCCAATACCAAAGCCAACTCCGTCTTGGCTATATATCCACCTGGGGGTCATCCAATTTAATCCTATGGGAATTAGGATACCGAACGGAAAGATCCAAAAATTGTGCCAGATCAGAAATGGAGACTTTAAAGCGATCCCAGTGACTGCCAATACAACGACTGTTGATAGGAAAACGACAACTAGTGTCAACTCATAGGACGGAACACCACCTGTTCTAGCAAAGCCGTATACGAAATAGAAAATCAGACCTGCAACAATTGTCCATAAAACGCCTATTATCCGGACTTTTCTCTTCTTACTTTTCAAGGTCAATTCAATTTCTGCAGTCATGTTTTGCTGTTCATACAATTCAAATATATAAAGACAATCAAAGCGAACCACAGGCCGTATCTTTATCTGTTTCTCCCAAACCTCAGACTGCGAAGCTCGTTAGAGCCCAATGCCAACGACGCTTCTCCACAACTTGCTCACCGATCTCCTTTTCAACACGCCTATTCATTCGCGGGATCCTGCGGCTAACTTGCAGAGATCGAGCGATCTGTCTATCTATCTCTAACCGCCAGAGCCTCGAATGAACAAATATCCATAAACAAACACTAAGTACCCACCCGCTTTTCTGCTGCTTCCAAATAATCCTGCATCAGCTGCTTGAGATACTTCCTACCTAGTTTGACTAGTCTTTCGCTAAACAAATCCATCTTGATTGTGCCTTGAAAATATCGTCCCGACAAAAACCTATATTCGACGTAATCATATAACCAACTCGACCCGCCAACACCCCCTGGAAGTGGTTCTGGGAAATTTATCAGTCTGGCTTCATGAACAAACCTATTGCGCAGGCTATACAGAAAATTCGCACATTCTCTTATTCCTCTTTGCATCTTCTTCTCTGATGCATAGGAAGGACACTTTTCTTTATTTATATCAAATTCACAATATCCGTGGCTAACGTTACACTCTTTACCTTTGAAGCAGAATAGCGGGAGGAATGTTTTTTGTTCTCTTTTCCAGAACTGAACTGATTTCATGAGTTCAAATTTCTCATCCTTTGTCAGATACTTAACGAAAAACGTTCTGAACTTCTCGGCGGAGCCATGTATTTTGATGTAATCGTCCCATAACTTAATCACTCTTATGGGTACCTCTTGATTCTTTCCTTGCTGAGCAACCCACTTATTGAAGGGTAAGTGTTTCTCTCTAGAGTTAAGTAATTCTATCACTGAGGCCATCATAATCACCCTGTTGGCATCTAGTAACACTCGTAGATGATCATTAACTTCTGCGTAAGTCTCTTTGATCGTGTCTAGGAGAGAGGAGAATTGGGCAATATGAAACGGCGTCCATAATTCATCGATATTCTGAAATCTCTGACAGTACTCGATTGTTTCTTCCTCGGAATCAAAAAGACTGCGAAAAACCTGTTCTTTCACAAAATCTTCGCACTTGATTCTGCGCTTAGACATATCCATCGATTCCTGTTTACGTCTTACACGCCTATTTGTCTTGTTTTCTTAGCGCGCGAATAGTTGCCACTCATGGTAACATTGGAACGCCCTCCTTGGAAAAATAAGAAAAAGGGGTAGATCAATTGACATCCCTTGATCCGTAGCTAATCGTGGGCGTAGAAATAGAGGTAGTCTAGGTACCAGATGCCGTGGCCTTGGAAAACTTCCATGCTAATGTCGATGTCTCTTACGTAACACACAACATTGGGACCGCGAACCCACTGCCAATTTTCCCAATTAGGAAAATCACTCGGCACGTCCTTCAGTTTCCAGATATAGTCGTTTATGTAAAGGTTGGTGAAGTTGTACCAGATATCATCATTCATATGACTGTAAGTGATAGCGCAGTCTAACCATGTACTACCGTATATGTTTCCCTCATAATATCCTACATGACCAATCGGCGGCGAAACTGTTTCTCTGTGATCAAAGATTAGCGTTACGCAACCTTCATCGTTTTTTGTAGGAGACACTATATCGAGCCAAAAATCCAATCGTAATTGCGTCATTCCAGACAGCCAGTCGCAATAGGCCCAATCAATCATCAGAGACAAGTCGACATACATCTGCCTATTCTCTCTAATTCGAGTGTAGGTCCATGGACTAGTGCCCCAACCATAAGGTTTAGAGCCCTCATGCAACCCGCCGATGTTAGCCGGAGACCCAATGTATTTCACGTAAATCTTGCAGTGGCCTTTGTTGTCAAAAGTCCATTCTTGCGATCCTGGACCGCCCCCAAACCCAAACAAACCCCAATACTCCGTAGCATTGATTACTTCAAAATCACGATTAACCAATTTCCAGGCGCTTGTCTGGCTATAGTGGTTGCTAACTATGCTTACGTCAACAATGTTGATCACGCCGTCATTATTCATATCCGCATCTGGATTATACTTACCACTTCCAAAACCATAGGGAGAAGCAGTTGACTGGCCCACCTGCTTAGAAACAGCGCTAACATCAACAATGTTTACGACTCCATCGCCATTCACATCCCCAACAAGATACTTGTTACCGCTGTAAACAAGATTATCCGCGCGAACAGCCAAAGCGAAAAACATAATGATTCCTAAGACTGCAAACAAAATCTTTCTCATAACACCTATCACCTCCTTAACTCCCCATCTTCACTCCGAGAGTTACCATCCAACCTCATTTTCCGAGTCAACCTCGGTCTTTTTCACATTCCAGTTTCGAACCAGAAAATCACTCAGGGCCCAGTTTCTGCCAACCTTGTCTGCTGCCCGTTGGCCGATCTTATTTTGCATTCGCTTATTCATCCGAGTAATCCGACGTGTAATGTGATGGTACTTGAGACCATACCGACCAAGGCGAGAATGAATTTCCTTGGGCGATAATCCGGACGGACCTACCTCACGCAGAAGATCCAAAATCGCCTGATCTCGACCGTCAACGCAGGCCATGTCAAGCAAATATTCAGAATCAAACTCCATAAGATGGCGAAGGCCAAAAGTCATCCCCGTCAGTATGCGCTTAATATCTCGGATCTCTTCAGCGTTTCGTCGGACAAGTATCCTAAGCCACTTGTACTTGCCATATTTCTGCTCGGGACTACGACGCTTTTTAACATCAGCCTTAACGGTTGCCGTCAAAACTTCAAGAACACCTCCAGCGAGAACATACAAGAAGCAAGGAAAGCGCTATCAGTAACCTAGGGCAAAAACCTTCAGAAACCCTCGTTGCCAATCGACAGCCAAAACAAGCCCCTTCGTGGAAAACAACCCAAAACAAGCCCGTTCCACACAACATTGAAAAAGGGTCTCTACAACGGTTCACAGACAAATTTCCTTCCCTTTATTCAGTCTTTTATCTCTCTGTGCTTTTGCCTCTAACAAGGAGCGAGGAATATTCTCGTGTGTTCTTTTGTAATAGCAATTAAAGCACATCTTAGACTTGATCATTTTCCAGCCACCACATTTCGGGCAAATATTTTCAAGCTTTACAGAGTCAGAAGGTTCCGAAGGTCTTTTGCTAAGAAGTTTACCTTTGAAGTATGTACGCCTGTAATTCAGTCCGGAATATTCTTCTTTCTCAATTCTAAAACCTGGGAATAAATCTGAAAATGTATCAAGCCATACTCTGCGCGAATTTGTAACGGTAACTTCACTGCACAGTACAATTTCCGATATTTCACGTCCCGACTTTGGAAAACCTGATAAACGACCTAATAAATAAAAAAGTCCCGACAAAATAGACCTCCTGGACTTTCCACAAAAGAACGTTGGCTTTTTTGAGTAACATTCCTCGATAATTGCAGCAGCACGAAGACCTATTTCTCTGGCAATTACCCGATTTTCGAACCATATTTTATGAGCTAACCTTAGAGTCTCAGATGGCTGTACACGTAAACAAACAAAACACTCTTTCTCTTTACGAAACATAGTCCACATCCCTTTTTACCTGAAGAGACCCTGAAGGCTCGAATAGTCGCTTCAAAACATCATTCAACTGTTCGAAGAGCCGCTCGTTTCTCTCAGCCCAGTCCGGATAAACAGCAATAACCTCAAGACTGTCGGGATGAGTGACATCTCCAACTTTGATGATTATACCGTTGCTCTTCTGAAACAAGTCAATCATGAGCTTCGGCAGCCGTTGGCCCACAGGAAAGACATAGTGGGCTCCTTTAAACCGGACACTCGACAGGACCTGCTCCAAAACCTTAATGTCCGTGATTAGACCTGTAAAGCTGAAACCATTGCAGATCAATTGATACGCTTTCCCAAGATTAGCCGGCTTCCGCACATACAAGTTCACCCGGCCAGTCTCAAACCACTGCAGCCGTCCTAAACGATCTTTCCATAAGAACCACCGATTACGAGCCTTGCTAGCAACCCAACCAAGGTCCACAGCCCGGGTTCGAATCCCGCCCGGAGCACCATCAGGCAGATAACACCAACCACGCCACCCATGCAATGAACACTTTGAACCTCGCTCATTTTTAGGTAAGAACCGCCATTCACTACGCAGCTTAGAAACATAGTTTTGGTAATCTCGATAGGGTAAGCTTAGGATTTTGCATATTGGCTGTGCAGTTAGTAATGGATTTTTCTCGAGAAGTTTGAAAACTGAAGCCTTTATCGTATCTTCCTGAAAATCCTTACCTATCTTACTGTAAGAGTTTTTCTCGCCGAGAAAATTTTTACCGCTAGAGTGCGGGGGTTGCCTAGCCAAAAAATCACTCGCCTAACACAATGCCTTTTGCCTTTGCTTTCCGCGGATGATTGCATGGACATTCGCAATATTTCTTGAAAAGAGAAATATAGAAATGCGTTAATTTCTCTCCGTCTACTCTGATCCGATCAAGACATCTTAACATGCAATTGTTGCAGACTCTAATTGGATGTGCCTTGCATTCCTCAACTTCTCCGCATATATAGCAGATTACTTGACTAGACGAGATTAACCAAGTGCCATGAAGACTATGCCCAAATCTCTCGCTATGGGAAGACCTAGCCAAAAACAGATCACTCCTTTAGTTTCATGAAAAAGTCTAGAGTGCTTGTAGACTCGATTCTCACAGGTTTTATTAGTTCTGATAAAACTTGTTTTTTGCTACATACATCACGCATCCAACATGTAGGACACTTTCCATAATCAATTGGAATAGGAGTATCCACTGGAAAGGGCGTAGCATGTTTTTTCGGAAAGAAATCGCAATAATAATTAGAGTAGACTACTTGATGCCCGCAATATTCTGAAGGGTCACGTCTTGGACAATGTTCAGCTTTATCTGGGCCTTCGCAACGCTGTTTGCCCCAATTGGAACTGCATTCAACTTTAGCATGCTTTCTAGCCAAAAACAGATCACCTAAATGAAAAGTCCTAGATGGTTTGTTCCAGATGATGAAACGTATTTTTCTCTTATGGGAATGCGATTCTTTTGCATTTCTTGTTTAATAGCGTCTTTTGGCGCCTTGAATTTTTCAGACAGTAGCGTTAGTATTTGGTCGATTTCCCAGTTAGAGAGTTCTTCATGGTATATGAGATAGACTTTTTCAGGTTGCCCTTCAATTTTAGCTATGGATGGGATCATGCTTAGAACGGGAATATCTCTGTTGTTTGGGAAAATATGACCGTAGAGTTTCTTTCCTTCCGTATTAAGGTATATCCAATGCTTAAACCTACGACTCATTCCAAGCCTCCCTACAAAAGACAGTTGCAACGAATTGCTTCGGACGACATCCCTAATTGGTTCCAGACATCAAAAGTTTCTTTACATATTGCCATTGGACCTTTGTAACCGTACTTTCCAAGAGTGCGCATCAAATGCGCATAAACCTCAATACGATTCTTGAGGCGATATCTACCATCACAGCAGAGCTCCCTAGTCTTCTCAAAGTTTTTGAAGAAGTCATCTTTGCGGCCTGCTCGCTTAAGCCAGTACGGCAGAGTCGGAAACCACCGTGGAGTGCCTAATGTGATTCTGGTCGGATTTACGTGCATGATCCAAAGAATGAATCTAATGTGGTCTCGGTACGCTGTTTTCCAAGAATAGTCCGTTACGTTCGAAGGCTTCAATGGAATAATAGGGTCGATGCGTAATCTAACTTCATAGCCGAAGTTGCCAAGGGTATAAGCTGCCAGCGTTCGATCATAGATGGTAGGTGCGCTCTTTTCGTAGAGTTCAGCGAACTCATGAGCGTTAACGCTGAAACTGACAATAGTTTGCTTATACCTTTTAGCTCTGAGAAAATCAATCGATGTGCCTTCTGTAGGATTAAGCGATTCTCTTTTTGGCCAGAAACAGCCTTTCGAAAGCAACAGAACCTTATGCATAGTCTGAGTTTCGAACTTATCACAGATTTTCTCCATAATAGCAGGATTCATTAAGCTATCTGCAAGTTCACCGGTATTCAGCAAAGCAGGCTCCGGATGGGTTTTGAAGAATTGGTTGATCGCTTTCTCAATTTGAGGCCAGCGATGAAAGTGCGGCGTATTTCCCTGAAAACGGTGAGTCAGGGCAAGATAGCAATAACTACAGTCATATGGACAGCCTCGCGCCCAATTCAAGATCCAAAAGTGCGGACAAACAATGCCTTCCGGCGTCTTGTTAAAGAACCTAACGCTCACAAGCCTCACTCTCCCAACTGTATGGCTCTCAGAACCTTGCCGCTCAACTCCTTGTCGTACGCCTCCTTGCTGACTTGAACCTCGGTCCCGAGCTTGTCCATCTTCCACTTCTGCTTGAAAAGAAAGTTCCAGTCCTTGCAGCCACGCTCAACCTTCAGCAGATTGGCGAGCCCGCGTCGGTAATCGTCGCCAAGTAGGACTTGGATGAGAACGGCTCTGACATCGTCGATTTGGTTATCGCATGTAAGCTTTGCGTGAAAACCGTTTGTCGTGTGATAGACGCGAACCTTGAGGATTTTGAGACCGAGATACTTTAGGATCCAGATGCGGTCCATGAAGTTGCTTAGACCGTATTTGCCGTCCAGATCAAGAGCCAAAGTGTTCATTCCACAGCACCGTCCACGATTGCCTTGCAATACGTCTTCCAGGCCTCGTTAATCTCTCGAATCGCTTCGTCAATCGTTGCGGTTTCGACTTCTATCTCAATGCTGTCGAACCGGCGACCAATACGGTCAAGATTGAAATGCCTTCGGACTTTCATTCATTATCCTCCAATTCGTCAGGCATTGGAAAATCCCGTGCGGGACATTCGCGGCAAGCTTCGCTACCGTATTTCTCCTTGCAGAAGCAACATTCAGAAAAGTCATCCTCGCCGCTCAAGATTCAGCCCCCTTAATAACCGCAACTTCAAAAAGAAGAAAAAGGGGAAGATGCCGCGTAACTAGAAAAATGGAGACATCGCCATCGAGGGTGGGGCTAGGGCAACCCCGCAACTGTTCACAATGGGTACTTTCACTTGTCGAGGTTACTTAATACATTTGTAGCAAGAGTTATTTTTGTCTTTTATGCAAGCTTTCAAAATTCAGTGGTTTCTAATGAAAATTCTGCCGCAGACTCATGAGGTGCTGTCCAAACCTGGGCTCTCTATAGGAAAGTTCTAGGGCAAAATTCTAGGTGAAAATTCTCCCCGATTACCTCCAAGAATCATGTGTGTGCGCTTTTTAATCCGTGGTCTGCGTTTGCGCAATATTGTCATCGAAGCCATTGCTCCTATCGTGCCGATTAGGGCGCCAAATATTCCGTCCAACGCGCGCTAAGCGCTTCCGGGTGAGATTTGCGGCCGGGCCTGCGTTTTTGAACACGAGTTTAGCAGCTTTCGCTAGCAGGCTGGAGCGACCTGGTGCGAGCACATAATTTTGTGTCTTTTGCGCCGAATAATTTTTCAGCTTCGCAATGTACACACTGAAAACCTCAATAGAGCTAGCTATATGACTCCTAAGGTTCCTCTACAAGATTCACAACTTCAATCAACATTTGAGCACAAGTTTCCTCTAATGAATATATCACCTTCATGCCATCCTCGCTTGCTTGAACAAACCCGACTTTCTTCAGACGATTCATCTGCCAAGTTAACCCTTGAGATGTAATTGAGAGTTGGGAGGCTAATTCGCCATGGGACATTTCTTTCCTGTCCAGCATGGCTTTGAGAATGCTTCTCGCTGTCTCATGTCTAAGCAGAGAAATTATGCCCATCTCCCTTTGCGAGAACTTCTTTGATTCAAAATACCTCTTGTATCGACCATCACGAATAAAAGAGATAAGCCCAACCTTCTTCAGTACACCTAAATGAAATTGAGCCAATCCTATAGCCAATCCTAGCCCATTGCATATCCCCCTGAACTGAACACCAGGATTGGCCTTTATGAAATCGTAAATCTCTATCCGAGTAGAATTGTTGAGCGCAGGAGCTGGTCTTTCGGCGACCTCAACATCAAAGGCGAAAGGCGTGAGAAATGTCGGCAAACGATATGTAAATGTCGGAAACGTTAGCAGGTTGTATGGAGTTCTGTTAATGCTTACCGACCTTGGCGAGTCCTTGGAAGTTGTGGGTTGAAAAGCAGAATTTTTCTCTCGCTGGATCAGTCCTGCAAATGAGAACGCAATGACAAAAGCCAGAAGGAAAGCAAGTAAAACTCTGGCCAGCCTCAATCCAACCCACCTCCCTCACAAAATACTATCTCGTGCTAGTTTTTAATAGTATTTGTAAATGAATGTACTAGTAAGGGATTGTTGTCGATGTCTGCGAATATGAGCATTGAAACTTTGGTTGACAATCTTTTTACTGTCAGAAAGCTATTGTTTGAACCAGGTGAAAACAGTGAGTCTGTCGTCGCTGAGCGGCGCAATAAAAAGGACCAGTGATGCCCTAAGATCTGGGGCTTCAACGCAGGTTTCAGATTATGAGCAACGTTTTTCGTCACTCAGGAATCTTTATGATGATTTGCTTTCAAATCTTATACGGATGGAGTTTGACCGAAAGGAAGCTTGTGAGACTGCAAGGGAATTTTTTAGGGCTTCCACTGTTCGGTTTGCGGGCATAGACGGTACAATGTATTCTCGGCCGCTGTTTGACATGGTGATTTTCTTTGGTGGTGCTTACGCGTCAACGGGCACAGTAACATTCAGTGAGAATGAAGAGCCACTTGTCAAGTATGATGAGAAGACGATGCAGCAGAGGGCAGGCATTTCAAGCGTCGTGCCAATCTACATCAATGAAA
>Ga0315280_10000760_pt1 | contig 58827 bp, 42 predicted proteins | sample YL17G06_40_MG_FD_203697 | JGI IMG/M metagenome (GOLD analysis project Ga0315280, IMG submission 203697) | Sediment microbial communities from Yellowstone Lake, YNP, Wyoming, USA - YL17G06_40 | ecosystem: Environmental > Aquatic > Freshwater > Lake > Sediment | place: USA: Wyoming | collected... | reverse complement strand
GTAGGGTAGTGGTTAAGCCGGGTCTCATGCTATCCAGATATTCCCACACGAAGTAGCTCCTCTGAGCGCGGGCCCCCACGGGTCACCAGGTTTGCTTCGCTTTGCGTTATGAGGGGGGTCCACGCCTGAGTAGTCCAGCGGGACTCGGACTGATCTTGAACTCACTTTCAACAGAGATGTTAGGCAGTGCCTGCCGGGGCTTGAGCGTTGACACTTTCGCTCAGCGTGTGCTAGCGTTTTGAGTTTGCGCTGGCCATAGCATTTCTCAGAAACAAGAAGGAGGCTTTGCGTGCCCGGGCCACACGAAAGGTATTTCTTTACGTCGGAATCAGTTACCGAGGGCCATCCTGACAAGATCTGCGACCAGATCTCAGACGCGGTTTTGGACGCCGTCCTCGCCGAGGATCCGCATGGTCGCGTGGCATGCGAGACGATGGTGAAGGACCAAGAAGTCTACGTTGTGGGGGAAATCACGACCACCGCCAAGCCAGAAATTGAGACCCTGGTTCGCGAGACCATTCGGCAGATCGGATACACCGATCCGGCGGCCGGATTCACCTCCGACACCTGCAAGGTGTGCGTTAACCTGACTCGGCAAAGTAGCGATATTGCCCTGGGTGTGGAAACGGGCGGGGCGGGCGATCAGGGACTGATGTTCGGCTACGGCTGCGACGAGACCGAGGAACTGATGCCCTTTCCCATCATGATGGCGCACAAGTTGTGCATGCGCCTTGGGGAAGCCCGCCGGAAGAGAATTTTGGATTTCCTCCGCCCGGATGGCAAATCCCAGGTCACCGTGGAGTACGAAGGCTCCAGGCCCGTGCGCGTGGAGGCGGTTGTCGTTTCCACTCAGCACTCGGACAAGGTCTCAATTGAAACTGTGCGCGGAGGCGTGCTTCAGTATGTTATCAAGCAGGTTATCCCCGCGCATATGTTGGATCAGACCACCAAATACCACATCAACCCGACCGGGCGCTTTGTTACCGGCGGGCCGGTGGGAGACTCCGGCCTGACGGGACGAAAGATCATTGTGGATACTTACGGGGGGCGGGCGCACCATGGGGGCGGCTGCTTCTCAGGTAAAGATCCCACCAAGGTCGATCGCTCGGCAACCTATATGGCGCGGTACATCGCCAAGAATATCGTAGCCGCTGGGATTGCCCAACGCGCTGAAGTTCAGCTTGCGTACGCGATTGGCGTTGCCGCCCCCGTTTCCGTGATGGTGGATACCTTCGGCACGGGCAGGGTGGACAATAGTAACCTGGCAGGGTTGATCCGAAAACATTTCAAGCTGACCCCGCGCGGAATCATTGAATCGCTGGACCTGCTTCGCCCGATTTTCAAGAAGACCGCGGCCTATGGCCACTTCGGCCGTCTGGAGCCCGAATTCACCTGGGAGAGGACTGATAAGGCCGCCACTCTGCGGAAGGAGGCTGGCCTCTAATGCCCACCCCGAAGAAGATTGCTTGCGATGTGAAGGATCTCCGGCTTGCGCCCAAGGGCAAGGCGCGGATTGAATGGGCCAACCAGTGGATGCCAGTCCTGCAGCTCATTCGGAAGCGATTCATCAAGGAGCGACCGCTTGACGGTGTGCGGATTTCCGCCTGCCTCCACATCACCACGGAAACTGCGAACCTGGCCATCACGTTGCGCGACGGCGGCGCAGACGTGGTCCTGTGCGCCTCAAATCCCTTGAGCACCCAGGACGACGCGGCCGCGTCGCTGGTGCACGATTGCCACATTCCGGTCTTCGCGATCAAGGGCGAGGACAAGAACACCTATTACGCCCACATCGTCTCGGCGCTCGACCACAAGCCTCAAATCACGATGGACGATGGCGCTGACTTGGTGACGACGATCCTCACCAAGCGCCAGGAACTGGTGTCGGGCGTCCTCGGCGGAACCGAGGAGACCACCACGGGGGTGATTCGGCTGTGCAGCATGGCTAAGAACGGCGTGCTGAAGTATCCCATTATCGCCGTCAACGACGCTGACACCAAACATCTGTTTGACAACCGATACGGCACTGGCCAGTCCACCCTGGACGGCATCATTCGCGCCACCAACTTGTTGTTTGCGGGCCTGCGCGTGGTGGTGTGCGGCTACGGATGGTGTGGGCGCGGCGTAGCCATGCGTGCCAAAGGATTGGGGGCAGATGTCATCATCACGGAAGTGAATCCCACGCGCGCCATCGAGGCAGTGATGGATGGATTCCGTGTCCTGCCCTTAGCCGAAGCTGCCAAGGTGGGCGAGGTTTTCGTCACCGTGACCGGGAACAAGTCTGTCCTGACGTCAGAGCATTTCAAGGTGATGAAAGATGGCGCGGTGGTGGCCAACTCCGGCCACTTCAACGTGGAGATTGATCTGCCGGGGCTCGAGAAGATGTCGTTAGGCAAACGCCCCACGCGCGACTTCGTGGAAGAGTACACATTGCGGGATGGGCGAAAGATCTATCTGCTCGGCGAGGGGCGGCTTATCAACCTGGCAGCGGCCGAGGGACACCCTGCGGTCGTCATGGACATGAGTTTCGCCGACCAGGCGCTCTCGGTCGAGTACATGGTGAAGAACGCCAAGAAGCTCGAAGCGAAGGTCTATCCGGTCCCCGTGGAGATTGACCAAAGCGTGGCGCAGCTGAAGCTCGAGTGCATGGGCATCACCATCGACAAGCTTACCCGGGAACAGGAGGAATACTTGGCCTCCTGGTCCGAGGGGACGTAGCCATCAGGATTTAGGATCTAGGATTTAGGCTCGAGGGGCGGGATCCCGAGGGACTTCTGATCTTGTTGGTCCTCTGTCCAGTGCCCTGAGTCCTGAATCCCATATCGTAGCTTCCAGATCCCGATCTTTAGACATGAAAGACTTTGCCAGATGGGCGGTGGACACGGCGCTGGTTCGCCGGGCCACTTACGCCGATGTGCGTGTGGTGGACATTCGAGAGCGCTATCTCTCCACCAAGAACGGGCGGGCAGCGCAGGTGAGGGAATCGCAGTCGTTGGGGTTGGGCGTCCGCGCGATCGCTGAAGGAGCTTGGGGTTTTGCCGCCACCGACGATCTGACGCGGGCGAGCATCGATCGCACGGCGGCCCGCGCCGTGGAGATCGCCCGCGCTAGTGCGCTTGCGAAGAAGCACAATGTGCAGTTGGCCCCCGAAGCAAAGATCGTGGACCGCTGGGAGGCACCCTGCCAGATCGATCCTTTTTCGGTCCCCATTTCGGTTTGCCTGGATCTGCTGTTGAAAGTGGACGCGGCATTGCGCCAGGTCCAGGGCGTGACGCTGGCCGAGGCGCTAATGGACTTCCGCCGTATCGAGCAGTTTTTTCTCTCCAGCCTCGGTTCCGAAATCCATCAGGTGAAGACGCAGACAGGCGCGGGGTACGTCGCCACGTCTTTTGCGGGCAACGAGATTCAGCGCCGTTCTTACCCGAACTCTTTCGGCGGGCAATACCAAACTAAGGGATACGAGCTGGTGGAAGAACTTGACCTAGTGGGAAACGCCTCGCGCATCGCTGAGGAAGCGGTGGCCCTCCACAGGTGCGACCAGTGCCCGACCGGCGTGAGGGACATCCTCCTGGACAGTTCCCAGCTCGGCCTGCAAATCCACGAGTCGATCGGCCACCCCATCGAACTCGACCGTGTCTTGGGAGCCGAGGCGAACTTCGCCGGGATGAGCTTCCTGACGCTCGAAAAACTCGGAACGCTCAAGTATGCTTCCGACATCGTCAACGTGGTGGCCGACGCCACCCCGGCTCACGGGCCAGGGCTCGGCACCTTCGCTTACGATGACGAAGGAGTGCCGACACAGTGCACGCCCATCATCAAAGACGGCCTCTTCGCCGGCTACCTGACCTCTCGGGAGACCGCCGCGGCCATTCGGCAAACGCGCTCAACCGGCGCGATGCGCGCTGAAAGCTGGAACCGCATCCCCCTCATCCGAATGACTAACGTCAGCCTGTTGCCTGGAACCTGGAAGCTGGAGGACCTGATCGCTGATACTGACGATGGGATCTACATGGAGACCAACCGCAGTTGGTCCATTGACGATCGCCGGTACAACTTCCAGTTCGGCACCGAGATCGGCTGGGAGATCCGAGACGGCAAGAAAACTCGGATGCTCAAGAACCCGAGCTACGGTGGCATCACTACCGAGTTCTGGAATTCCTGTGACGCCATCTGCGGTCCGGAAAACTGGGTCCTTTGGGGTACACCGAACTGTGGCAAGGGCCAGCCCATGCAGACAATGGGGACGGGACACGGCGCCTCGCCGGCGCGCTTTCGAAAGGTGCAAGTGGGGGTGGCGTACCCAGGCTAGAAAGACTGAATCACTGAATCAGTGAATCACTGAGTCAATGGACGCGAACAATGATTCACTGACTCACTGACTCAGTCTCGAAATGATGTTGACCCGGCAACGCGCAGAGCAGATTTTTGAGAAGGTCTTGAAGTATTGCACGGCCGAGGAGACCGAGGCCACGATTGCTTCGACCTCCTACGCGCTCACCCGCTTTGCCAATAACACCATTCATCAGAACGTGGCCGAGGAAACCTCCGTGCTTTCCGTGCGGGTAGTGGCGGACGGTCGTACGGCGCGCGTGAGCACAAACAAGTTCGATGAGGAATCTATCCGGCAAGTCGCGGAGGGCGCGCTTGCGCTGGCTCGGTTGCAGCCCCCGGATCCCGACCTCCTGTCGATGCTGGGCCCGCAGACCTATCGCGCCGTTGACCGCTTTCACAGTGAGACCGCGGGTCGCAGTGCTCGGGCGCGCGCGGAGACTGTCTCTCGGGTCATCGCCCGCGCTGAGAAGGATCACCTGACGGCCGCGGGAGTTTTTTCCAGCGGCGCCACAGCTTTTACCCTCTTCAACTCCCGAGGTCTTGTTGCCCACCACGAGGAGACACATTCGGAATTCTCGGTCACCATGCTGGGGGAGTCGAGCTCAGGCTGGGCCAAGAGGACTTCGCCCAACTGGCTGGAGCTGGAGGCTCTCGAGCTTGCCGATCGGGCTGCCCGCAAGGCGCTCGAAAGCCGTGAGCCTCGCGTGCTCGCTCCGGGAAAGTACACCGTCATCCTTGAACCGGTGGCCCTCCTGGACCTACTGGGGTTCCTCGTCCTCGATTTCAGTGGGCTGGCCGTCCATGAACAACGGAGTTGCTTCACTGGAAGGGTGGGGGAGAAGCTTCTCGGAGAGAACATCAATATCCGGGATGACGTTTTCCACCCTTTGCAGATGGGCGCGCCCTTTGATGGCGAGGGAGTCCCCCGGCAACGGGTGCTCATTGTGGAGAAAGGTGTAGTGCAGAACCTGGTCTACGCGCGCCAGACCGCCAAGAAAGTCGGCGCGCAGCCCACGGGCCACGGCTTCCCAGTCCCCAACGAGGTCGGCGAAGCTCCCGTCAACATTGTCATGGAAGGAGACCGCACAAGCGTCGAGGAGATGATTAGGCGCACGCCGCAGGGGTTGCTGGTGACCCGCTTCTGGTATATCCGGGAGGTTGATCCTTACCAGAAGATCCTAACCGGTATGACCCGCGACGGAACCCTCTGGATCGAAAATGGCCAAGTGCGCCACGGTGTGAAGAACCTGCGGTTCAACCAGAGTCTCATCGAAATGCTCGGCCAAGTCGAGATGATGAGCCCGCCGCAGCGCGCCGCGGGGGAAGAGTCGTTCGAAATGGTGGTCCCAGCCGTGAAGATCCGGGAGTTCAACTTCTCATCTCTCACTGAGTACTGAGCTTATCGGTCAGCGGTCAGTGGACCGCCGTCCATTATTGACTAGCGGCTGGCAAGGATTTGCTGCGTGGCCCTTGGCGGGGCATTCAATGCGACCAATGCCCAGTCAACAGCAACTGACCACTGACGACGGACTTCTTCAGCTTGACAACTTCGCGGAGCGAATGCTAGAAGAATTGAGTTGCCTCTGTGGCGCTATCGTCTAGGGGTTAGGACGTCAGATTCTCAATCTGAAAACCCGGGTTCGATTCCCGGTAGCGCTACCAGATCTCGCCGGCAGGGCACACGTTCAAAGCGGCGTAGTCCGGTAAGATGTTGAGGCTACATTTCTACTGCAGGTGGGTTCACTGGGGGACTAGGTAGGCGAGCCAGGTTCGGGTTCGGCAGATGTCCTGGAAATATAGTCTACCAGGCGTTCCAAGCGCTTCCTTGCCTCGTCAGACATCGAGGTGAAGTGAAGTCCGGCAAACCCCCTTTTGCTCCAATACTTCACCACCACCATCGCGACAATCTCTTCGCCGTTGGGTTTAATGGTCAGCTCGAACTCTTGGTCTACTTCTAGCGGGCGGTGGATTGCCACGCGACAGCCAGCGATGCCTAGACCCAGCACGTGAACTCTGGCGACCTCAGGGCCCTGGGGGGTCTTGACAACGGCTGTGGCGGCAAAGGAAAAGCGTGGTGCCTGGCGTCGTTCCTGTAACAACTGCGGCATGGTCCTTTGACCTGCTGGCATAGGATTCTCTTTCTCATCTCGAGGCGCTCAGCAGGGTCATATACCTAGCGCGTTTTCTCCTGAAAAGCTATCGGATTCTTCTAACCGGCCAAGCACTTAGCACACACCGCTCTTCTGCCTCCCAGCCCGGGTGCTCAGAATGAGCCCCGCACGCCGTGCCGGCATGATCTGAGCCTGAACCACGTAGTGCTTGAGCGTTTCGGACACGAACAGCCACCTGCCTGAGGCTCGCGTTGCCACGTGGGGCACCGCAGCCCCCGCCGGCCACGCGCTCGCTTTCCCCCACGGTGTCTGACGCGCCGGAGCTTCTCGAGATTCACGAACCCGATTACTTCTCCACGACCTCCAGGCGCACAGTCTGTAAGTTGATTGAACTCGGTCCCACCATAACCTCAAAGAATCCCGGCTCAACGACGCGTTTCATGTCGGCATTCAAGAAGCAAAGTTCGCTGGGGCCGAGCGTGAACTCCACCGTTTTCGTCTCACCGGGGTTCAGGGTGAGTCGCCGGAAGCCCTTCAGCTCCTTCACCGGCCGTGTAGCGGAGCTGACTTCGTCGTGGATATACAGTTGCACGACCTCATCACCGGCGAGCTTGCCTGTGTTGGTGACTTCAACGCTGACCGTCGTCCTGCCACTGGGCCCGATCTTGTCGGGCGACAGTTTCAGATCCTCGTATTTGAATGTGGTGTAGCTGAGGCCGTGGCCGAAGGGGAAGAGCGGCTGGATATTGCTGAGGAGATACCCGCGCCGGGCGGAAGGTTTGTAATTATAGAAGGCAGGGAGTTGCCCCACGGAGCGCGGGAAAGTTATCGGCAATCTGCCGCCAGGGCTGTAATCACCGAACAGCACACCGGCAACGGCGTTTCCGGTCTCCTCCCCCAGATACCAGCCTTCCAGAATCGCAGGGACGTTCTCGGCGATGTAATTGATTGAGAGTGGCCGGCCATTGATCAGGATAACCACCGTGGGCTTGCCTGTACCGACCACCGCCTTCACTAAGTCATTCTGTTTCCCAATTAAGTCCAAGCCGTCACGGTCGCCCAGATGCTCCGGGGCCCAGGCTTCGCGGCACGTCTGTTCGTTGCCGCCTACCACTACGACGGCAACATCGCTACCCCTGGCCACGCGCACGGCGTCGGCAATCCTCTTGTCTTCCTCGGCGGGGTTGGGCAGTTCAACCTTGTCGACGTACCAGCTTCTCCATCCCTGATCGTTCGCGGTGATCTTGCAGCCTTCCGCATACAGGACTTTGATGGTGTCGCCGACTTTGTTCTTGATCCCGTCCAGAATGCTCACCACCTTGCCTGGGTCGTCGCTATACCCGCCCAGGCGGCATACGGCGGCGTTGGGACCGACGACCGCCAGCGACTTGATCTTCTTTCTGTCCAGGGGTAACAGGTTGTTTTGGTTCTTCAGCAGAGTAATGGCTTCGCGGGCGGCTTGCAGGGCCAGCGCGCGGTGCTCGGAGGTGTTAGTAACCTTCTCCACGGCCTCCTGATCCACGTACGGGTCGTCGAAGAGACCGAGAAGGAACTTGGCACGCAGGATTCTAGCTGCAGCTCTGTCCAGAGTCGCCTCAGATATTTTCCCTTCTTTGATCTGTTGCGCGAGCGTGGCGTAACAGTCGATGTCGGGTAACTCCAGGTCAACGCCAGATTCCAGCGCGCGCTTAGCCGCTTCGGCCTTGCTGTTGACCACGTGGTGGAGTGCTTGAAGCTGGTTGATGGCATCGTAATCCGATACCACAAATCCCTGGAACCCCCATTCCTGGCGAAGAACCTTATCGAGCAGCCAGGTGTTGGCATGGGACGGGATGCCGTCGATTTCGTTGTAGGACGGCATCACGCTCATGGCGCCACCCTCCGTGAGAGCCGCCTGAAACGACGGCAGGAAAGCGTCGCGGATGATTCTTTCCGAGTAGTTCCCGGGGCCCACGTTGGTCCCACTTTCCGGCTGGCCGTGCACCGCAAAGTGTTTGACCGTGGCAATGATGTGCTGCTTGTCGATGTTCGGCCCTTTACCTTGGAACCCTTTCACGCAGGCCACGCCGAGGCGCGAAGCGAGGTATGGGTCTTCACCGTAGGTTTCTTCCGTCCTGCCCCAGCGTGGATCGCGGGCGACGTCGAGCACTGGCGTGAGCGCTTGATGAGCACCTCGCGCACGGATCTCTGCCGCGGCTACGCCGAAGACCCGCTGTACGAGGTTCACATCCCAGGTACTGGCGAGCGCGATGGCCTGCGGAAAGCTTGTTGCTCCGGGAGCCACGAAACCGTGCAGAGACTCCTCGTGGACGATGGCCGGGATTCCCAGCCGGGTGTTCTCGACCAGGTAGCGCTGTACGGCGTTGGTGAATACCGCCGCCTCCTTTGGGGTCTTGTTCTCACTCGCCCGAGTGATCTGGCCGATGCCGTATTGGAGAACTTCTTTAGCCTTTTCAGGCGAGAAGCTGCCTTTGTCATCCGTGATCAGACTTTTCTGGCGCCACAGGGCGTGGGTTTGCGCAACCTTCTCCTCCAGGGTCATCCGGCTGAGCAAGTCCGCTACGCGCTGCTCGACGGGTAATTGCGGGTTCTTGTAGTCCGGCTTGCCTTCATTCGACTGTGACCGCGTCGATTCCGGTAAGCCGAAGAGAAGAGAGATCCCGAAAGCCAGGACTGCAAGTATCAAGCCTTTGCGTGAGTTCATGGCACTCATCCTTTCGTCGCGTCTCAATCGTTATTTTCAGTTTTGGCCCAAAAATTTCCCGGAGCGATGGCGAGGGACGAAACAGATTGTACAACCAACCTCCAACTTCGAGAGTGCATAAGGTACCAAAATCAGGTTAATGAGCGAAAGGAAAATGAAACCTTCACGGGGCCTGAGTCTTGGTGCATGGGCAGGAGACTTCGTCATCCAGAGAAGCTGGGAATTATTTATCGCCGGGGCCCAAGACCTGCGCAGGCTTGAAAGCAAGCTTCACAGCCGAGGCCCCCAAACACGGTGTGGTCTTGATCAAGGTGAAATGAGTACCCGTATTGCATCTCTTTGCTGGTGAGCTGACGTGAGATTCGGCCGCGCAATTTCCTACTAGCGCGGTTGAGGGCTCTGCCCTTAGAATCCGAAAGTAGAGGTATGAACGAGCCCCTAAATCCAGCTGATGAGGGAAAGCCGCTCGCCGGCAGTTGCACCCACGTCTGGCAAGAGCAGGCTAGTCCTTACGTGGTGGCGCAAGTCTGCGTCCTGTGCAAACTGTTTCGGTACAAAGCGGCTCTTACCGCAGACTGGGAATATCGCGCGCCGATCCCGATTGTGGGCACCCGCGCAGAATAGTGCGCCGCTGGCGGGGGGTTTGGCGTGACCGCTGAAGGGCTACCCCATGCGTCAACCACCTGCGATGCGAGTTGGCTGCTGTGGATTCCCTTTGAGCCTCCCGCGCTATGCGGCGATCTTTCCCGTGGCCGAGGTGCAGCAAACCTTCTACCAGCCGCCGCTACCTAGGACTCTCGAGAAGTGGAGAAGCCAGGTACCCCCAGACTTCGAGTTCACCCTGAAGGCTTGGCAACTGATCACCCACGAGGCCACTAGTCCGACGTACCGGCGATTGCGGGAGAAGCTCAGCGACCAACAGAAGCGCGAGACGGGGGCCTTCCGCTTGAGTTCCACGGTTATGGCTGCCTGGGCACGCACGCTGGGGTGTGTCCGCATTCTTTGCAGTCACGTGATTCTCTTCCAGTGCCCCGCGCGATTTGCACCGACACAGGAACACAAGTCCAACTTGCGATCGTTCTTTCGCGAAATTAGGCGCGAAGCAAATTCAGGCCCTGGCGGTGAGCGACTGACCTACGTCTGGGAGCCGCGTGGCGAGTGGCAACCCGAAGAGGTGCAGGAGCTGTGCGAGGAGCTGGGCTTGGTTCGGGGTGTCGACCCATTTGGGCAGGCTCCGGCAAAAGCTCCGCTCGGTTACTTTCGTCTGCACGGGCGCACAAGGTATCACTACCAATTTACCGACGCTGACCTCAAGGAACTCTTAGGCTTGGCGCGGTCTCACACTTTTTGTTACGTCCTTTTCAACAATATCTCCATGCTCGATGACGCCCGGAGGTTCCTTAAGCTTGCCGTGGGGAAGTAGACGCAGACTCATAGGAACGTGCGCGGCGAGGTATGCCGCTCCATTTCATTTGGGAATCATTTTCTTGCCCCATTGGCGGGCGGATCCTCCGCAGTCAATCTGGTGAGCTTGGGCGAAGTGACGTTTTTGTCCGCCCAGGTCTGGATCGGGGGAAGGGTCCATGCCACGCAGGCCGACGCGCACTCCCTTCGGAATGCTCTGTGATATACTCAGCGCCATTCGGACCGAGCCGGGAGCATCATGAAGAACTGCCCGACGTGCCAAGCAACCTACCCCACTCACTTTGCCGTCTGTCCCCAGGACGGAACGCTGTTGGTGGAAGTAGGCGCTTGGGCGGAAGGGAGTGTAATCCGCGGCAAGTACCGCATCTTGAGCAAGATTGGACAGGGAGGCATGGGCGCGGTTTACAAGGCGCTCCATCTGGCCTTCGACGAATTACGTGCCCTCAAGGTGATGGCCCCGGAACTCTTGAGTGACCAGCTCTTCGTGAAGCGGTTCAAGCATGAGGCGGTTATCACCCGGAGACTCCAGCACCCCAACGCCGTGCGCGTGGACGACATCGACGAGTCTGACGACGGCCGTCCCTTCATCGTGATGGAGTACATCGAAGGGCGAAGCCTGAAGAAGCTCATTCAGGACGAGGGTCCCCTGCCGGTGCCGCGCGTCTGTTCCATCATTAAGCAAGTCGCTGCCGCGCTTGATGCCGCGCACCGGCTCGGCATGATCCACCGCGATATCAAGCCCGAGAATATTGTGTTGGTGGCGACGCCCGAAGGCGAGGAGGCCAAGGTGCTCGACTTCGGGATCGCTAAGGTCAAAGAAGCGCGCCTAGGCGATATTGCCGGGATGACCCTGACGGGCACGGGCGTAGTCATTGGGACGCCGCAGTACATGTCTCCCGAGCAAGCGATGGGGAAGCGCGGCGATGAGCTGGACGGCCGCTCCGACCTCTACTCCCTCGGCATCGTGATGTACCAGATGCTGACTGCCGACCTGCCGTTCAAGGCGGACACGACGATGGAGATGCTCCTCGCGCATATGAACACGCCGCCCACGCCCATCTGCGTGCTCCGTCCCGAGTTGCGGATTCCCGAAACCATTGCCAACCTGACGATGAAGTTGCTGGAAAAGAACCGCGAGCTGCGTCCCGCGAGTGCGCGGGCCCTGATCGAGGAGGTTGAAGCGGCAGAGCAAGTGCAGCCTCCGGTGGGCGCCACGCACGTCGCGCGACCCACTGCCGTGGTCACACTGGAAGAGGTGCAGGTTGCCAAGGGCCCGGTGGGCCCGGGTTCGCCCGGTGAGGGGGCTGCCGCGGTAGCCAGCGGAGTTGCGCGTGCACCAGCTCGACCTGTCCCGCCACCGGCTGCGGTGGCAGTGCCGAAGCCGGCCGCGTCCGTACAGCCCGCGGTAATTACGCCGCCAGCGAGGGAATCACAGTGGGGGCTTTGGGTTGCTCTGGGCATCCTGGTGGTGGCACTGGCCGGGAGTGGATGGTATTTCATGTCGCGCCGCCAAAGTCCCGGCGGTCAAGCTCCAACGACCGAGACGTCTACGCCGCTCCAGCCGCAAAAGCCTTCGGAGACTCAAGCGCCCCCCCAAACCTCCTCGGGCCCAGCTTCGTCAACTCCTGACAGCGGTCGTTCGGCCGCGGCTTCGCAGCCTGAATCTGCCCCCGTGAAGCCCATTCAAGGTTCTTCGGCCAGCTCGCAACCGGCTCGCCAGGCTCCTTCTCGTCCTACCCGGGCAGGCGTTTCGAAGTCCGCGAGTAGTGGCATCAATGTGGCGCCGACTGGGGAGACCTTGACGCCAAGGCCGACGGTGGACCCGCAGAAGATCAAGGCGGCGCTCACGCTGGGTGACATGTTCTACGGTCGCGGGGAATATGACGCTGCCATCAGTGCCTACCAGGAAGGTCTGGATCTGGATCCCTCTAATGCTGAGCTGCGCAGCAGACTCGAGCGGGTGAAAAAAGCCAAAGCCGCTGAGCAGCGCGTCCTTCAGTGAATTTACTTCCTTCCGCCTTTTGCAGATTCCTCTCTTCGGTGCGCGCCGTCGTGCGGATGACCTTGACGAGCACGATCTACGGAGATATAAGGAAACCCGGCATGATCTCACGCATCGTCCGTAGCACTCCCGCTCCACCTGCTGCGGCTTTCGTGAAAGCCGTAGCGATCGTTGCTACTTTGGCTATGGTCGTGGTGTTTTATCTTCCCGAGGCCAGAGCGCAGAAGCCTCCCAAGCCGCTGCTGAAGAGCGAAGTGATTGGGCTTCTGGAAGGAGGTGTGCCCTCCACGCGGGTGGCCGAGATCGCGCGCTCGCATGGGATTGCATTTGAGATGACGCGCGCCACGGAAAAGCAGCTCCGCGACGCCGGGGCGGATGAAGACCTGGTAAAGACGCTTCGGGGATTATCTTCACGGTCTCCGGCAGCACCTACCCGTACTCCCCAGCCTTCCGTGCCGGCTCCTCCCACCGGGCCACCGATTTTGTTGATCGAGGCTACGCCAGGTGGCGCGCAGGTCTATGTGGATGACGAGCCCGTGGGCACCACCAGTTCCCAGGGGCGGCTCCGACTTTCCCAGCTAGCGCCAGGGACGCGTCAACTCCGACTATCTCATGCGGGTTACCGTGACTACGACCAACGCGTGGAATTAGCGGCGGGGCAGACCACCCAGGTGACGGCCAACCTCGAGGCGGCTGAGCCGCCAGGCCCCACGGGAACCGAAACGCCCAGTGGTCCGGCGGCGGGGGGGCCGACAACCCAGTTGAACCCTGCAGCTCCTCCTGACTTGCTACCCCAAACGGTCTCCGACGTTGCTAGCTTTACAGTGGCCCACGACCACGGGTCGGCAGGGTCAGACTATTGCCTGGGGGGGCTGGCGATCGGTAACGGGATGATCAGCTACCGCAGCACGAATGGAGTCCACTCGTTTGACTTTCCCTTGAGCGAAGTGAAGGAAGCGAAGAAGAATAGTGTCTATCTGATGGCCCTCGGTGCCTTTCATATTCGTCTCAAGAAAGGGGCCAACTATAACTTTGTTCAGGTCAATGCCGCTGGCCAGTACCTGCCACCAGACGCCGTACTTGAAGCTATCAACCGGGCGTTGGGGAAACACTGACTCCTCCTGCTTGACTCTCCTCGACCCCAAAGACATACTGCTTGCTCAAGGTGCGGGAGCCTGCAGCGATGGGCTCCTGCAATCACAAGGAAGTGGGGGCTTGAGTCCTGGCGCTGTCGGGAAGATTCTGCCCCACGGTGCAATCGTATGCAGGGGTGAAGATGATTGAAGCCAATTCTGGCCGCGCCTTGCTGGTGGACCTCTACGAGTTGACCATGGCAGCGGCCTATTTCCAACAGCGTGTCCAGTGCCGCGCCACCTTCGAACTCTTCGTCCGCCAGTTGCCCTCCGACCGTGCCTTCCTGGTGGCGGCGGGTCTGGATTCTGCGTTGGACTATCTGGAAAATTTGCATTTCACCGCGGAGGATGTGCGCTTCCTTCGCGACCAGCCTTCCTTCCGTACGGTTTCACCGGCCTTCTTCGATTACCTTCGCGAGTTCCGCTTTACGGGCGACGTACATGCCGTCGAGGAAGGCACGCCCATCTTCGCGGAAGAGCCCCTTCTCCAAGTGACGGCCCCAGTTCTCGAGGCGCAAATTGTAGAGACTTACCTCCTTTCGGTGATCAACTTTGAAACGTTGATCGCCTCCAAGGCAGCTCGCGTGGTCCGTGCGGCGTGTGGGCGCGGGGTGCTCGAGTTTGGCACCCGGCGCGCGCATGGGCCGGAGGCAGGCGTTCGCGCGGCGCGGGCAGCCTATGTGGGAGGGTGCGTGGCGACCTCGAATGTGCTCGCGGGCTTGCGCTATGGCATCCCCTTGGCCGGCACGGCGGCCCATTCCTGGACGCAGGTCTTTCGTACTGAGCGCAGGAGTTTTGAGGCGCTCCTCGATACCTTTCCCGAGACGGCTATCCTGCTGATCGATACTTACGACGCCCTGGCTGGCGCCGAAATCGCCGCTACGCTCGGCCGGAAGATACCCGGAGTAAGGCTCGACAGCGGCGACCTGCTGGAAAAAAGCCGGCGCGTCCGCGAGATCCTCGACCGGCACGGCCTCGCCAACGCCAAAATTGTGGCCAGCGGAGACCTGAACGAACACAAGATCGAAAACCTGGTTGCCCAGGGTGCACCGATTGATGTGTTTGGGGTCGGCACCGATCTTGCCACGTCGCGGGATGTCCCCGCGCTGAGCGTGGTGTACAAACTAGTTGAGACAGAACACGACGGTCGCGTGGAATACAAGACTAAGTTCAGCGAGGAGAAGGTATACTCGCCGGGGCGCAAGCAAGTCTTTCGCTTCTCGAGTGCGGGGCTGTTTCACCATGACCTCATCACATGTGCGAGTGAACAGTATGCCGATGCCGAGCCGCTCCTCCATCCCGTGATGCGGAATGGCCAACGCCTCGGTCCCCGACTGCAGCTCGATGAAATCCGGGGCCGCACTCTCACTAATCTCGAGCGTCTCCCGGAACCTTACCGCGCCTTGCGCGGTGCTCCTGCTTACCCGGTGGCGAAGAGCGCGGCCCTCGACCGCCTTCTCGAGGGCGTCCGCGAACGCTACCTCGGCACACCTCAGGTCTTCGACGCCCGCCGCCACACCCCGAGGAACGAACATGAGTGAGTTGGCAAGCGACGAGCCCTTGGTTTTCCTCGACGTCGACACACAGGTGGACTTCATGCTTCCTATCGGAAGTCTCTACGTGCCTTCCGCGGAGGAGATTGTCCCCAATCTGAAACGGCTCATGGCCTACGCACGGGAGCATGGCATTCCAGTCCTTTCTTCGGCGGACGCTCATCCGCCGGACGACCCGTCGTTTGCCCAGTGGCCTCCCCACTGTGTCGTGGGAACGCCCGGCCAACGCCGCATCCCGGAGACACAACTTCCCTCGGCGACCGTGATTCCCAATCGTCCCAGGGCTTTCGCGGCGCCGCGTCAATGGTCCGGGCAGACCATTGTCGAAAAGCAGGAATACGACGTCTCGACGAACGTGAATTTTGAGGCGATCTTAACCTCTCTCGGACGCCGTCGCTTCGTGGTTTTTGGAGTGGCCACCGAATACTGCGTGCTTTCCTCCGCGCTGGCACTGCGCAGGCGCGGCCTGCCCGTGGATCTAGTTGTGGATGCCATCAAACCGATCACAGAGGAAGGCGGGCGCAAGGCGCTCGAGGAGACAACAATCGCAGGAGTGCGCCTGGTAAGGACGACTGATGTCTGTAATCCAGCAACTCTTCATGGGGAGTAGCTTATGTTCCTTCGTAAAGCGTGGTCATGGGTTCTTCTCTTGAGCCTGCTCTTCGGGCCGGCGGCAATTTCTGCCGCTAAAGAGACGATTATCCTGAATGAGCAAGAGTACTTCTCTGCGCCTGGGTTCTCGTTCTTGCTCTTTCACAACAATTACCAGGTCGGCTTCCAGGGTGGCCTGCAGATGATCCAGCATAGCGAGCGCGTGCTGGATTCGGGGGATCTTTTGCTGATGCCCAAAGATGGCGTGGCTGCGCCGGAGCTGCGCGTTTTGCGGCGGGTCGTCGATCGAGACCGTTCTACGGCGACGATTTACGGTGAGATCGGCGGATGGGATTCCGGCTATCAATTGATCTGCCGCACCGACGGCGAGCGTATCTTCATTACGCTCAAGTTGGACCGCCCCGTGGACTGGAGCAAAGTCCAGCAAGCCGGGTTCCGCATCGCGCTCTATCCGGGGGTGTATTTCTCCAAATCCTTCCAGAGCGACTCGGGGAGCGGGGTGTTCCCGCAACAATACACGGGCAGGATGCTCCTGGTCAGCTCCGCGAAGACTCTGCGCATCGCGCAAGAAGATCCTTTGCACAGCTTTGTCATCTCGCGCCCCGACGGCGCGCTGGCGCTCGCAGACGTTCGAGAAAGGAGCCCTCAGCTATGGTTCATGGTGCTGGCGCCACTCGAACCGGGTAGCCGCGAGACGAAAGTTCACGTAGAAATTGCGCCTTCGATCCTGCCCGAGTGGCGACGCCCGCCCGTGATCGAGGTTTCGCAGGTGGGCTATCACCCGAGACAGACCAAACGGGCGATACTGGAACTTGACCCGCGCGACTCCGCTACTGAGCCGGTGAAGCTTTTTGAGCTGCAACTCCAGGGAGAGAAGAAGCTCGTGAAGTCAGAAGCGCCGAAGCCCTGGGGTCGCTTCCTGCGCTACCAATACGCCGCGTTCGATCTCAGCGAGGTTCAGCAGCCGGGAGTTTACTTGCTCGAGTTCAAGGGGCAGGTCGCCGGGCCTTTCCGCATTGCCCGCGACGTATACGACCAGGCTTGGCAGGCAACTCTGGAGTACTTCATGCCTGCCCAGATGTGCCACGTGGCGGTCAAGGAAAACGAGCGGACCTGGCATGGGGCCTGTCACCTGGATGACGCATTGCAGGCGCCAGCGGGCAAGCAGCATATTGACGGCTATCGGCAAGGCGAGCACGAGACGAAGTTCGGTGACAACGAGCACATCGCGGGTCTCGATTGGGGCGGCTGGCACGACGCGGGCGACAACGACCTGCCCGCGGGTAGCATGGCCATGACCACGCTGGCGCTTGCCCTGGCGCAGGAAGAATTCAAACCGGATGTGGACCAGACCACCATCCGCCGGGATGAGCGGGAGGTCCTGCTCCACGTTCCGGACGGCCGCCAGGATCTGCTCCAGCAGATCGAGTTTGGCGCCGAAAGCTTGCTGGCGTCTTACCGCATCGCCGGCCACATTTACCCCGGCATCATCGAGACTAACAACCTCGCCTACGAACACCTCGGCGACCCCGTGAACGTTACGGACAATCGCGTGTACGACCGCAAGTTGAAGCCGGGCGAGGTGCAGGGCGACCGGTCAGGGAAGTTCGACGACCGCTGGGTGTTCACGAACCGAAACACGGGGCTGGAGTACGAAGTGGCGCAGACGCTGGCGGTGGCCAGCCGGGTGCTGCGTGATTACCACCGCGAATTTGCAGACGAATGCTTGGCTGCTGCGAAGAACATCTGGGAGTATGAGCAAACGCACAAACCCGCTTACACGCCAAACTCTTATGTCCCGCGTGATGATAGCGGCTTCCGCAGTCATGAAATCGCCGCCACTGCGGAACTGTTCATCACTACCGGTGAGGGGAAGTACCGCGACCGTCTGCTTGCGCTGCTTCCGGTTCTGCGCCCGATTTCGGGAGAGCAGTTTGGCGACGGTCCCGGTTGGACCCTCGTGCGGGCCTTGCCGCGGCTCGATAACGAGGAGTTCAAGTCAACAGTAGTGGAGCTGGCCAAGAAGTGGAAAGCCGTAGCCGACCAACGCGCAGCGTCGAATCCTTTCGGAGTCCGTTATCCGCGCGAGGTCTCGAACCCGGAGTGGAAGCTTGAAACCCGGTCACACATACACTCGGGCTTTGTATGGGGGCAGGGCTGGGACCTGCAAAGCGACGCCATGGGCCAGTACTATTTCCACAAACACCTCCCGGAGCTCTTTGACAAGGAATCTTTGCTCTCGGTTGTGAACTTTGTCTTGGGCTGCCACCCGGCCAATAACGAGTCTTACGTATCGGGCGTGGGAGCGAAGTCACCGCTGATTGCTTACGGGTTCAACCGCGCGGACTGGTCGCATATTCCAGGAGGTGTGATTTCGGGCGCATCGTTGGTGAAGCCTGATTTCATGGAGCTGAAGGAGTTTCCGTTCCTCTGGTATCAGACCGAATACGTCATTGGAGGCGCAGCGACCTACATCTTCGACCTACTGGCGGCGCACAAACTCCTGAACGAATGAGGCGCTGTCCGGAGATCTGAAGTCATCATGAAGGGGGCCGAGCGGGGGGGCGAACTGTGAACAAGAGGCTCCCAGTGGGAAAAGGCGGCGACTGGTCGGCGGTGGGGTTTTCCTGCTTGATGCGCACGATTTCCTTCAACTCGGCGATGGATTTCTCCCTGTCGCCCAGAGCCCGGTAAGTGGCGCTCAGAGTTTGGTGGGCCTCCACCATATCGGGCCACAAGCGGAGTGCTGCAGTCAGGTGCTCCAAGGCTGCTTTGTAGTCTTTCCTTGCGTAGGCAATCTTCCCCGCTAGCGACTGGACATAAGCGTCATTGGGATTCAACTGGAGCGCCTGTTCGATGGCTTTCTGGGCGCTCTCCGTGTCTTCAGGAGTGGCGTGTGTGATCGCTGAGGCCAAGTAATAGTAAACCACGGCATCCTGGGCGCCCAGAGCAACGGCCGTTTCGAGCAGCGGCTTCGCCTGCGCGGACCTGAGGCGTATCTCCAACATGATCCCACTGATCATGTAAGGCAAGCCCCATTCCGGCCAGCGTGATTGAATCTCGGTCAGCAGCCTCTGGGATTCTTCCGGTTGCTGCAGCAACTCATAGGCGATGGCCTGAGTCAGCAGGAGCTCAGGCGCATCGGGAAGGATGCGCACGGCCTGTTCGAGGAGATCCACGGCCTGGCGGTACTGTTTGTGCTTAATGAGGAAGAGCGCGGCCTGGAAGTAGAGGTCAGCTCGGGTGGGCGCAGCGCGGAATCCTCGGTTCAAAGCCTGCGCGGCTTCCTCGGATTTGTCGAGGGCATCCAGGATCTGAGCACGCAGAAGGAAGTAGTCGCCCTTGCGTTGGTCGGTCGGGACCTTGTCCATTTCTGCCAGCCCGGCCTCAGGACCCACGGAGTGAAAGACGGCGATAGCCAGATCGAGGTGGGCATCCGTGTTAGAAGGATCAGCGGCGACCACGGGCTCCAGGAATTCGCGCGCCGGTGCGTACTGTTGCCAGTCCAGCAGGGTCTTGGCGCATGAGGCCAACACACTGGGGTCAGAGGTCAACTTGCGAGCCGCGCGAAAAGCTTCGAGCGCTTCTTCAGTTTTCCCCTGATACAGGAGGGCCTTTCCCAATTGCACCCTGAGTCCGGGGTCCTCGGGCCTGGTGTTGATGCTTCTCCCCAGGTTCGTGATGTATTTCGTAAACTGCTCCTCCGGCGGCAACTGGAGGAATTCAAACAAGCCACCGTAGGGTCGCCGGCGTCCTTCCTCCGGGCCCAACTGTTTGAAGACGGCGATTACCTTCTCGGCTTCTTCGCGGCGGCCTAGGCGCAGCAGAACCCGGCTGTAATGCGTGAGGATCTTCGCGTCCCTGGGGACTAGTTCCACCGCCTGCGAGAGGGCTTTCATGGCCTCCTCTGGTTGATTGAGCCGCATGTAGTCCTGTCCGAGCGCGTCCAGGGCCCGGAAATTGTCGGGTTCGGCCTTGAGGACGAACTTCAGATCTTCGATGGACTCAGTGAATTGGCTTTTCTGATAGTAGAGCATCGCACGAGCGTATCGCGCCGCGGTCATGTTCGGGTCCAGCACGAGCGCCTGATTCAGATGCGCAAGCGCCTGATCGCGCTCCCGCACCGTCTCGGCGATTGCCAACTCGTATAGCCCCCGAGGGTCCTTGGGATATTTCTGCGCGTACCAGCGGAGGTCCTGGAGTCCGAGGTCCAGCTTGGCGCCGCGCGCGTAACAGAACCCACGTTCCCGGCGCGCGATATCGTCGTTGGGTTTCAGCTTCAGGTACTTGTCGATGGCCGAGGCCGCATCGGCGTAGAATCCCATCTCCTCGCTGGTGTGTGCCAGGGCAAACAGAATATCGGTACGGTGGGGGGCGGCATTGTGAGCCTGGAGGAGCAGGATCACCGCCTGGTCATTCCGCCCTTTCGCGGCATACACGCTCCCGAGATGGTAGAGGCAGTCGGGATCACTGGGCCGCTGTCGGAGTGCGGTCTGAAAGACCTCCAGTGCTCGGTCAAGGTGGCCCGCACGGGTGGCCGCGAGACCCAGGTTGTAAAGGATGTCAAAGTTCGTGGGGGCGGCCTTCAGGGCCCGCGCGAAGGCTGGTTCTGCCTCCTCGTAGCGCTTCCAATCCACGAAGACCATGCCAATGGAAAAGGCAACTTGCGGGTCACCTGGAGCCTGCTCTTCTACCTGCGCGAGCAAATCTGTCGCCGCCTTTCGTTGCCCGCTCAGGTAAAGCGCCTGGGCACGCAGCAATTGCGCTCCCGGCGCGGCCCGCTCGCGGCTCGGCAGTCGGCTGAGATAGCGGAGCGCCGCTTGGCCACGCTTGGCGGCCACGCTCATCTGGGCCAGGTGCAGGTTGGCGTTGGGGTGGCGGCGTTCGATGGCCACGACGCGGAGATAGGCGGCGCGTGCTCGCTCCGCGTTGCCTTGCGCAAGGTAGTGGTTACCGAGGTTGTTGAGCAGGGGAGCGGAGTTCGGGTTGAGCTTGAGGGCGCGTTGGTAGTAGCTCTCGGCCTCCGGGTAGCGCTTCCGGGCATCGAGGATCACGCCCATCAAACCCAGGGCGCGAGCTTCGCGGGGCTGCTTCTGGAGGGCTACACGCAGCGTCTGCTCTGCGTCGGCAACCTTGCCCTGCTGAAATGCCGCGGCGACTTGCTCGTAAACGGAGAGGGGAATGCGGTCCTGGGACAGGAGCGCCGGGGCGCTGAGCAGGCAACATATGCTCACGCTAAAAATAATTCGTCGGAGGATCATGCTAACCAGCAAGCTACCTTTTCCTGTAGCGGCACTCTGTGAGCGCCGCGCGGCTCGGCGGTCATAGACCGCCGCTACAGTACACTCCAAAAGCAAAAGTGCCGACAGACCGGACTTGCTTCGGGTCAGCCGGCACCTTTGAATCTAAACGAGTGTCGAATTTTCTTCAAGTAGGAGCATCCGCCGCGGCGGATGCCCCTGACGCGATCACCAATAGAACTTCAATGCCATCTGCACCTCGCGTGGAGAGTTGGCTTGGCACGTCACCTTGCCAAAGCTTCCGCCCTCGACTGTGGTGTTCGGTCCGCAGAATTGCGGGTGGTTCAGAGCGTTGAAAGCCTCTACCCGGTATTCGAGCCGCGACCCCTCGCGGAGCTTACTCAAGGGAATTTCTTTGAACAGCGAGAGGGCCGCCACGCTGGTGCCGGGTACGCGGACGTTAGGAAGCATCCGAGGTGCGGTTCCGAGTGTGAACCGCGGAGGCTTCACGGCGACGTCGGTAGAAGATGTTTCGGTACCCTGGTTGGCAAAGTAGCCCGTGCAGCCGGACCCGTACGGGTCGCAGGACCATTGCGAGTGATCGTTCTGCTTCAGCGGCGCGAGCAGGTTCGGTCGCTGCCCGCCGTACGTGGGAATTCTCTCGCCGCCCGAGAGGTTCAGACTGATCGGCATCCCGTTGTCGAACCGCCAGATGCCGTTGGTCTGCCAACCCCCGAGCAAGCCGTCAAGCCACGGGTTCCAGTTGGCTCCCCATTTCTTGCCCCGGCCCCAGGGAAGTTGATAGACGTAGCTGAACTGAAGCACCTGCGGGATGTCGAACTGGGAGAGGGAGCGCTCCAGGAAGCGCCGGTTGGGATCCTGAAGGCTGGTGAAGCCACCCAGCCAGGTGACGTTGCCCCCGGCCACGGAAGCGTTGTCGATGGACTTCGAGTTGGTGTAGGTGGCCAGGAATTGCAGTCCCTTAGAAATCCTCTTTTCCACCCGCAATTGGAAGGCGTGGTAAATGGAGTTTGCCCAGGGTGGATCATTGCCGCTGAAACCGCTGAACTGCGGGTGTGGTCTCATGAGATCCCCACGAGTCACTTCCGGACCTGACAGGCCGCTGTTCGGATCGGTGATGATCGTATAGAAGGGGTTGGGAACATACTCGTTCAGGGTGTTGATCTCATCCTCAGTCCAGTTGACCAAGTCGGGCCCGAGGTGGTTCAGGTCCCCAGCGCCGCCGAAGTAGAGTTTCGTGCCTTTCTTACCCACGTAAGCGGCATCAATCAGCACTCCCCCGGGAAGTTCGTGCTGAACCCCAAAGCTCCAGGTTTGTTCGTACGGCGTGACGTTCCAGGAGCGGATCGGCCCGCTGGCGCCCAGGCCAATGTTAGTCAACAGTCCGAGCGACCTGCCGGGAGGAAAGGCTGGCCCGACGATGGGCCAAGGATCGCTGAGCCTGCCCCAGGGTGTGGCTCCGTCGTTTTGGTACGTGTAGAACCACCCAGGCTCGTTGCTAAAGCCTTGGAAGCCGCCCGCGCCGGTGCCGGCCGCGCCGCCCTTGGTCAGGGAGTAGAAGAGTCCGTAGCCGCCTCGCAGCACTGTCTTCGGCCTTAGGCGATAGGCGAAGCCAAAGCGGGGGCCGAGGTTGTTCGTGTCAGAGTCGTAGGGTGACCGGGTCTTCTCGTCGGTGAACCTGACCCCACCCTTCAGGTTGGGCATGCCGGGAACTTCGAGAGGCGTTGCGACGTCCGGGTCGATCCAGTTCATACGGTTGAAGCGCTCGGTACGGGGAAGGTCCAAGTCATAGCGGATGCCCAGGTTGAGGGTGAGTTTGTCGGTCACACGCCAGTTGTCCTGGAAGTATCCGGCATACTGGAAGTTTTGGGTGCTGACGGCCAAGGTGATTTCGTATTCACCCCATTGGCCCGGGCCGCCCACACCGGTCAGGAGGGAAGCCATTGCATCGCCTCCACCCGACCACGGGTACTGGGAGGTGGAATTGAAGTCGAAGGTGAAAACCCCCGTCGGCGCGCCCGCCTGGATGAAGCTGATGCGGTGCATGCGAAGCTCGCCACCGAACTTCAGTTCGTGGCGCCCCTGCATGCGGTTCAGGCTGGCCATGAGGTGGTGTGTCTCTTGCCCGTACTTCATGTACGACCAAGCCTGCGAGCCGATCGAATCATTCCCCCCAACCATTCCGTAACCACCGTACACATAGATGGTCGGCGTCGCAATGATGCCGGATCTCTTGATGTACTCGGGCATGCCGAGCGTGGTGACGGGGTCAAAGTCCGGGAAGTCCGCAGCGACCCCTCGCGTGAACCAGAAGGAGCGCGCGACCCCGTAAGAAAAGTTCAGCATGGTGGTGGGGCTGAAGCTGTGGCTGTGATTCAGGGCGAACACCCGCGCGCCCCCCGAACCCGGTCCTTGGGTGCAAGGATCTGCGACGTTGCCAAAGCAGTTTGCACCGTGCCCCTTCCCTCGGTTCCAGGAAAACTTGCCGCTCAGCAGGTCACGGTCACTAAAGCGTTGGTCGATTTTGAGGTCCCACTGGTCGCCGGTTCCCTTGTTGGTTCCCGCGCCGATCCAGTTGTTGAAGCGATCGTAACCTTCTTCGCCCGGCGTGCCAATGTTTGGCGGCGGGTAGTAATCCATCATCTTGTAAGCCACGGGGTCGATCACGTTGCCGGGCACGGCGGGAAGCTGGTAGTCGGTGTCGTTGAGCTTGGGGTTGCCCGGACTCTGATAGAGGTCCATTCTGTTGAAGGGGATGAACTGCCCGCGCACCGGTCCGCCTTCCACCGCATCGTAGACGCCCGAGTAGGGATCCCAGAGCTGGTTGAGCTGATTGCCCTCCTCGTCCCTGTCCAAACAACTCCCGGTGGCGTCAAAGCCTGTTTCGCAGATTTCGCCGAAGTCGCCCTTGCGCATGGCGAGGCTCGGCACCCCGGCTCGGTTGGTGCTCATGGTCCGGTCTCGCGAGCCCTCGTAATCGAAGAAGAAGAACGTCTTGTCTTTCCGGATGGGGCCACCCACGGTGAACCCGAACAGGTTGTGGCGGAGGGGCGGCAGTCTAACGTTGTTCGCATTGTTGAACCAGTTGTTGGCGTCCAGTTTCTCATTGCGGAGAAACTCGTACGCGCTCCCGTGGAAGGTGTTGGTGCCCGAGCGAGTGACCAGATTGATAACGGTCGCGCCGCTAAAGCCGATGTCGGCACTGAAATTGGCCTGCTGGAGCTTGAACTCCTGTACGGCATCCACCGACGGCGTGTAGAGCGGTGATTGGATACCGCTGTTCTGTTCGTAGTTCACCGTGCTGACGCCGTCCATCAGGATGTCCGCGGTGGAGTTCCGCCCGCCGTTGGAGACGAAGTTGTTCCCTGAGCCATTCAAACCAAACGTGCTGGTTGCCGGTTGAGTGACCCCGGGCGCAAGAAACGCCAGGTCGAAGACCGAGCGGCTCATCAACGGTAGGTCATTCAAAAACGTGCGGTTCAGTTCCTGGCCGGTGACGGCGTCCTGGGTGGAAAGCACCGGGGCTGCCCCCGTGACCTCCACGGTTTGAGCGGTGGCCCCCAACTGCAAGGCCACATCAATGGTGGCATTCTGGTTCACGTCCAGAGTGATGCCATCCTGGACGTTGGTTTTGAACCCCTGGGCCTCCACCGTCAACTTGTAGGTACTCGGAGGGAGCGAGCGCAGGGTGTAGCGTCCGACCGCATCCGTTGTGGCGTTGAAAGCGAATCCCTTCCCAACATCGGTAAGGGTGACTTTCGCCCCAGGTATGACTGCCCCGGTCGGGTCAGTAACCACACCCGTCAAGGAGCCGCTGTAGAGTTGTGCCCAGGCTAAGGAAGTGAAAACACCGGCGAAGCAGAGAAGCAGCAGCAATCTCAACAACCAGTCCCCGCGAAGGGACCGCGGCCCTTCTCGGCATTTCCGCCTTATATCAATTGACATGGATACCACCTCCGTGTGATAGCCCGACGCTTGAAAGGGTCAAAATTCTTACAGCTCTCGCGACCAGAACTGCTATGTTGCCCTGAGGGTACTCGGGTCTTGCCTCGAATCATGAGCCGGCCGGCCACGCAGAGCCTGCATGCCTGAAGGTGCGTTGCCACCGGTCCACTCAGTCGCAATATATAGGCTGTTGAAACGTGTTAGTCAAGCCGTTTTGTTACTGGCCGACAATTTTTACATTAGCGAGCCCGCATTCCAGTAGTTAGTTTAGCGCCGCTGCCTCGGGCCCTTCCGGGGACGACAATTGGCTCAAGTCTGGACAGCATGAAATCGCGTCTGCCGAGGTTTCTCCCCGGGTTGCGCGTGGGTGAGGGATTCCTGCTGCCACCCGATTCTTCCGGGGACCTCAGCCTTCGAGCCGTTGCCTGCGGCACCGCTTTGGGCTGCCTACTTAGGGCAATTCCTTGGTTATTTGAGGGAAGCTGTGGTATCCCTTACGAGCCTGGAGGAAAGTTGACCAGGGGCATAATCGAGGAGGAGCATCGGCGGGATGTTCTTCACTCGAATTTCGACGTTCACGCTGGCCGGGGGGTGTAACTGTGCGCAACTGGATTACAGCCGGGCTGTTACTTCTGATGTCGGTCTCCTCGACCGCCTACGCCAAGGTGGTCGTCTTCTGGCAAGACCGCTTTCCTACAGTAGATAGCCAAGTCATCGCTCAAGAGTCGCTGACGAGGGCTTTCGAGGGGATGGAGCCCGTGTTTGCCAGCCTCGAAGACTTGGCGAAACCGGAGACGCTGAAGGGCGCGGAATTGTTGATCCTTCCCTACGGTTCGGCATTTCCAGCCGACGCCTGGCAGTCAATCCTGGAATATCTTCGGGAAGGCGGAAACCTCCTGACCCTGGGTGGTCGGCCGCTCTTTGTTCCCGTGTTCAACGAAGGTGGCACGTTCGTGCCCTCCCCGGCGGGGAACGCGTACGCCCGTCATCTGGGCATCTGGCACACGTACGAAGTACCCCAGAAAGACTTGGCAAAATTCGTATGGGACGAGCCGTCACCGCAATTCCAGGCGAACGAGCTGCGCGTTCGAAGGATCTTCGTGGCCGGGATGTGGTGGGGCGGTGGGGAGCGTCGCGGCCTGGGCTTCTTCCTCAACGCGCAGGGTGAGAAGGTGGCCGCCCCGGTGGTCAAGGAAGACTTCCTCTCACTCCACTCTCCCGAGCAGGCGGCCTTGCGGGGCGCCCGGTGTGTCTTCCTGAACTTTGAACCCGAGCCGGGATACTGGTCTTCCCCCGCCGGCATGGCGCTGATTCGTGACGCGGCTGACTATGCTCGCCAGGGAGCAACCGTGCTCTGGCTGGAAATGCAGCAGCTCACTCTTGCTGAAGGGGAAGCGCCGCAGCTCGTCGTCCACCTTCGCAACGCAAGGCGGCAGCGCGCAGGGCAGCCTCAGCGAGGTGTGGTGCATGTGGAACTGCTTTCCGGTTCTCAAGTCCTTTCTTCCGCCGAGGTGCCATGCTCCGGTGACACCGTGGCCACGAGCGTCACGTTCGATAAGAGGCTCGCGGCCGGTTTCTATACGGTTCGCGCGAAGTACGACGTGGATGGGAAAATCCAGGAGGCCTATCAAACAGGTTTCTGGTCACGGGATGCGAAGCTCCTCCGAACCGGCCCGACCTTGGAAGCCGGCGACACCTACTTCCGCAAGAACGGCGCTCCCTTCATTCCCTTCGGCACGAACTACTTCACCACCGATGCGTACGGCTGGGGATTTGCCGGCAACGGCAATGCTGACGTCTGGGAGCGTGACTTCGCGGAAATGGAGAGGCACGGGGTGACCTTCGTGCGCACCGGGGTGTGGAGCGGACAGGCGGATTTGCTGGATCCGGTCACCAGTGGTGTGGAGGAGCGGTTCCTGCGCGGCCTCGAAGCCTACTTGCATTCCGCCAGCCGGCACAATATCTATGTGAACTTCACCTTCTGTGCCTTCGATCCGCAAACAGTGCGGCGTCATCCCGGTGAGGAATCGTTGATGGTGGGCCCGGGCACAAACCCTTACACTGATCCTGTGGCCCTGCGCGCAGAGCAGAACTATGTGCTTTCCATCGTGAGCCGCTTCAAGGATGTTCCGAACCTGAGCTGGGATCTCATCAACGAGCCTAGCTTCTCGAATCCCAAGCGTCTGTGGAGGGGCAACACGCCCAACGCCGACCCCACGGAAGTTGCGGCGTGGAACAAGTGGCTCGAGCAGCGTTATGTGACCCCGCAGAAGCTCGCTCAGGCTTGGAACACAACCGCGGAGGAGTTGGCTGGCTTCGGCAAGATTCCTCTTCCCGACGTACAGGACTTGGAGCTCACCCGCTACGGCAATGCCAAACTCGTGCGGGCCTTGGATTACAACCTCTTCGCCCAGGACATGTTCAACCGCTGGGTCTCAGAAATGATCGCGGCAATTCGCTCCACGGGCTCAAGACAGATGGTGGACGTTGGCCAGGACGAAGGTGGCGTGGCCGACCGGGTGTTGAATCAGTTCTACGGCGGCGCGGGAGTCGCTTTCACGGTCAATCACACTTGGTGGCGCGACGACGCTTTGCTGTGGGATTCTGTGGTCGCCAAGCGGCCCGGGATGCCGAACTTGATCGGTGAAACGGGCGTGCAGCCGGTCTGGCGCATGGACAGTACCTGGCGGTGGGACGAGGTCGCGCAGCTTGGGCTCTTCGAGCGCAAGCTCGCATTGGGATTGGCCGCCGCCAACAGCGGCAGCCTGCAGTGGGACTGGTCGCACGGCGATATCCACGGCATCAAGCGTGGCGATGGCTCACAGAAGCTCTGGCAAGACGTGCTGGCCGGCATGGGTGAATTCGCCAAAACGGCCGCGCCCTACGCGACCCGCATGAGGCAGCCCGAGGTGGCGATTGTTCTGCCGCAGTCGCTCCAACTCTCGGTGTTCAACCCTGCGGCGCTCGAAGCCCAACAAAAATGTGTTCGCACGCTCTACCATTACGCTCGAGCCTCAGCCTATGTGGTGGGCGAGTATCAGATCGAGTTGCTCGGTGATCCTAAGCTCATTCTCCTTCCTTCTCCCTGGGCTCTGAGCCAGAAAACCTGGGAAGCCATTCTGAATAAAGTCCGAAACGGCGCGACCTTGCTGGTCACGGGCCGCTTCGATGCCGACGAACATTTCCGTCCCACCTCGCGTCCGCAGGAATCGGGCATCGATTGTCAGCCGGGCTTGCTGGCCACGCGCGAGAACCTGATCGAGTGGCCGGGCGGCCGCGCGTGGTTGAGCTTCTCGGGAGAGAAGACGACTCACCTCGAGCGCGCCTTCCTCGCCTCTGGACGCGCGTTTGAGGAGAAGCAACTGGGGAAGGGAAGAGTCCTGTACTTCCCGCTGCCACTCGAGCTCAACGATAATCTGAAAGCGATTGGCGACGTTTACCGGCTCGCGCTGGACCGGGCGCAGGTAGCTCGGGTCTATTCCACCGAGATGGAAGATCCCGGCTTGCTGGTTTGCGCAACGCAGTGGGAAGAGGCCACGCTGTATGTCCTGACGTCGGAGTCGTCGTCATCGGCGCCGGTGCGCTTCCGCGATGCGGCCAGCGGCAAGGACTTCGCCGCCAAGCTCGACCCCGGTCGCGCCGCGCTGCTGCTGATCAGCCGCAAAGGCGAAGTGCTGGCGAGTTACAACTGGAATCCGCCGCGGTAAGGTTCTTGGTTATGGCGGGGAGAACCGGCGACGGGCACGGCTGGGAGCGACGGCGCGTTTGGAGCCGTCGCGGTAATGCGACTTCGCGGGCGGCAAGCGCGAGAGCATCGAACTGGCCGCCAGCTAGCCAGCCCGATGCGAAGCTATCCCCAAGGGCATCCCGTGGTAGGTCGTTCTCCCCGAATAATGCCTCGGCACTTGATGGGACACAATGTCCGAATTGTTGGCGCTGTCCTTGCAGCGCTGGACACGGCTAGATCGCCGGGATTCTTTGCTACAACGCGAAGAGCCTGGCCGAAGAGACAAACCTGCCTCGGCATCAAATTCTCCGCCACGGCGTGGCGCACGAGATCGGTCACCTGCTCCTGCCCACCTCGAAGCCTAGCGCCATAGGGCTCATGCGCGCCAACTGGCGACTCGAGGAAATTCTACTTGCGCGCAGGGGTCTTCTGCTTTTTGCCCCCCAGCAGTCCGCAGACATGCGAGCACAGGTGCTGGCCCGAATGAAGCTGCTGAGTGCTGGGCCAGTCACTGAGATTGGGTACTGAGAGAAGAAGTCCGCTAGCGGAACTGAACGCGCGGCGAATTACGGTGGGAAGTTCATGCGGCGCAGGAGGTCTTGGAAGCGCGGGTCGGAGCGCAGCGGGTCGAGCATTGGATCCACTTTGAGAATAGACATGCCTGCGGCGCGCTCCTGATAGGCCTTTTCCAGCCATTCGAGCGCCTGATCCTTCTCGCCGAGGGCAATGTAGATGACTCCCGTGGAGTACGGGGAGACGTATGTGTGCTTCGACAGCTCCTTCAACTCGCCCAGGATCTTCAGAGCTTCTCTTCTCTTTCCTGCCGCCGCATACGCGTGCCCTAGGGCTACCACGGCATACGTGCTGTCCCCCGACGCCATTCTGGCTTTTTGATGTTCAGCGATGGCGCTTTGATACTCCCCCGTTTGCTCATAAGTCTGCCCAAGGAGCCAGTGCGCCACAGCAAAGTTCGGGTCCATCTCCAGCGTCTTTCGCAGTTGTTCAACGGCTTGGTCGTACCGGCGCGCCCAATGGAATCTAAGCCCGGCGACCGCATTGATGATCGGTGAAAGCGGGTCAAGCTGTTGAGCTCGCTTGATCTCAGCAATGGCTTCCTCATGCCGCCCCATTACCCCAAGATAGTCGGAATACCAGTGGTGCGCGGTGGCATAGTTCGGGTTCAGCTCGATGGCGCGTTTGAATTCTCTTTCCGCACCCAGCCAATCCCATTCATACTCACCCTTGATTACCGCCAGGGAAGTGTGTGCTTCTGCGAGCGTTTCATCCAATTCCAGAGCCTTTGTCGCCGCGCCCTTGGCCCTCGGGTAGGCCTCCTTCCACGGCACGAACCGGTAGTCGGCCAGCAGGTAGTAGCAGTCCGCTAACCCAGTGTAAGCCAGAGCGTAAGCCGGGTCTTTTTCAAGAGCCTGCCCAAAGAACTCGATCCCTTTCTTGGTTCCCTCTTCCGTCCTTTTGTTCCAGAAGTAGCGGCCCTTGAGATAGGCCTCATGGGCCTCAGGGCTGACCGGGCGGGCGCTGGCCAGGCGCGTTTGCTCCTGCGGCGTTAGCTTGACCTTGATCTCACTGGCGATTGCCCGTGCCACTTCGCTCTGCAAAGCGAGAATATCGCGCAGGTCGCGCTCGTAGCTTTCTGCCCAGAGGTGACGCTCCTCTTCGGCCTGAATCAACTGCGCCGTGATCCGCACCCGGTCTCCTACGCGCAGCACGGAGCCTTCGACAATGCCGTCCACGCCGAGCTCGCGCGCAATTTGCGGCAGCGGCTTCTCTGTTTTCTTGTACCGCATCACCGAAGTCCGGGAGATGACCCGCAGGGCACTGATCTTCCCCAGGTTGGTGATCAGCTCCTCCGTCATGCCGTCGGCGAACTATTCCTGCTCGGGGTCGCCGGAAAGGTTCGCCAGCGGCAGCACCGCGATGGATTCGATTTTCGGCGGAGCGGCCCGACCCAGCAGTCGGTCGCGCAGGCCGGCGACGTTGAAGGCAATGGGCACCCCGACCACCGCAACCAGGGCGAGGCCGGCCAGAGCGACTACAGCCCGCCCGGATTCTGTGTCGCGCTTCAGACGCTTCAGGTCGGCACGCAAGTCAGAGGCGTGCTGGTAGCGAATGTCTCGGTCCTTCTCCAGAGCCTTGTTGATAATTCGTTCCAACTCGGCAGGACATTCGGGATTCAGACGAACCGGTGCTGTGGGCGCTTTGTGGAGAATCGCGTCGAAGATGAGCGCCGAGGTGCTGCCAGGAAAAGCCTGCCGGCCGGTAGCCATTTCGTAGAGGACCGCGCCGAAGCTGAACAGGTCCGTGCGCGCGTCAAGTTCTTCGCCCCGCGCCTGCTCCGGCGACATGTAGGCCACCGTGCCGAGAGCCACGCCGGGGCTGGTCAAGTGTTCTTCCGCGGTTCCCGCAGTCGCGGTCGGCATCTCTTGCAGGGCTTCTTTCCCCAGCCCCCAGCCCCTGTCTTTGTGGCGTCAGCTTGGCCAGCCCAAAATCCAGAATCTTGGCTTGGCTGCGCGTGGTGACGAAGATGTTGGCCGGCTTGATGTCGCGATGAACGATCCCTTTCGTGTGCGCCGCATCCAGGGCGTCGGCAATCTGCATGGCCAGGTCGAGGAATTCGTCGATCCGTAGGGGCGCCCCCCTGTGGGCGCCCTCGGACGGGCGGGCCCCGATTGCATCGGGGCAGGCACGGGGGCCCGCCCCTACAGCCAGCCGCTGCTTCAGCGTCTGGCCCTCCAGAAACTGCATGACGATGAAGGGCTGACCTTCGTGCTCACCGATCTCATGAATGGTGCAAATATTCGGGTGGTCGAGCGCCGAGGCAGCACGGGCTTCACGTTGGAATCGTTCCAGAGCTTGCCGGTCCTTGGAGAGTTCTTCAGGCAGGAACTTCAAGGCGACGGTGCGCTTGAGCTTGGTATCTTCAGCCTTATAGACCACACCCATGCCGCCGCCACCCAGCTTTTCCAGGATGCGATAGTGAGAAACCGTTTTGCCGATCACCGTGCTACATCCTGATAGTGATCCGGAAGGCGCCTTCGTGTGGAACCATCTTAGGCGGAGGTGCACATTAAGTCAAGGGCAGGAGTTGTTGGGGCCATGGGCATCCGGGTAAGGCTCGGTACACATGGCGTGACTGGTCTCTCTCACACACTCGTCAGTTCGCAAAGTTCTTTATTCACCGGCCCGGTTCGGGTAGAAAAGGGTTCAGCCACAGACCCAAGCAGCGGGAGGCACTCATGGGACTGACCATTTACCAGGTGGATGCGTTCACGGACAAGCCGTTCGCGGGCAATCCTGCGGCGGTTTGCACTTTGCCGGTGCCGCGCGACGAGAGCTGGATGCAGGATGTAGCCCGGGAGATGAACCTTTCAGAGACCGCCTTCCTGGTCCGCCAGGACGACGGATTCAATTTGCGATGGTTCACGCCCACGGTGGAGGTTGAACTGTGTGGTCATGCGACGCTGGCCAGCGCGCACATCCTGTGGGAGGCAGGTCACTTGAAGCCCGACCAACAGGCGCGGTTCCTGACGCGTAGCGGGCTTTTAACGGCGGAGCGCCAGGGCGACTGGATCGAACTCGATTTTCCCGCCGAGCCGGAAGCACCCGCCACCCCGCCGGCAGACTTGGCTCGCGCCCTGGGGGTCACACCGACGTACGTGGGGAAAAACCGCTTTGACTATCTCGCCGAGCTTGACTCCGAGGAGACTGTTCGCCGCCTGAAGCCGGACTTTACGCTCCTCGAGAAGATCAAGGCCCGGGGAATCATCGTGACTAGCCGCGCGGGCTCTGGGAAGTACGATTTCGTTTCCCGGTTCTTTGCGCCGCAGTCAGGAGTGAATGAAGATCCGGTGACCGGCTCGGCTCATTGTTGTCTGGGCCCATTCTGGGGCGCCCGTCTGGGGAAGAATGAATTCGTCGCCTATCAGGCTTCGGCCCGCGGGGGCATTGTGCGCGTTCGCCTGGCTGGGTCACGTGTGAGACTCAGTGGGCAGGCGGTGACCGTTCTTCGAGGTGAGTTGGTGTAGCGCAAAGTCGTTTCTTGACTCTGCGGCTTGCGAGCGTGAACCCTGCGGAAAAGCCGCAGACCCGTAATGCGAGTCTCCGTCACCCGGCTTGCAAATGTATTTTGATGTGACTATTCTGCATGACACTTCGGAGTGTGGAGGGATTAGTGAGTAAACCCATAGTGATGGTCGCGCTGCGCGATGCGGAATCTGTGGAGAGTCTAGTGACCCTGGCGTGTCAGTTGTCCCAAGGCATGGACGCGGAGTTGATGGCCTTGCACGTGGTCGAGGTGCCCGCCGCGACCCCGCTCGAGGCCGACAACGAGATCCTGGACCATCCGGGCAAGGAGATCCTGACTCGCGCCCAGCAGGTGGCAGAGGGTTTTTCGAGGAAGATCACGGCGCGGCTTCTGCGGGCGCGGGATGTTGGCGAGGCGATCGTGGGCGAGGCCGGCGATCAGGGTGTGGAACTCCTCGTCATGGGTCACCACAAGCCGCACCCGCATCCCCTGGGTGATTTTCTGCTTGGCTCGACGGCCCGGTATGTGGCCCACCACGCTCCCTGCCGGGTAATCGTTCAGGTTCCACCGCCGCCAGGCCGTTAAGCCCAAAGCGTCCTGGGCAGACTGGGCGGCATAAAGAGGCTGTCTCACAACTCACAATAGCCTGTTCCGTCGAATGAGGAATCAGTGACTTGCGAGCCGAAAGTACGCAGAAAACCTGCTGCTTGGTTGGTTTAGTCGGAGTAATTATCCCTTCGATCAGAAGGGCGGGGTTTTTGACCCCGCCGCAGCCTTGCCACTCCCTCACCCCCGTCCCCTCTCCCCCTTTCCGGGGGAGAGGGAGGCCGTAAGGCCGGGTGAGGGGGACACCGTTCGGCGGGACTGAAGTCCCCCTTCCGAACACGCCGAGCTTTAATTGGGCGAACTTCAACAACCAAGCACTAGTCTTGAGACAAACTCATAAGGCCGTCGCGACACTAGGGCATGCAGCAAAACCAAACAACCGACGAACGAACCCTCGAGCGCTTCGGCTACCGGCAGGAGTTGAGGCGGACGCTAGGGTATTTCTCCAGTTTCGCTCTCAGCTTTTCGATAATTTCAGTCACCACCGGCTTGTTTGCGAACTATGGCAACGGGCTGCGAACCGCCGGCCCGGCGTTCATCTGGACTTGGCTCATTGTGGGTGGTGGGCAATTATTGGTGGCGCTGGTATTTGCCCGGCTGGCCCGGGAGATTCCGCTCTCCGGGTACGCTTACCACTGGACGCGCCAGCTCGCCGGGCGGCGCCTTGCTTGGTGGGCCGGCTGGATGATGATCATCCAATTTCTGACCGGCATGCCAGGGGTGTGCTACGCCCTGGCGAATTACCTCGTACCCTACCTTGGCATCGGCTTTTCGAACCGTAATGTCGTCTTGGTGACCGTAGGCGTGCTGGTGGGCATCGCGCTCATTAACCACTACGGCATTCGTCTCGCGAGCTTGGTGAACAACATCTCGGTCGCCACGGAGATCCTGGGAACCATCCTGATAGGGCTGTTGTTGCTCGTGGTCGCGCTGTGGCGCCGGACGAATTCCTTCGGCTTCCTCTTCACCCATCCCGCCCAGCCGCCGGGACTGGGCTACCTCAGCGCTTTTGCCTTCTCCTCGCTGATGAGCGCCTGGACGCTCACGGGGTTCGAGGGGGCAGCGAACGTGGCTGAAGAAACCCACGCGCCCGGGCGACATGTTCCCCGCGCCATCGTGCTTTCCGAAGTTTATTCCGTCATCCTCGGCTTTCTGGTGTTGGTAGGCTTCACGCTGGCTGTGCCTTCGCTGGACGCTGTCTCTCGACATCCCACGCCGCTGCTGTTCATCATTAACCAATATTTCCCTCCTGCGGTTACCCACGCCACCATGCTGCCGGTGTTTATTTCCATATTTGCCTGTGCGCTTGCCAACCTCACCACGCTCACGCGGATGGTCTGGGCGATGGCGCGCGACGGGGAACTGCCGGCGTCCGGGTGGCTGGGCCGCGTCAGCGCGCACCGCGTTCCTGCCAACGCGATCTGGACGGTGACCTTGCTTTCCGTCCTATTCGTCGTCTGGGCCAAGGTGGAAGTGGTGATCACCGGAATTGCCACACTCGCAGGCGTTGTGACTTACGCTCTGGTGGTGGGAGCGACACTTCGGGATTCGGGGTTCGGGCGGAATGGCTCAGGAGTTTCGGAGCAGGCGAGTCAACGCGGCGCGGAAAACCAAGACCTGGAAATCGGATGCTGCAAATCGCAAATCGAAAATCTAAAATCCAAAATCCCCGGACCCCGCTTCAAACTCCTCAGCGTCGCCGCACTCGGATGGACGCTGGTTCTGCTGCCCATGCTCAGCCTGCCGCGCTCGGCGTGGAGGAATTCACTTGCCACCTTGGTAGCGGTGGCGGCGGGTGGCTTATGGTACTTTTGGGGCCGGCCGGATCGTAAGGGTGGATCTTCACGACCTACCCTCCTGCAATAGAATTCCTCTGCCTCCCAATCCTTTGGCGACGGGTACGGAATCCTTGACAAGGTGCCAGTCCTTGCAATACCGTTCGCGCGATTTTAGGTAGTCGGTCTCTGCAATCTGCGGAAAAGGGCGGCGTGTGGCTTGGCTAGACGACGCCCTTTTTGTGCGATGCCGGGTGGTTCCAAAGCGCCGGTTTTGCTGCCGGCCATGCAAGGTCAGACGAACAACTTACAAGAAGGGGGAATCTGATGAAAGCACGGACTCCACTGCTTTTAGCGTTTTCGCGGGTGATCGCGGTTCTCAGCCTGATCGCTTCTGCGAGCGCGGCTTTCGCGCAGGAAGAAGAAGCGGGAAGAACCGCTCTCTTCGCCGCCATGGGCGCCATGATGCTCGTGATGTTTGTGCTCATGGCCGCGCTCTACGTCTATATGGCGCTCGCTCTTTCGACCATCGCCAAGAAGACCAACACCGCGAATCCCTGGTTGGCCTGGATTCCGATTGTGAACATCATCCTGATGTTGAACATTGCCAAGAAGCCGCTTTGGTGGTTCATCCTTTGTCTGATCCCGCTGGTGAACATCGTGATCATGATCATCGTCTGGATGGCCATTGCGGAGGCGTGTGGCAAACCCAGTTGGTGGGGAATCCTAATGATCGTCCCCTTGGTCAACTTGATTGTACCCGGCTACCTGGCTTGGTCTGACTGAGTTGCCTTGACGAGATGGGCAACAAGTTGTTGGAGTGCCACACTCCGGCGGGTCCCCACTGGAGCGCCGGTTAGGAAGCGCGGTGCAGGCGAAGGCCGCAATCTTGCGCGGCAAGAGGAACAGCGGCAGGTTTCGAACGCGTGCGGCTAGATGAAGAGCGGAGTGTCGCCGTCCACGAGGTCGGCTTCAGTTTCGGGGACTCGCGGCGGGGTGGTTTGCTCTTCGGCTTGCGAACCGCTCGCAAAGAGCGCCGCCAGGGCCAACGAGCCAAAGAACACAGTTCCGGGATGGCATCTGGCCCAGCGCAAGACTTGGTGGGTGGCCGACCCTTCTGATTTTTTGTCTCTTCGGAGCACTTCCGATTCAGCCATGGCTTCTGTCCTTTCCACTTCTTCTATCGACCATTCTCGCTGAATCATGAGGTAAAGTTTTTCCGGGCCGCGGGAGATGAAGCACAGCTTGACTTCACCCGAAGCCCGGAGCATAGAATAGCCCCGTAGCTTGAGTGCCATCCTGCCGGGCCTCGCGAGCCAGCCTTGTGAGGCCTTGAGGTTCCTATGGTGATTGCATCCCAACTCCGTCCAGGCATGGTCCTGAAGATCGGCGACGACCTTCTGAAAGTGATCGAGTCGACTTTCCACGTGGGGCAAGGAAAGATGCCGGGGAGCGTCCACACCAAGCTCCGCAGCGTGCTGAAAGGCACGTTCAAGGAGCTGCGCTTCCGGCCGGAAGAGCGGTTGGAAGACACCCAGCTCGAAAAGCAGGAAATGGAATTCCTGTACAGCGACGCCGACTCCGCGACCTTCATGAACCCCAAGACCTACGACCAGGTCTCGATCCCGCTGGAAGCGATCGGCGCCGCGGCCCAGTTCCTTCAGGCAGAAATGAAAGTACCTGTGGAGTTTTACGAGGGGCAACCGGTAAGCATTGTTTTTCCGGAAGTTGTCGAAGTGAAGATCCAGGCCACCGCGCAACCGGTCCATCAACAGCAGGACAATACCTACAAGTACGCCACACTTGAAAATGGCATGGAGCTGATGGTGCCCCAGTTTATCAAGCCGGGCGAGATCGTGCGTGTAGAGGTTGCCACCGGGAAGTACGTTGACCGCGTTAGGGCGGATACAAAGAGGTTCTAGCTGCTTGTTCCCGCGAAAAGAAGCAATAGGCGGAAGAAGCGTTCCCGCATGCTCCCGGGGCGCGAACCAAGTGCCTTGAATCCGCGCCCCCTCTCAGTGCCCGGCCGCATTTCCCGCGGACGAAGCCTGCTGGGACTCCTCGCAGGTACCAACACTACAGTGTCTTCAGGTAGGCAAGCAGGTTCTGTGACTCTGCTGGCGTAAGTTTGCCAGCGAACGCGGGCATACCCTTTGGGCTGCCTTTTCCGATCTGCTCGCGGACGTTAGCTTCCGTGGCCGGCCTCTTGGTGTTGGGCAGCAGCTTGTTCTTGAACAGGCCCTTCAGTCCGGGGCCGATTTTCTTGTCGGCCTTGTCGGGAAAGTGACAAATCGCGCATTGCTTCGCAAAAACCTTCTGGCCTTCGACAGCGGAGCCTGGGCTGGCAGCAGCTTTCTTGGTCTTGGTCTGCGAAAGAAGCGCCAGCGGAAAGATCAAGGCCACCGTGATCATCAAACCAGCGGTAGCCAGCTTGAGCGTCGTGTTTCTCATCTACACCTTCCTTTGCTTCTCAAGATTCAAGAGCAATTCCTCAACGAAGCGCGAACTCTTTGATCTCTGTACCCCCGGCCCCATGCAAGCGCTTCTCTAATTCGACGCGCAAGTCCTGCGGCGGGTTGACCACGCCGATCAGAATCTTGCCATCGGAAACTGCCGGGTCATAGAGCTGTATCCTCCAATTCGGCAGGCGGGCAGTCAAGAGCAGCGTAAGCAGCGAAGTGAGGATCGCGCCCAGCATCGTGAGTTCGTAGGTGATGATGCCGTCGGGCCAAAGCGAGACAATCGCCATCCCGCCGGTGGGAATCGGATAGGCCCTCTGCGTCAGCGATGCCAACAGGAATCCGCTCACCCCACCTACCACTCCCCCCAGCGCGGCCAGCCAGGGCATCGGTGTGGCGGCGTCCCGTCGAGCGAAATCGTATTCCTCGAATGGCTCGGACGAGACAACTGCGATGTCGCGCGGATCGATGCCTGCGCCGCGCAGCGAATTCACCGCGCGCTGGGCGGAATCGGGATCAGGATACAAGCCGTAAATAACTTTCAGCATCGTCCTCTTCAGGGCGTCGGTTGTGCGTTGTCCGTCGTTGGCTGCAACTGACCACGGACTGCTGACAACGGACTCCTGCCTATTGCCTTCTTATGCAGTCCGACCTTCAATTCCCAAATCGAGATAATCGGGACGGCTTTCGAGAACAGCAGGTATAACAGCGCCATCCCGGCGAACGTTCCTATCGTAATCGTAATCTCCGCCCAGGTGGGGCGGTAGGTGCCCCAACTATAGGGGAGATATTTGCGCGAAAGTGACGGCACGATAATCAGATAGCGCTCCAGCCACATGCCTACGACAACGAAAGCGGAGGCGATGGCCGTTCCGGTAATGGTCCGCAACTTCTTGAGGGCCAGGATGGGCACCGGGATCAGGAAGTTGCAGAAGAGCATGGCCCAGAACAGCGGCGCGTAAGAGCCGCGCTGGGTGAGCCAAAACACCGCCATCTCCGAAGTCTCGTTGCCGTACCAGACCGTGAGGCGTTCGGCGAAGACGAAATAGAACCAGAGCAGGCTCATGGTCAGGAGAAGCTTGCCCAGGTTTTCGAAATGGATGGGCAATAGGTATTCCTCCAGGTGAAGGAATTTGCGCAGGAGCGCCATCGCAATGATGAGCGCGGCGATCCCACTGAAAATGGCGCCCGCCACAAAGTACGGTCCGAAAATGGTGGAGTGCCACATAGGGACAGGAGCCATGGCAAAGTCCCAAGAAACGATCGAGTGCACAGAGACGGCAACCGGAATGATTACTATGGCCATGATGTGCATGGCCGTCTCCAGCCGATGCCACTGCCTGGGCGTGCCCCGCCAGCCGAGGGCAAGGACGGTGTAGACTTTCTTTCTCCAGCCATTTGCTTTGTCGCGAATCAGCGCCCAATCTGGAAGAATGGGGAGCGTCAGGAACGCAACGCTGCCGATCAGGTAGGTGTTAATAGCGAAGAAATCCCAGACCAGAGGCGAGCGGAAGTTGGGCCAGATGCCGCGTTCGCCTGGGTACGGGATCAGCCAGAAGGCCACCCAGGGTCGCCCCAGGTGGATGACCGGAAACATGGCGCCGATGGAGAGCGCAAAAACGGTGATGACCTCGGCGCAGCGAGTCACAGGGCGCCGCCAAGTGGCGTTGGCCAGGCGCAGGATGGCGGAGATGAGCGTGCCTGCGTGGCTCAGGCCGATCCAGAAGACGAAATTGGTGATGTAGAACCCCCAATAAACCGGGCGGCGAATTCCCGCCGTGCCAATCCCGTTGTAAACCTGATAGCCGAAGGTGGCGAAGGCTGCGACTACAAAAGCTCCCAGCAAGAAGGCGGCAACCAAGAAGCGCCCCGAAGTCTGAAAGACCGGTCGCAGCAGATCCTCGTTGATTTGTTCAGGCGTTTTCGTCATGCCAGGAATCTCGTTCGAGGTACGTCACCTTGGGCAATGTTCCCAATTCGCCGAGCAACCTGACGCCGCGGTTGGAGCGGGCTAGGCGAGAGACTTTGCTCTCGGGCTGGTTGAGGTCGCCGAAAACGATGGCGCGCGTGGGACAGGCTTGGGCGCACGCGGTGGTGAAGTCACCGTCCTTCAATTCGCGCTTCTCGGCCTTCGCCTGGATTTCCGCCGCCTTGATGCGCTGCGCGCAGAAAGTGCACTTCTCCATGACGCCCACTTCTCGCACCGAAACATCGGGGTTCAGTTGCAGGTGGAGCGGTTTCTCCCATACGGGATTATAGAAGTTGAAGAATCGGACGTTGTACGGGCAGGCGTTGGCGCAATACCGGGTTCCGACGCAGCGGTTATACACTTGGCCGTTCAAGCCTTCGGCGGTGTGATAGCTAGCGTACGTAGGGCAGACGGGCTCGCAGGGTGCGGCGTCGCACTGCTGGCATAGGACCGGAATGAATTTCACCTTGACGTCAGGGAATTCACCTTCGTAGTAACGTTCCACGCGGATCCAATGTTTGGCGCGGCCTTTAGCTGATTGTTGCTCGCCCACCGTCGAGATGTTATTCTCGGCGCGACACGCCACCACGCAGGCTTGGCAGCCCGTGCAGCGGTCCAGGTCGATCACCATGCCCCAGTTGTGGGCCATCACTCACTCCGCCTTGCTAACACTGCTCAGCACTGCAAAATTCCCCTGCTCTTCCAAAAGTGACAAGCAGAAATGCTGAATTCTGAAGGATGAATTAGAGAAACAACTGATCAGCATTCAGAATTGACAATTCATAATTCATCGTTCGTGCTCCACCGGTTTCTCGCGCATGCCTCCGGCGAACAGAATCGGCTTCCCTTTGCCCACGCGAGAGATCCTGACCCGCGTCGCCGCCCAGGCGAGGGATTGTGTTTCCGGCTCGACCGTGGGCGCCAGAATGGAGACAGGGTTTGCGCCACGCACGCTCGCATAGCGAGTGTAATTCTCGTGGCCCTGCCCCACCGGCATGGCGATCACGTCTGGCGCAATTCCAGGCGAAATCAGCGCCGGAGCGCGCACCTTCCCATGCCGCGAGGCGACTTCTACCAGATCACCTTGCCTGACGTTCAACCGTTCTGCCGTCTGCGGATTGATTTCGACCCACGTTCCCCACATCGCCGTCGCCAGGGGGTCAGGCGCTTCCTGCATCCAGGGCAGGTGGGCCAGCGAGCCGTCATAGAACATCTGCGAGGCGAAGGGCTGGAAGTAAAACGGAAAGTCCTTATCGGTGCCGTCAAACTCTGGTTCTTCGAGCCTGGCCAGACCGTGCTGTGCCACTGGGGAAGGACTGAGGGGAGGACCGGTCGGCTGAGCACTCCACCACCCGCCGTCTTCCTGCACTTTGCTCCAAAAGCTGTCGGCGTCACCGGCAGCAATTGAACCTTTCTGTCGCCGCAAAGCCTCGAAGGAAGACTTCAGCATTTCGCTAGAGTCTTTCGCCGGGAACGCTGCGCTCATGCTCCCGCCGAGCTGATGAGCAACCTCGAGGAGCACATCGGGCATAGCGCGGGTGTTGTGGAGCGGTCGCATGGCGGGCGCCGCCAGGCTCGCCACCGCCTGCAGGGCTCCTGATTCCGGCACGTCATCCAGCCAGGATTCGAGGGGGGAGTGGTCTGGTAGGATCACGTCTGCCATCGAGCTGGTCTCATCGATGAAACTCCCGAAGCTCGCGATGAATGGAACCTTCTCAAGTGCTTCGCGCACATGCCATCCCGGCGGGGTGGTGAAAACCGGGTTGGCTTCGTAGAGCAGCAAAGCTTTCACCGAGCGCGGTTGGCCGGAGAGGACCTGTTGCGCCAGCGTGCGAACGGAGGAGCTCACCGGTTCCTTCCCGCCAGCCGGTTTGGTTCTCGCCGCCACGGAAGGCTGGGGCGTAAACAAGAGGCCCCCGGGTTTTCCTACCGACCCAATAAGGGCGTTCAGGGCGTTCACCGCCAGCGCGTTGAACAGACCGTTGGTCTGCGCCAGCGGCACTCCGCCGATCAGAGCCATGGCCGGTCCGTGCGCGGCAATCTCGCGAGCCAGGCGAGTGATCTTGGCCGCGGCGACGCCGGTTCTCTTCTCAACTTCTTCCGGCGTGTAATTCGGCAGGCCTTCAGACCAACCGGCGATGAGCGCGCCGGCGCGGCCTGCGGCAGCGGCGGGCCGCAGCTTCTCCCTCATCATCACATGAGCGAGTCCAAGCGCCAGTATCCCCTCGCCGCCTGGGCGCGCGGGAATCCATTCATCGGCGTTGGCGCCGGTCTGCGACATGCGGAGCTCAACTTGCACAAGCTTCGCGCGCATACCGGGCCGCCCCTGGCGCATCTGGCCATATCCGATGTTCTGTGCCACTGGAGAATTCCAGGTGCCCAGGAAGTCCGCGCCGAAGGAAATCACGTAGTTCGAGTGCGCCAAGTCGAACGTCGGCAACTGCGGCCGTCCAAAGCTCAGGGCATTTGCACGGCGCAACACCGCCGCGTCAAAAAACTCGAAGATAACTGGGGCGGAAGCGCCGAATGCTTGCAGAAAGCGCATGATCAGTTCGCCACGCTGGCCCCGTAACGGTTTCGTTATGAAACCGAGGCTGCTTTCTTGCTTGCCCGACTGAAGCGCAGCGAGTTGTGCCACGAGCCCCTTGGTAGCTTCATCCCAACTGATTTCCTGGTATTGTCCAGACCCGCGCGGACCGGAGCGCTTTAGCGGATTCCTGACGCGGTCCGGGTGGTAGGTAATCTGCAACCCAGCCTGGCCCCGTGGACAGAGCTTGCCCTGGCTGATAGGGTGCTGGGGATTGCCTTCGATCTTCTTGGCCAGGCCCATCTTGATGATGCCGAGCTGGCCGTTGCGGATGACTTCCGCCTCGCCTTCCATCACGCGCACCATCAACCCGCAACCTGCTGGGCATACGGTGCAGATGCCCGGTTTCCACGTGGCGACGCCGGGCGTCAAGTCTTCTTCCGGCACGAACCGGATAAGCTGGCGCTCGGGCTTGCCGCAACTGTCCAGCGCGGCTGTTGCACCCGTGATCGCCGAGATTTTCAGGAAGTCACGACGTTCCATAAAAACAGTGACAAGTGATGAGCGACAAGTGACGAGGAGACATCCAAGAACTCGTTGCTCGCCTTTCTATCAGACCGTCTCCCTAGTCATGAGCCCCCAGTCCCCTAATAGTGGCAAGTCACGCAGTCGGTCGACGCTTTCTTCTCCCTGTGGCACTGCAAACAATAACCCATCGTCAAGTTGACGGCGCGGATGGCGACGGTCTGCTGTGTCATATCGCCGTGGCATTTCGCGCATGCGACTCCGGTGCGGATGTGCGGCGCGTGGTTGAACCGCACGTGAGCGGACGGGGCGAAGCCGTACACGCGCTGCCAGGGGATGTCTTCACCACGCGCCAGGTAAGCCGCCACCTTCTTGATTTCCGGGCGGTCCGTGGCAATCGCTTGGTGGCACGTCATGCAAAGGTTGACACTCGGAATCCTGGCCTCCGGGCCTTTATCGACGCCAGTGTGGCAGTCCGTGCACGGCATGCTGTTAGCCAGGTGCGTTTTGTGAGGGAAGGCGATGGGCTGGACAGCCTTGGGCCGCTGGTTGAAGAATTCCTTGACGGCATCAACTACGGTGGGATGCGCCGTCGTGAAAACCGGGGAACTTTGCGCGGGTGGCGGAGATCCGGAGCGCTGACCGTCTGCAGGCAACGTGCGCTCCAGAAGTGTCCACCCCAGTACGCTTAGGACGATGACGACCCAGGCTCGGACCCAGCTTTTCCGCGGGCGCATAGGCAACAACGAATTTCGCACTCGACGCCGAGGCTCTACAACGAAGCAGCTATCTTACACATCACTTGCCCATCTGTAAATGATGAGGCCGGGCGAATCGCCGGCAGCTTGCCGTCTCGGGGCAGCCTCATTGCGACAGCGTGACCGCCCGGCAGGAGATCGCAAATCATGTCTTGGTGAACGTCCCGCGTCTTGCTATCATGGCATCGTCCTTTCTGACACGAGCATGGGTTCTCCGGCCATCGATGATTCCTTCAAGCCGCGATTTCAGTTGCGGGTGCGGCCCGCCGAAATACGCGACGCGGCTGAAATTGCTCGCATCTATCTCCAGGCAACGCAGGATAACCTGGCTACCTTCGAGAACTTTCTCATCACTGCCGAAGAGCGCGCGCGCTGGGTAAACGAGCATTCCGAAGACTATCCGCTGCTGGTGGCCGAATTGAATGGGAGGATCCTGGGCTGGGCCTCGCTCAGTCCGTACCACATTCGGCCGCGGATCGACGGGATTGCCGAGCTGCTCATCTACATCGACCGTGACTACCGGCGGCACGGAGTGGGCAAGGAGTTGATGCGCGCCATTCAGTCCATCGCACGGGCGCGAGGGCACTTCAAACTTATCGGACGCTTCCTCGCCCACAACGACGCGGGCCGCACGCTCTGCCGCATGACCGGCTGGCGGGAGGTCGGCGTCCACCAGAAGCATACCCAGCTCGAGGGCCGCTGGCACGATGTGGTCCTCGTGGAATACCTGATCTCCGAAAATCTGAAGTAGCTGGGAGACGAGCCGGACCTTTCGCGGCGGAAGCAGACCTGAGAAGGTCTGCGCCATCCAGCCTTTATTAGGGTGTTACTGGGAAGGTGAGCTCGGTGTGTGATCGGAGGGCGCGCGCAGCGCCAGCCGCTTCCAGGCAAGATAGATCGGCACTCCGGCGAGCACCAATGCCAAGCCGATACCTGACTCCGCCGGGCTGCGCGCCAAAGCGTTGCCCACAATGGCCAGCGCTGCCAAGCTGAACGCAATGGGCAGGAGCGGATAGCCCCAGACAAGATAGGGGCGCGCCAGCTCCGGGTGCTTTCGGCGCAGGATGACCACCGCGAAAGTCGCCGCGCCATAAAAGATCCAGCCCGTGAAAATGACGTAGGTATAGAGCTGCTTGAAGGTGCCGGTAGCGGCAAGCAGGATCGACCACAGGCCTTGCAGCAGAATGGCGAGGGCGGGGGTTGCGTAGCGAGGGTGAACCCGCCCCACCGAGGCGAAGAACACGCCATCGCGGGCCATGGCAAAGTAGGCGCGCGGGCCTCCCAGCACATTCCCGTTGAGTGCTCCAAAGATCGAGCAAAGGATCAGGGCGGAGACAAACGTGGCGCCATGCGGGCCCGCCAGAATCTCCATGGCCTTCGCCGCGACGCGCTGGTGTTCCGCCAGCGCCGCAAGCGGCAACACGCGGAGGTAAGCCAGGTTCGCGGCAAGATAGACGGCTACCACCAGTAACGTCCCCAGGAAGTAGCTCACAGGCAGCACGCGCGCAGGGTCTTTCACTTCACCGGCGGCGAAGGAAAGCATGTGCCAGCCCTCGTACGCCCAAAGTGCGGCGATGAGAGCCACTCCAAAAGAGCTCCAGGTGGTATGGAGGGTCGGAAGGGGCTGAGAAGCTTGGATGGGCTGAACCCCCGGCGCGAACAGCGCATAGCCCATGATGATCGCCAGCCCCGTGAGCTTTGCAAACATGAACACCGTTTGAACCGCGGCACCCTTTCTTACCCCCAGGATGTTGACTAACGTCAGCAGCGCGATGACGGCTGAGGCCAGCAGTTTCTGCTCCAGGGGTGTGAGCGGAAGGAAGGTTGAACTGTAGATCCCAAAGGCCACCGCGAGGGTGGCGATCGCCCCGGAATTGATCACCAGCAGCATGGCCCAGCCGTACAGAAAGGCAAAGAGCTTTCCGTAAGCTTCCCGGAGGTAGACGTACACGCCGCCGGCTTCCGGCGTTGCTGCCCCCAGTTCGCCCAGCGAGAGCGCGCCGGCCAGCGAAAGCACTCCGCCCACAATCCAGACCAAGAGCAGGCTCCCCACCGTCCCGACTTGCTGGGCCATATCGTGAGGAACCAGAAAGATTCCCGAGCCGATCATCGTTCCCACCACGACGGCAATAGAACCGATGTAGCCGATAGCGCGGGGGAGGTCACGCGCTGCGCCCGGCGATCTTTGTGGAGACGACTTCATACGTGAGGTCCGTTTTGGAATTCCTTTACCGAGACAAAGGCCGCCATTATACTGGGAGCGCGGAGGAACGAGAGAGAAGTTTTTCATCTTCGGACCAGCGGGAAGACAAAGCAGGACATTTCTGATGGAGAGCATATGCGCAAAGTGATACGGACTTCAGAAGGGCCACAGCCGCGCGGCCCCTATTCTCAGGCAATCGTCGCGGACGGGTTCGTATTTGTGGCGGGGCAGGGCGCCGTGAACCCGAAGACTAATGAGCTTGAGCTTGGCGACATCCGCGCGGAAACGCGGCGCACCCTGGAGAATATCCGCGCCATCCTGGAGGCCGCGGGGAGTTCACTGCGCGAGGTGGTGCGCGTCGGCGTCTTTCTGGCCGACATGAAAGACTTTGATGCCATGAACGAGGTCTACAGGGAAATCTTCCCCGAGAATCCTCCGGCTCGCACCACTGTCGGCGCGCAGTTGCCCAAGATCAAGGTGGAGATCGATTGTGTCGCGCGTGTGCACAAGATGCGCAAAGCGCTCGCGGCGGGTTCCCGGCGAGGCCAGGCCAGGTTTTCCCGCCATGACTTGGCGGCGTAAAGCTGCCGCTACAATCCGAGGGACCTATGCATTATCGCGAACTCTCGACCCCCGCGCTGACGATTGAAGTGAGTGTGCTCGAGCGGAACCTGGAGCGCATGGCGGGCTATTGCCGCGAGCACAAGATCGGCTTGCGCCCGCATATCAAGACCCACAAGACCCCCGAGGTTGCCCGCATGCAACGCGAGCGCGGAGCCGTGGGCCTGACAGTCGCCAAAGTGGGCGAGGCCGAAGTAATGGCCGAGGCCGGGTTGGACGATTTCCTGGTAGCTTTTCCGATCTTCGGGAGCGAGAAGCTCCGGCGGCTGGCGCAACTGGCCCGCACCCGCCGGATGCTGGTCTCACTCGATGCGGAAGCCACGGCCCAGGAGCTTGCACGCGCCGCTCGAGAGCAGGGCGCGACCGTGGGGGTGCTGGTGGAGTTCGACGTGGGCTTCCACCGCTGCGGCCTGGAACCCGGCCCCGCCTGCGTCGAGCTGGCGAGGAAAATCGAGAAGCTGCCCGGGCTCAGGTTTCGCGGCCTGATGACCTACTTCGGCAACGTCTGGGGAAGCGCGGAACAGCGCCGGGCGGAGGCCGAGAAGGTGGCGGAACGCGTGGGGAAGGCGCTCGGGGCCTTTCGCGAGGCGCGCCTGCCCGTGGAGATCGTTTCCGGAGGCTCCACGCCTTCGGCCGAGTTCGCGCACCTGATCCCGGGACTCACCGAAATCCGCCCCGGAACGTATGTTTACTACGATCTGAACAGCTACTACCAGGGAGCGTGCCGGCTGGACGATTGCGCGGCGCGCGTGGTGACCACTGTGGTCTCGACCGCCGTGCCCGGCCGCGCCATCATCGACGCCGGGGCCAAAACCCTTTCTTCAGACGCCTTGGGGTCCGGTCCCAAGAGCGGTTATGGGTACGTGGTGGAGGCTCCCGACGCCTCCCTCATCAAGCTGAACGAAGAGCACGGCCACCTGGACATCACTAAGTCCTCACACAAGTTCCACGTGGGCGAAGTCCTGACCGTCATCCCCAACCACGTTTGCACCTGCGTAAACATGCACGACGAGGTCTTCACGCTCCGCCAAGGCGAGGTCGCAGGCTCGTGGCTCGTGGCGGCAAGAGGCAAGATTCGGTAGCGGTGGAGGACCGCAACCGTGCACCTATGCCACACAGGTGCCTTCGTGGTTCGCGCGTCGGTACTTTGACCACCCCCAGCGTCAGTGGAGCACGGCTCCGGGCGGGCTGACAGGCAGGCCCAAACAGACCTGGGAGTGCTTTCCCGCTTTATTGGGACACGCCGCCCTCTACGAGCCAGGCGTTCTCCGGGCACTCGGCGTGGAGGCATGAGCTAGGTTGGCTTCAGGTAGGCAGTAAGCTCACAAGGGCCTTTACTTCACTGGATACCAGTCCTATACTCTGCCTGCGACGGGAAGATCAGCTATCGGTAAATCCATCGGAAACTTTTACGCGCCACTCCGGTGCGTAACCCACGGAGGATATGATGCGCCAAGTTACATTACTTCTGCTGGTCCTGGTGTTCGTGGTGGCAGGACTGGCCCCCAAAGCAGTGGCCCAGGAGGAGAAGAAGGAAGAAAAGAAGGTTGCCGCTGCGAAGCACGCCCGTTGGCACGGCATTGTCGTAATGACGAATAAGGACAAATCCACTCTGACCGTTCGAAGGAAGCGGGTGGATAAGGTCATCCACTTCGACAGCTCGACGAAGTGGACCAAGGGGGCAGAAACGATTGAACCCAGCCAGGTCAAAGATGGCGCGGACGTGATTTGCCTGGGTACGTACGATGAGAAAAGCGAGTTCCACGCCACTCGAATCGATGTGCGAGAGAACCCGTAGGTCTTCTTGGCTGAGATGCAGGCCTGGTCGCGGTTAGCTCAGGCTCAAGCGGCGCCGGTTGCTAAGCCGACGAGCGCGTGGAGAATTCCGTAGGCGCTGCTGAAGTCCCCGGTTGTGGCGTTGCAGCAATCCTGCAGGCGCGCCCGGAGGGGTCGGGGAGCGGTGTCGAGTCGCTAACTTCAGCCCTTTTGTGCGGGAGATCAAGTGGGCAGCGCGGACTTTCAGGGCTCCGCCGGGAGTCTAGCTGCTTGGCGAATTCACGCGTTCGTGTCGCCGCCAACGGAACAATCTCACCGGAAGACAAGGGGTAGGTTCAGAATCGCACTCCTGATCCCGCTAGCGGGATTTGAGTTCCGCCCCAGATACTCCTGTTGGCGAACGCAGGAGGTGCGCTATGTTTCGCTGCTTCCGCTCACTGGTGTTTGCGGGGGCAGTCTGCTTGGCCGCCACAACCTACGTTGTGGCATCGAATGGGCAAAGCCTTGCCAACGAACCTAACCTAACGCCGGAGCAGCGGAAAGAGTTCCTGCTGCACGCCAAGGTGGTGGACAGCAAGCAAATCAACAAAGGCATCACCAGTCCCTGGCGGCTGACGTTGAGCGACGGACAGTTGACCCACGACGCTGGATTTCAGTCCGTTGAATTCCGCAAGGAGAGGATGAGACTCCCGAGCGGGAAAGACGAACTCAACTTTCGGGACTCCTATGTATACAACATCGCGGCCTATGAGCTAGCCAGGCTGCTGGGCCTTGACCACATGGTCCCGGCGACGGTGGAGCGCAAGTGGAGAGGGCAGAGGGGCGCGCTGAGCTGGTGGATCCCCGCGAAGTGGGACGAAAACGCGCGCCGCCAGCAGAACGTGCATCCACCCGACCCGGAGGCTTGGAGCAAGCAAATGTACAAGGTGCGAGTCTTCACCCAGCTCATCTGCGATACCGACCGAAATCTCGGAAATATCCTGATCACCGAGGACTGGAAGGTCTGGATGATTGACTTCACCCGCTCCTTCCGGCAGTACCACGACCTGCAGAACCCCAAGGATCTGGTGCAGTGCGACCGGCAGTTGCTGGAGAAGCTCCGCCAATTGGACGCTAACACACTCTTGGAGAGAACCAGGCCTCACCTTACCAAATCGGAGGTTAAGGCGGTCATGGCGCGGCGGGACAAGATCGTGGAGCACTTCCAGCGCCTCATTGCCGAGAAGGGCGAAGGCGCCGTGCTGTACTAGTGCTTGGTTGGAATATTGCGCGTAATAACGTGTGACCGGGAAGGGCAGGCTTTTAAGCCCGCCGCAGCTCCGCAGCCCCCTCACCCCCAGCCCCTCTCCCCCTGCTGGGGGAGAGGGTGACCGAAGGCCGGATGAGGGGGCCGCTCGGGCGGGGCTTCAGAGTGTGTGTTGAAACTCGAGAAAATGTGATTTCCACAAGCTTCGCCAAATGAGCTTTTGTTGAGGGCAAACAACTTAGCCTACAAGACAAAAAATGGCACCTTGTGGACATCGGAGTTTTCACACAGGCTCTGAAGCCCCGCCCTTCCGACCGAGCATGGTTACCCGGTCTTATGCGACCAAGCACTAGGTTGACATGAGCGACAGATTCTCCGCCGTGTAAGTGCTCCCCATCAACCTGAATGTGTGCTTAGTGAAACTGGCCGGTAAGGCCCCCACGCGATTATGCTTCCCCTGGGCTCGGTTGCGCGCATAGAAGGTCTGCGTCGGCTCACCACCTCAAATGGCCTTCTGGAGTTCCTTGGCGGCGGCGTCGATGAGCTCGGCCTCATTTTCGAGAATCTTCCCCACCTCGGTGATTGCGGCATCCGTTTCTTTCCATTTCTTCTGCTCGATGGCCTCGCGGACGGCGGGGATGGTTTTCACTCCGTAGCCGGTATAGAGGCCCGGAGCGTAGATCTGATGCTTGAACCAGGGCCGCCCGGGCAGCCCCGCCGGGCTGGTCAGCCGCCGCTCGCTTTCCAGGAGCTTCGCATTCACGGCGCGCAGCGAAGCGCGGGCCAGTGCCGCGCCGCCGTTCTCCCGGGCTTTTGCGAGGATCTTTGCGTATCGCTGCGCACTCTGAGCCAGCGCCTCAACCCCGTTCTCCAGAGGAGCGAAGTTCAAGTGAGGAGGAACAGGCTCGACGGACGGAGGAACAGAGGTCTTTTTCGGATCAGCGGTCGCGGCAAAGACTCCTTCTTCGATCTGCTTGTTGCGCTCCCGGATTTCGTCTTGCTTATTCTTCAGGATTTTCTTCAGGTCGTCGACGTATTTCCTTACGGTGTCGGCAAGATTGGTGAACTCGAAAGGCAGCAGCTCCGCGTCGGCCAGGCGCATCACGGCAGTCCCGACAGTCTCCGCCAGGGTCCGCCCGTATCGGAAATCGGTATCCGAGAAGTGCGTGTACCAGTAGAAGTCGTCGTAGATGGAGTGGTAGATTCCGCCGCCATCTTCTCCGCCATAGCCGAGATTGAGCGAAGCCACGCCCAGATGGTCGATGAAAGCGGTGTAATCGGAGCCGGAGCCCAGTGCTCCAATTCTCCAGTCCGCTCGCTCGCGTGCTTCCTGACGCTCTTCGGGGGATTCGGCACGGGCGATGCGCGCTAGTTGAACGCGTTTCCAGACGGGGATGTTCTTCTCGGGATCCTGGATATCGCGCGCCACGCCATTGATAAACTTCTCCAGTGTGTGCGAGCCTCCTGCATAGAGGTAGCCGCGGCCATTCGCATCAGTGTTGAGGTAAACAGCGGCGTGCTGGCGCAACTCGTCCGCGAGCATTTCGGCCCATTCCGTCGAGCCCAGCAAGCCCTCCTCTTCGCCATCCCAGGCGCAATAGATGATGGTGCGCTTGGATTTCCATCCCTGCCTGAGGAGTTCCCCCAAAGCTCGCGCTTCTTCCAGCAGGGCCGCCAGCGCGGAGACCGGGTCATCGGCCCCGTTCACCCAGGCGTCATGGTGATTGCCGCGCACAATCCACACATCAGGTTCCGCAACGCCGGGAATCTTGGCGATCACGTCGTAGAGAGTTTTGGTGTTCCAGTTCGCCTGCACCTTGAGATGCACTTTGGCGGGCCCGGGGCCTAGGTGATACGTGATGGGCAGCGAGCCCCGCCAGCCTTCCGGAGCGACGGGACCCGTGAGCGCGGCGAGCAATGGCTGGGCGTCGCCATAGGAGATGGGTAGGACGGGTATCTTGGTGAGTGTTTGTACGTCCTTCAGTGGCAGCCGCTTTGCTTCCGGGGTGGCGCCGACCCCCGGCGTCAGTGGATCTCCGGGATAGAGGGGCATTTCCATAACGCTGCCTCGCTGCGCCCCATCACGAGGACGCCAGGCGCCCTCGGGGAAGACGTCGCCTTCGAAATAACCGTCCTCATGAGGGTCGGAATAGATCAGGCAACCCACCGCGCCGTGCTCGGCAGCGACCTTGGGCTTGATGCCGCGCCAGGAAGCTCCGTAGCGCGCAATCACGATGGCTCCCTTGACCGATACCGCCAGCCGTTCAAGCTGCTCATAGTCTTCGGGGATGCCGTAGTTGACGTAGACCAGCGGCGCGGTAACGTCGCCATCCACCGAATAGGCGTTGTACGTCGGAAGCTGCTCGTCGTGCTGGTTCGAGGTGGGGTCTGCGGGGACCGTAGGCTCCTGGAGCTTGGCGAGGAATCTCGTGGGCTCGACCAGCTCCACCAGCCGCTCCTTGGGCGTGGGGAAGAGAACCTCAAAAGGCTCGATCCGCGCGTCCCATCCCCACTCCTTGAACTTGGCAAGAATCCACTCGGCACTTTCCTTGTCGAACGGCGAACCAACGTGGTGCGGGCGGGCCGAAAGCCGCTGCACGTACTCCCGCAGGTTGGCAGGGCTCGGAATGGCGCGGAACTTTCCTTCCCAGCCGCGTTCGACGCGTGCCGCCTCCACAGAGAATCCCTCCAGAGCTGCCGGCTCCTCGGTTGCCGAGGCCGCAAGCACGAGAGCCAGCGAGCCTAACAAGGCGCTCAGTCCCCGTCGACGCATAGAGACCTCCACTCAGAATGTGGGGCGAAGTATAGCGGATTAAGCCAGCGCGGCAAGGAGGAATTCGGTGGCTGCGACGGACTGAGAACGGATTATGCGTTGTGCCAAGCAGAGTGATGCCGCCCCGGCTCCAATAGGCGTTGGCCGGACGACCGAACACGACAGGGATGCGCGGCTCTTGGACCTGCGTCATCGCTGCTTGATGAAACCGGTTCTTAAGGGGGACTCAATAAGCGTATGGCGGGCGGCAAGGAGTGCCAGATTTATGGTAGTCTGAAGGGAAGCGAGGCCGCTGCCCGCGTCCGCAGGGGAGGAAAAGCCTCAGACGGAGGGATGGGTGAGCGGTTGAAACCGGCGGTCTTGAAAACCGTTAGCCTCGAAAGGGGCTCGGGGGTTCGAATCCCTCTCCCTCCGCCACCCTAAACTACCAGTCAGAAGACGAAAGTCAAAGGCCAGAGGTCAAAGAGCAAAAGGCCAGGTCAGATCCCCCCGGAGAACCTTGCGATGGCCGGCGAGGCTTGGTGCCGGCAAAGGGCCTCTTGCGGCTGAGTCTCCGAGAGCAAGGGCTCTAGCGCCACTCTGCGGCGGGGCGAAGACCGCACCCTTATGTCTGTCCTATTCCGGCTCCGAATATTCCTTGCCTTCTTGGGCTGGTTCGTTGCTATCATGAAAAGTCTTTGTCTGAGGGAATGAACCCCCTGGGCTTAGATAACCCCGATCCGGGCTTCATCATCTGAAGGAGAGGCGCCGCGCGGAAGGGCAAAGGACCCTGCGGGTGACTTCGTTGCCTAGTGAATTCAACACGCATGCGGATTGCTTGAAATAGCCCGAAATTGGGAGAGACTTGAGACTCATGCTCAAACGTATGCTGGCAATGGGCCTCACCGTAGGGGTGGCCTTCGGAATCCTGACAAGCTGCGGGGATTCTTCGTCTAAGAAGTCCCCCCAGCAAGGTAAAGGCGCTCTAATAACCCTGATTGGCGACGTCCCCCTGTGCGATGTTCTTTCATTTCGCATGTCGGTCACAAGTATGAAGCTGACACCCCAGGGGGGTGGGTCGGCGCTCGAGGTTCTTCCTACCGCCTCCACTTTCAGGCTGAACCTGGGCACGTTGAGGGACTCTTCCACCATCCTGAATTTGGCCAGCGTTACCGAGGGAACGTATGACGAGGTCACCCTGGGGCTTTCGGTTCCCCAACTCGGCGTTTACGATTCCAGCCAAAGCCCACCAAGCGAAGTCATCACGTCTCAATTTGAGACCGGGACACCCACGGCCAGCATCCAGCCGCCTCTCATCGTGAGCAAGGACAAGGTGAGCGCCTTGCGCATCGATTTCGACATGCTGCGGTCAATCGAGCTGGATGCCAACGGCCAAGTCACGGGAAAAGTGACGCCCGTCTTCACGCTCACGGCAGTCAACCCATCGGAGAGCCAGAATCTGGCAGAGTTCGACGACCTAGTGGGCTTCGTGCGCAGCGTGTCCACCAGTAGTACGAATCCGGATTTCATCGGCGGCTTTCTCATGCAGCTCCTCTCTGCCTCGGTACCCGCGGGGCCGGCTGTGAATGTCAACCTGTTGCCGGACTGTACCGCCCAGCCCACAAAGTGCACGCAGATGTTCGGGACGCCTGCTCTCAACGAGCTTCTGACTGGCAGCTTTATGGAGCTCGAGGGCTTTGTCGATTCGAAGGGGAACCTGGTGGCAACCACCGTAGAAGTCGAAGACCGGGAGGATGCCACCCAAAACAAGGTGGCTTTGATTGGCCTGGTCACTTCGCTGACCAAGGGCTCCAATGGCAACCTAACCCAGTTCGGCCTCTGGGTGAGGCAAGAGGAGCCGGACGCAAGCATGGTGATTGGAGGTACGACCGTTCCCTTGGACTCAATTGTGGCGGTGAATGTCTCGTCCTCCACGACTTACCAGTTCTCCTCGCGCACCACCAACTTTGCGAATCTGGTCTTTGACCCCACGGCTCTAGCTGTGGGCCAGGAAGTGGTGGTCCACGGGCCGTATACGAAGCTCGAAGACCAATCGGTGACAGTCGCTGCGGAGAAGGTCTATTTGAAGTTGCAGCCTTTCCAGGGGCGTTTCGCGTCGCTCGTGCAGGTTGGGTCAGATGACAAAACGGGAGCTTTCCAGCTTGCGCCCTGCTGCACGCTTCTCCAGGGTACGCCGATCTATGTGCTCACCAATAACGAGACGGCGTTTGTGAACCTGAGCGGATTGAGCGCCCTCAGCCCTCAGCCCACCTTGCTGGTCAGGGGCCTGCCTTTCCTGCAGCCGCAGGGTGGGACGATCAACGGCGTCCCGGTGCCCGCCGGGACCTTGGTGATGCTCGCCAAGCAAGTGCATCAGCTTCAGTAATTCGTGCTGCAATGATTGAAGATCAGCGACTGAAGGATCTCAAATCTGAGATTCCTGCGGTGGGTCTAGAGCGGGGGGAGGCTCCTGGCAGCGCTCTTCCTCGTTCTTTCGCCCGGTAGATGTGTGAAGCCCAGGTCCTTGCCACACTGCATTTTCGTTGCGAGAATGATCTGGCCGACGTGGTGGGAAAAGTGCTCCGTCACGTGGAAGATGGCCTGGAGGCCTGTGACGTGAAATCCTTGGATGGAATATGTTCGCGTCAGATCCCTCGAAGATAACTTGGCCAGCAGGCGACAAGCCTCGCGCACGGTTTTTCGCAGGCAGCCCAGGAGCACAGAGCGGGGAAGCGGCCCAAGCTCGGCAAATTCCTTGTCACGTTCGCGACGGTCAGGCGTTCTCCCTAGTCCAGAAATGATCCACTGCCGGACGTTGCCTTCCAGGTGGAGCAGCAGGTTCCCCACGCTATTCGAGGCGCGATTCGCCCGCCACCAGATTTGTTCTTCCGAAAGCTGCTTGACGCACCGCTCGATGCGCGGCAGGTATGTTTCCCGCAGCAGGCGCCGCGCCTGAGCCAGAAAAAGTCCAGCCAGTTCTGCATTTTTCCCCACTGTTCACTCCCTATCGTAATGCAGGTTTATTCAGCACGGGGACCACTGTTATACTCGCGGCAGGGGGTTCGGCAAGATGAATTTTCTCAGGCGATGGATAGACCAGACCGTTGCATGGGTCTCGGCTCCTCGCGTCTTCGGGCCGACGCTGATTATCGCCGGGACGGTGTTCGTGGGCCTGGGCGTTTACGGCTTCAAGTTCAGGCATCTGCATTTCGGGCTGGTGAGCGCGCTGGGTTGTCTGCTGGCGGCGGCGATCAGTTTATTCGTGCTGCTGCTGACGGATTACGTCTTTCACCATGCGCCCCTGGTTTTCATCCCCTTCTGCCTCTTTCTCTTCGTATTGGGTTTCATTCAGCCGCATTTCGGCATCGGCATGGGCGTCGTCCTGTGGGGTGTCGCGGTCAAGGCTTTGAAAGAGGAGACGAGTTAGGTTTCTTGCTCCGGCCCGCCGCGGCGAGTCGCCAATCCTAGTGGCGTCGCTTGTCACTCGTCACTGTCTTCAAAAGTTTTCCAGCAGCCACACGTTGCTATCGGTCGCATACGCTAAGACCGCCAGGTAACGACCGTCTGGGGAGGGTACACCCCTAGCCTCGGCACTGATTAGAGGGAACCGCTGCTGCCAGATGATTTGACCGCGACCTTCCAAGTCCACGTAGAGGAGCGTGGCCCCTTGACCTCCAGCGGCTGAGACAAACACGCCTCTGCCGTCCGCTGCCCAGAACAAGCGGCAGAGGCCATTCCAACCTTTGACATTGATCTCGCGAACCTCCCCGCCAGCCAACGGCAGGGTTTGGATACGTCCTTCGCGCTCGTCATATTGTGCAAATGCGAGGTGCGAACCATCAAGGGATAGGTCCCAGCCATAGCTGGCGACCGGCTGCTTGAGATTAACCCTGGTAAGCTCCCGCCTCGCCTCTTGCGACGGGTCGAACGCCGAGAAGATAAGTTGTTTTCGGTCCGGACTCGGCTCGCTGAAAACACACAAAGCCGCCGGAGACCGCGCGCAGGCCAAGTAGTCGATGCCCCGTCCCTCGAGCACCAATTGTGGTGGTCCACCCGAGGTGGGCACGCGCATAATGCGTACCGGCGTGGTGGCGCTAGACTCAGGGCTTGCCCTGGACAAGTACAGAATCCAGGAACCATCCGGGCTCACCACGGGCCAATCCTTATAGTCAGGGCCGGTGACGACCGGCTGGGCTTCGGCCTGATCCAGCGCCTGTTTAAAGATATCCCACGTACCGTTCCGATCAGACAAGAATAGGACGGCTTTACTGTCCGGCATCCACCCGCCGGGATAATCATCGTGCTCATCCAGCGTCAGGCGACGAGGATTTTTCAGACGGTGGCCGTTGGCTTCCAATTCCCCGACATAAACATCCCACTGTCCGCGATATTTCGAAACGGCCAGCTGCTTTCCGTCCGCGGTCCCACTAGGGTTCGACGCAGAGACTCCGGCCCAGTTCGTGATTCGTCTTGGTTTGCCTATAGGTTTGCCAGTCCTCGTGTCAACTCTGATTTCCCAGAGATTGGTGTAACCCTGATTCGGCTCCGGTTCGTTCATTGTGTAGATGAAGCGACCGCCGCGGTACCAGAGAGACTTGTTGTCTGAAGCACAAAACCTCTGGTCGGATAGGATGAGGGTCGGCTGGCTTCCTTTCAGATCGCGACTCTCGATGGAGCATTCGAGCTTTTCAGGCGTGCGGTGATATCTATCGTAGGCGATTCGCTGGCCATCTGGCGACCACCCTGCCCAGAAGAAGTTGTCGTCCTCAGAACCGGATACAAGCCTGCGTGGTTCCTCTCCTTGTGGGCCCATGAGCCAGATCTCGCGCCAGCGACGAAAACCAAGGCCGGTTCCGAAGGCAATCAGGGTGCCATCCGGCGAGACAGACCAAACGTCGGCATCATCGCGGAGTTTGCGCGGCGGTCCGCCCATGACTGAAACAACCCAGCCGCTTACGCCCTGTCCGGCGGACTCGATGCCGGCGGCAATGAACTTGGTGCCGTCAGGAAACCACCCATTCGGCCACCAGGCAGCCCGGTCAGGGGCCGGCCCTTCGGGTTGAGGAATGGTGCGCGTCTCCCCAGTTTGAATCAGTTTCAGATGCATTCCCGTCCGGTCGCCATAGGCGAGGTACTTCCCATCGGGCGAAATGGCGCCCTGTGTCACAGCGTTTTCGCTGGGATTGAAGGTGAGTCTGCGTTCCTTCAGTTCGGGTGGGGGCGCAGGGGGGCGTGTGGCAAACCAGGCGATTGAGAGGCCGACTACAGCCACGGCCAATGCGCCAGCCAGGAAGAGGCTCCACCGCCGCCTGCCCTCACTCGGCGCTGCGGGCCACCCTCTCCCTGAGGGAGAGGGGCTGGGGGTGAGGGGGGGCGCCGGTGCGGCTGTCGCGCGGCCCGAGTCGGTGTCGCGCTTCAAACGCTTCAGGTCGGCCCGCATTTCGGCCGCGCTCTGGCAGCGCAGGTCGCGGTCTTTTTCGAGTGCCTTGTTGATAATCTCTTCCAGCTTCGGCGGCAGTTCCGGATTCAAGCGCAGGGGTGAGGTTGGTGCTCGGTCGAGGATCGCCTCGAAAATCACCGCCGAAGTGGTCCCGGAGAAGGGCTGACGGCCCGTGGCCATTTCGTAGAGTACCGCGCCGAAGCTGAACAGGTCGGTGCGCGCATCGAGTTCTTCGCCTCGCGCCTGCTCCGGCGACATGTAGGCGACGGTGCCCATCGCCACGCCCGGGCTGGTGAGGTGTTCTTCGCCGAGGGAGGCGGTGGGTGCTTCTTGGTAGGGGAGCCCTCCGGGCTCCCGCGGGAGCGCAGAGCGCTCCCCTACCCGAGCCAGCTTCGCTAAACCAAAATCCAGAATCTTCGCCTGCCCGCGTGTCGTGACAAAGATATTCGCTGGCTTGATGTCGCGATGAACGATCCCTTTGGTGTGCGCCGCGTCCAGCGCGTCGGCGATCTGGATGGCGAGGTCGAGGAATTCGTCGATCCGTAGCGGCGCCCCCCTGTGGGCGCCCTCGGACGGGCGGGCCCCGATTGCATCGGGGCGGGCACGGGGGCCCGCCCCTACAGCCAGCCGCTGCTTGAGCGTCTGCCCCTCGAGCAACTCCATGGCGATGAAGGGCTGGCCTTCATGCTCATCGATGTCGTGAATCGTGCAGATATTGGGATGGTTCAGGGCGGACGCAGCGCGGGCTTCGCGCTTGAAGCGCTCGAGGGCCGCGTGATCGTAAGATGGGGCGGTACCCTCACCCGGCCCTGCGGGCCACCCTCTCCCCGTGGAAGAGGGGCTGGGGGTGAGGGGAGCCGACAGGAACTTGAGGGCTACGAGGCGGCCGAGTTTGGTGTCCTCGCCCTTATAGACACGCCCATGCCACCGCCACCGAGCTTCTCAACGATGCGATAGTGGGAAACGGTCTTGCCGAGCAACTGGCCAAGCCTTTCGTCAGCGTTTCTACCGTGCTCTGCGCACTTCAACCGGAGGGGACGCGATCTTAAATCCTCCTCCTATCTCGGCAGTAGTTCAAGCTGGGGAGTATGTTACGCGCAAATAATCGGCACGGCAAGCCGTGCGAGCCAGATGACCTCGTCCAAGAACCTTAAAGGGGGGGGATTGGTCCCCCCAGATCTTGGGTAATCACGCGAAGAGTTGGGGAAACCCAGTTGGCCCTCCCCCGCGAAAGAATGCAGACAGCTGCCATCAATGCCTGCTTCATTAGTGTCTGAGGAGGCGGCTGCCAAGCTAATGAACAATGCTCCGCTAGCGGCTGCG